>Ga0114918_10006133_pt1 | contig 10199 bp, 5 predicted proteins | sample LantaG_FD_87015 | JGI IMG/M metagenome (GOLD analysis project Ga0114918, IMG submission 87015) | Deep subsurface microbial communities from Baltic Sea to uncover new lineages of life (NeLLi) - Landsort_02402 metaG | ecosystem: Environmental > Aquatic > Marine > Oceanic > Sediment | place: Baltic...
CTCTTCTTTAATCAAATCCCCGCGCACACCTGCCGCAGGTTCATAGCCCTCAGCGCCAATGTCTTCCATTTCTTGACGGGCTTCGGCAATCTGTTGATCCAGCGCATCGATTCTAGTACGGTAAAACTCCTCATCAACACCCGGACTTGTTTCTCCGGTGCGAACAGTGCGCTCTTTCTCAACGACCGCTTCAACTTTAGGCAACAACGCCCGCAGTGCCTGCACTTGCTTGGAGTTTAAAAACTTACGGAAGTTCGCAGCCGTAGCACGTACAATGCCCAAGTCTTCAGCGCCAAACAACGATTGCTGACCGCCTTCAATACCGGGAGCTTGGGCCTGTTGCATAGAACGCACCGCGCTTGCAAGTTCTGTTACAACGGTTTCTGTAGGCTTACCAACCAACGCACGGTTGGCGTAGTCTTCCGCCACGTCCAGCATCTCACGGGTGGCTGTGCCGTCTTCAATGGAGTCTTGAACCTGCGTCAGTAAAGCGCGTGTATCTTTATCTGTCACAGGTCTTGTCTGTAGCGCACGACCAAGAACACCACCTACATAGTCACGCTGACGGCGTAACTGACCTTCCAAGGTCTTGGCTGTTTCACCCCGTGCTTCAGCAATCTTCTCGGCTTCTGCCTTCTGTGACTGACGGCGCACGGACGTTTCAAAACGCTTTACTTCTGGACGGTAGTTTGTGTACTGATCACGAACAACATCCATCCGCTCCAGAATTTCTTCTACCGCAGATTTGTATTTGTCGTTTGCCGCATTCCGGTACTTGGAGACAACCGCAGCAACGCGTTCTTGGAAAGGCTGCTGCGCATCGCGCAATTTCAACAGTTCGTTTACGGCGTCCAGTTCTTCAGCAGTTTTTGCATTGCGCTGTGCTTCCAGTAGCGTGTCAAGGCTGGGCGCTTTTTTCAGTTTTGAGTACGATTTTTTAAGCGCATCAAGCTCTTCTTTCATCGCACGTTCGTTGACTACTACCTTTTGCTTTGCAAGCTCGTCAGCTAATCGGGCAAGCTCAACAGCCTCTTTTGTGGCCACATCGGTAGACAGCGGCTGCATACCTCGCGCTGCGCGAACATTGGCTGTTTCTTGCAGAACAGCGTCAATATAGCTACCTCTGTGCAACGTGAACTTGTTAGTCAAGTAGCTACGCAGTGCGATGGCTTCATTCGAAGTGCCCTGAGCTTCAGGGCTACTAAGCTTGTTAGCGGTATAACGCAGATCAGCTACTGCATCGTTTGCTTTAGAATTAAATTCGTCGGCAATCGCTTCATAGTTCTGCTTTTGCAACCCCGGCTCAACCGTTACCCCCGGTGTAAGCTCTCTAGCTTCACGAGATAGTGTGCCTGCAAGATCACCCGCTAGTTGTTCTGTGCGTTGTTCGCTTGCTTCTTTTTCAAAATCACGTTGCTGTGATTCAATCTGTTCAAACAGTCTGCTAGTTTCCCCAAGTTCTCTCTGGCCGCGTACATCCGCGCCCATACGTTGCAGGGCTTCTTTTTCGGCGGTGAGTGCCGCTTTAGGTGCGTTCTTAAGCTGTAAACGCAACGCTGAAATAATCGTGCGGCTTTCTTTGGCCGAGAAGCCGGGGATAGGTAGATCGTTATCTACCAGCGCCTGTGCTCGTGCCGGGTTACGCATCAGAATATCGACAGCGCCATTGCGCAGGTCGTCATTCGACAGCGGCTGTATGTTGTTGTAGTACTGCAAACCAGCTAGAGCGTCTTCCGTATCTTTCTCAAGACGTGCGGTGGGCGACTCAGCTTCGAACGGAGCCGGTGCCTGTAAATCCGCCATAGTACGAGCTTCTGGAACAGCGGCAGCGGGTTCTTCCGCTAACCCCATTTGTTCTAGTTGATACTGTTGCGGAGTTATACCAGCCACGCGAAGCTCTTCGCGCAGTGCAGACAGTCTGGGCTTAACTTCTTTGTAGTCAGGGGCAAGTGCTTTCAGTTCGTTGCGCAGGGCTTGCAGTTCTTCTGTCTGCTGTACAAAAGCTTCTTTCTGTTCGTCCGTAGCATCCTTGCCCGGCTTCTTACCCCGTGCTGCCAACAAGTCTTTCTCTTGTTTTTGCAGAGCTTCAAAACGGTCGCCAACGTCCAGTGCGTACTCTGGTGTGGCTTTCTCGGCGGCCTCTGCCTCACGCAGTTTCTTGGCTTGCTCCGCAGCCTCCAGCGCATCAGCGCGGGTGACTTGCTCTCTTGCCTGACCGACCTGTGCCCTGCGGCCAACACCACCAAACGGACCGCCAAACAGTGACGCGCCATAAGCCGCTTCGCTGTATTCTTTTAAGGCGTTATCGTCCAATAGCGGCTGATTAGCCTGCCAACGATCCAGCATTTGCTGCCCAACTTCGGTTGGGATTTCTGCCAGCAAGCCTTTAGCGGACCCTTTAGCAATAGACACTGCCAGCCTTTCTTCGGCCAGCTTGCGGGCTGCGGGGGACACCAGTGCTTGCGCACCTTCTTTTTCTGCAATGCCCAGTATGCGGCTCATCAGCTTGCCGCCAAGAGGAATAACCATCGAGGCGTATTCCATACCGGCTTGACCTGCGGCAGACAGTACGGTCTTACCGGGGTCTTGCGGGAGTCCTTCAGCAGCACGTCGTTCAGCGCCCGTACCATAGGCTTGGAAAGCCAGAGGCAAAATAGCGCCAGCAATACCGCCACCTATCGCACCGTAGGGACCCAGAGGAGCGCCTGCTAAGGCGCCCAGACGACCGCCAGCAAAAGCAGTTCCCAGTTGTGGAAGCTGCTCCATAATAAAACCCGGCGCTTGGCTTAGTACTTCTCCCGCAGCGGAAAGGACGCCGTCTTTTGCGTACTTCTCTTTAACCTTATCAAGGCTCAGTACTGATGGTGTCTCTTCTTCCAGCGCACGGGCACGAGTCAAACCCGCTTGCGCAGCCTTTTCAGCACCAAACGGAGACTCAATGGCTGTGCGTATAGAAGACCCGAGTTTCTTGGCTCCGCCAACACCGCTCTCAAGAATGCCGGGAGTACGTTCTGGCTGGTCAGCGGGTGGTTGCTGTTGAGTAAAATACTGCGCCATCAACTGCTCTGCTTGTTGCGGGGTGGTGCCATCCGGGACTTGGAACCGAGCTACGCGACCGTCGGGCAGTTGAAATTTGGCAATAGGCATTATTCAAACCCTAAAAATTGAAGACCACTGGTAGCGGCTGCCTGCTGTTTTTTCATAATATGCGCTACGTATGACTCAAAGTCTGGGAAATCCTTTCTAAATCGCAAGTCCTTAGTACGCATGTCATTATATTGATTTAGTAAAAATTGGGGAGTCAACTCTCCACGCAAATTATCACGTGCACCATACGCCGCAGCCATAATTCTTCTACCTTGCAGATCAGTAACGTTTCGCTCACGTGCTCTAACATCAAGTCCCCGCTCTTGCATCAAAGCGCGTTGGTCTGCGGACGCCAGTGTGTTTTGATTGTTGACAATATCTGAAGCTGTTTTAAGGTCGACCTTGTAGAAGTCCTGCACAGCAGCAATCTGCGCCTGTTTAACACCAAGGTCTGCCTCAAACGCTTTTATCTTAAACTGCTGTGCGTCTTTCCAATCCCCACGAGCTTCGGCACGGCGAGCTTCTTCAATCATAGCGCTCTGCTTACGGCGCTCCAGCGCAGCCGCTTCCAGTTTCTCCAGACCTTCCTGATACTGCTTGGTACCCACCTGCGCACCTTCTGCGATATTTTGAAGTGCATACTGGGACTTGCCTCCCGCGATAGCCAGACCGGCATTGACAATCGCCGAGTTAAAGTTACGTGCTTCTTTGCCCTTGGCTTTCTCTTCTTCTTTACCAAGCAGTGCTTCCAAGCCAGCGTACGCCTTGTCTTTTGGTTTGTTTTCGTCTCTGGCTTTCTCCAGATCAGCGTACCCCTTTTTAATCTTGGCGCTAAGATCGTCATATGCCTTGGTACCCGGATTCATTTTCTGAAGTCGCGCAAGCTCCGCAGTCAGATCGCCCGGTTTGCTTGGAACAAAGTCAGGTGCGGTTGCAGTGCCGGGTTGTTGACTGGCGGCTTTGCGTCCAGAAGGTGAGTCTGCAAAAGGACCTGTGCCTCGTTTGCCTTTGTCTTTTGCTGCGGGTGCAGGCGGCGGCATGGTTGTTTTAGGCGTTGCCGACTTGGGGTTGCCGTATTGGTCATAGGCGGTGCCCGAACTGTCTACATACGACGAGGTCATTGGGTTGCCATAGTTATCGTACGTAACACCGCTTGTATCTTTATACGGACCAGAAGGTACGGAAGAAGTACTAGTTGCGGCTGCTTTCTGAGGTGTTTTTTTCTGTTTAGCCGCATCCTGCCGACGAATTTCGTCGTAGTACGGTGTCATAGAGGTGCGATCCCCGCCGTAAAAAGATTCAGGTAACGCAGGAATACCCAATGCGCGTAGCGGACGCGTAATATACGGAACAGATTCTGCGGCCCCTGCAACCCCTCGTACCGGCAAAGAAAGTAGATCTTTGGTACCCGCGCCCATACGATTAAGCGTGTCCAGTAACTCAGCGCGGTCTATCTCCGCTTGCGCAGCCTCTCTGTCTTGCACTAAATCGCCATCAGCAAATGCCACCATGCCACCATCAGCGTACCCGGCGATGCCGCCATCAGCCATACCGGCCATGTTCTGGGCGGGGAGCATACCAATCCCTTGCTCTTCGGGTAGTTGTGGTTGCTGCATTTGTTGCGGTTGTTGCATTTGCTGCATTTGAGGCGCTGGTGCGCCCATCTGTGCAAGTGCTTGGTCTGCTACGGTAGGCTGTTGAGCAGCTTGCTGCTGCCCCGCCGCACGAAGTTGTGAGCGCTCCTTGCTTTCCGCCGCTGCTAACGCCAACGTATACGGGTCGTCTTTGTGCATCTGCGCGTACTGAAGCAGTTGTTTGTCAGACATCTTGGCCAGACTGGAGGTGAGTTCCATTACATTAAACATGATTACGAGTTCTCCATGTCGTAGAGCAGCAGTTCAGACAACCCCGCAGGTGCGTTTGATTCTTTAATTGCGCCACCTTCTTTCCTGCTTTGTGTCTGACCGTACGGATTACCAAACATACCGTAGCCTGCAAGCGCTAAACCGCCAACTTGAGACGCCATTGAAGGAGGCGCTTGATACATCTGCTGAGTACTTTGTGAAAGAGGAAGACCGCGCAGCATATCCGACATATACGCCAACTGCTGTTGTGGATACGCTCTTTGACTCAAGAAGTCCTGATATTGCTGAGAAAGTCTTTGCTGTTCCAGCCTCTGCTGTTGAGCGCCCATGCTGGCTTGGCCTTGAATAACATCTTTTTGCTGACCAAACTGTGTCTGACCCAACTGCCCCAAGGTGCCTGCCATCTGTCCAGCCATACCAAAACCGCGAAGCCCTAAGTCAGCACCGTACTGCTGCGCCTGACGCGCCTGCTCAAAGGCCGACTGCATACCGCGACCGTAAATATCTGCTTGTTGTTGCCCCAAGTTACGCTGGCGCTCTGCTTCTACAATTGCTGTACGCGAACCACCGAATGCACCTTGTTGTGCGGCTTGGGCTTGGTTTTGTTGGCCTTGAATTGCTGACCTACGCGCAGCTTCTTGCATCTGGGGCTCAAGCGCGTTCTGTATATACGGCGACATGTACGACTGCATTGCATAGGGGTTAGTAGCTTGTTGTGCGTACTGCTGACCTGCACCAAGACTGCCAAGACCTGCAATCCCACCCATTTGAGTCGCCATACCAAGCTGCTGCGCTGGCTGAAGATTTGTCATACCTTGTTGGGCTTGCTGTTGCATGGGCGTAAAGCCTGCAATGCGTTCCCCACCATAAGTTTGATAGGGCTGCTCTGTAGTGGCTTCTGCCTTACCCAGCATGCGTTCGACATACGGCTTGGCGTAGTCTGGAATCGACGTTTGGGTAACGGTTGTTTTATCGGGCTGTGGTGGCGGGGATGGTGAGCACATAAGTTACCTCAAAATGTATACATCATTTGCGTTGCAGACTCTTTAAACCCAATACGCTTCCAAAGTTTAGCGGCGCGTAGGTCAGTCATTGCGGAAACGTTAAGGCGTTTAACTCCGCGTTCTTTTAACTCTTCCAAAATTACTTTTACAAATTTTTTCCCAATACCATTACGATGTTCCGGCAAAACATAAATAGTATCTTCTTGCGCAATTAAATCTTGGTTGTGCATGTCGTTAGTAATATATAAATTACTACAACCAACCGCTTTTCCTTCGTGCCGTAGGATAAAAGTTAACAGCCAACCACCATCGCTTGCTCGCCAATATTCATCCCATCGTGGGTTATACGGCGAATACTCAATCCCATCCTTAGCCAACCGCGCAACCATTTCTTCATAATGCTGGCGGTATAACGGCTCAAGCTCATCGAATGTTTCTCGATGTTTGCCTAAATGGAACGTGTAACTCATGCGGGCAGTAACTTCTCTGCCTTAGTGTTACGTGCTACTTGGTCTTTGCCGACAGTTTTGCGCCGGGCTCTTTGCACACGGTCCATCATCGCGTAAAGCTTTCGCGCACCCGCTTCAGTACTGCCGTTACCAATTTCCGAAACAATACGGGCAGGCACGACAAATTCTCCATCAGCAAGACGGGCAGGCTGGCGATTACCAATAGAAGCAGGAATAGAATCAGAAACTCCATCGCCGGGTCCCCTCAATAAACGACCACCGTCAGAATAACCACCCAGATCAGAAACGCCACCCGCTGCAAAACGTTGCTCGCCTGTATAAGCACCCACCCCCACGTCGGCAGACGGCGCTATCACATTAGTGGCTTCAGGCTGTTGCATGTTTGGGTTGGAGTACATGGGCGTTTGTAAACTTGCCATTGGGTACCCAGTATTAGCGCCGATTGCGTTCATATTTGACATGTTCTCAACAGGGCCACCCATTGCATACCCCATCAACCCACCAGCAGCCGCATACTCTGGGCCCGGTGCTTCATACGGCGTACGCGCAGTAAACATTGGGTTGAAATACGTACGTTCTGCGCTACCAGAGTATGGCCCCGCACCAGCGTCCGTTGCACCATATTCAAAATCGTATGGGCGAATTAACGCCTTATCTTTTTGCGCTTTAAGCTCTTCAGGCTTCATAGCCTCTGCTAAGGTCAGGCCGGATGCAATTACAGACCCGGTTGGCATAGCGCTGTACAAACCTTTTAATCCATCTAACGATGCAGATTGTTTTATTCCTGCGCCCAACTGAGACATGCGGTCTGTAAATGGGCGAGTAATTGATTGTGCATCAGACGCCACCGAACCTCCGGGCAATAGTTCAGACCTAACGACTGGGTTTACTGGTGTCGGAATGTTACCTGAGTTAAGCGCATACGACATATCTGGACTTGCTGGGCCCATACCCGGAGCGTACGACATTTCCGCAAGGGAAACCGGTCTGGTTTGCGCAGAAATTGACGAAATTCTATCCATGCCCAAAGTTGGTGCTGGGGGCGTTATCGCCGCAGATGTTGCCCCGGTGCCACTAAGATTCTGCCCAACATTAAATTGACCCGCAGGAGAGTAGGCTGAAGTGGGGCCAACTACGGAAGGGGCCGCAGGTGGTGCGGTTAGGGCTACAGGATTTTTAAATCCGGCGTCAAGGACGGGGTTTTTAAACCCAGCATACCCAACATCGTCGGCGACATTAGCTACGTTGGAGAACATATTAGGAGATGCTTTTACCCCTACAGTAGCCCCAGTATTTTGAAGGCTGACACCAGCCGTGGTTGGAGTTAAACCCGACCCTGCCCCTGCCCCTGCCCCTGCCGCACCTTGAGCCCCTGCTCCAGCACCCTGAGCCATCAGACCTTGACCCAGACCAGCGCCGCCGTATGCGCCCAAACCGGCCATTAATCCTTGTTTTAAGTCCCCCGTAAGCGCCGTACCTATTGCCGCAGAGGCTAACCCCGCATTTAAAGCCGTCATGCCCAACCCCGCAGGACCTAATGCAAAACCAGCAATCATCGGCAAGATACGAGACAAAAACCCCGCCTCAGGCAGGCCAGTCTCTGGGTTAATTGTGAGCGAACCGCCGTTAGCCATGGCAAGAGATTGCAGGCCGTTGACTTCTCCCGGGGTCATGTGCACGAGGACCTTGTCCTCCCCACGACCTGCGCTTTGCAAATGGTTTGCTAATGTGTGGAGGCTCATCGCTACCTCATCCTGAAAAATTTGTCAAAGTTTACCATGCGGGTATGTGTCATGGCACGATCTTCAGCGCGTAAGTTGCTGTGTCGTAGTAAATGTCCCCGGTCTTTAACTTACCCGCCGTAAACTCCACGTCTGTGGGACAGCTTATCCGGCGCAGTCCCGTGGTAGGGTCAACATCACTGAAGTTCAACGCCGCTATTACTGTATTGGCATCAGGGCGGCTTGTTGACGCAGCCGACGATCCGGGGTTGTCTAGTTGGGCGAAGTATTGCCGTAAGATGTTGTGTACAGTGTCTATGTAAGCCCGGTCATATTCGACAGGCGCAAACGGTAGGGGTGGGTTTTTTGTGGTTCCTGTAGACATAGTTAGTTCCTACCGTCCGGACGAACGTCAATACGGGGCACACCCAACTGTCACTGCGTACCAACGCTGTTTGACTCAATCTTAAACGCCATCTGCCTACCACGAACCCGGCTGTAGACAATCTCGGTAAACTGTTGCACGTTGTAGGTTGTCTGCCCCGCATAGCTTTGAGTTGACGTTACTGTAGGAGACAAGGCCGCGCCATAACCTGAACCGGGGTTCTGTTTCGGGCGTACTGTAAATTGTACAAACGGCGTGTTAGAAGTTTCCCCCGACGTGTTTGAACCGTCGAACGTGATGTCAGGAATAATGCGCCACACAAAGCCGTAGTTGTGCCCGTCCTCAATATCAAAGTCCGATGACTGAATGTACGAGTTGATTGCGCTTGGTGGGTTAGTACTACCATCGTCCACCGCCGCTTCGTGGAACACAACAATATTGTCAGTAGTCGCGGCCATAGGAAACTGCCGTAGTGGAGAGTCCAGCCAAGCCGTGCGATCTAACGTGCCGTAATACCAGACGCGATCCAGATAATTAAAGATGACGTAGCGATCCACGACAGTCGAGTTCTTGGAGCAATAGTTCCACCAGATTTCCGAGAAACCTTCGTTGGTGCCAGCGTTAAACTGTGCTTCTTGGTCCCGGTTGATGTCGTTGAAGATGAACTGCCGTACTGAGCATGGCAGCGTTTCGACCCGCCCTGCGTAGACATAAAACTTATCCACCCCCATCCAGTACACCACACCGGCAGCGGTTGCCATAGCGTTAGGTGACACGATAGAGATATTGTCTGCAAGTAAGTTAAAACCCCACACAAACGGGGGTCCTAAGTACTGCATAGAGTAGATGGACGCATCTGTCCACACCACGATCTCTTGACGAGTCTGAAGCGCAGCAACAATTTCTGAGCCATGTGAGAGACGATAGCTACCGGCTTGGTTGGTAATTGCCGGTGTCCATCCGGTAAAGCTTTCTTGTTCTGACCAGCGAATAAGCAGTGGATCTTGCGGTGTTGTGTCATACGCACCGTAGTCATTACACCCAAAGCAAATCACGATGCGGGAGGTGTCCGACACCATAATCAGGTTGATCTTGGAAGGTACATCGGTGCCAGAAACCACGGTGCCACGAGTACCATATGTAGGGGTAGCGCCCGCGCCCGGTTGCCATAGATAAAAAGCACCGCCACGAGGAGAGAACAGCAGGTCTTCACCAAAGTTGGCCTGACTCCACAGACGCAACTGCAAACCAAAACCGGTGGTAAAACCTGAACCCCAACCCAAGCGGCTCCAAGGACCTGCGCCCCAGCCCGTACCGATGGTGTATATAGGCAAGCCCGTGTTGATCTGATAGGCAATAGTTAAGCCCGTCATCGTGGAGTCCGACGCTGTCTCATTGGCTGTAACCGACAACTGCACTGTGTACTCAGTACCAGAAATAACCGACACAATCTGAAACTCTTGGTTTAGCACCGCAGCGGTGACATTAGTCGTAACCGTACCCAAATCTGTAGCGCCAGCTAGTGTCACAAAATCATTAACTTGCAAAGAATCTGCACCAGTATCGGTGATGGTCAGTATGTCCGAGCCGCTGGTTATATCGAGCGTAATTTCACCCGCTGGGTTTGTTGTAGTCTCGCGCAGGGGTGTGATGTCGTAATAATCTCC
>Ga0114918_10006135_pt1 | contig 10198 bp, 17 predicted proteins | sample LantaG_FD_87015 | JGI IMG/M metagenome (GOLD analysis project Ga0114918, IMG submission 87015) | Deep subsurface microbial communities from Baltic Sea to uncover new lineages of life (NeLLi) - Landsort_02402 metaG | ecosystem: Environmental > Aquatic > Marine > Oceanic > Sediment | place...
ATACTTTGGTCATTTCTTCAACTCCTTTTCTATGTCTTCGGCAAACATCCTGATAGCCAAATCAATAATCTGTGTCTTTGACCTATAAAGAATAGGGTCTGAATCCATGATTTTTTGAACTAATTTTATTGTTTCCTCTTGTATACCGACAGTTATATAATATTTATTACCTTTTTTAATCGCTCCTTTCATTTAAAACTCCTGTACTTTTTTGAAACTGTCTAAATCCCCTTTTATCATAATGAAAATGCTTTGCAAAGTTGAAAAATCCGTAAAGAAAAACACCTGTCTCCACGGTAACTGCTCAAATTCCGCCCATTTTGTTCCCTTTTCAACAATGGCATACATTGGTTTATTTGCTTCAACAGCATCCTGGAAATCCTTCATTTTTTTTTCTTTGTTCCTTATAAATTCCGGTGTGATAACCGCAACAAACCCTGCTGCTGATTCTATTTTTTGGTTCATTATTTCCCCATCATTATAGTTACTTCTTTTTTAGATGAGTGATCTTCAAAACAAAATTCACCAAACACCTTATAATTAGTTTCTTCATGATATTCTAATTCATAGTCTGGTGGTAATTTTGATAGCTCGGCTATTAATTCTTTAATTTTCATTTATTTTTCTCCCTTTAATATTTGAAGATATTCCTCAAAATCTTTCTGGACTGCGTCTATCAAATCTTTTTTGATCGTGTATGGTTTTTCCTTAAATCTATCCGTGCATTTATGGCAGATATGAACTAAATTGTGTATTTCATCTAGTGCTTGTACAAGATTATTATTATAAACTGTTACGCTAATCGATATGGAAGAATATTTTCCACCAAAATCACAATTATGGCACAAAGCACAACCGCAGAAAAAACAATTACCTTCTGCAAGGTTTTCTTTACAGATGTCGCAAATATCAACTTCTTTTTTCATTTATTTATCCCCCAAATTATATTTGGAATGCAATCCCCTTCTTCATTAACATAGGTGTGTATCGTATAAGGTACTACTTTGCCCTTGTGTAATAGTTCATTACGCCTTCCACAAACACAACTTAAACTTAGATCTGTAAGCATTGCAATCCCCTTATCGTTCAAACCATCAGGATTTTCAAAGAGACATTCATAAACTAGTTGTTGTTTTTCACCAAGTTCTTTTTCACTCATAGAATGGTAAACATCGGCTTTAACCACTTTTCCAATATCAGGGTCAAGTTTTTCTCTTCCATGGATAAAACCATCAGTATAACCTTTCAATTCTTTCATATGATGGCAGTATTTATGGACCTGGGCACCGATGCAATCGCAAAAAACTCCGGGAGGTTTTTTTATTATCGTAACATCATGTGTCTTAGTTGGATTGCTAATGCTTTGTACTCTTAAAATCAGTTTGTTATTATCACGATATACTTCATCTGGTAGACTCATTTTTTCTCCTTTTTTAAATCACATACTGCTTTTGGATTTCAAGCGACCCAGTGGTTCACATTAGTCTGCTGGTTTTCAACATTTTAGTGGTTCATATTTTTATAGTGGTTTTCATGTTTATGTTGATTCATAACTCAGTTTTCATGTTTATTGTAGTTCACATTTTATCAATGGGTTTCACCCGTCTGTTGGTTCACATATGGTAGATGGATTTCAAATCATATATGGTTCACACCTGTTCGCTGGATTTCAGAGAGGTGATGGTTCACATTTGTCGTGTGGTTTTCAGCATTTTAATGGTTCATATTTTTTATTGGATTTCAGGATATGGTTGGTTTACAAACCCTCGATGGATTTCATATTGTTAATGGTTCACATGCAAATGCTGGGTTTCAACAGTTTGATGGTTCATAACTCACCGGTGGTTTTCATTAATTGAGTGGTTCACAATTAACAAATGGATTTCATATCGTTTATGGTTCACATTCATCAAATGATTTTCAAACAGTGTTTGGTTCACACATTTCAGATATGGATTTCAATTCAGGTTTGGTTCACAATTTCTAGGTGGGTTTCATTGGAATGATGGTTCACAAATCAAAGGTGGATTTCAAACGACATTTGGTTCACAGTCATTTTTTAGATTTCACGGTTTTGTTAGTGATTCACAATCATTCGTGTGGTTTACCATTGCATTTGTCTTTAATATATTCACAAGCCTGAGACCAGGGTTTTAATCCTTCATTGAATATCCATCCAGTTTCACGCATCGGGTCAAACGGCTCTAGTATCTCTGGTATGTATCTTGGTCTGCGGTAATGCACATGTTTAGCCACTGATGTCGCATAGGGTGGAACGGTTGGAAAACCTTGAAGCTGCCGGCTAATCACCCAATAATCTTCAAGTAATAACTGAACGGCTTTCCGTATTGATCTATTATGAATATGACCATCTGACAACTTAATCAACACCGTTTTTTTACCGAGTTTTTCTAGTTCTTTTTTTAACTTTGCGTAAGTATCTTTATGTAGTATTTTATCTTTTTTAAATCCAGGAATATCCTCTGCTAATTTATCTCCTACTATATTACGTTCATCATCAATTGGTATTTCTTGTGGCTTCCGTGCTTGCTGTTTCTCTTTTTCAGTCATATAATCCATAAAATAACCGGACATGTGCTCTGTTCCACTGGATTTGATAATTCCATCTCCTATTCTTTTAATAAGCAATGCTTTTAGATCAGGGCTGTAACCACCACTTTCACCAGCTCTAAATTTTTGTATTCTGTTATCAATCACAGATAGCCCAGCATAACGCCTTAATTTAGATGCTGTTTCAAATTTCGTAGCGTCAGCAAGTCCAACAAGTCCACCGCCTGTCTTTGGGCCGATCTGCATAATACTCTGCGTATAACCATAGACCACATTATCATTACCAAAGCCATTCATTGCCTTGACACATTCCTGCTCTGATGATTTTAGAAAATCAATGGTTTTATTCCCGTTCTTTTTGGCTTCTATTGACCATTCCCTTAATGATGCTGCAACCCTTGTTTTCTGAATTTGTATAAAAGTACTATAGAGCAGTTTAATTTCATTTGGCTTCCAAGCATAAAAAAGATTTGGTTTTTTCTGATACAAATCTGAAATTACAAGAGCATCAACACGATGACCATCATTTTTATAATAATGTAGTCTTGGAAAGCCCATTTCATCTCTATGCTCTTTTGACGCCATTGTATGACAAGTAAGGATATTAATGCCTTTTTCGTGCCAATCCTTTGCTTTATAGGTTGGTGGGTTTTCAACTAAAATTGTATCGCCTTTTTTTAGTTTCGGAGCGGCAGCCAACCAGACATTCATCAGCACATCGTGCCATTCTTCATTTTCTCCCTTGTGCCCCCAATCGAGAGCAAATATTCTTTTCATTTTTTCACATCTTTGATTTTAAACCCAGCATGTCATTGTGACATAAAAAGGTTTCTGCTTGACGTTCTTAATGTTTTTACCCGCAAATTTTAAATAAGCGGTAGCCATTTCTATGTTAAAAAAATTGAAACAAACGACCAGAAAGGCAATGAAAACCAGGAAATATTTGTGAACCATAAGAACGTTGGAATCCAGAGCTTGATGTGAACCAGCCCGCAAATGAAGCCTAATGTAAGTTTGTGAACCAGTTGATGTTGGAAATCAAATCTAATATGTAAACTATGGTCGATCTGAAATCCAGGAACCGAATGTGAACCATTCTTTTATTGAAATCCAGGGCATACATATGAAAATTGCGAGTGGGGTTATGCTTGCTCGCATTATTTTTTCTTCTTAGATAATTTTTTGGTTTTGAATTTACCTTCAACGGTTATGCCATCAAGTCTAAGTCCTTCTTTTTTAATGTTGTCCCACAACTCTGCTATATTCTTTACAAGCCAACTGCGTGTAATCTTCAATAGAAGTATCCCGCCAATGGTAGTGACAACCATAGTCCCAAGAGCAAAAAACATACCATCTACAAAACTACCTATCGCCATACTCCACCTCGAATAATCCAAGTTGTCCTTTAATTGGAAATGGGTCTATTTTTCTTAGATTTTTAAAAACCCAGCTATACGCCCCATCATATATTTCGCAACAGGCCAACCATTCATCTGTTTCAAGCATGGGTCTACAAAAAACAAGTTCAGCTATCGCGAAAGCATGACCGCTTATCACGGATTCTGGTTTTTTACTTGCACAAAGAAGTATATCCCCACGATAATCTGTTTTCCATGTTCTAGTCTCTATTGTTTTTTCTTCATTGAGAAACTTTGAAGCATGCGGCTCCCGGATTGATAAGGCTTTCACTCTAATGCACCCTTGGCCCAGATTTCATTATTACTTCCCCCCCTTTAAACATTGTATCTAGTTTTTCTTTTGGTATAACAACTGGTTTACCTATTGGTTTTGGCTTATGCATCTGAGGTAAGTGGCGCCCTTTTTCATCTCTTACTATCATCTGTGGGTGCATTTTCGGGTTGCTATCCCTCATTATAACCATTTGGTTACGAAACCATTGTGCTTCAGCTGGATTTTTTAATCGCACAGTTGCCTTATCTTTAAACAATATTACTTTTATTGTCATTGACTGCTTACTCCTATTATTATTATTTCAGCTATGAAAATAAAAATATACAGAAATATGTTGATTACAAACAACACAATCATCTGCCATACAGTAACAGGTGAAATAAAATTCCATACCAACATACATGCTGCGAACGGCAACGCAAAGATCATGATTAACAAACCAATAACGCTTCCCGTTCCTAAATAATCCTTTATTCTTCCCATTTAATCACTCTTTAATTTTACTGTAAATCCATTCCCATATTATGCGAAGCGGCGTATCCGCAGTATATTTATGTTCGATGTAGTCATCAACGATCATGAAGATGCCGAGACCGAGTATCGTGTACCATAGTGGAAATAATACCTCAAGGTTGTCCCATCCCATGAATAAGTTGAATACCGCGAATACTATGAAGAAAAAACCATAGTAGCAGTGGTGATTTCCCCTCCATTTAAACGGTACCGGTGGTCTCCAATCCATTAAATCGCATCTTTCTCTTTTTCATCAAGTACCTTTCCTATTACAACTATACACCTCTCTAGTTCCTCACCAGATAGTCCTTTACATAGTTGCTTAATAGTCCCATCCTTAGTTGATAATTTAAAAATATTCGACATGAACTTAGTCCGGACGTTAGCGGCTTTTGCTGCTACTTTTTGCAGGTCTTCCGGTGTTTTAATCGCTGTTATTGCATGGCGCAACTCCCTAGAATCGTTAGCTGCCTCTATTGCCACTTCTTTTTCCTGCCCAACTAATCCTTCAATGCTTTCTGCTGCAAGGTCAATCCGCTCCATTGCATTTAATTCATCTAAAGCCATCCCTATTCGCCTTTGAACCTCGACATGCCCCATATCTCCTTTTCTTGCAAAACGCAAAGCCTCGTTTAACACTGCTGATGCGGTGCTGACATGGTCTCGTGAGCATGGCAAACAACTTACGCCTTTCTCTATTTTTTCAGGTGAAAGGTCTTTTTCTGTTTTAACAACATATTCTGTTTGTGGTGGTGGAATTGGTATTGGTTTTCTAAGTGGTTTTGTTTGGTCTTTCTCGGCTTTTTCAGCTAATTTTGTTGCTTTAGCATAATAGTCATCTGCTAACTGCTGTTGTTTATCGTCATCACCACCTAACTGAGTGGCTATGACTTTACCTGCAATATTAAATGCTGCATTCAGCATCCGTATTTTAAAGTCATCATACATGGTTTTCTAATCTCTTTTTTAATATTTTAACCCTTCCATCTTTCTACCGCAGAATGGACAGAAATGTTCTACCTGTGTACCATTTAGATAATTTGAGGCGGGGATGTTAAATTCACCATTACAATCTGGACATTTGTAGTTATACGCTGAAGCCCAGCCATGATAGGTTAAAGTTGTAGATTCTTCTTCAGTTTTTAGTTCTGAGTTTCCACCATGTGTTGCTTGCATCACATCCTCCTTATTTCATCTATAAATTTTACAACCTGGGCATCAAACCAATGATAATTTAGTTGGTTGGAGAGTATCACATAATGAAGTTTTGGTTGATCTTTTTTTAACCATTCTACAAGCAAAGCGGTGTTTATCTGGTTGAAGAATTTATCGAACTGTGCTTTAAGTCTGTTTTTCCAATACCGTATCTGGTTTTTTGTTTTATCTGGTGTAGCACCCCATAGTGTTCTGTTTTCGTTAATCGCTTCCTGCAACTGTTGTGGTGTAAATTTTCCAATCTGCCCGTTAAGAAGACCACGAATTGTACCAAGTGCTGCTCTTTCAACTAGATTTAATCCCATTTTTAATTCCTTTTTTTGTTTTGGTTTCACATTTATAGACTGGATTTCAGATATTTTCTGGTTCACATTCATACACTGGATTTCATGACAACATTGGTTTAACTGCAACAAGCTTTGTGGTAAGGTTTTCCATTCTCCGTTTTACCTATATCATCGTCATATACTGGTTGCCCGCATACAGGGCATACTCCTAGTCTTTCCGCTTTAGGTTTTTTTTCAACTGGATTATGAGGTATGTTTGATTCTAACGGGCCTTGTGGTATATTAGATGGGGTAATTGGTGGTTGCTGTTGTGGGTTAACAGGAATGTTTTGCTGTTGTGGGTTAACAGGAATGTTTTGCTGTTGTGGTTGTTCAGCAAATGGTTTTGGTGTTCCATCCACCCCGATCTCCATTTTTCCTTTACAGCTTGGACATATTCCAAACTGCACACCTGGCGGTAGCATTAAAGGTGTTTTACAATAAGGGCATGCAACTGGTGCTTGCGCAGGAGTTTGATTTTGTTGATTTTGGTCTGGTGGTTGCCCTGCACCAGACATTCCTTTCCCCAGTCCTTCACCAAACAGCCCTGCAACATCTTTTAGAGTTTGTCCCAACACATCGCCTTTCCTTGATTCAACGTCTAGTTTTTTTATTGCAATGTCATAGTCTTTATCAATTTTTTTCATATCAACATCAAGTTTAGACACGCCTTGGCTGGCATTGATCGCATCTTTTATTCTACGGTCTAAACCAGAGTCGTCATGTGCTTGAATTGAATTTTCTATGTATGCCTTTATTTGATCTGCTCCTGGGACGTTCTGTTCAACTCTTGCGATTCTTTCAAGTAGAATATTTTTTTCCTGTGCTGCTAAATCTGCTGTTAATCTTTTTGTTTCCGCTGCCTGTTCCGCTAATTGTTGTTGAAGTCTTATAAGTGTTGGGTCTTCTTGTTTAGTTAGTCCTTGGTCAATTTTCATCTTCATGGAGTTGTATTCAGACTCCATCTTAAGCCTCGCTTCTTCGTCTCTCCGCCTTATCATGTCTTCAAGTCGCATCACTCTATCATTTTCATAATATGATGATTGTGGTCTTTGTTGTGGTCTTTGTTGATCTCTCTCTCCTACAGGTATCCCCCTTCGTGACATATCACAAGTATCACCACGATATGTATCGCGATATGTGTCACGATAACCACCTTGCTGGTCTTGCATCGGATACCCGCCTCTTCTTGTTGCCATAGTGTTCATTAGTTCTTCATATCTCTGTAAATATTGTTTAACTTGCCGTTCGTAATTCTGGATAATGTATGTAATCGTTGGGCGATTAGTTACACCCGAATCCATTGTTTGCATATCCTGCATTAGAGTTCCAGCATATGGTAATTCATTGTTCATTTTTACCTGTTCCACTTGTATCCGGGTAAACATTTCTTTAAATTTGTAACTTCTTAAAAAGGTCTCAAGCCATTTTTCTGGTTCTTCTACTTTATATGTTGGGCGCATACCAAATTCTGCTGATGGGATTTCTACTGTACCATTGGATGGGGGAGTTTGTTCTTCAGTTTTTACTTCAGGAGGGGGTGGGGTTAGTCCAACTTGTGGGGGTTGCCCAAGGTATTGCCCGGCATTTAAAGGTTCAGTTGGTGGAGTTGCCAGAGGTGTATCTTCTACTCTTTGTAATGTTACTTGTGACGGGTCTACTTTTTGTTCAATTTTTGTTTTATCTGGAAATATTACTGTGTCTGTTTCACTGGTTTTTGGTTTGCTTCCTGGTGTGCTTCCATCTTTCTTTTTTGCCATTTCATAATCCTCCATTGGTTTCGTTATAAATTCTTTATATTTTTCAGGATGGTAATTTTCAACATGCTTTTTGAGGTTACGCCAACCTATTCGCCCAGAACGTGGGTTTATATTGCAATAAGGGCAGGGGTACATCTCTTCAGCACTTTTTTCCCCACTAACCATGTCTTTTTGACATAATGTCATATGTATTTAAAAGTTTTTAATCGGGGAGGCGGCGGGAAGAAGGAAAACCTACGGCATATTAAAAAACATGAATTGGACTTGTAAATCTCATTCTCTCCGCCTAGTATTTATAATGCGAATAGATTATATAGTTTTTTTCATTATTGAATTGTAGAATGAAAAATAATGAGTTTCTTCTGGCTGAACAGATAGGTGCTTCAGATAATCCTCTGAAGGAAATAGCGGATTTGAGAAAACTTTTTGATGGATTGGAAAAGATATATAATCACAGAAAAAAAATTTATGATGAGATAAAAACACAAAAGATAGTATGGTGGAAAAAAAGATGGGTCATTCGCTGTAAAAAAAGACCCTAAAGTTTCGCAACTACATATTACTTAGCACTAGTTGGGATATTATCACTAGCTCTGTTTCTTCCGGTATTTCCTCATCAAGTTCAAAACACAGACAGAGGTCTATTGTTTCTCCTGATAAAATCTCGAAGTTTCCACTATTTGTTTCATCCATTTCACAGGAGCACTCTTCTATAGGGTAATACCATGTTATTGCCTCCTCATAGAAGCCGTATCCACCCATATCATGTGCATAGAGGTTTACCCATTCACCTTCATACTCGTAGTTGAAATATAAACCTTCAAGCCCTTCTCCTGATTTTATTTGCAGAAGCACATTATCTGACCCGTCAAATTCTATGTCTTCGTCACAGACTATCCATGATGATTCATCTCGTAAACGCAATGTTGCAGCAATCGCTCCATCAGGTATTGTGTATGTAACAAGATACGTTCCACTTAATGTGTCTAAAGTTCCCCAATTTCCATCTTTGCACAATGCAGGTAGTTCGCTAGTATCTGCGTCTTCCTGATAGATTTTCCGCTCCTCTATCGTTTTGATAGTTATGTAGTCAAGGTCTCCAGTGTGGTCAAATTTTAATGCTATTGGGTAATCCATTTGACTTGTCACCTCGTAGTGATAGCAGTAGCACATTCCTGCTTCTGCGTCTTCTATTTCGGTAACTATCGTTCCTGTTCCTTGTCCATTCACGAGAATGGGTGATTGTATTGTTATTCTTGTTTCCAGCTTCGGGCCATAGTCTGTCCTAATTCCTACAGATACAGCTACAAAGAGTACCGCAACAAATACTACTAAAAGCCCCATCTTTATTGTTTTATTTTTTCTCATATGTATGTCATTGTGACATGGCTATTTAAATCTATTGGGTTGTCCTTAATTAAGGTCTAATCAAGGCAGGGGGAACCCCATTATTTCGTGTAGAAACTTCTTGTTTAACGCTAGGTATTGAAGCCTGCAATTATTTCTTCCATTTAGAATCCCATTAATGTTTTTGTTGAAAGAATACCATCTAAATTGCTAATGTTTTCTGTTATGTGTTTTATGAGTTCTTCGTTACCTTCTGCTGTTACCTTTATGATTAAATCCCACTCTCCAAAAAGAGGAAATACTTCGTCCACAACAGTGTTTTTACCGAGAGATAGATAGACTTTGTGTTCTTTTAAAGGTTCTACTATTGCCAAGACATAAGCAATCATCTAACTTTTGTAAAAAACTATCTTCATAAATATTTTCCTGTGATTCTTTTCAATTAGTTTTTGAATTGATGTATTATGTGTTTTGTGTAAAATCAAAACCCTTACGAATACTTATCGTTACGCAGAAATCAAACAGAAAAGATACCCTATGCTGCTATACGAAAAGAACAGGAGTAATTTCGTGTTGTTTTAATCAATTTATTAAACAGAAAAAAAAGAACAGAAAAAAGTATGCAAAATTACTAAATTATCGTTTACGTCTATTATCAGGATGCCATACGCCAGCCAGCATTAACGTTTCTGTATATCGGCAGTTGGGACATTTCCAGATTTTGTTATGCCGATCAAGTTGAAACGATTTTAGTTCACTCTCACAAAAAGGGCA
>Ga0114918_10006136_pt1 | contig 10198 bp, 6 predicted proteins | sample LantaG_FD_87015 | JGI IMG/M metagenome (GOLD analysis project Ga0114918, IMG submission 87015) | Deep subsurface microbial communities from Baltic Sea to uncover new lineages of life (NeLLi) - Landsort_02402 metaG | ecosystem: Environmental > Aquatic > Marine > Oceanic > Sediment | place: Baltic...
AGAGAGCGCCTCCCCCCTCTCCGTCTCCACTCGCTCCCTCACATGCTCTGCAGCAGCTCGCAGCAGCCCGTCCCCACCCCGACCGGCCGCCCCACCACGATGCGGGCGGCGGGCGACCGCAGCGCGTCCGGCTCCCCCCGCAGCGTCGCCTCCGCCAGGAAGGACGCGGCCGTCTCGAAGGAGACGCGCAGGAGGGGGGACGCCGACGCCTCGATCCCCAGCCGGTTGCAGGGGCGGTGGCCGCCCTGGTGCGTCATGAAGTCCGCGACCAGGCCCATGTGGCGCGGGTCGACGCCGATGCCGTACGCGCCGAACAGGGACATGACCTCGGAGACCAGGGCCGCGCGGGCGGCCTCCACGCCCAGGGCGCGGAGGGTGGAGCCGACGCAGTTGGTGGTCGTCGCGCAGGCCGCGGCCTCGCCCGCGCCGGCGGCCCGCGCCCCTCCTCCCGCGACGGCCGCCTCCCAGGCGGCCGCCAGGTTGACGCCCTCCGTGCGGACGATATAGGGCGCGTCGGCCTCCACCCCACCCGGCGGAGCCCGCCCCCGGACGACGGACGCCCGGTCCACGCCGGGGACGGCGTGCAAGGTCGTCTCCGCCGCAGCGCCCTCCGCCAGGGCGAGGAGCGCGAGGCGGGGCGCGGCGGGCGGGACGGTCAGCGTGGCGGCCAGGGTGCGGGTGGCCGGGTCGGGGGCGGCGGCGGCGACCGAGGCGACGGCCGCAGCAGAGGCGGGGCCGCCGGCGGCGCGGCGGCGGGCGCCCCCGGCGGCGGGCGCCGCGGGCCCGGGAGACGCCTCGCGCGCGGCCGACCCACGCCGGGCGTCGCTCGCGGCGGGCGAGGCCGGCCCGGATGGGCCGCCCCCGCCGCCTTCCTCCCCCTTCCCCTCCTCCGCCAGGTCGTCACCCGCCCGGCGGGCCGACTCCCGGCGCGCGGCGGCCGCGGCGGCCCGGTCGTCCTCGTCGCCGTCGCCGTACGCGCCGTACGCGCCGTCGCCCCGCCCGCCCCGCCAGGCCAGGCGGCCCTCCACAAAAGCCTCATCCGCCTCGTCGTCCTCCGCCGCGTCCTCCTTGGACGCCTTCTTGGGGCGGCGGGCGGGGGGCGGGGCAGGCGCGGCGGCCGCGTCCCCGTCCGCCTTGGGCGGCGGGCTGGTGTGGCCGTCGCCGTCGCCGTCGCCGTCGCCGTCGCCGTCGCCGTCGCCGTCGCCGTCAGCGAGCGCGACCGCGGCGCCACCCCCTCCTCCACCAAGCCCGTCCCCGTCCCCGCCCGCGACCGCGGGCGCGGGCGCGGCCGCGACCGCGACCGCTTCGGCGCTGCCCGCCGCCGCCCGGCGCAGCTCCGCGCGCGCCACGGCCTGCAGGCGGGGCACGAACTTGGCCTCCCACACCTCCGCCAGGGCGTCAAAGTCGATCCCGGGCAGGGCGGTGGCGGTCACGCGGTACTCCCGCACCCGCCGCCCCGCCCCGCCTGCCACCTCGGCCGCAGGCGCTTCACAGACCGCCAGCCCCGCCAGCCCCTCCGCCAGGCGCACCCGGCGCAAGGCCGCCGCCACCCGGGCGGCAGCCTCCCCCGCCCCCGCCCCGCTCCCGCACGGCACGTCCATGGCCGGCGTCGCCGCGAGGGGGGACGCCGTCATCAGCAGCTCCCTCAGGCGGGGGATGCCCATCGTCACGTTGGCCTCGCCCCGCCCCGCCATGTGGAAGGTGTTGAGCGTCATCTGGGTGGACGGCTCGCCCACGGACTGGGCGGCCAACACGCCGACCGCTTCCCCCGGGGCGATGGAGGCGGCCGCGAAGCGCAGGGCCAGGACGTCGGCCAGGGTCGGAGGCGGGGAGGAGGGACGGGCTTCCCCGCCGCCCAGCGCGGCCGCCACGGCCGCGTCTGCCGCGGCCGTGATGCCACCGCCGCCGCCCGCCTCCCTTAAAAAGTCGGCCACCGCGTCGGCGTAGGCCTCCGAGGGCGCGCCCACCAGGGCGGGTCCTGGGGCCAGGGCCTGGGCGGGCAGGGTGGAGGCCGAGTCCGCGGCGGCGGCGGCGGCCGGCCCGCGCGCGCGGGCGGCCTGGCGCGCGGCCGCGGCCGCCCGCGCGGCGTCCGCAGCCGCGCCCGCCGGCCCACCACCCCCCAACGCCTCGCCCGCCCCCAGCCGCCGGGCCAGGGCGCCCGCATTGGCCGCCGCCAGCCCAAACTCGCGCAGCAGGCCCGCGCCCGCCGCGTCCAGGCCGTCCTCGCCGTACGCGAACTGGATGACGCACCCGTCGCACGCGTCCCGGACGGTCCCGTCGTACCCCACCGCCAGCCCCTCCATGCACTTGACCAGGCAGCGCTGGAGGTAGCCCGACCGGGACGTCTTCACGGTCGTGTCCACCAGCCCCTCCCGCCCGGCCATGCAGTGGAAGTAGTACTCCTGCGGGCGCAGCCCCGTCAGGAAGCGGTCGCCCACGAAGCCGCCCGCCCGGGCGCCCGGGTCGAAGGGCGCGAAGCACGGGAGGGTCGCCCCGGACGGCATGCGCGGGACGCGCCGCCCCTCGAGCTCCTGCTGGCCGAGCAGGCAGGAGATTTGGGAGAAGTTGACGAGCGAGCCCTTCGCGCCCGTCCCCGTCATCAGGGCCAGCCCATTGGCGGGGAAGGGGATGGCCTGGCCGGCCGGGAGGCAGGCCTTGATGGCGGCGGAGGAGAGGGCGTGCAGGGGCGCGGTCGCGGCCGCGTCGTGCCCGACGCCCGCCCCGCCCGCCGAGGAGCGGTAGAGGCGGGCCAGGGCGGCCGCGACGACGGCCGCGCCCGCGCCCGCGCCCGCGCCCGCGCCCGCCTCCTCCTGGCCCAGCCCCGCAAAGGTCGCGGACGCGGTCGAGGCGGCGGCCTCCGCGCCCGACAGGGCGTCCGCCCGGCCGGCTTCGGCGGCCGGCGTCAGGGCCAGGTCCGCCAGGCCGACCGAAAAGCCGCGCTCTGCCAGGAAGGCCGTCGCCAGGCGGGCCAGGCAGCCCAGCAGGTCGTCCGCGGCGGCGGGGCCGTACAGCTCGTACACGGCATGCACCAGAGAGGCCCGCCCGTAGGCCGCCTTGTCCAGGGTGCCCGTCAGGAGGTCCCCCGCCACCACCCGCAGGCTGCCATCCCCGCACCCGCCCGCGTCGCCCCACACGGCGTCGCCGACCTTGCAGGCCGCCGTCAGCGTCAGGGGCGGCGCGCCCGGGTCCGCCCCGCCCGTCACGAAGGCCAGGACGGCCGAGATGACCTGCTTGCCCGTCCAGCGTGGGGGGCCCGGTTTGAGCAGGGCGGGCGGCGGCAGGGCCAGGCGGTCCGCGGCGCGCGGGTCGTCCCCGTCGGGGCGGTTCGTGGCGGAGCGCGGCGCGCAGGCGGCCGTCAGCAGCTGGGCCGCCCCCGCCCGGTCCAGCAGGCACCCCCGCCCCGCCAGCAGGGTGCCGCCCACGATGTGGTCCTGGATCAGGCCCCGCACGGGGCCGCCGGAGGTGGGGACGATGTAGTTCCGGTCCGCCCGGACCAGCTCGCGCGCCTCCGCCGCGCCCGCCAGGCCCTGGGGCAGGTGCAAGTTGATCTCGTCGCCGTCGAAGTCGGCGTTGAAGGCGGCGCAGTTGGCGTAGTGCAGGCGGATGGTGCGCTCGCCGGACAGGACGCGCACGACATGCGCCATCAGGCCCGGGCGGTGCAGGGTGGGCTGCCGGTTGGTCAGCAGCAGGTCACCGTTCGTGACGTGGCGGTAGACGACCTTGTTCCCGCCCGAGGCCGCGCCCGGGGTGTGGTGGTGGGGCGTGCGGGCGCCGGCGCGGCCGGCGGCGGCGGGGCTGGTCGCCGGCGAGGCGCCCCCGCTTTTGCCAGCCGCCACGGGCGTGGCGCCCGCCGACGTGGCGCCCGCCGACCGGGCCAGCAGGGACCGGGCCAGCGCGTCCCGCCGGGCGGGCGGCAGGCCGGCCAGGGAGACCAGGCGGCCGGCCTCGTCCTCGACGGCCAGGGCGCCCGGGTGGGTCCCCGCCCCCGCCCGCACCGCCGCCCGCAGGCGCTTGGCGTTCGCCTCCGTCACCCGCTCGGGCACGGCCAGGCGCGTCGCAAAGTAGGGCGGCAGGCCCACCTCCCGCGGCAACAGGTTCGGGTCGGGCGAAATGACGGAGCGGGCCGCGTGGTTGACCCGCTTGCCCATCATATTCTTCCGGAACAGCCCCTCCTTCTTCTCCAGCGCCTGCCGCACGCCGCCCGCTGCCGCGCCGGTCGCCCCCGCCGGGTCTCCCGCGGAGTCGGGCGCGGCGGAGGAGTCGATGAGGGAGGCGACCGCGCCCTGGAGGGCGAGCCAGGACCGCAGCGCTGCCCGCAGGTCAGGCTGGGCGCCGCCGCCGGGCGTGCCCCCCCCTCCGCCGCCGCCGCCCGCGGCGACCAGGTCCAGGTTGGAGGCCACGATGCGGCCGAGCGCCACGTTGTGCGGGTGGTCGAACGTCATGTCGCCCAGGCGGGAGGGCGGGCGGACGCGGTTGGGCGGGACGGCGACGGTGGACAGGAAGAAGGACGCGAACGCTGAGAGCCAGGGGTCGGCCCCCGGCACGCCGGCCTGGCCGCTCGCCTCGCCCGCCGCGGCCAGTCCCCGCGCGTACAGCTCGCGCAGGAGGGCCTGGTTGGACGCCCAAGCCCGGCGCATGACCTCGCGCGCCTCGGACGGCGTCATGAAACGGGGCCGGGCGGACGGGGGCTGGTCTGGAGTTGAGGCTGCCGCCGCCGCTGCCCCCGCCGCCGCGACGGCCGCGGTCGCGGCCGCCAGCGCGTCCTCTAGCCCGGTCGCCTCGCCCGACACGCCGCCGCCGCCGCCACCGCGCCCCAACGCGGGTTTGATGACCGTGCCCCGGCCCTCGTTGGCGGAGGCCGCCTTCGCGCCCAGCGGCTTGACGAACACCTTCGAGCAGCCTTCCCGGGCCAGGCCGGGCACGGCCGCCCCGCAGTTGGCACAGGCCGTCAGGGGGACGGCCCGCCGGAAGAATTCGGTCGCAGTCGACCGGGCGGCGTCCAGGGTGAGCGCGTCCGGCGGCGGCGCGGACGCGGCGGCCGCGACCGCCGCGGCGGCCGGGTCGGACTGGCGGGCGGACGTGCCGGCGCCACCCCCGCCCGGACCCTCGCTCCCCGCTCGTCCACCGGATGCGGAGGGCGGGCGGGCCGGCGTGGGCGGCGGGGAGGGCGAGTGCGCGGGAGGCCGGCCCTTGCGGGGCTTGCCCTCCTCCTGCGCCTCCCCGTCCTCATCAGAATCAGACAGGGCCCCGTCGTCGCCGCCCTCCTCCATGGCGGCCGCCGCCTTCAGCACGGCCGCGGACGGCTCACCCCGCATGGTCAGGGCGTCCACAGCGTGGCCCGTGCGCAGCAGGCGCAGGCGCTCCGCGAAACGGTCGACCTGAAGAAGGGGTGGGGAGAGAGAGAGAGAGGGAGGGGGGGCGTGAGGCGTGAGGTGTGTGTGTCCGGAAGTGGAAAAGAAGCACGAGTGCTCTCCCCCTCTCTCTCCTCACCTCGCCCGCCTTCATCTTGAAGCGGAAGCAGTGCAGGCAGGTGCATCGCAGCAGCTTGTACATGGTGCTACCAGGGGGGCAGGTCAAGGATGGGGGAGGATGAGGGGTTGGGGTGTGAGAAGAGAAGAGAGAGGGCAAAGGGTGGTGGTGGGTGGTGGGGGCAGTGCACCCGCGGGGGCGGGGCCACCTCTCTCTCTCTCGCGCGCGACGCGCCCGCACCGCGTCCCCCGACCGCACCGCATCTCGCACACAGCCCCTTCATTTCACACTCACCCAAACACGAGCGGATTGTACACAGGCACCGCCAGCTGGACGTGGCCGAAGTGGCCGGCGCAGGCGGCCCCGCCCAGCCCGCACGTCCCGCACCGCTCCCCGGGCGCGAGCGGGCCCATGGCGGGGTCGTACAGGCCTCCCGGGACGGGGTGGCCCAAGTTGTCGCGCGCGACGGGCGAGGTGATGCGCTTGACGGACAGGCGGCGGACCTGGAAGGGAGGGGGAGGCACGAGAGAGGGAGGGTTATCGAGGCAGAGGAAAGCGGGGGCAGAGCGGAGCGTGTTTTTTTTTTCTCCTTGACGGCGCGCCGCGCCCCCGCCTCTCCAGGGACGGCTTCCCTGCCTTTGCATCTGCACAGACATCAGATGTATTCTTTCTCCGCAGGCAGGCTGCGGAGACGGCGGATTGGCCCGACAGGGGCCGTGCAAAGGGGGAGGCGCGGCCGTCTGCCGTCGGGTGCACCGGCACCATCGGCGGCGGCCGGCGGCGACGGCGGGGCCGAAAAACCTCTGTCCCCTCTCCCCTCTCTCCTACTCTCTCTCACCTCATCGTCGCTGTAGAAACCAAACGCGATCGCCTGGATGGAGGCGGTCGTCACCTCCGGCTGCGGGACAGCGGCCATGTTGGCGTGGAGAGCAGCGCGGCCACGCGCGCTTTTCTCTCTCCGGCTAGGAATGCGCGCCGCCGCGACAAAAAAAAACGTGTAAGCGGCGGGCGGGCACTCTCCACGAAACACAACGCTCGCTTTTTCCCCTCTCTCTCACAGCCAGCCAGCCATGCGCCGCGCCACCCAGCTGGGCGCCTTTGCCCACCGGGCGGCCGCCGCGCGCTACGTCCCGGCCAGCACCTCGTCCGGTGGCGGGGATTGGGTGCCGGTAGGCGGCTCTGGCTCGCCCGGCCAGCGCGAGGGATGCGGGCTCGGGGGCTCCCTCTCCTCCTTCAACCCGGCGGCGCCCGCGGGAGGAGGCGCGGCCTGCGCCGGCGGCCTGGCCGGCCCCACCTTTGCCTCCTCCGCCTCCTCTTTCGCCACGGGTGCGACGACCGGCAGCGCCGGCGCCGCCGCCTCCAAGGCAGCACCAGCACCACACGCCACCACCAACCCGCTGGCGTCCCCGCCGCCGCCGCCCGATGTGGAGACGGTGAACGCCCTCTTCATCGAGGCGCGGGAGGAGCTGGAGTACGCGGCCGAAGACGCGGGCACTACGTACGCGGGCGAGTCCTACGAGGCGGCCGCCGCGGCGGTGGCGGCGGCGGGCGACGCGTACGCCGCGTTCTTGGCGGCCCTGCCAGACGCTGCGGCGCGGGGCGCGGCCCAGCGGGGGATGGGCATGAAGTTCGAGCAGCTGCGGGCGGAGCTGGAGAGCGTGGAGCCCGGGCATTGATGTGTGAGAGGGAGAAGGGAGGGCGTGTGCGCGCGTGCGCACCCTGTATGCACGACAGGAGAGAGAGAGAGCAGAAAGAGGCGAGGACGGATGGAGAGAGGGGGGGAGGGGGGGTGAATGTGCAAAGAAGGAGAGAGCCAACTGCAAAAATTCAATCACGCGCGCACCAGCCCCATTTTTACACGCCGCTTTGGTTTTACAAGTGTTTTGTGTTTCACAAGGGGGGGTTTGCCGTTCACGAAGAGGAACGGGACAAAAGGAAAGGAAAGAGAAGGAAGAGGAATGCAACCCCCCTTTCTCCACTCACCGGACCGCGCCGCCGCGGTGGTGGCCGCCGCCGCCGCCGCCGCCCGCGCCCGCAAAGGGCGGCCAGTCCCCACCGCCGCTGCCGCCGCCGTCCAGGGAGACGGAGCCCCGCCCCACCTGGGCCGCCGCCGCGGCCGCCCAGGCGGGCGGCGCCTGGCCCGCCGCCGCCGCGGCCGCCAGGGCGGCCGCTGCGGCGGGGCCGAGGTAAGAGGAGGAGCGGGCGACGCCGCTGCCGCCCGCGCCGCCCGTGCCGCCGCTGAGGGCGGGCGTTAAAGGTGGAGAGGACCCCAGACCCCCGCCGTAGGAGGCCCGCCCGGAGCTGGCGAGAGCGGAGGGCGTGGCGGACGCGCCGCCGCGGCCACCGCCGGAGAGGAGGCTGGAGAGCGGGGGCGACCCCATGCCGCCGCCGCCGCCGCCGTAGGGCGACCCGCCGGCGCCGCCGCCGCCGGCCGTGGGCGAGGCCAGGTGGTGGGAGGAGCCGCCGTGGCCACCGCCGTTGAGGTAGGAGGAGGAGCCATGGTGGTGGTGGGAGGAGGAGGCGGGGTGGTGGTGGTGGGCAGAGCCCGCGTGCGCCGAGTGCGGCGCGCTCCCGCCGCCGCCGAGGGCCGAGGAGTGGGAGCGAACGACGCCCATGGAGGCGGACCGGGGCGTGGTCAGGCCGCCGGGGCCACCGCTGCCGCCCAAGAGGGAGCCGCGCGGGGTGGCTGGCCCGCCGCCGCCGCCCGCACCGTTGGCCCTGTGAGGGAGGAGGAGGGTTGGCGTGTGTGTGAGAGCGTGGGTGGCGACGCGGCCTGGCCTGGGGGGGCGCACGCCGCCTCTCTCTCTCTCTCTCTCTGGCGCCCCGCCCCACGCCCACGCCCACGCGCACAGAGCCCATCCCACCGCTTCCCCTCCCGCTGGCCCGGAAAGGTGCTCTATCAGGCATCGCGCGACGCGCGGGCCCCGGGCGTGGCCTGCAGCGCCGGCGCGGCGCGCTCGCATCCAGGCGTCGCATTCCGTCCCTCTCCCGCCGCATTCCTTGCTGCTGCCCGTGTGCGCCTCTCAGCCTCTGCCTCTCTCCCTCTCCCAAAGTCACTCACTCCCGGTGGTCGTGCCAGTGCGCCTCGAAGCAGCCGTTGCAGATGGGCGCGACGCCCGCCGCCCGCCCGTCATTCTCCTGGAGGCAGAGCACGCACTGCAGCAGCGTCAGGCCGCCCGCGTCTGACCCGCCGTGGGGCGGGACGGACCCGCAGGCCGAACAGGCGAGGTGGCCGGCTGGGCCGACACGACGCATGCACGGGCGGGGGGGTAGTGAGGGAAGGAGAGAGGAGGCGCGGCCGGCGGGCGGGCGCGCCGAGAGAGAGGGGGAGGGGGAGCAAAAGCGCGAGAGTGAGGCACGGGCCTCTGACACCCCCTGCATCATTCCATCATCATTCACCCCCGCCTTCCCCACGGACTTCCCTCCCCACGCACCCGATTCTCCCACTCTCTCCTCACACGAGAGCCTAGCACAGCACCGCGCCCAGCGAACAGAGAAAGAAGCCCCTCTTTCTTTCCTCCCCCGCCTTCCGCCCGCCCACCGCGCTTTTTTCTCGCTCTTTTCAAAACTCTCTTGCCAACCATGTTTGAGGCCCGCCTGACGCAGGGCGTCCTGCTCAAGAAGCTGCTGGAGGCGGTGAAGGACCTGGTGACGGACGCCAACTTCGACTGCTCCGCCACGGGCTTCTCCCTGCAGGCCATGGACTCGTCGCACGTCTCCCTCGTCTCGATGCAGCTGCGCGCCGACGGGTTTGACCACTTCCGCTGTGACCGCAACCTGTCCATGGGCATCAACCTGGGCAACATGGCCAAGATGCTGAAGTGCGCGGGCAATGAGGATGTGGTGACCATGAAGGTGCGCGCGGGAGGGAAGGGGAGTGGAGGTGGAGGGCGCGGGAGGCGCGGCGGGGCGCGCGGAGCATCTCGAGCAGAGGAGCGCGCGCGCCGCCCCCGCAAACGGCCGCGTCACGAGGGCGTCGGCGTCGCCCGCTTTTTGCTCGGGGGCCGCCAGGCGGGCCTGGCCCTGCACCTCCCCTCCCACCACCTCCGATGGGAAGGTCAGGCCCCGGGGCCCGCCATGAGCCGGATCGCAGATCCGGATGGGCACGGCAGCCGGCGTGAGGGGGCCGCGCGCGCTCGACGCGAGCAGAGGGGGGCCGCGTGCCCGATGCCCGAAAACCAACGCTCGCTCGCACTCTCCTCCCTCGCCCGGGTTCCCTGATGGCCCTTCTCCCCTCCCCCTCCCCCCCCCCTCCACACAGGCCGAGGACAATGGCGACACGGTGACCTTCATGTTCGAGTCGCCCAAGCAGGTAAGAGAGCGGGGGACAGGAGGGAGAGATGGGGGAAGGAAAGAGACGCGAGAGCGCGTTTCGAATGGGGTGGGGGCCGGCGGTGCGCGAGCGTCCGCTCCTTTGCGCCCGCTCGACATCCCTCCTTCCCGCCATGCCACGCGCCCCACACCTCCCGATTGGGGGTACGCGGGTGGTGCCGGCCCTGATGGCGGAGTCCAGGGCGGGGTCCAGGGCGGGGCTTTTGGGCGGGGCGTGCGAGTGGAGGGGCGACAGAGAGAGAGAGAGAGCAGCCCGAGCGCGCGCGCCCGCCTCTCTCTGGCCGGCGCCTCCCTTTGCTCCTTCCCTCCTCGAACCTGCTCCCCCCCCCCCCCCCCCCCCCCCCCCCCCCCCCCCCCCCCCCCCCCCCCCCCCGCCCCCCCCCCCCCCCCCGCCCCC
>Ga0114918_10006137_pt1 | contig 10198 bp, 6 predicted proteins | sample LantaG_FD_87015 | JGI IMG/M metagenome (GOLD analysis project Ga0114918, IMG submission 87015) | Deep subsurface microbial communities from Baltic Sea to uncover new lineages of life (NeLLi) - Landsort_02402 metaG | ecosystem: Environmental > Aquatic > Marine > Oceanic > Sediment | place: Baltic...
ACATCCAACAGCAGTTAACGCAAATGCCGAATTTTACTGCAAGAACGTCCTTCCTTTCGTTATGGGAACAACAGGCGGTAAAAGAAAGCTTCTTGAAGAAATCGTAAACTCATCGTCGATAGCCGCTGTCATTGCTCCAAATATGGCCAAACAGATTGTAGGATTTCAGGCCATGATGGAGTATGCATCAAAAACATTTCCGGATCTTTTCAAAGGATACTCACTTTCAATTAAGGAAAGCCATCAAAAAGGAAAAGCAGATACAAGCGGCACAGCCAGGGCAATGACCGGGTATTTTAACACGCTGGGAACCCCTTATTCAGAAAACGATATCTTAAAGGAACGCGATCCTGAAACCCAGAAAACCGTTTGGGGCATCCCTGAAAAGTATCTGACAGGACATGGCTGGCACACGTACAGTCTTGTTTCAAACGACAAAACCGTTCGTTTTGAGTTCACCCATAACGTAAACGGCAGAGACGTCTATGTCCAGGGCACTCTTGATGCCGTCCTTTACCTGTCCAAGAAAATAGAAGAAGGATCAACCGGAAAGGTGTTTACAATGATTGATGTGTTGAAAGGGGTTTGAATCAAACCTGCGAAATACACCATGAGACCTTTGCCTGGAGTCTATGGCTTCCGGGAATTTTGAAAGCTCTATGGGAAGTTAAAACAAAGGGTTTTCGTTTGAACACAAATTATTACTCTACTGTTTTTCTTTAAATTTCTTCAATACTCCAATGGCGTAGTCGATATCATATTTTGTATGGTCGGCGGAAATCTGGATTCTAATTTCTTCATCGCCTTTCGGAACTACCGGAAAATTCAATCCTGTGGCTAATATACCATTTTCAATCAAATATTTTACCAGTTCGGATGTCTTTTTTGTATCCCGAACCATTATAGGGACAACAGGATGTTCGCCTTCAATCGTTTCATAGCCTGCTTCTTTTAGCCCGTCTTCAAATCTCTTTGTCATATTACGAAGGTGCTCTAAAATTTCAAGACCTTCCGAGCTATCGAGAATTTCAATTGCCTTAAGGGCGGCCGAGGCTTCTGAAACCGTAATCGGGTTTGAGTAAATGTACATGGGAGCTTTTTCACGAAGGTACTCAATAATTTGTTTTGAGGCTACAACATATCCGCCGTTAACTCCAAAACTTTTACCCAGCGTACCAATAACGATATCAACTTTTGTGCCGCAGTATTCTTCGGTTCCTCTTCCGGTCTTTCCAAAAGCGCCGATACCGTGAGAATCGTCTATTATAGAAATAATCCCCTCATCGAATTTATCACTATACTTTTCGCAAATCTCTACAAATTTATCCAAAGGAGCGTTATCTCCTCTCATGCTGAAAATCCCATCTGTAATGGCAATAACCCTTTTACCTTTCCCGATATTTTCGAATATTTTAGCCTCAAGGTCATTCATGTCGTTGTGGTTGTATATGCCTTTGACCGCGGGTTTTGAAAGCCTTATTGCGATAATGATACAGTTATGATTCAGCTCATCGCTTATTAACACGGTATCCTTTGTTATAAGCGGAAACAGAACGCTCAAACTTGTCACATAAGCCGAGCTGAAGATCATGCCCGCTTCCCGATTGTGGAATTTTGCCAGCTTCTCTTCCAACACGGTGTGCGCTTTATACGTTCCACTTATGAAACGAACGGCACCGGGGCCAACGCCAAATTCCCTTGCGGCTTTTTCTTCCGCTTCTATTACATCTTTTCTCAGTGACATCCCGAGATAAGAGTTTGTGTTCATTTTCAGAAACTCATTATCTCCTTTGCCTTCAACATAATACCTCGGACCTTTATTACCCCCTGCGGGTTTTACTCCGGTAATAACCATTTCTTTGCCTTTTGCACTTCCTGTTTTATAAAGGCCGTCCAATTCCAGTTGCAAGGCATCGTTTAATTTTCGTAACGACATATTACCCCTCCTGTGTCTAACTTTAATTAATGCCTGAATCTTAACAAATAATATAAGAACTCAGCTATTAGCTTTGGTGAACTCGTAAAAATTCCGATTTAGACGGTTTCGTAAAAAGTCTTTGAATAAGCGCCGGATGGCATCGTTCCAAGGCTCATATACAAGGCGTAGTGGTTTTTCAGGGAGAGGCTATACATTATAGCATGTTGAGTTCCTGAAAAACCGCACCAATGCAGTAGATTAGATTTTTTACGACGCCATTAGCTTTAACTGATTATTGTTCCAGTATCTGTCTATCAAGAAAGATATCCCAGATACGCTTGAAGGTTGAGAAACGATGTTTTCCACTGACTTCGATAACACACTCAGGAGAAAGCGAGGATGCCAGCAATTTTTGCGCCCGATAATAAAGGTCCTCTGTTCCGATACCCAGATAAATCGGTGGATCAACGCTGCCTTGCCGGTTGCACTCTTTCAAGCATTGCCAGAGCATGCGCTGCCAGTCTTCCTCTTCATCAAAATCTCCAGGTTCCCATTGATCTAACCCACCAGCCGAGGATATTTCATCAATAATTAATCTGTCGCCCAGAAAAGGCCCGAGCAAGAGGATGCCGTCTATATCTTTTCTATGCTCTTTCAAGTATAGTATTGATCCAAGACCACCCATCGAAGTCCCCACCAGCCAGATTTTTTCATATTTCATTGCCTTTGCCGGCAAAATAACATCCTCTTTTAACCGAATATTGAGACTGCGATCATTATAATAGCCGAAATGGGTATTGGGTGCGACCATGTCATATGGGAGCCCTCTCATCCGCACGGCCCCGACAAACCCTACCTTTTCGAAGCATTCATGGCCGTCATAAATGCAATTTAAAGTTCCGCCCATGCCCCGCAGAAAGACAATGAGATTTTTGTTCCTTTCCGGAGTTGATTCATATTTGAGCACTTCCAAAGGGGCTTTACTAGGCCCATAACAACCGGTCAGCAACATTACCGGTAACAGTACAGCATAAATGATAACCGAACGTATAGACAAAATGTCCTCCTTTATAAAAAATCCGGGTGCTGATTTTTATCGTCCCGGCATAAGGGATTTATATAACAGTATTTACTTTAAGTCTAATTATTTATGATAATTTGTAGAAAACGCAAAATTAGACGGAGAAAAGAACATCTGCGCAAGAAAGAAAGTAATAATTTTGATGACCATACTAAAAAAGAATTTGTTGTTGTGCAGGAATTGTTTAATCAGGTTGTCCCGAAAAAGAGTAACAATCAACAGGGATTAATCGATATATCAATATGCAAAGGAACGTACCGGAATCCCGGCGTTCCGTCATCCCGGAAGGAACGCCTCGGAATCCCTACCTTGACATCACCGCAAGGCTATTTAAAAATACTCCCGGTTTTAATACTTGCATTAAATATTTCAAAGTCCTATTATCGCTTCCCGTGCAAATCGAGACCTTTGATGCGCTTTTGCCAACCTTATACTTTGGAGTCTAAAATTATGAAGATGAAGCATGTAACGATCTTATTAGGACTGCTACCATTAGTCCTGCTGTGGGCAGTTATTTCTATATATCCCACCTGGCTATGGTTCCAAAATCTTAATTTCGCGCCCGTATTCTGGACCATGGTACTGGGCAAATTCGGTCTTGCCACGGTGATCTGGCTTCTTTTGATCATCATGCTGTCCGTCAATCTTTACGCAGCGCAGCGGTTTCACCCTGTGAGTGTACAAGGGACCACCGAGATCGGTGGGATGCCTCTATCCGGCAAGACCTTAAACATTATCATCCTGGCCGCAATTCTGATCGTTAGTTTTGTTATTGCGTCAAGCGGATCTGCGAACTGGAACATGATGCTTAGCTATCTAAACCAGCAACCCTTTGGCAGCACTGATCCTGTGTTTAACAAAGACATCGGCTTCTACGTGTTCTCTCTTCCCTTTTACACGTTTGTCAGGGAAGAGTTGCTTGTCCTTTTTCTCTTTGCCGGACTTGTGACCGTCATCTGGTATATAAAAAACGGCGGGCTTCTGGTAATTGGTGAATTTCTTCTGACAGAGGACAAACCCACCGGTATACCCAAAATTAAATTTTCGGAAAAAGTCGTTAAGCACCTTCTCGTGCTTGGTGTTATCGTCGTCCTACTTATCGCCTGGGGCTTTCACCTAAAGATCTACGGTCTCCTCTATTCCACTCAAGGACCCGCCTTTGGCGCGAGCTACACGGATATCCACGTCAAGATCCCAGTTTACAGAGCTTTGGTGGTGATATCCTTTTTATGGTGCCTGTTTATTATATATAACGTATTCAGACCCAGGATAAAGCTGCTCGCTATAAGTGGCGTTATTTGGATCGGCGCCATTCTCATCCTTGCCGGCGGTCTTCCTGTACTGGTACAAAAAATTGTGGTTAAGCCTAATGAATTGGCCAAAGAATCACCCTACATCGCTTATAACATTGATTATACCCGTAAGGCATATAATCTGAACAATATTAAGGAGGTCGATTTTGAGGTCAATGACACTCTGAGCTCTGAAGAGATCAAAGATCATGATGCAACCATCCAGAACATCAGGATATGGGACGAACGCCCTCTACTCCAGACCTACAAACAAATTCAGTCCATAAGGCTCTATTACGATTTTAACAACGTGGACGTAGACCGTTATCTGATTGACAACCGGTATCGACAGGTCATGCTGGCCGCACGTGAACTGGTGGTAAACCAGCTTCCGCCCCAGGCAAAGACCTGGGTCAACATGCACCTGATTTACACCCATGGCTATGGATTGGCCATGAGTCCTGTAAATGAAGTCACAAGCGAAGGTCTCCCGCAACTCATGATAAAGGACCTCCCCCCTTCTGTGAGCATAGACCTGAAGATAGACCGCCCGGAAATCTATTACGGTGAAAAAACAAGTGAATATGTCCTGACAAGAACAAGTGCCAAGGAATTTGATTTCCCTAAAGGAGACAAGAACGTCTATGCCACTTACCAGGGGAAGGGCGGTGTTCCCATCAATTCCTTTATGAGAAGACTCCTCTTTGCCATTGAATTCATGGATCCGCAGATACTGCTCACTACCTATCTGGGTCCTGAGAGCAGGATCATGTTCAACCGCCGGATCCGCCAGAGGGTGCAAGCCATCGCGCCGTTTTTTGCCTATGATACCGATCCCTATTTGGTAGTCTCAGAAGGGAGGCTCTTCTGGATTCAGGACGCCTATACCATCTCTAACATGTATCCCTACTCCAAACGATTAAAGAGCCCTTTCATGAGCAGAAAACTCAACTACATCAGAAATTCGGTCAAGGTGATCATCGATGCCTATAACGGAGATGTCACATACTACATGATTGACGAGAAAGATCCCATTCTCAAGACCTACTCAAAGGTATTTCCGGCTCTCTTCAGATCCTTTGATAAGATGCCTGCTGATCTTAAAAAGCACATCCGGTACCCCTATGACCTGTTTGATATCCAGGTGAATACGTACTCCACGTATCACATGCAGGACGTCCAGGTGTTTTATAACCAGGAAGACCTCTGGGAGACTCCGTATGAGATGTACGGTGACGACAGACAGAAAATGAAGCCTTACTATATCATCGTAAAATTGCCAAAAGAGGATAAAGAGGAGTTTCTCCTGATGCTCCCCTATACCCCTTCCAAAAAGGACAACATGATCGGTTGGCTGGCAGCCAGGAGCGATCTACCTCACTACGGCAACCTCCTGGTTTATAAACTGTCCAAAGATAAGCTGGCGTATGGTCCCATGCAGATTGAAGCCAGGATAGATCAGCAGACGGAAATATCACGTGAACTTAGCCTTTGGGGCCAGCGAGGTTCCAGGGTCATCAGGGGCAATCTCTTAGCCATTCCGGTGGGTGAGTCTTTCATCTATGTCGAACCTATTTATCTGGAGGCGAAACAGGAGGAGGCACAAACACCTCCTCCGGGCCAATCAGCTGGTGGTAAACAGCAGACAAGACAACCTGCAAAGGAGATTGCAAGAACTGCGGCCCTGCCTGAACTGAAAAGAGTAATTGTGGCCATCGGCAATCGTGTTGCCATGGAGGAAACACTTGACATGGCACTGAGTCGGGTCCTGGGGGCCGTGGCAACCCATAAAAAAGAAGTATCTCCCATAATGCCCGAAACAGAGAAAACATCTGATCTCGGAGCCCTGGCCCTGGAATACTACAATAATGCCAAGGATTATCTGAAAAAAGAAGATTGGGCAGGATACGGAAGAGAATTGGAAAAGCTTGAGAACGTACTGAAGCAGTTATCAAAAACTACAGGGGATTTAGTAATAAAACGGTGAGTCTGTTGAAAAATGCTTCCCGTTTTCAGCGGGAATCAAGTTCAAGTCGAAGAACTCGGATTTGGAAAGAAGGAAAACGATCCGCCTCAGGCGGATTAACCACAGGAACCCCGCCATAGCGGGGTTTCGAGGATTTATCTGCCTAAGGCTGATTAAAATTTGAGCCATTTCTTCCTTATTAAATTGCCTTATGCGCTCTTGGTTTCACTTCCTTGTTTTGCATGTCCGAGTACAGACATTACAGTTGCAACCATCGCTGAAATATCTCCCATGTTTGCAGGGATTATCATGGTATTATTTTCTTTGGCCAGCTTTCCAAACTCTGCTATATATTTTTCAGCGACTCTTAAATTCGCAGCTGTTTCTCCACCAGTCAAACTTAAAGATTCAGCAATTTTCTTAATACTCTCAGCCGTTGCATATGCAACAAGTTCGATTTCTTTTGCCTGTCCTTCAGCTTCATTAATACGCCTTTGTTTCTCACCTTCTGATACTTCAATAGCTTCTTTCTTTAATCCTTCTGCACGGTTTATCCGGGATTGTCTATCACCTTCCGATGTTGCAATAGCAGCACGTTTTTCTCGCTCTGCTTTCATCTGTTTTTCCATTGCATCCATTACAGTTTTAGGTGGAGTTATATCCTTAATCTCATAGCGCAAAACCTTAATTCCCCAATTCTGAGCTGCTTCATCAATTGCAAAAACTACTTGCTGGTTTAGGCTCTCTCGTTCTTCAAATGTTCTGTCAAGTTCAATTTTGCCAACCACTGAACGTAGTGAGGTTTGGGCCAGCTGGCTTGCCGCAACCCTATAGTCATCAATGCCGTAGCAAGATAGCTTGCTGTCGATCACCTGTAGATATAAAATACCATCGACTGCAACGGATACATTATCAGTGGTAATGCAATCCTGTGAAGGGATGTCCATAACCTCTTCTTTAAGGGTGCGTTTGTATGCGATCTTATCAAGGAAAGGGATGAGAATATGGAAGCCTGCGCTAAGAGACTTGTTGTACTTGCCAAGTCGTTCAACAATGAATTCCGATCTTTGAGGTACAACAACGGCTGTTTTTATTAATAGGACAATAACAATGACAGCTAATACACCTACAACAATTAATGACTCGTTCATTTTTCCCTCCTTACACAAGTTTAACCTTAAAAGTGAGTCCATCCTCGGACTTTTGACTTTCTATTAAAACAGATTGCCCTTCTTCAATTTCCACCTCGGCAATAGCCCTCCAAAAACTCCCCATAACTTTTATTTCACCAGGCATATTTGGAGTTATTGTTTTTGTAACAATTGCTGTTTCCCCAATCTTCGAATCCGTGTAGTGATCATCAATACTATCGCGAGTCTTCCCTTTGAATATCTTCAGGCTGTATTTCCGTAGAGTAAAAAGCAGAGTTAATGATGACACTATAAATATTAATATTTGGCTTGTTAATTCAATATCAAATAGCCATGTAACTAATGCCACAATCCAGCATCCAGCTGTAAAAAAAATTAAAATAAACCCTGGCACTGCTAACTCGGCAATTAAAAATGCAACACCGACAAGAAACCATATTAATGAAGATGAAAGAATCATTTTACCCTCCAACAATTTATTTTTTTCACTTTATCTATTAGATCGTCGTGGTAAGCGAAAGCTGTCACTGTTTGGTTCAGTTTCCCGTCGAATCCAAAGAAGCTACCATTAATTCACCGACCGTTTTTGAAAAATTCGATGGGTTTTCGAGTTTACCGCCTTCACCGATCGTAGCAATATCGTAAAGTAATTGACTGTAATCTTTTAAAGATGAGCTGTTACGATCGGCTTCATAGAGCTTTTTGAATTTGGTCATCACCGGGTGATCCATGTTCAACTCCAGTACTCTTTTTACCTCCGGTTGCTTCTGGCCGGATGATTTCAGGATTTTTTCCATATAGGCGCTCATGTCGGATGCCTCACCGGAAAGGCATGCCACTGAATCTTTGAGCCGGGAAGAGGGTTTGACTTCCTTGATTTTTGATTCGAGCTGGGCTTTGATGAAGCTAAAAAGAGAGGTAAACTCTTTTTTTTGCTTGTCGTCAATTTTTTCAAGGTCAAGATCGCCCTTTTCAGCGCTTTTAAGCGGCTTGCCATCGTATTCGGTCAAAGACTGCACTACCCATTCGTCCACAGGGTCGCTCATGAGCAAGACTTCATAATTTTTGGACTTTAATTTCTCCAAATGAGGGCTGTTGAGCAAGGTGGACGAATTGTCTCCGGTGATGAAATAAATTTCTTTTTGTTCAGACTGCATGTTTTTAATATATTGATCCAGCGATACCCACTTGCCGTCTGATTTGGTGGTTTTGTAACGGGCCAGAGCAGCAATTTTATCCCGCCTGCCAGATTCTGTATGAATGCCTTCTTTTAAAACAGAACCGAATTCATCGTAAAAAGAGTCATATTTTTCAGCACCCATTTTGGCCAGGAGATCAAGCACTTTTTTTACCAGGTTATTGCGAATATTCATCACCAAACGGTCTTGCTGTAAAATCTCACGACTCACATTCAGGTTTAAATCTGATGCGTCTACCACACCTTTAACAAAACGCAGATATTCAGGCATCAGTTCTTTGCAGTCATCCATGATAAAGACCCGCTTACAGTATAATTGGATGCCGTGTTTGCGCTCAACCTGAAATAAATCAAAAGGGGCCTTGGAAGGAATGTAGAGCAAGGCATTGTAGTCGGTAGTTCCTTCAAATTTTAAATGCAACCGCTCTAACGGCGGATTCCAGTCATGTGACAGGTGCTTGTAAAATTCTTCATACTCTTCGTCTGTAACCTGATCTTTTGGTTGAGCCCAGATGGCCTTCATTGAGTTTAATGTTTCTTCACGGATCACTTTCCGGGTGGTTTTACCGATGGGCTTTCCTTCTTTGTTCTTTATGAGTTCCTTTTCAGGAATGTCCTCATCTTTTTCCACGTCCATGACAATCGGGTAGGCCACAAAATCTGAATTCCGGCTGACAATGTTGCGTACAACCCATTGATCCGTATAATCGGTTTCAGCATCTTTCTTTTTCTTTAAATCAAGAATAACAGTTGTACCGCGAGCTTCTCTTTTTGTTTCTTCAACTGTAAATTCCCCGTCGCCGGTCGATTCCCAGCGAACTCCGGTTTTTGATTCAGCTGCCCGCGTAATAATGGTTACTTTATCCGCCACCATAAAAGCACTGTAAAAACCGACGCCGAATTGCCCGATCAACTCCGGTGTCAGCGTGTCCTTGCTCTGGGCCTGCTCCAAAGCCTTCAAAAAATCGCCTGTTCCACTTTTGGCAATGGTACCGATATTTTCCATCACTTCTTCATATGTCATCCCGATACCGTTATCCGAAATCTCAAAGGTTTGGGCAATGCCGTCCGGACGCAGCTTGATTTTAAATTCCGTATCATTGCCCAGAATGTCCGGGTTGGTTTGAGCCTTGAACTTCATCTTGTCAATGGCATCGGAAGCATTGGAAATCAACTCGCGTAGAAAAATATCCTTATCAGAGTATAAAGAGTTGATGATAAGGTTAAGCATCTGTTGAACTTCGGTTTTAAACTGATGGGTTTGTTTTTTTGTCTTCATGAATTCTCCTCGAAATTATATTTTTTCAGTTGATTTAAGTTTGACGGTCTCGCAAAAAGTATCACCGATGGCTAAGCAGAAAATTCAATATACAAGGCTCAGTGGTTTTTCAGAAACGAGGCAATATTAGTACAATTGTTAACTAACAATGTGGCTTAATTCAAAGATGTCAACCCCTTCGAACCGCTATCGTTGAAAATTGTAAAGCAATAGTCTTGAAAATGAAGTCATTTTCCAGCCAGATTTTTTATTGCATCCTCTAAAAGTAAAAGAACCGGCTGACCCCACCATAAGACTTGGAGCAAAGAGGGCA
>Ga0114918_10006138_pt1 | contig 10196 bp, 12 predicted proteins | sample LantaG_FD_87015 | JGI IMG/M metagenome (GOLD analysis project Ga0114918, IMG submission 87015) | Deep subsurface microbial communities from Baltic Sea to uncover new lineages of life (NeLLi) - Landsort_02402 metaG | ecosystem: Environmental > Aquatic > Marine > Oceanic > Sediment | place...
CCCGCCCTCCCCCCGGAGTAAACCCTCCGGGACCCCCAAAAAAACCGAGGGCGGGGGGGGCCGGGGGCGGGGGGGGATCCCCTCCCCCCCCCGAGGGGGGGGGGGCGGGGGGGGGGGGGGGGGGGGGGGGGGGGGAGGGATCGAAGAAGGAGGGAAGGATGAGGTTGTCGAGGTCGAGTTTTTTTCTTTTTGATTTTGAGTTTTCCCGCCAAACGGAAGAAAAAGCGGCAGCTGCTCTCGCGTTGACAAAGAAAAGAGGCGCGGCCTTTACTCGCGCACCGGAGGCTTCTCTCCTCAACTCCTTCGCGAAGGGGGTACTAAACGGCGTGCTCGATCGATCGAGCGCGCAAGCGCGACTCGAGCTGGCGGCCGCAGAGGGGGAGATGCCTCCAGAGGGAAAAAAGTGCCTAGGGGCTCTCTTGCCTTTTTCTCTTTGTCTCTCAGAGAAGCAGCAGCGCCTCTAGCGCGTCGAAACAAAACGAATCAAAACGCGACCCACACTGCTCGTCGTCCTCGCCCTCTCCGATCTCTCCAACGGTGCCAAGGGGAGAGGGAGATGCAAATGCGCCACCGCTTACCTCGAGGGGACGCGCCGCGCCCAGAGAAGCCAGCCGGGGAGGAAGGCGAACCTCGGTCCGTCGTCGGCATCAAGGACGAAACATTGCTTGAAAGAGGCGCCGCGAGCATTGGCGACGCGCTTGCCTTGCTGCTTGCGGCGAGCCCTCGGACCACCGCAGCCATTGTTTATTTTGCGTTCGGAAAGGAGGAGGGGTGCAGACGGAGCTCCTCTGGGGAGCGGCGGGCTGCTTCCGGAGCGGCAGCAGCGGAGAAGCGACGGCGCGTTTGAAGTCAGGAAGAGGAGGGCGTGAGAGAGAGAGAGACGCTAGCGAGCGAGAGCCGAAAGACGGAAAAAAGCGTCGTCAAAGTTGTGGGCTCAGATTTGCTCCTCCAGAAAAAACCCAAAAAATCGAAAAACCAACGACGGAAATTAGAGGCGCGAATTAGAAGAAAAGCTCGCGCCTTTCCTCTCGCCCTTGCCCGCGCGTTCCCTTTCCCCCTCTTCCAAAACGCTGGCTCTGCAAGAAAAAGTCGAGCTCCACATCGCAAAAAAGAACTTGCCACAATGCCCCCCGCCCGCAGACCGCGCGTGCTCGTGAGCAACGACGACGGGATCGACGCCCCAGGCCTCCGCAGCCTAGTCGCGGCGCTCGCCGCGACGGGGGAGGCTGACATCTACGTCTGCTCGCCTTCAGGTACGATATGATTCATATCAAGCCTCCCGCGGGCGAAAGAGACGCGTCAGAAGAGGGAACAGACGGACGGGAAAAGGAGATTGAGTTTCGATCTCGAGAGGACCAAAAAAAGAAAACTCACCACCTCGACCTCGACGGGGAAAAAAAAAACACGAAAAACTCGCCTCTTCCAGGAGAGCGCTCGGCCCAGTCGATGGCGATCACGATGGGCAAGTCCTTCGCCGTCTTCCCCATCGCCGTGCCGGGGGCCGTAGAGGCGTTCGCGGTCGACGGCTCTCCCGCGGACACCGTCATGCTGGGGCTCAATGCTCCGATCTGGTCCTTCGACGACGAAGGGGAGGGCGCCGAGGCCGACGGCGGCGAGAAGGACAACGGAGGCGGCGACGGGGAAGAAGCAGAGGACGGGGGCGGCGGCGGCGGGGGCTACTCCCGCCCCCTGCGCAGGCTCACCAGCGGCGGCGGGGGCAGCGGCGGCAAGCAGCGCGCCCTCAGGCACGCCGCGTCCTTCTCGGCCGCCGTCGAGGAAGCCCTGACGGGAGACCTCACGCTGAGGGACAGGGACGGCGCCGTCGTCGCCGTCGAGGGCGCCGCTGCTGCCGCCGCTGCCGCCGCCGCCGCCGCCGGGACCGCGGGAGCTTCTTCCTCCTCCTCCTCCTCCTTCTTCTACCCGCACTCCCGCTTCGACCTTGTCGCCAGCGGCACCAACAAGGGGGACAACCTGGGCTTCCACGCGTGGTACTCGGGGACGGTCGGCGCGGCGAGGGAGGGGGCGCTCTCCGCGCTGCCGTCGCTCGCGTTCAGCCTGGACGACCACGGTGAGTTGATGATGATCCCCCGTGAAAAAACGGGGGAGGGAACCGACGGGAAAGTGGGGAGAGGAGGCGTGGGCGCCGTCGCCGTCCCCGCCTACTTTTGCTCTTCTTTCTCGAGACGGAAAAAAAAAACGTTCTCACTCTTTTTCCCCGTCTATTCTACCCTTTTTTCCTTTTCAAAACCAAAATAGGCGCCAAGCTCATAGAAGACTTTGACTACAGTTCCGAGTTCGCCGCCGGGATCGTCTCCGCCGTCCTGCAGCTCGGGGCGAAGCACAGGAGGGCGCTCATGGGACACGTCCTCAACGTCAACTTCCCGACGAAGAGGAAGTGCCTGCGGAGGCTCCAGGAGGAAAAAGAGAAGCCCGGCGAGGATGGCGAGGGGGAGGGCGGCGGAGGCGACGGCTCTCCCGCCCACCCTCCCGATCGGATGCGCGCCATCGCGCTGACGACGCAGGGGGGCCACTGCTGGCGCCCGGGCTTCGACGAGCGCTACTCCCGGGTCGACGGCGCGGCGCCGCCGTCGGCGGCGGCGGCGGAGGGAGGCGGCGGGGAGCCCCCCGAGGACTCGGTCGTCTCCCCTCGCGCCGCGGCCGTCGCCGACGCCAGGGCCTCGGAACCAACCACGCGCTACTTCAAGAACGTCGGCGGCGGCATGTGGGAGGACCGCGAGACCGCCGGGACCGACTCGTGGGCCGTCGCGAGGGGCATGGCCTCCGTCGTCGTTTTGGGACTGAAACAGCACGCTTTGACTCGCAGCGAAAAAGCTCACGCGAGGGAGCTCGACGAGGGGGAGAGGGCGACTGAGGCTGCAAAGGAGGTGGTGGAGGTGGCCGCGAAGGGGTTGGGGTGCAGGGCGGTGTTGCTGCCGTGACGAGGATGACAAGAGGGGAAAATGTTTTTTTTTGGTTTTTGGGGGAGAAGAGGAGGAGGTCGAAGGCCTGAAAAAATCGAAACGAAGCTCAATCTCTTCTTTACTTCCTCCCTTTTTCCGGTTCGACTTTTTTCAGCTGCGAAGAAGAAAGCTTTTCGGCGCCATGGTTCTCAAGTACGTCTCCTTTCCTGAATATGCCCGTCCTTGGTCTCTCTCGAGAGCAGCACGCGAGAGAGAGGCGACGAGGAACGGCAGACGAGCGACGGCGCGGGCGAGCAAAAGAGGTTTGCTTTGGACGATCGGGCGAGAGCGACGACGGCTGCTCTCGCCATCAGCGCTCTCTCTTCTCCATCCCTCTCGCGTCGCCTCCTCCCTGGTGCTCTCTTCACTTCGCGTACGCCATCTGGAAACGCGTCGATCTCGCCTCGAGCGCCGTCGACGGAACGCCTTCTCTCGGAAGCGTCTCCCAGCGGAGACGTCGGAGAGGCAGAATGTCGTTCCCCGACTGAGCGACGATCAGCCGCCAATCGAAGTCGCCGTCGTCCTCTTTCGCCTGCCGCTCGTGCTCCCTCGTGCGGCCATGCTGTCGAGCCTTCTTTTATTCTCAGATTCAAAAGTTTCGCCCTCTGTTGCGACGACGCGTTGCGTTGGAGCCGACCGAGCCCAGCCGCGACCCAGGATGCCGCGTTTTCCTCCTTGCTCTCTTCGACTGCGCGCGACGCCCCCGCCGCCGCCGCTGCTCTCGATTGCTTTTTTACTCACCTTCTTTCTCTCTCTTCCCCTCTTCTACGCACTCAACCGACCAACAGGACGCAAGCCTGCAAGTTCTCGGGCTTGAAGATCTACCCCGGACGCGGCATCCACTTCATCAAGACGGACAGCCAGGTGAGTTTCGGGGTGTTGGGTTTTCCCTTCGATCGACGACAGGCGAGAAAAGCATCGATGCAAGTCCTCTTGCGCCTCGCTCTCTCTCGCTCTCTTCGCTCTTCTTTTCGGTCGCCGTTTCGCATTTTGATCCTCGCAGGAGGTCTCCAAGACTCTCGGGTGGTCGCAGTGACTTGCTATCGACGCAGAAGTGGCCACGGAGCCCGGATCAGGCAGCATTTCCTAGAGAGAAAAAACAAAAAACTCACCCTCCTCCCTCTTCCCCCGACCTCCCTTTCTCGACCTCTTCCCTCAAAAAAAAAAAAAACTCAAAAATCAACACAGCAATTCCTCTTCATCAACCGCAAGGCCAAGTCCCTCTTCGCCCAGCGCAAGAAGGCCGCCAAGATCGCCTGGACCACCACCTACCGCAAGGACCACAAGAAGGACCTCGACGCCACGGTTGCCCGCAAGAAGCGCCGCTCGGCGACCAAGGCCACTGCCCGCGCCATCGTCGGCGCCTCGCTCGAGGTCATCAACAAGCGGCGCGCCGAGAAGCCCGAGGCTCGCAAGGCGTCGAGGGAGGCCGCGATCCGCGAGGTGAAGGAGAAGGCGAAGAAGACGCGCGCCGAGAAGGCGGCGTCGAGGGCCGCCGGCGGAGGCGCGGCCAAGGCGGCCAAGGGGGCCAAGGGAGGGTTCGCTCCGGCGCCGGTGACCCGTGGCAAGCGCTAAGAAATGGGAGATGAAAAGATTTTGAATCTTTTCTCTCTTTCTCTCTTCGGCGTTTTTCTGTGGCGTTTGGCCTGGGTGTGACGGGGGGGGAGAGAGAGAGAGAGCCTCTTCCCTGCTTTCTGGAGTTTATTTTAACCAAAAAAAAATCAAGTTTTCATTTTTTTCATTTGTTTTGTTCTCTCTCACTCGCCCTTCTTCCTCCGTCCTTCTTCGAGGAGCTCGTAGCGGAGATTGCTCTGTTGGCCCCCGAGAGAGACCCCGCAGCGCCCTATCGGGTCCCAGCCGGCTTGCTCCAGCAGGAGCTCCGCGAGCGGCTTTGTCGCCGTTGCCCTCTTCTCCTTCGCGCCGTTGCTCTCCCCTCGCTTTTCCGTTCTCTCGCCAAACCACCGCCGCCGGAGCCACCTCTCAGCCTCTCCCGGGCTCCTCAGCTGTCGCTCCTCCTCGCCTCCGCCTCCTCCGATGCTCGTCGACAGCAGCAGGCCCAAGACGTACGCCGCTGCCTCATCGGAGGGAGAGCAGTCGCTGCGCAGAGCGACGAGGGAGCGGTTCGTCTTGGCGGAAAAGGCGGCGACAAACGGGAGCGGGGAGGGGGAGGAGGAGGAGGAGGAGGAGACGCCGTCGCCGCCGCCGTCGCCGTCGTCTTCGCTCCTCCTCAGCAGCAGCAAGTCTTCGACGCTCTTGCCGGCTGCCTCCGCGACCTCTCCCAGGGAGACGCCCATGACGACTCTCTTCCTCCTCGAGAACGACAGAAACGGCGGAGGCCACAGGGGCTCCAAAGCAGCGGCGTCGGCGGGGGTGAGGACGGAACGAGAGGAAGCGCGGGGTCCTCCCTTCCCGCCCGGGGACGAGACCATCGCCGCCACCACCAGCTCCAGCCGCGCCCCGTTCAGGCTCGTCAGCCGCAGGCACCTGAGGGCCTTGGCATTGAAGAAGACGTGCAAACCCGTGAGCAGGGCGAACGCCAGGGCTCCGAGCCTCGGGTTTTTCGTCGAGGCGCGGGTCAGGAGGAGGCCGAGGAGCATGCCGACCAGAGAGACGGCGGCCTCCTGCGAGCCCTCCTTCGCGGCGACGTCGCCCGCGTTGCTGGTGCTGCTGCGGTTGGATCTATTTTTCCTCTTCTTCTCGTTCTTCTTCGACGCTTCCTCCCCCTGATCTTCGTCTTCTTCTTCTTCTCTTCGTCTGCCGCCGCTCCCGCGGCAGAAGTGCGCCGTCAGTGCCGCCCTCGTCGCGCCGCCGGCCACGCCCGTGAGAGCCCTCGCCGCGGCGGCGAGGCACACGACGAGCGCGAAGAGCACGGCGCGGAGGCGCTGCTCGCCGCCGCCGTCGCTCGAGGGAGGAGGAGGAGCAGCAGCAGCAGAGAAGGGCCTGCTGAAGAAGGAGAACGAGCTCGCAGCTGCTCCTCCTCTCGAAGTCGCTTCGTCTTCTTTCCGCCGAAACCAGAGCGCCGCCGCCGCCGAGGCCAGCGGCGCCGCGACCACCTCCAGAACCAGGCTGAGGTCGTTGCTCACGTCTGCGGCCAGCCTCCACCGCTTCGCGTCGGCGTCCATTCGCGGCGCGGCCGCGGCGGCGAGGAAGAAGCCGGCCACCATGCCGACGGCGTCCCTCGCGGCGTTGATCGTCGCCGCTGCGGCGAGCGTGGGCGCAACGGAGCTCGAGGCATCCTGCTGCCCGACGCCGAGGCCCGAGAGCACCGCCGCGGAGGAGCAGACCCCCCTGACGTAGGAGCAGAGCCCCTGGAGGGAATCGTAGGCCTGAAACGCTAGGTAGTCCGATGTGACAGAGTCGGGGAAGCCCGCGGGGAGCAGGGCCGAGGCCGCGGCTGCCTTGAGGGCGGAGGCGAGGGCGAGGGAGCGTCGCCGGGGCCGAGGACGAGGGGGAGGGAGAGCGAGTGATCGGGTTCGGTGCTCGGGCGACGAGCTTGGAACCACTGCGCTCTTTGGAGCGCAGTGGTATTCTCGCGCGACGAGGCCGTCGGCGACGTCGACGGCTACGATGGACGAGCTCGAGCGCTCCTCTTCGAGGTGCGCAGCACCTCGAGAGCGAGAGCGTGAGCTTCGAGGAGGCATCTTTCTTCTTTCGTTAATGTTTTTTTCTCTGCCGCAGTCACTTTTTTCTTTTTTCTTTCTCCTCTGCCTCAACTCTCTCTCTCTCTCTCTCTCTCTCTCAAAACCACCATGACCGCCCCGGCCCCCGCCGCCGAGGCCGCAGTGGAGGCCGGGATCCTCTCGCGGGAGCGCCGCATCCCGCTGCGGACGCTGCCGATGCCCAAGCGTGCGTGCGGAGTTGATTGATTGGAGAGAGAGCATTGAAAACGAGGAGAGAGTCGACGGACTCGTCGACGTCGCCCTTCTCACCAAACTCTTTTCTTTCTCTCTTTCTCCACCTCGAAATCCATTCAAAAAACAGTGCTCCTCGCCTCCGGCGGGAAAGACATAGTCAAGAAGTCGATGGCGCGCAAGGGGAGGTACCTGCTGAACATCGCCGCGGCGTTGAGGCCCACAGCCGCGGGGAAGATGGTAAGGAGGAGTTTTTTGATGGCATCAGAGAGAAGAACTTCAAATGCCCTGTCTTCTATTTCCTTCCAGCGCTCTCCCACTCTTTAACGAGCCTTCTGATTATCTTTATGAGCCCCCAAGCGTGGAGCTGAGACAGCACGGACCATCTCTGGATCGAAAAAAAGAGCAGAAGATGACACAAAGAGCGCAAGAAAGTGCGACAAAGACGCATCGAAAAAAGCAAAGAAAAAGAAAGAGCGCCCCTCGTCTCTCACCCTCGCGGCCCTCCTCTCTCACCCTCGCGGCCCTCCTCTCTCACCCTCGCGGCCCTCCTCTCCCTCTCTCCCTCCCGAACCCCCTTCACCACCCCCACAGGGCACGCTCGCCAAGCTCGACACCGACTCCCCCGTCCTCTACGTCGACTTCCCCTGCGGCGGCCGCCTCAAGTTCGAGGGCTCGCTCGTGTTCCCCAGGGCGAAGTACGCGGTGTTGCGCGTCGGCGCCCGCGAGGTCTTGTGCGAGGACGTCATCGAGAACATGGTCTGCTTCTCCAAGGCCGCCTGGATCGGCTCCGCCGCGGACAACCCCCTGGAAAAGGGACTGCCGATGCCCGAGGGGGTGCTCGTGGTCTCGGACAGCTCGTCGAAAGGAAGGAAAAAGGGCGTGACGGAGGAGTGGTTTGGGGACTGCGTGGGACTCGGCGCGCCGCTCGGCGGCGGGCTCGGGGCCGCCTTGCCCGCCGCTGCCGGTTCTTCGCAGCAGCAGCAGCTCCCATCTTCGGCGCCGCCGACGGATGACGAGGGGGCCGGGGGAGCGGAAGGGGACTCGCAGAGGGGTGCTGGAGGGAGGATGAGGTGCGATTGTTTTTTCCCCCCCAGAGAGAGAGAGAGGTAAGAGAGAGAGGGAAAGGATAAAAAACTCACACTCTTTTCTCCCCCCTTCTCTCTCTCTCAACTCTCGCAGGAGGGCCGCCGCGGCGAAAAAGGTCGACTACGGCGCCGAGGTCGTTTGGGACCTTGACTCGGAGCCCGGCAGCGACGGCGGGGGCGGCGGCGGCCCGCGGGGCCGGAGCGGCGTGGGAGGCTCCTCCGCCGAGCCTGAGGTCAGGCTTCCGAGGGCCCCCGGGGCCGCGCAACCTCCCTCGCGGCTCGGTTTGGCATCTCAACAGCAGCAAGTCCCATCGAATCGCCCTGGGGCGGCGGCGGCGGGGGCAGCGACGAAGAGGTCGAAGTCGGCAGCGGAGGAAGACGACGACGACGAGGAGGAAGAAGAGGTCATGGTGGTGAGCGACAACGACGACGACGGCGGCGGCGGTGACGGCGACGGCGACGGAAGAAAGCCGGCGGCGAAGAGGGCGAAAGCGGCTGCCGCTGCGACGACGAAGACGAAGAAGAAGCCTCTCTCCCGACCTGCCGCGAAGGCGCCTCCGAAGAAGAAGGCGAAGAAGAAGAAAGCCGGTTCTTCTTCTGACGACGACGACGACAAAGAGTCCGATGACGACAGCGACGGCGGTGGGAGCGGAGGCAACGACGAGAGCCCGGCACCCGCGCGCCCCGCGCGGGCGCGCAGGGCCTCCGCCGTGGCCGCGAGAGGGCTCTTCGCGGAGTCGGATGACGACGACGAGGAAGGTGGAGCAGGAGGAGGAGGCGAAAGCGCGGAAGAGGCCGACGACGAGGAGGAGGAAGAGGAGGAGGAGGAGGAGGAGGAGGAGGAGGACGACGAGAGTGATTTTGAGGGATGAAAAAAAATGCAAAAGAAAAAAAAACTCCTTCACTTGTCATCACTTGGTTTCTCAAGCTAGATTTCCATCGTTGCTGTTTTTGGGTTTTTTTTTACAATGCTTGCCGACGTGAAAAAAGAAGAGAGGGAGCAGAGCGAGGCTCTCAGGCTTCGAACGCAACACGCACAGGCGCCCTCTTCGCCCTCGCTCCCGCTCTGCCTCCTCCCCCCCCGCCTCCTCCCGCCGCCCCCGCCAGCGCCCTCCCCTTCTCGTCCACTCCCAGCGCCAGCTGCCCCAGCAGCTCGCAGGCCTTGCACACGGCCCCGGAGCTCAGCCCGCCGCAGCGCTCGCACTCCCCGGGCGAGGAGGAGAGGGCGGCAGCAGCAGCAGAGGAGGGAGAGGGGGGAGGAGGGAGCGGTTTCTTCCCGCCGCTCTTTTTCCGCCCGGGAGCTGCCGCAGTATCGGCAGCAGAAGCAGAGGCAGCAGCAGCAGCAGCAGCAGCAGCAGCAGCAGCAGCAGCGTTGGAATCGGCAGCGAACCTCGCCGCGGCCTCCGAGAGCGCCACCGCGGTCCTCACCAGGCCCGCCACGCTCGCCGGCGCCGCGGCCTCCATCGCCTTGACCGCCTCTCGCGGCCCGCCCCTCGCGGCGAACTTCGCGTGGCTGCACTCGGTGCAGAAGTAGTCGAGGCGCTTGTGGTGGGCGTAGAGCACGATCTCCTTCTCATAGGTGTGGAGGAAGGGCTTGACCCTCGGGAGGGCGAGGGCGGCGGCGGAGGCGCGAGGGGCCGCCGCCGCCGCCGCCGTCGTCGTCGCCTCGGCCGCCGCCGTCGCCTCCTCGTTCCCCTCCCCGCGCTCGCGCCCCCCCTCCTTGCCTCCCGTCTGCCCCCCGCCGCACCGCGCCATCCTCGCCGCGTCGCCTCTCACCAAATTGAGCAGCAGCGTCTCCGCGACGTCGTCCGCGTTGTGCCCCGTCGCCAACTTGTCCGCCCTGCAGAGGGCCGCCCCCCTGTCCAGGGCCTGCCGCCGCAGCACGCCGCAGAGCGTGCACCGCGACTTGGTCCCCAGGACCTGGGCAGCTCTGTCCACCGTCATCCCGCCAAAGAGCTCCTCGAACGAGACGACGGTCAGCGGAAGGCCGTAGAACGCCTCGTTGCGGCGGACCGTGGCCAAGGAGTCATCGCGGTACCCGGAGATGCCCTCGTCGACCGAGAGCAGGAAGAGGTCGAGGCCGTAGTCGTGCCTTTTGTTCAGGAGGCTCATGATGTGTGCCAGCGCGGTGGAGTCTTTGCCCCCTGTTATTGTTGGGTGGAGAGAGAGAGAGGGAGATATGTAATCGAAGCGGGGGGGGGGGGAGGGGGAGAAGGGGAAAAGAGGGGAGGAAGTGAAAAGAAAAAACCCCAAAGAAAGAAAGAAAAAAAAAAAAAAAAAGCCCGCAAAAAAATAAC
>Ga0114918_10006139_pt1 | contig 10196 bp, 6 predicted proteins | sample LantaG_FD_87015 | JGI IMG/M metagenome (GOLD analysis project Ga0114918, IMG submission 87015) | Deep subsurface microbial communities from Baltic Sea to uncover new lineages of life (NeLLi) - Landsort_02402 metaG | ecosystem: Environmental > Aquatic > Marine > Oceanic > Sediment | place: Baltic...
TTAGACATAACAGCAATTTCTCAAATAAGACAAATACATGTACCAGAAGACATAGAACTATGGTCAGACGCATACTATGACTGGGAATAGGAACAAGATTTTGATGGTTCTGTATGGAATCTAGACCGACACCCACACTTTACAGAACAGTTTAAAGGGTTACCTATAGGTTCCGTAGTTGGTGAGGGTGAGGAATATGGTTTTAGAGCTGGTTCATATGGTGGATATGGTGAATGGAGAGATTTGTTAGCGAAAGTAGCTTTAGGAATGGGAGCAAAAGATTTGTGGGTTAAAATGGATGATAATGGTCAGTCTTATAAAGACATACCATTTAGTGAACATATAAATTTTAGTGATGCAGATGGTATTATAGGACCTATAGCGTCTAAAAAATTACATAATGATTACGTAAAATATGAAAAAGATATAAATGGTATGTTAGACCGGTTCTATTTAAAGTTTGAAGATTTTGAAATTGATGGTGAAACCTATACCTGGTTCAAACAAAAATATAAAGAGTGGAAGGAGGCATTCAGAATAGCTTCTAATAATGGTGCTGTAATATTTCATTAATATGAGTTTAAAAGTAATTTTAATAGAAGGTAGGGTAGAAGATGTTTATAAAAAATATTTTACGGACAGTACATCCACCTTTCTCACTGATGTCTACAGGAATGAAATAGTACCAGGTAGTGCGGAGATAGACCCTAATCACAAATATCTAGAATGGATAACCGGAAGATTGGAGACGGGGGGAAGAGTTGTGGGTGGTATTGAACACAACCTAAAAGAAATCCTACTAGCAGTATCCAAATTCGATAACCAATCCCAAAGACTTGAGATAAAAGACATAAATCAATATAAAGATATTGACCAATTATTTGACGCTCTTAAAAAAGTTGGGGAAACAGCAAGACGAACAGTAGACATAACTGATGATGTAGAAAAAATATATGAAGATAATAGATTTGTTGTTGTTTCACCTAAAACACATACAGCTTCATGTTATTATGGAGCAGGTACAAAATGGTGTACATCATCAAAAGATAGCACCTCACACTTCTCAACCTACAAAGGTAATGGAGAATTATATTACATTATTGATAAAACCCTACCAACATCCAATCCTTATTACAAAGTTGCGTTAAATAAAAAGATAACAGGACATGTAGAGGATTTTTGGGATGTACAAGATAAACCTATAACAGATACAACTAAAATCCTGTCAATCGTTCAAAACTCAAAGATGTTAAAGGATATAAGAAATCATTTTACTACTAAATTTGAAGAAAGAATCCAACAAGAAATTGAGTTACAATCAAAAAGATTAAGTGCTAACGAAGAAAGACAAGAAAGAGAAAGAATAAGAAGAGTACAAGTGGGTGTAGAAGCCAATAGAAGGAGAATGGCTGATGAATGGAATCCAGAAACGACAGGTAAGGAAGGTATTTTAGCTAACGCATTAAAAGAATGGTTAATAGATGAAGGTGAGTGGGAAGGTGATACAAAAGATGAGGTAAGAGGCCAAATAGAAACTATGAGGTCTGAGATGGAGAATGACCCAGAAGTTATTGAGGACCCTAATGGGGAAAAAGCACAAGAGTATGGTGAAGATATAAATAACCTAGAAGAAGATTTAGAAAACGCAGAAAGTGTCTATGATATAATCCCATTACACGACTACTATGGTATGTTTGAATTTGAATATGCTGGAGCTGAATATGCTATAGGTGATGATGCATCAGCAGATGAGGCAGCATTCGAAAGAACTAAAAGTTTAATTGGTGATATAGGTTACGAAGGGTTTACTCCTGGATTCGTGGAATCACATGTGGATGCGGACCAGGTAGCTGACTATATGGAGGATTGGTTTTATGATGATATGAATGAGTCACCTGAAGATTATTTAGATGATGACGATAGGGAGTTAAATAAATCAGCTGAAGAGAAAATAGATTCTCTAGATGAAGACATCGGAGACCTTAAATTCGAGTTGGAGTCGGTAGATACCGATAGTGAGAGGGAAGAACTTGAGGATAGAATAACTGAACTAGAGAATCATAAAGAAGAGATAACTGATGATGATGATAGTTGGGAGTATACAGAAGAAGCGAAAGACGACTATGTTGAAAAGAGAAAGTCTAATGTTAGAGACAACCCAATGGACTTCCTTAGAGACTTTGGTATTGAAGATAGGGTGTCAGACTTTATTGATGAAGATGGGTTTATTGATGATGTAGTAAGTTCAGACGGTAGAGGTCATACACTTTCAGGTTACGATGGAGTTGAACATGAGATTGTCTATGGAGATGAATGGTATTTTATCTATAGAACTAATTAAACGATGAAAGATTTAATAAGAAAAATATTAAAAGAAGAAATAGACTCATTACAAGATAAGGACACGAATCCTTGTTGGGATAAATATGAGATGATTGGCATGAAAACTAAGGATGGTAAGGAAGTTCCTAACTGTGTACCCATAGAAGAAGAATTACTACAAGAAGCGGAATACCAAGGAAGAAAAGTAAAACTTAACAAACCAACAAGAGGTGACGTTAAGAAGTTTAAAGTTTATGTGAAAAATGATAAAGGTAATGTGGTTAAAGTTAACTTTGGACATGGAGGTACGTCAGCAAAAAATAAGGGGGAAAAAACAATGAAAATAAGAAAATCCAACCCTGAGGCAAGAAAATCTTTTAGAGCAAGACATAATTGTGATAACCCAGGACCAAAATGGAAAGCAAGGTATTGGTCATGTAAAAAATGGTAATGAAAAAATTAATTAAACAAATATTAGGTGAAGCTATTTCTGAGAAAGAAATGGAAGACTTTGCTGAAGGTAGAAGTAAAGGAGCTGAAAAGATAACAGACAACGCAAAAGAGAAGGGAGGAAACTCCATACTAACTTATCACCACTTCAAAGTAAAACTACCATACTATGAAAAAGCTGCAGAAGGGAAGTTCGATAAAGAAAAAGCAGTAAAAGAATATAAAAAACATTTGGAGGAATTATATAAATCAACTAATAAAGGAATGGACATTACTCCAGTAAAGTTTCAACAATTAATGGGAAGGATTGAAGTGTTAGGGGAATTGATAATTGAAAATAAACAATGAAAGGGTTAAAATATATTATAACAGAAGGTGTTCTACAGGATTTCATATCCAAGTTTCCAGACAACGAAATTGAAGTAACATACTTCTATACAAACTCAATGGCTATCGGAGGTTCACCGAAATATTTACAATTCATGGTACAATCTTGGGTTGATGATTTTGATATGAGTAATAACTCATATCATTTAGGGAAAATAGTTAATAATGTTAAGAAATTTTCGGACAACATACTTCGTTCAAAACTCACAAAGGAAAACCTACAAACCATTAGAGATGAACAACTGAACACCAATCTATATATAAAGGGGTTATATACTGAGATAACAGATAAAATCTTAAACAATCCAAAGGATATTAATTCCTATATGAGTATGGACTCACCTAACTTCGAACATCTTATGGAGTTGGTTGAGGATATAACATCAAAGAAAGAACTTAAGAAGATTGAAAAGTCTGGTGTGGATAAACTATATGAAGATGATAGGTGGTTATTAGTAAGACCAAATACCTACGAAGGTTCTTGTTATTATGGGTCAACAACTAAATGGTGTACAGCCTCCAAAGATTCTCCACAACATTTTGAAAGTTATAACAAGACGGGAAAATTATACTACATAATTGATAAGTCAAAAGATATTGGGGATTTCTTTAAGATAGCTCTACATAAAAAGTGGAATGGTGAAGAAGAATGGTATGATAGAGCAGACAACGAATTAAGACAAGAGACAGAAGAAGCGATTAGGTCTCTTTTACCGATTGGGTTAATTAAGTCGTTAGAAGAAGACCATAAAAATAAACCAGAACCAGAACTAGATGAAGGAAAATTCACTTACGATGAGTTTAGAGATAAACTAAAATCATATGTACAAAATACCGGAGGGATTCAATTAAAAACAGAGAGTGGTGTTTGGGATTTAGATTTTTTCCAAGAACAATGGGAATGGACGGGGCCACACTCAATGGTAGTTGTTTACGCTACACCATTTTCTCCTGACACAGAAGATTATGGACTTGAAATTTTTGCTGATTATGAAGGTGATAAGCAAATGGATATAGATACACATACCCCACACCATCAATTAACACACCAAAGGCTAACCCCAGAAGAATACCTAGACAAAGACCCACCAGAAAACTATCAACCCGGTCTTAGTAATGTTGATGGAAATCTGAAAAGATTCCTAATGTTCATATACCTACCTAAAGTTAAAGAAGTATTAAATAATCCAGAACTTGCAGAGTTTATTGGTGTTGAGTATAAAACATGGAAACCAAATTCTTACGTATCAACTTTCCAATTCGACTACCCACCAAGAAAGGGTACTATGACACAGAAGTTTGTAGACTACTTAAAAGAAAACCCTGGAAGTACACCAAACCAATTCTATGAAGATGTGTTAGGTTATCCTCGTCCTCGTGCACATAATAATATGTTCTTCTCATCAATTAAAGACTCGGGGATTGTTAAAATGGAAAGAAAAGGAAGACAATTTGTGTATAGTATAGGTCCTAATTATTCAGCTTGGATAGATGGAAGGTTACTTAGAACTACTTAGAACTAATAAGAAGTACGGACAACTATAAACCCCATAGGGTCACTTTTTTTACCATCTCTAATTACTTCATAATGTAAGTGAGGTCCAGTAACGGCACCTGAACTACCAGCTCTAGCTATCGGGTCACCAAGACTCACAGAATCACCCAACTTAACGAATAATCGATATAGGTGGGAGTAACTAGATTCATATCCACTACAGTGTAGAACTCTTATCTGTCTACCATACCCAAGATTCCAACCAGATTTACTTATTCTGCCATGACCAGTAGAGTATACTGTATCATTCCATGATGCTAAAAAGTCAGTGCCACTATGCATTCTCCACACCTTAAATACCGGACTTCTTCTCCACCCATAGTTAGATGAAATAATTAAAGTGTCTAATGGTGAACCTAAAGGTAAAGAATCCAAATACCCCCCTAAGTAGTTTATATCGTTAGTTAACGAGTCTATATGGTTATACAACGAATCCATTTTTATGTTGTTATCTAGTTTAATGTACTCTATCCTGCTATTGTAATAGTTACTAACCCAGAGTATAAAGGAAAAACTAATAATTAGTAGTATTGGTATTATATTTTTCATAAGTGTTTATAAAATAAATATTATTCCAACTATAGTAAAGAATCTGTACAATTATGCATCTTTGTTGATATTTATGAGTAATAGTCTACGCTAACTTATGAAGAATATAACAGATAAACAATTACACGAACAAGATACTGACAACTTAGATTATGAGTTGGGTATGCAAATGTCCTCAGTAGGTCCAATACCTAAAACAAAAAAACAAGCCGCAGAAGTAATTAAAAGAATATTTAATTCCTCCAAACAACCATTTTACGGTGTAGGAGAAAACATACCTTTAGATTCTGATTTAAATAAAATAAAAGACAAGGTTAGGTTTTTTGAGTATGGAAAAAGTTTTCACTCAGAAAAAGAAGGTAGGGGTTTTAATTTTGAAGGTATGTTAGCTGGATTATTTAACGGAATACCAGTAGTTAGTAAAGCTAAAGAAAATATTATAGTAGGTGGGATATCTTATTCTGTTAAATCAGCTGAACCAGGTAGTTCATTTGACAGTGGAACTTTAATATATGGGTTTAGAAACGAATTGGGTGATATGGAAGATAATGGTGTTGATACTACAGACATAAAAACACCATATGATTTATTAAAAAAAGAAGGAGAAGAATATACTAGATTTAAAATAGCTATGTTAACATCCATGTTTACTAGTAGTGACGGAAAACCGATAGAGTGGATATTTTCTATAATATACTCAAACTACATAGAATACACTGTATGGTCAACGGATGACCTAATAAATGAATTAATAATTAACCCAGAAATGATTGGGGTTGGTAGAAGCCCAAGAACAGATGTAAGAATGAAAAGTAGGTTCCTTATGCAAAACCCAAGTGTAATTCAATTCCCATCATTTACAGCAGAAGAATTAAAAAAGTTAAGGTATAATAAAGATAGGGGGCTAAAGGTGGATAAGATAGCAGAATTATTTGGTAAATACAAAACCAAGGTAAGGTACGATGTTCTAGAATACATAAGAAAAAACCCACAAACATTCTTAAAAAAAGTAGTATCCCTATACGGTGACAAACTAGGGCCAATGTTACAGGCAAAAGGAATGGTAGATTTAAATGAATCAATAGATTATAATGACAAAAAAATACAGGATTTAATTATAGATGTACTACATGAAATTGTATGTGGTGACCAAGAACCATTTAATATAAATGTTAATGAGGGTAATGATAAAGGACATTATGGTCATGTATTTTCAGATAAGATACCACTTGAAGTAGATAATAAGTTGTATGTCCTAGTTAATAAGTTGGGTGGTATAACTCACGTAGACATTAAAAAGTTTATAAAAAATACAAATAGAGAATCTATACATGTGTTACAAGGTCTATTACGAGACTTCCCATCAACTCTACAAGAATTACTATACTACTATGGTAGTTTAGATTCTTTAAGAAATTCTGACGAATATAAGAGAATAGTTAGTCTTATTAAACGTATAGGGTCTGATGAAAGAATAACTGAAGATAATGATGTGTTTGGTCAAGGATTACTAGACCCTATAGAACCAGAAGAGTTTGAAGGGGAAGATGAGGAGTGGGGTAAACTATTAGATGATGTTGAAGATACCCCAGAAACTCCTGAAGTGTATGTGGGTGGAAAGACTGACGCAGAAAAAGGTTATGTCGCACCTTCTAAAGAAGTGACAGATAATATTTGTGAGGTTGAAGGGTTTTGTAGTGAACAAGGACCAATTACATTTGGACAACTTAAAGCTTTAGTAGAAGAAGCAACTAGAAAAAGAATTGGTGCTGATATAGGTAGAGGTATTTTTAAAAGTGTTTGGAGGATAGTACCATTTTTTATACCACAAGTACTACTAGTTGCAGTAGGAGTTACAGTTACTAGAGCTTTTAACAAAATTATTACACCAGCTCTTAAAGATACTAGAGGTTATAAATCTTGGTGGGGTAAAGCTGTCCTTAAAGCAATGGATGTCGCAGAGGGTGATTATATCCCCGATGTAGCACTTGGAGATGACCCATTAAGTAAAATTTTCTTTATTTCAGATGGGTTAATGTCTATGCTTAAAGATAAGTATAAACTTAAGTTTGCTAGGTATGTTGCTGAGTACGCAGCTGGAAGACCGGTAGACGAACCTGTACCAGAATGGTTTGTGGAGAACCTACTAAGAGACTACCTAAACCAAAAGTTCTTATTAAACCCACCACTACCAACTAAAATGGACGTGGACCTTACCACAAAAGTAGAAGTTGAGGAAAATCAACTGGATTTAGATGATAGACACCCAGAAAGAGATGGTCAAGGTTCTGGTAAAAACAAAACAGATGCGGGCACCTTTGAACCACCAGGAGATGATTTTACAAAACCAGTAGAAAAACATAGATTAGCTAAAGATAGGGAATTTGTTCCGGAACCAGATGAACACTCTAAAGGTGGGGTTGTAGAAACAGATGTAATTAATACAGCAGAAAAATTAGATGGTAATAGTGACAGTAGGTTACAACAAACAATTAATAAATATTTGGATAATGAATATGAAATAAAACTAATAGGATACCCAAACAAAGAAGTGATTAGGTTCGAATCCAAACGAAGTGGGGAAGTACTAAGCCCAAGACTAATTATAAGAGAAATTAAACAAATTTTTGGGAGTGGTGGTACAGGTGGTATAATGCAATATCTGCAATATATGGTGTATTTAAGAATGAAAGGTGAAGTCGATAACGTAAATTTCCAAATAGACGAAGATAGGACACCAAACTATCCAGGGTCACCAGATTCTTTTAGAAGTTTACATAGGGATAGGGTAAATGATGATAAATTAGAGATTCCACCAGCAACACTTGTGAGTTATCTAGAGAAATACCAGAGAGAAAAACTAATTAAAGAAATCACACCAGTACTAGAGTGTATAGCGTATAACTGTTATGATGGGTGGGAAAATGACCCAGAAGCTGAAGATGATGCCGAATGGATGGTAGAAGAAGACTGTGGTGTTTGTAGTGAAGACCTTATAGGTATACTAAAACTATTAGACAAAGAATTAATTAAATTAGGTTTTTTTAAAACTGGTGCTGATGAATTTACTGGTGTTCCTGGAGAAAGAAGGGTAAACGATTATCCCACTGTTTCGTTATTAGAAAAACCATTCCCATTTACATACAATGATTGGTTGGAAACCCTAATCCAAGAAATAAACCCAAAATTCTATATTAATAAGAATGAGGATATAGTTTATATGGTGGGTAATACTGAAACACTAAATGAACAAAAAAAAGACAATCTAAATCCTGATGTTGAGGTTGGTGACGTTATAGAATTAATCTATATGGATGACCCTTGGGGAGTATCACCAATGACAAAAGGTATTGTTGTAGGGTTTCAATCTATGGGCTCAATGGGGGAAAAGATTTTGGTTAGGTGGATAATAAAAACAGAAGAAGGAGAAGAAGAATTTAGAAACCTACCACTAATAAAAGATGTGGATTATTGGAGAACGGTTAACCCATTAATTGAAGATATTATGGGTAATGATGATGAAACAGAGTTTGAAAAATTTGAAAACCTAATGGTGAGAGCCTACTTCAACTACTCAGGAGGGTGGGGACAGGCACCAAAAAGATTTGTTGTTTATATAACACCTTCTGGATTGGTTAAAAATGTTTCACTTAATGTTGGTATGTCTAATAGAGATGTACCATTTAAAGAAGGAGATAAGGTTAGTTTAGGTGACCTAATCAAGTTTGAAAAGGGTAGTAAGTTCGACCTACAAATGAAAGGGAGGATAAGAGAAGGACTACTCAAGGAACAAACACTACCAGAGTCAAAGTTAACAGAAATGACACATAATGTTTGGAAAATGGTACAAATGGCACTTAAAGTAGGTAAGTTTATGGAGTTCCAAGAAGCACTAAGAAGATATTTTGGGGTTGGAATAACAGATTCAGAATTTTTATGGTTATTGGTTACCGCAAATGCAGACTTACTAGGTGTTAGTACGGAAGATTTAATAAAAGTAAGTTATGATAAAATCGTAGTACCAGAATTGTGGGAAACTCATGTAGAATATTTAGATGATTATACATATGATGAAAATGAGGAAGAATGTGTGGGTGGTTATGGTGATGAAAGTGGTAATGAGTGTGAATGTATTACATGGGAAGAGTTAGAAGAGACAACTACAGACAAAGATGGTAATAAATCAGAAGTGTGGGTAGATTGTGAGAGTGCCAACGAGGATACCCTAGAGAAGTATGGTTATAGTGATACTGATGATTGTGAATGTGAGGAGTGGGAATTAATGTACCATAAATCATATTATTATCCAGTTAGACAAGCTATAATTATGGGTCATAAAGACTTAGAGGATGAACATAGTCGTGAGAGTAATAACGGTGACACTATGAGTGATATATCAGATGGGTTAGATAATTGGAGTGGGTTAATAACCGATGATGAATGGCATGAGGATAACCATGATGAAAATCCATCGTGGTTTGATTTTGATGAGAGTAGAGGGGGTACCGTGGAAGACATCAACAGTGCACAGATTAATTCCGCTGACATGATGTATGATATAAATATACAATTTTATGGCACATCACGTCTAATGGAACAAGAAGTAGAACAATTAAAGATGTGGCCAACTGGACAATTTAACTTCCCAGTAGGAGGTCATTTAGATGATGACGATGTTGAATACGTTGAAGATACACTACCAGACAATGTGGTTGAAATGATTTTTAAACAGTGGGATAAGAAAGGGGTAGATTTTAGTTTGCTAAAAATGTTAGGGGTAACAGAGAGAACCGACATATTGGCCGTCATGTTAATAAAAAGATATATCCAGTTTAGTCAAAACCCTATTCCGGTATCCTACACTTTTAATTGTGATGAGTTAACAGAGTTATTTGACACAGACACTAACAACTATAATTTTGATTATATTAAA
>Ga0114918_10006140_pt1 | contig 10194 bp, 13 predicted proteins | sample LantaG_FD_87015 | JGI IMG/M metagenome (GOLD analysis project Ga0114918, IMG submission 87015) | Deep subsurface microbial communities from Baltic Sea to uncover new lineages of life (NeLLi) - Landsort_02402 metaG | ecosystem: Environmental > Aquatic > Marine > Oceanic > Sediment | place...
ACTGCTGCTGCCCGAAACCGTGCCTCAAAATCCTTTGCTCCTGCCTTTTTATTACGCCGAAAAAGGGGATTGTGAGGCAAGGCCCCACTGCGCCAACAGTGAGGGTTTTAGGTGGGTGTAGGATACTCTCCAAAAGACAAGATTATCCTACCAGTGCTTCCCCACTTTGTCAAGCAATAATCAGACTTTCGCAGTAGCGCCGTAAGTCATTAATAAGAAAGGGGAAATTCTATGTCTAGGCGTAGTAGGGCAAAATTTTGTTCGGGAAGAGGTGTGTTTTTTGAAAAGGAGAAGGAGGAGGCAGAGAAAAAACAGGAGGAGTATGTAAGTTCGAAAAACGAAAGCTCTCAGGTCCACCAAGATCACTGAGAGCTTTCAAAACCAGCACGCCTGGTTTACCCCTAGGTATTGTGGGTTCAAATCCCATCGTGTGCTTTAATTTTAGTGCCCTGATCCTTGTAAGTCAAGAAGATTTTTAGAGAAAGTGATAAATCGTTGAAAAGAAAGGACAATTTTCAAGTCTTTTCCGACAGCTCCTTTCGAGCCGTTCTCAGAAGCGTTGCAACCATCCAGGCCGAAGTCGTGACTCCGGTATGTTTCGCTGCCTCATCGATCAGCTCTTTTTGTTCTGCGGTCACCCTAGCCCGGATGAACAGCTCTTTTCGTTTTGCTTCAGGTTTCCGACGTTTTTTGATTTCTTGGTTTGCCATGCTTCTTTCTGAAATTCAAGCAACCTCCTAGAAAAATTCAAGTAGTCCAGCTCATCTTTCGAGGAATGAAACGCATAGGTCATCTTGTCGATGCGTACGAAGTCTTGAAGAAAAAACATCTTACGGAGTATCGCAAAGTGTTTCGAGGCGTCAATGGAAGAAAGATCAGATGTATCTTCGCTACTTCTTATTATTATATTCCGGTAGCGAATCGGCTCGGATGTTTTAAGATAAGGAAAGAAAGCGAATGTAAAGATTTCTTGTTCAGGCACGGTTCTCTCCTGGCTAATCGATCACGTGTGGAGTTTCGACGACCTGTTGGATGGGAAAGCTGAGAGATCACAGTCCCTTCCAGTAGCCCAGATAAAGGCTGTTTAGTGTATTACACTACTTTAACAAAATCTCTGCCCACTTTTCTGGTGGTTCAATTCTATGAGTTGTCACAAATTCCGCCGAGTTCTTCACACACGGAGGCAGACCTGGACCTATAACACTTTCGCCTGACTCTTCGATTTCTGCACATTCGTAATTAAGCATCAGAAGGCGCTCAAGAATATCGTCAGTATCTGAAAAGCCATAAACTCGGAGCACCGCTGCATCGAGAGCATCTTGAGCCTCTACAAGTGGGTTGCTTCCAGAGAGTTCGGACTCCTTATACAGTTTCCGAAATGACCAATTCATTTTCTCCATTATTTGCTTGCGGACATCAAGCAAGTTTATTGCAGTCGTCGCCACAGCACGTACGTCCCTCAACGACGCATCTTGAGGCCAAGGAAACTGTTTAAACACTGTTTCAGTGGTATAGCGGAAACGTCGAGTTAACGTTGAACATCTTGACGTCGCCCATTCCCAGTGTACATTTGATTGCATAATTCCAAACGAATAGTTATCTTCCAAAGCGAACGCCTTAACAGCGTTGCTTGGTCGGATTCTTGAGGAAAGGAATAAGAAGATTTGCCTTTTCGACGTTGCAGCAAAACCGATATAACGACTAAGCGACTCTATAGCGTTTATTAGTTCTTTACGTCGCCGCTTCATTATCCACCACGTTTTTAGTCTATTCTGGTGAACTCCATTTTTCTCTCCAGTATGCTCATATTCTGACTGTGCGTTTTCCTTCCAAACTGGAAGCACATACTCTCGAATATGCTCGAATGGTAAAGGATGCCGTTGTGCCTCGAACTGGTCAACGTCTCCGTAGTCGATGACAAAAGTAGGTTCCTTTGCAAACTTACCACCTAATAAATCGTCACCGTTTGAGTAGAAGTAAACTACCTCGTCTAACTTTGGGTCCTCTTTCGCCATTCTTTTCATATCTTCAGCAGAGAGCACAAAGTTAATTTCACCTGTTTGCTGTCCTTCCCAAAACAGCTTCGGTTCTTTATTCGATAGGAGTTCCTTCGCTTTTGAAACATCATACTTTGCTGATAGTGAAGAGTTGATAAAGTCTAGATTCCAAGTTGTCCATGGACTACTGTGCTGGTCACCAATCTGCTCTATCAGTTTTTTACTTCCAAGATGGCTACCCTTTATCCAATTTACAATTGAAACATGAACCGACGCCTCTCCGCTCCATACTTGACTTGAAACGGCGTTGGTAATGGTTCCACCCTTTCCGAGTATATAGTCTAGACCACCCATTCGTGAATAATTCTGTCGTACGGAATTTGTCCCGACTAGCCCGGCTCGATTTCCTTTTCGTAGCTCATTGTGCGAACGCCGAAACCAGTAAACACAGTAGTCTGCACGCCCAGGAACTTCTTCGTAGGCTTCTCGTACTCTTCTTGAGTATTCAGTCCCTCTCTCCATCGTTAATTTCCGTGCGTCCATAAAAGGAGGATTCCCAATAATAGCGTCAACCTTGGGCCATTTGCAGAATAGAGCATCAGCACAATGAATGTGCTTTTCCAAATTATCGAGCGGGAGTGATGTATCATAGTCCATTCGCAGTCCTAACTGCTTACCAACTTGAGAATTTCTTAGCTCTAGGTCGGCGAGTTGTTTGGCCATGAGCAACGTAACTTTTGCTAGTTCTACAGCAAATACATTTATGTCTATGCCATAAAATTGTTTAAGACTCACTGCCGATTCTGCAGAAATGCTCTTCATCGCCTGTGTGGGAGCCCTCTCATAAATTTTCTGTAGCAAAGCCAGTTCGATTCTTCGTAATTCTCTATAAGCTACGTACAGGAAGTTTCCGCATCCACAAGCTGGGTCCAGTACCTTGAATCTAAGGAGTTCCTTCCTCAATGTAACTAACTCATCATATGTATTTGCATTTTCTATTTTCTCATACCAAGGTCGCTCAATAGTTGGAACTACCACCTTTTTTATATCGACCTCGTAGGTGAAGTGCGCTCCTATGGCGTGGCGTTCAGCCTGATCCATTGAGCCTTCGAAAATAGCGCCAAAGATCGGTGGCTGTACCTTGGCCCAATCTTCCTTGGCTGCCAAGTACATCAACTCCAGTTCAGATTCTTCCAGCTCTAAAGGGTCTACTCCGGTGAAAAGGCCACCATTGAAAAAATCGACGCCCTTGAAGCGTCCTCCCATCGTTGACGTCTGTTTGGACATCTGTCGAAAAAGACCACCGAGCAAATCATATGGGTTCTGGTCCTTTTCGACACAATCTCTCAAAATTTCCGTGAAAATATTTGCAGGGAGCAGTCCAAGGTCCTCTGCGAACATACAGAAACAACACTGCAACACGAAATGTTGCGCTTCCTTCCGGGGTATCCCACGATTAATTAGAGAATGAAGTACAGTAGTGACAGCGGTAGCAGCGTTTCTCGAAACCTCTTCTGTGTTGTTGTCGAAAATTGGAGTTTTCGGTTTTGGAAGCATGAAGCCGAAAGCACTATCCCATTTCGACAGGTTCTCCAGCCTCACTTTGTCAACAGGTTCGGCTTGCTTGAAGAAGTCGTAAATCCAAAATTCTCCGAAATTGCAGAGAATGACGTATTGAGGTTTAGGGTACTGATCGTGCCAGTAATCTCTGGCTTGTTGGTAGTGACGCTGCAAATCTTCTGTACCCTTTTTCATTTCGATAAGAAGACGCTCTCCCCACACTAGGTCGGCGAAACGGGTAGCTTTGTCTTTCACCTTGACCCTTTTTTCCAGAGTTGCTCCAGCTTCTTTGTAGCCCCCATGACCAAAAGCCTGGAAAAATCTGTCCAAGAAAACTTGGGCCTCCCCTTTTTCGTCGCGGTCCAACGTTTGAGCGTAGTCGACGAATATCTGCAACTTCTCCATCTGCCGTCCCTTCTTATTTTGAAATCTCCTTAGACAAATCAAAGATCTCAACGCACAGCTCTATATACTCGGAACGAATTAGATCATTTTTGATCAGATTTATGATTTCGGTCTCAATCTGTTGCCTCGAATATCGCCATTCGGTAAACTTGGCTTCATCAATGATGCTGCTCACCACTTCAACTATTTCGACATCCTTTAATAAAACAATACTTCTATGAAGTGAGTTTAACTGCTTGACAATATGAGAACCATCATCTTCAATGACATTATTCCAAGCAAATGCGTCACGGCGTAAACAAACACCTTCAATCATGCTACGAGGCGTTATGATCCGTTTGTTGCCCTCTGGTTTGTCTTTTCTGAATTTCTCTCGTGATACATACAAAGTCGCTGCGTGGAGAATTAGCAACTGTTTTTCGAACTCGTCAAAATCGGGCTTTTGGTTCGAATCAGTAAAAACGGGCATCACTGCCCAGCTGGATTTATATTTTTCGTTGATGCGAGGAGTGATTTCCTTGACACACTTATCCACCCTTTTATTCAACCAATAGGACTTGTTACTACTAATTAGGAGGGTTTCTGGTTTCTTGCGCTTCAGGTAATTCCGGAAAGAAAAGTATGCCAGAATAAAGTCGGGAATTAGGGCACTGAACCACATATGAGAACAGCTATCTGATAAGGTGTTTTCGACGAAATCCTGTTATCTCCGCATTCGCGGCATCTCGGATGTCTTCAGGTACGTTCGTATCTGACGCCAAATGAATTACCATATGCTGGAACGCTCCACGTACTCTTGGTAACAGATTGGGGAGAATTGAAATAGCCAAAAAGCTCAAGTCCTCGTTTGTTGAAACAAGCAAACGCCTGATGACATCAGTAATTTCAACCTCAAGATCAGATCTGTGACAGTGTGAAAGTACCTCTAGTGCTAAACCACATACTTGATCCTCATGCGTCTTAATTTCGAATGTTTTTACAATTTGAGTAACTGCATTTGTCGCATCGAATTTTGATGAGGAACATAAGTATTTCAGCAATATCTCTCCCGTATTTTCAAGCTCTTCTTCATCGTCCAATGCAAAGAACTGTTCAACGACACCACATGAGTCTTCAGAGTAAACTAAATAATTTGTGTCTTTCTCGTTCGTCGTAGAATATGCAGTCTGAATCGTTAGTTCTTTTTCTTCTTCGAAAGGAAAATATTCGTCAGAGTTAATCAACTGTGCTGCAATACTAAACATGAGTACAGCCTTTCAAAATGTCTGAAGCCAGTTCTTCAGAAGCCTTTTTGTCAGAATCCCACTTATCCGCCGCTTTTTCAGCAACAGAGGCCTTTTGTGTCTCACGATGAAAGTTGAAAAACAGTGCTACAACTCTGTCTTCTTCGTGAAAGAATTCTGTTCTTATCAGGGCATCTGAGTACGATATACTATATTTGATTGACGAATCGATAATATCTCGCTCCAGGTCTAAGAGATCTTTTCTCAAACTAGTGAGAAGTCGTTTCCCTAGACTTTTTTGAAGCTCCTGATCGGAAATGATGTAGCGAAAGTTGTTTCCGCAGGCCTGTACAGGAGTGTGCGTCAACAAACCGATGATTTTCGAAACGACAGCTCCAGGGTTGTTATCAGCATCGGTGGAAGTGACTACCAGTTGAGTTTGAGAACACTCCCAGTGAAAACCATCTTGTTCGAAAATATACGAGATCCCGTGGGGTTCAATCTTGATTTTGAACTCTACTTGGGGCGTTCTGCAGATTTTGTTCTCGTGTAGCCAGCGGGGCATGACTATAGAGGGGTTCATCCTACCAACCAGCATACAACTTCCCAATTCGTATGTGTAGAGACTGCTGATCATCGCGCTATCTCCTCACTAAAATTCTGTCGCAATCCCACCACGACGCTAGGAATATCGACGGGCACACGCCTCGTACCAGTATCAATCAGATGTCCACACAAAAATTTTGGGGGATCAAACACTGCGTCGATGATCCTGATGTAATGCTACCAAAGAGTCAACGTTTTTGAACACATCCCTACTATAGAGTAACATCTATAGTCCTGGACACTCCGTGGTGCCAGCAGCGGTTGCTTAGGTTGCGGGCGTGAAAAATCTCTTCCAGAAACCGTGCCTCAAAATCCCTAGCTCCTGCCTTTTTATTACGCCGAAAAAGGGGATTGTGAGGCAAGGCCCCTCCACAGGGTCTTAATAGGACTGTGACATCCTGGGAATTGCTATAACACTACTCTAGTTATTATTCTTAGTCAACCTCTATCTTTCTTCTACCACCTTTTTCGGCCCGTCAACTTCTCCAACCTAGCGTTGTTTCCATCGTACTCAAATGTCCAGCTCTTAGGCATTCCAGCGCTGTACAACAGAGACCTCAGAGCATCTTGAGCCTCAAAGGAAAGAATTTCTGCTTCGTTATTTTCTAGTCGAAACATTTCGTTCTGGTTAAACGGGAACCAGGGGCGGACTACTACTTTGCGTTTCTCCGGAAGTACGAGGGCTCGTAGGTACTCATCGAACGGTTTAGTCCCGTGGTTGTGAATATCGTTATCGTGAAAACTCTCTCCACGGGGACTGAGAATCATCTCCCCTGTCAACGGGTGCCAACTAATACGTTCCAAAGAACTACGACTGATATCCTCCTTAGACAAGAGAAAATTCTTTGGGTTAATCTCCCAGTTTCTAGCGTTGTTTTCTGGAATGTGAAATGTCCTTTTAAATCTACTGGGTGCCCACCTAGCCACCTTAGCGATAGTCAGAAAAGGACGGCGAGAAATAGAAGCAGTCGCTATAAGATTGTGATCGCATTTGTACTCAATGTACTCTTTATCTGCGATATTTACTCTCTCAGCCGTCAAAATTCTGTGTGGAGTAAGAATAACACGTCTTAACATAGATTGCTTCCGACTCAGGTGAAAGTCGTGAGCTGAGTCCTCTTTGAAAGAGTAGTAAGCTCTATGTTCCGCCGCACCCTTAGGGTTGGCCGGAGGACCGCTGGGCATTTTCCACGAACTGTACCTGAACTTTCGTCCTTTGTACTTAGAGTAGTACTCCCAGATTTTATTCAGGTCATTAGCCTCGAAGTTCTTGAACTCATTTACGATAGTTTCGTCGTCGGTTTTGACCTCAGAGATGTTTTCTCCATCGCTATAGATAAAACTGTACTGGGGAGTCGGAGCTTTTGGGTAGTACGCTCCTGTAGCCAGGTACAAAGCATCGTCGTATTCAATACCAGGAATAAACAGGGGGTACTCCGTTAGAGTCTTGCCTTTGTTTACCCCCTCTTTTTCCACCCACTTCCCTTGCATTTCCCTGTAACCGTACCCCATCTTAGAGCGTACCTCAGCCTTCATAGCATCAGCTCGGGCTTCGTTGTATTCGTTTCCAGTTACGTAAGCAAAGACGATAGCAAAAGGTTTCCCAAGGAAATGGGTATAAAGTCTGGAAAGGCTAAAAGCTAGTTTTACTTGCATGATAATAAATACTTTCTTAGGCAGAGAAGAAGTTAAAATGCATCTTTCTTCTATAAGTTAATATTACTCCACACTTAATCCTCCTACTAATGGGTATCTTGACACAGGCTCAAAAAGAAGTCAAGAGATAAAATCTAATCCTCTACCTTCTTTTCGTGAGCTTCCTACAGATTTTGCAGCGTAACAACAAAGTATCTTGGAACAAAACCGGTACAGGGTCTGGTTCTCCACAGACACAAGTCTCGTTTAAAGCGTCGTATAGTTCGTACAGAATATCCTCGGAATAAACAGGAGGACCTCTTAGTATTTTAGTAGGGAGGTTTCCTGGGGAAGAAGAACGAGGGTCTTTTTCCTTACTTTGAGACATAGATTCCTACTCTCTAATTCTCTCTAATTTTTATCTCTCTGAGTCCTTGGAAAGAACAACCTGGAGCAAGACAGGCACGTCTAGAGACTACGCTCCAATGATGGTCTTCGGAGCAACAGAAGGTCTCTGTTGTTTTATTTGTGTTGTGTACGTGGTGATTACCTTCTTCATCGTAGTAAGGAGTATACCCCATACAAGTTTCACTAGATCCCCCAGGGTAGACTATAGACTTCTTACCTTCTCTTTCGCATACTGGACATTTCATGAGGATGATACCTTCCTTTCTTTAGGTTCTACTCTACCTCTTCTATCCGCAGTGGTTTGAAAAATGCAAAAGGAGCGCAATGAACAGGCTGACCGTAACAATAAAGTTGGCTTTGCTCAAATTAGACGCCCGTTCCTCTTCGCTGCTCCTGGTCACCTGTTTAGCTCGTCGTCCAGAGAAGCAGGTTTTACACTAAACCATTTTTCAGCCCAGTACATTTGGGTCGCTCTCCATTGCTCTTGTAGCCACTCCTGATTATTAGCCTGCCACTCCTTGACCCGTTTCCCAGCAACTTCAACTATCTGCTTTGCCTGCTCTTCGGTAAAGCTACGTATAGGGAGAAAGAGGGGGTCTACTTCAGTGTGCTGTAGCACATCCTGTGCTGTCGATAACACTTCAGCACAACGCCTACACACAGGAGTAAGCATAAATAGATCCCCATCGTAGTTTGCGCATTTCTCTAGGTGGACTTTACACTGAGAACAATTTATGTGTGTCATCTGTACAGCTCTCCTTATAAGGTATCCTTCCATCCACAGTTTTTACACATGACGCCGGGATCTACATGCATTCCACATCTAGGGCAAGTACCTTTTTTATACTCACCTTTATTTAGTGGAAAAACAGACTTACCTTGTCCTGTATGAGAAGAGACTAGTGTCTGCAAGCTTTCTGCTATGCTCTGTAGCGCTGCTACTTGTGCGTCCCCTCGCCCCTCGTACCGTTGCACATGCTGGTCTATCTCGACACCAATAGTGCAAGCTACATTGACCCACTTTGTTATCGTAGCTACTATAGGACTGCTCTCATCTAGAATCTGTGATATGTCATTATAAGCTTCAGCTTTTCCTAAAAATCCCGCAGTGATGAGAGCACCATTACCTGTAGCAGCTCCTTGACTTCGCGCACTTTTCCTAGCCTCCAACTCTTTAGTCTTCAGGAACGTGCGAGTATCCTCAAGAGCGGCTATCAGTGTAGCGTTAGCTTCTTTTACTTTCTCTGAAATATCTGTAATAGACGACATTTTATACTTCCTTTTCTTTTTTCATTTTATACCCCAAATACTGCAGTGATGGCCCACCCAACAGTCATCACCAGCAAACCCAAAATGTCAACTCTGCAGTAGCAAACTCTTTTTCCAGTATTTCAGCTGTGTACTTTACTTCTTCTAATGTAGAATATTTAGCACTGTCTGAGGGGAATATGAAGTAAGAATCATTGCTAAGTCCAGAGTTACACATAAAGTCCCATACAACTCCTCCCTCAAATCCCCTAAATTTGCCATAATTCTCTTTTAAGTACTCTTCTACTTCCCAAAGGTCATAGTATACTATTGTTCGTGCTTGTGGTTTAGGTTTTTTCATCTATACTCCCTTCAATCTTTCTTTCGCAATCCTGTCGCAATCTTGGTTGCTGCTTTCAGGTTTGGAATACAGTCTACACACAAGTACTTCCATTTTCCTACGCCATTAAAGAAGGGTCCAATCTCGTATTTCCATCCGTACTCAAAACGGAATTCTTTGTGACACTCTCCACAAAATTTCCACAGAAGGGCATAGAATTTGTGAGGACCACAGTGTGGATAATAAGGTTCAGATACGTGTTCTCTTTTCATCGATTTTCCTACCAAAATGTTTGAATCGTGAACGAGTAACCGAACTCATCACGGAACAGCGTTAAAATGTGTTTCACGAAATCAGGCAAATCTTCCATATTTTCGAGAAGCTCTCCAGGAGAAAACTCTATGATACCCTCTCTACGAATTTCAATGTGTTCTATCAACCAGTGCCAGAAATCTTCGTAAGGCGGCTCCATAACTTCTCCATCAGGAGCTTCCTTGAATTCTTTATGCCAGATTTGAGAATCTCCTAGATTCTTTCCTTCAGGATCTAATTTTCCGACATGCCCTTTTTTCTTGTGCCACTCTGAAACGTACTCCCACCTGCCTCTGTAGTCTCTAGTTTTTATGGAGTACTTATTTTCAACGTAATCTCGTATCTCAGAGTAGTCATAAAACTCGATAGTTCGTTTTTCAGGCTTTTTCATTTCTCTACCCACCCCGCTTTCGGGCGACGAGCTTGTCCTATACAAAACGTTACAGGCTTTCCGTCCTTG
>Ga0114918_10006141_pt1 | contig 10193 bp, 6 predicted proteins | sample LantaG_FD_87015 | JGI IMG/M metagenome (GOLD analysis project Ga0114918, IMG submission 87015) | Deep subsurface microbial communities from Baltic Sea to uncover new lineages of life (NeLLi) - Landsort_02402 metaG | ecosystem: Environmental > Aquatic > Marine > Oceanic > Sediment | place: Baltic...
CATCGCCGACGACACGAGCGATGACGTCATCGAAGAAGAACCAAAACCGCGCGCGCTTCGGCACCCGGCCGCGGAGCACGCGAAGGCTTCAGCGCATCGCCTTCCGGTAGAGGAGGCGACGGCCGCGGCGGCGACGGCGCTCGGGCGGAGCGAGAAAGAAGAGGCTCCCCGCCTCGCGGCGAGGAGGGAGGGCGAGGAGGACGAAGGGATCATGGTTCTTTCGGGAAAAAATGAGGAGAAAAGTCACAAATTTTTCTTCGCCTCTTTTGGTTGCTTTCGAGCTCCGCATCCGCGGGCTGAAGAGCCTTCGTTTCTCTGCTTTTTTCTTCGATGGCGTTTGAAGGAGGCTTTGGGGGCAAGCAGGTGAGCCCCATCCAGCAGCGTCGTGGCGTGAGGGCGGGAGATGAGAGAGAGAGGGGCGAGAGAGAAGGAAAAGCATTCAACATCGTTTTGCTCCCTCGTTGCCTCTCAACAACCTTGACCTCTTTCCCAAAACTCAAAAAAAAAAACCACAGTCTGCGTGGGGCTCGGGATACCGCCCTCAGCCGCAGCAGCAGCAGCAGCAGCAGCAGCCTGCATTCGGAGATGGAGGAGGATTCGGAGGAGGCTTTGGAGGAGGCTTTGGCGCCAACAGCAGCGGCTCACGCTTTGCCCCGCTCGCCGGAGGAGGCGTCGCCAACGCTCCCGCTCCCGCTTCTTCTTCGGCCGCCCCAGCAAGCGACTGGCGCTCCGTCGTCAGGCACGATTCCACGACCGAGCGCCCGCGCTGGCCGCTCTCCTGCTACGCGCACGAGCGGAACAGGAGGTGCGACTTCGAGGGCGACGTCTCCTTCGAGGAGGCGAGGTGGCTGCGGCTGACCGACGACGAGGTCTTCGGCCAGGGGGCGAGGTCGCAGGCCTCGGCCTTCTCCGCGCTGGGGAGGAGGGATCTCCCGCCGAGCTACGGCGGGGAGGCGCTGAGACCCGTGGGGCCACAGCCTCCCGACTATTCCAGAGCGGTCGGGGGAGGAGCGGCGGGGGGAGAAGCGGGTTTTGGAGCGTTTGGAATCGCTGCTTCTGTTCCTCTTCCGCCGCCGCCTCTTCTTCAGCAGCAGCAGCAACAACAACCTCCCCCGTTCGGCGCTTTTGCTGCTCCTGCTGCGCCTGTAGCCCCTCCCGCGACCCCGGGAGCCCCTCCCGCCACGCCCTTCGGGCAGACCGTCGCGGCGTTCGGCGCCTTCGGCCCTCCCGCGGGGGGCATCGGCGGCAGCACGACGGCGGTGGCCGCCGCCGGCTTCGGCAGCGGGCTCGGGGCAAAGCCTGCCGGCGCCGTCGCGTTTGGGGGGGGAGGGGCAGCTGCCGCCGGGGTCTCTTCTTCTTTCGGGGGGGGGCCTGCTGCTGCTGCTGCTCCGTTTGGCTCCCCGGCGGCTCCCGCGTTCGGGGGGGGGGTCGGTGGCTTTGGTGTCCCTGCGGCTGCTGCCGCCGCCGGAGGCTTTGGCGGCGGCTTCGGCGGCGGCGGCGCCGCCCGCGTAGCGTTTGGTGGGGGATCCGGGAGGCAGCAGCAGCAGCAACAAGCGGGCCCGTTCGGCGGCGGAGGAGGAGGAGCCTTTGGCGGCGGCAAGGGCGGCGGCGGCGGAGGCTACTTCGGAGGAGGAGGAGGAGGAGGAGGAAAGGTCGCGGCGGCGATCCCGGACGCGACGACGAGCTTCGCGGCCAAGGCGGGGCTCCTCCAGCAGGGGAGCGCTCAAGAGTCCGCTCCCGCTCCCGCCGTCGCTCCCGGTCCTGGCACTGTTGCTCTTTCTGGAGGACTACAGGGGAGCGGCGACCCGGCTGCGGCTGCCTGGGCGGCGTCGGCGTTCGAGAAGGGGAAGATCCCGGAAGAGGCGCCGCCGGAGGTGTTCTGCCGCTGAGAGGGGAAAAAAAGGGCTTGCAAGGCAGCTCTTTTTTTGTATTTTAGGAGGGAAAAAAAAAACTTGCTTCAATTTTTACAATTATTTTCCTCCTCTCGTTTTCATTTCAAAATGCCGTCCCTATCATCACGGCGCCGACCGCGGCGAGCACCGCCGCCACCGCCCGCCTCCCCCGCGCCAACGCCATCAGCGCCGGGAGCACGTAACTCACGGCGGCGCCCGCAGTGGCCCCCGTGAGCCTCAGGACGTCGAAGGCGCTGTCTCCCGAAGAGAGCGACGCCAGGGCCGCCCCCGAAGCGAGGAGGAGCGTGGCGGCCGCATGGGAGGAGGCGGAAGGAGGGGGAGGAAAGGCCGTATGAGTTATCGCTGCTGCTGCTGCTGCTGCTGCTGATGCTGTCTCTCCTGTCGCTGCTGTCGGCGTCGTTCGCTCCTCTCCTCCTTCTCCTCGTTCCCCTTCGTCCGCGAGCAGCCGCTGCTCCGCCTCCCCTCCCGCGTGCTCCTCCTCCTCTTTCTCCCCTTCGTCTTTCCTCAGCAGCCTCGTCCACAGCCTCAGCGCGCCGTCACGGCACGGGAACATCAGCAGCGGGTACATAGTGACAAGCGAGGCGGCGACGGAGAGGCGCACGAGTCCCGACAGCACCCTCGCCGCCGCGAGCGGCGGCGAGGACAGAACGCTCTCCCCTCCCCCTCCGAAGAGCCAGGGCACCGCCGCCGCCAGCGCCTCGGGCCGCCAGTTCGACAGCACGTTCGCCTCGATGGCGTCGGAGCCGAACAGAGCGTTAGCCCCGAGCCCGAGGAGGGCGTAAACGGCGGCCGACAGCAGCCCCGCCTCGCGGACGACCAGCGCGGCCTCGCGCGGCGAGGCCTGGTTGAGGCCGCCGACGACGAAGGGCGCCGTCAGCTGGCAGACGAGCCCCGAGGTGGGCAGTCCCGCCTCCCTCGCGAGTCCCACGACGCAGGCGAAGAGGCCGGGAGGAGGCGGAGGAGCGGGAGCGGGAGCGGGAGAAGGAGGAGGGAGGGGAGGAGCGGCGGCGATCGCCCCCCAGTCGGGGACGGCAGCGGGGGCGCGGAGCGTCCCGCCCAGCCAGGCGCAGCAGCAGAGCGCCGCCGTCGCCGCGGCCCAGGCGAGCAGGCTCAGGATGCCGACCGCGGAGGGGACCTTGGAGTCCCTCGCCGCGCGCCGCAGGGATAGGGGGACGAGGACGAGGGCGTTGAGCAGGAAGGAGAAGCGCGGGCGGGAGCAGAGGAAGGAGGAGAAGGAGGGAGGTGTCTTGTCTCCTCCCGCCGCTGCCAGAGGAAGAAGAGGGCAGAGGAGGCCCCCGCCGCCGCCGCCGCCGCCTCTCCCGATATCGGCCCTCCTCTCCCCGACAGAGATATCAGCGACGACGATATTGTAGACGCACAGGAGGCCAAAGGAAAACGACGTCCCGGAGACCTCGAGGGCGAGCGACGGGAGGGAGGAGCGGCTGAGGAAGCGTGTGAAGCCGCGGCTGCCACTGCGACCCCGGCCTCGGCCTCGACCTCCTCCTCCTTCGTCTTCGCTCTCGCTTCTTGCTTTTCCCTCTTCAAGCGTCGCCTTGACGGCGCCGGCGTAGGACCCGCTCCGCGAGTCGTGCATGGCGCCGAGCACCACCTCGGTGCTCGCGACGGTCGCCGCGGCCAGCGCGAGGAGCGTCGCGAGCGCGAGCGGCCAGCCGAGCACGGCAAAGTAGCGTGGGAAGGCGACGGCCGAGGCGCCGACGACGGATTTACTGAGGAGGATGACGGGGACGACGTGGGAGCGCTTCATTGTTTTTTCTGTTTTGTCAGAACTAGGCGTAGTTCTCATCAAGCATGATGTGCCTGAGAGGTGACGAATCGAGGGCGGGCGTTGGCGAGAGAGAAAGGAGAGCTTTGCAGGGACAAACGATTGATTACTGCTTCAATCGTCGTCATCAAAAAGTCTGAAGAGAAGCACTTCCCTTTCTGTGTGCTTTTTCTTTCTCATTTGAGGTCGAGCCCCCTCTCTTTCTCTCCCTCCCTGCTTCTGCACGCACGCACGCACGCACGCACGCGGGGCCAGAGAAGCAAACACATGCTCGCTTCTTCGCGTCTGCTGACGTCGCGCCAGGTCGCAATCGGCAAGGCGGTGACGGCGACGAGCGCACTGCCAGCTTCGAGACAGCCTCTTCTCCAAGCTCAATCGCTTTCGACGGCGCCGGCATTGACGCCGAAGACGCGTTCTTCTGTCGCGATCGTCGCACCCACCTTGCCTCCTGTTCGCAAACTTCCAATGGCAGTGGCTGCATCTCTTTCGTCTGCTGCTCCCACCGCTGTGTCGAAAGACAAGACGGTGCGTTTCTGAAAGAATTCATCGAGAGTCCGAAGGAAAAAAATGAGGCGTTAAAGAAAGAATCGCGTTGGAGTTTCAAGAAACGAAGCTAGCCTCGGCTAAAACCTCTTCTCTCTTCTCTTCCTCTTCAACAACGACAACAACAACAACAACAAACAAACAACAGCCGTTCATTATCGTCGGCTCGGGCCGCGTCGGGGAGGCCCTCGCCGCGATGGGGGAGAACGACGTGAGTCTTCTTCTATCGAGTTCGGCTTCTTCTTCTTTTTGTTTTTGCGAAGCAGGGATGGAACCACAGCACTCAAAGAAAACCCCCAAAAAAGTAACGCGGGAAAAAAACATACAGCTCCTCGTCCGCCGCGACGACCCCATCCCGCCCTCCGACGACCCGAACTTCCCCCTCGGAACCCCCGTCGTTGTCTGTACCCGCAACGACGCGCTCAACGCCGTCCTCGACAAGACCCCACGCGAGCGGAGGAAAGATCTGGTCTTTGTCCAAAACGGTATGCTCCAGCCGTGGCTGGCCCAGAAAAACCTCGACACCGGGAGCGAGGCCGCGACGCAGATCCTCGTCTTCTTCGCCGTGGCGGCCAAGGGCGAGCCCCCCGTCGACGGCGTGACCGACACGGACCCTCAGGGGCTCACCGCGGCCCACGGGAGGCACGCCGAGGCCTTCGCCCGCCGCCTCCGCGGCAGCGGCGGCCTCTCGTGCCGCGTGCTCGCGTCGCGCGCGGCCTTCGACGCCGCGGCGCTCGAGAAGCTGGTGTGGATCTCTGCGTTCATGCTCGTGGGCGCGAGGCATGGCGGCGGCGTCACGGTGGGCGAGGTCGAAGGGGGGCACGCGGAGGAGGTCGCGGCGCTGGTCCGCGAGCTCGCCGCCGGCGGCGCCCGCGCGCTCAGCCTCCCCCCGGGCGCGCTCCCCGAGCCGGAGCGCCTCGTCGAGAAGCTCCGGGCCTACGCCCGCAGCGTCGCGCACTTCCCGACGGCCGTGAAGGAGTTCGAGTGGCGCAACGGGTGGTTCTGGGAGCTGAGCAAGAAGAGCGAAGGAGGCGAAGATCCGTTCCCGACGCACTCGCGGCTGCTGAAGGAGGTCGGGGCGGTTTGAGTGGTGCGTGTGATGTGAAATTTTGAAAAGAAGGGCGAAAAGAACAGAATTTGACTCTGGAGAACGGAATTTGACTCTGCTTGTCTGTCTCTGTCTCGGTCTCTCGCTCGCTCGCCCTCTCTTTCTCTCTCTCTCTCTCTCTCTCTCTCTCTCTCTCTCTCTCTCTCTTTTTTTCATTGAGCTCTTCCGTGTGTCCCTTTCTGGCCTCCTGTATCCCCCGCATGGCTGCCGTTACCGCGGCGCTGCACCCGCCGAGCGGCGGAGGCGACGCCATGCTGGCTGATCGATCGGCGTCGATCTCTTCCGATTGTCCGTCCTCGTCAACTCCCTCGCTCCTCTCGCGCGCCTCGACCTTTTCCCGCACGCTCGCGCGCAGGGCCGCAGTCTCGGTGCGGCATGCGTGATTGGAGAAGGAAAAGAGAAGTTTTTCAGGGAGAGATGAGAGGAGGAAAGAGGAAGAAAGAAAGAGGCACGACGTGATGGTCGCTCGCTTCTTCTTCCCTCTCTTTTCTTTCTCACCCTCGACCCCCGTCCCTCTCGCTGTCTCTAAACCCTCCCGACCAACCCAACAGGTCCTCACCGCCGGCCCCCTGCCCTCGCACGTCGCCTTTATCATGGACGGCAACCGCCGCTTCGCCGAGTCCCGCCTGGGCACGCACGACGCGGCAGAAGGCCACGCGGCCGGCTTCGCCGCGCTGCTGTCTGCGCTCGAGTGGTGCCTCGACCTCGGCGTCCGCACGGTCTCGGTCTTCGCCTTTTCCGTCGACAACTTCTCGAGGCCGGAGGCGGAGGTGGACGCGCTGATGGAGCTGGCCAGGGAGAAGCTCGGGGAGCTCGCGGGGAACAGCAAGAAGGCGAGCGAGGAGGGGGGGACGATGGCGTCGACGACGACAGCGGCAGCGGCGGCGGGAACAGCGGCCGCGGGCGCGACGAAGAGGGAAGAAGACGGGGGCGCTCTGCTGCAGAGGCACGGAGTGCAGCTCCGGGTTCTCGGCGAGCTCTCCCGCCTCCCTCCCGCAGTGCGCGAGGCCGCGCGGGCAGCCGAGAAGGCCACAGAGAGGGGGGACAGGGCGAGACTGAACGTCTGCCTCGCCTACAGCTCGACCCGCGAGCTCGCCGACGCCGTCTCGACCCTCTCGAAAGGCGGCCCCTCTCTCGCGCGGCCCTCGTCTCCGTCTGTGCTCCCCGCCCCGGCCTCGCCGACGACGCCGCTAGAGGAGGAGGGAGTCTCCTCGGGGCTGCTGCTCGCCGCGCCCCTCCTCGGGCGCGAGCGGCGGCCGTCGCTCACGCCCTCGCCCGCGCGGTCGCCCGCGCCGGCGGAGACCGCGGCGACAGCGGCGGCGATCGGTTCCGGCTCTCTTCCTTGCTTCGCTGCCTCCCCCTCCCCCTCCTTCCCGGCCGGCCTCATCGACAAGGCTCTTTACACCGCGGGCTGCCCTCCCGTCGACCTGCTCCTGCGCACCTCGGGGGAGCAGCGCCTCAGCGACTTCCTGCTCTGGCAGTCGCGGCACGCGGCGCTGGTCTTCGCCCCCCGGCTCTGGCCCGAGCTGCGGTTCTGGGACGTGGCGAGGGCCGTGGTTGCCTTCCAGAGGGCTCACCCGAGGCTGGAGGGGCTGCGGAGGGCGGCTGCACAGGGGGAGGAGACAGAGGCGGAGAAGGAAGAGGCGGCGGCGGCGGCGGCGACCGTGAGCAGAGCCGACGACGCTGCTGTTGCGGCGCCGGCAGATGCGCCTCCTGCTGCCGTCGCTGCTCCTGCTGCTCCCGCAGCGCCGCCGCCACCGGCTCGAGGACGAGGAGAAGGAGGAGGAGGAGGCGTCCCCAGGAGGGTCCGCGGCTCCCGGAACGCCGCCGGCGTGCGGGAGCAGGCCTTCCCCTCTTTCTCGGGAGGAGGAGGGGGAGGAGCGGCGACGGCGGCGGCGGGAGGAGAAGCCCCCGGCGCCAACGACGGCGGCGAGGACGAGAAAGGCGAGAACGGAAACGAGCACAAAGACGACGTCCTCGACTGGGCCTCCCGCTCCACCTGGCGCACCAGGCGCCGCGGCGACGCCGAGATCGAGGACGAGGAAGGGGCCAACGGCGGCGGCCCCGAGGGAGAGCACGGCGGCTTCGACCCTCACTGCCCCTGCTGCCTCACGACGGGCGGGCGCCTGATCGACGGCGCGGCCCACGAGCCCAAAAACTTGAAGATGCCCGACGGGCTGGAGGCAGCCATGCAGGCCAAGAAATTGCGGGAGGCCGAGGTGAGGGCGGCCATGGCGGCCGCGAGGGCCGAGAGGGAGAGGAAGGTGAAGGAAGAGGAGGAAGCGAAATGAAACAAAAAAAAAACTCACAAGTCGCGAAAACTCAAGCCGTTGCTTCTGCTGCTGCTGCTGCTATCTCCCTCCGCGCCGCCCTCTCCCTCTCCGCCCTCCTCCGCTCCCGCCGCCGCATCACCACCTGCCCCGAAACGCACACCACCAGCGCGAGGGAGACGGCGCCCAGGCTCCCCACGGCAAGCACCCAGAAGGAGCTCGGCTTGGAAATCACGAGCCCCGCGGCGAACGAGAGCGCCCCGAGACTCGCCTGGAGCGTGCTCTGTACCCCGTTGACAGCGCCCAGCTGGCCCCTGGGGACCCTCTCCTGTAGGTTCTGGGAGGCGAAGAGATCGAAGAGCCACAGGCCGAAGCGGGAGAGGGCGAGCGAAGCAGCCAGGAGGCGCGCGCCGCCGGGTCCGCTGCTTCCGCCCTTGCCGCCGACAGCAGCAGCAGCAGCGGCTGAAGAAGAAGAAGAAGAAGAAGAACGAGGCGGCGAAACGGCAGCGAAAGAGGAGAGCGAAGGCGGCAGGAACGCCGCCAGGCACCCGACGAGCATGCACAGGAACTGTGACCCGATCCCCAGCGCCCCGGCGGCGTCCGAGCCCAGCCCGGAGCGGATCCGAGGGAACGCGGCCGTCGCCGCGATGCCCGCGGCGGCGCCGACGCCGCGCCAGGCGGCCAGCTCGACCTCGCCGAGCCCGCGCCAGTTGAGGTAGGCCGTGGCCAAGGGACCGAAGGACAGCACCGTGAGGTAGAGGAGGGCCAGGGCGAGGGCCGAGGGGAAGGCTTCGGCGGAGAGGTAGGCCGCGAGAGGGGACGGGGGGGAGGAGGGAGCGGGAGAGGGAGCTGTTTCTTCTTCACCTTCCCCTTGCTCCTCTTCGGTCTCTTCTGCTGCTGCTGCCGCCGTCCTCCGGTCCCTCTCCCCTTCCCCTTCCCTTAGCCGCGACGGCGCAGCATGGACGGCCCTCCTGAGCAGCCACGCCTGTGGTATCCAGGCGCAACAGCTATACGTTGCGATGACGGCGACGGCAGCGTCAGTCCCCGCCTTTTTTCAAGTTTTAAGGGGGAGTCGTTATTTTGAGTTTTTTCTCATTTTCCTTCTTTCGATTTTTTTTCGGGAAAAAAAAGTCGAAAAAAACTATATTCACCTTGGAGAGCAGCAGGCCGGCGACGCCGGGGGAGGCAAGCAGGCAGATGAGGTCGATGCGGCGCATGGAGGCGTTGATAGAGGCCAGAAGGGCCGAGGGGGAGGAGGGAGCGTCGTTTTCGTCCTCGGCGGCGGTGACTCTTTCCCCGCCGCCGCCGCCGCCGTCGCTGCTGAACCTCAGCCTCGAGCTCGCACTGCTTCCCCTCTCCCCCCTCGCTCTCGATCTCCCTCCTCCTTTCGCCAGGGCCTGCGTCCACTCCCTCTCGACGGAGAGCGTCGCTCCAGAGGCGCCCACGGCAGCCAGGGCCGCGAACAGAGCGGCGAGGGAGCCGAGGAGGTAGACAAAGCGAGGCGAGGCCGGGAGGAAGAAAGTGCCGCCGCCCCTGCCCGCCGCCGCACTCCTCGCCAGCAGCACGAAAAGCGCGCTCGCGAGCGTCCCGGCGGCCTGCAGTCCGTAGGCCCTCCTTGCGGCAGCCAGTCGAGGGAGGCGGTCGACGAGGCGGCCCAGGTAGGGGCCGGAGAGGGCCTGGGCGGCCTGCTGCGCCAGGCCCAGGGCAGCGACGAGCGAGAGCGAGGCGCCGTCGTTTTCGCCGCTCTTGCCGCCTTTGCCGGCGCCGCCGCCGGCGGCGGGGAAGAACAGGGCCAGGCCCGCAGCAAATTCCCACGCCCGCGCGCCCCACGCCGAGAGGAAGTGCGAGGCGTACAGGCAGCGGCGGGCCGTGGAGAGGTCTTCTTCTTCCGGTTCGTCGCGGGGGGTCTCGAGGCCGAGCGAGGCCCGGGGCGGGTGCGGCGAAGAAGAGAGCAACGGGGCGGCGGCGGCGGCGGCAGCGAATGCTTCGGCGTCACCTCCGTGCTGCTGCGGCGGCGGCGGCCTGCCAACAGCAGCGCTATCTTCCATATCTGGCCTCGTGCGATGCGACACAAGGAGGCGCCTCTCTCAAGCGCTGTGGCTGCGCGCGTTGCGAACCGAAGCGCGAGCAGGCTCCATGCGTCCTAGATTCATGTGGCGAGCGCCATTCTGACAAGCTTGAAAAAAGAAAAGTCTAAGAAAAAACGTTCTGATTTTATCGAGACCCTTTCTCTCTTTTTTTTTCTTTTCTTTCCGGACTCGCTGCGCTTTCCTTTTCTATGTTTATACACGGAGGAGAGTTTTGCGCAAGTCATCAGTTAAATATTGTTTGTTTAGGACTGGGATCAAGAGGGGACGCAGAGAATAATTCAATTTGGAGGTCTGCAAAAAAGAGGAGAAATTGTATGATTTTTAAGGCAAAGAAGAAGAGGGAAAAGGAAGTTTTTTTTTGCCCCCCCCCCCGCCGATGCTGCTGCGTTCCGAACCGTCTTCGCGGTTAGTATTGCCGGAGAAGGGATCGCAAGTCGGGTGGAAAAAAAAAAAAAAAAAAAAAAAAAGGGGGGGGGGGAAAAAAAA
>Ga0114918_10006144_pt1 | contig 10191 bp, 6 predicted proteins | sample LantaG_FD_87015 | JGI IMG/M metagenome (GOLD analysis project Ga0114918, IMG submission 87015) | Deep subsurface microbial communities from Baltic Sea to uncover new lineages of life (NeLLi) - Landsort_02402 metaG | ecosystem: Environmental > Aquatic > Marine > Oceanic > Sediment | place: Baltic...
AGGAAGTTCCTGAAATGTCCCGTGACAAAGGATATCACACATACACATCAGCGGCGGTCAAAAGTAAAACGACTGTAAAATACGGATATTTCGAGGTCAGGTGCAGGCCGATGAAATCCGCCGGCTCAAGCTCGTTCTGGTTCTATAACAGCACGCCGGAACTCTGGACGGAAATTGACGTTTTCGAGATTGGCGGCGGAGCCCCGGGCTTCGAGAAGAAATACAACATGAACGTCCACGTGTTTCGAACTCCCAGCGAGAAAAAACACTGGTCGAAGGGCGAAGTATGGATTGCTCCCTCAGACCTGGCCGATGATTATCACACATACGGGCTCCAGTGGGACGAGGACAAAATTCAATGGTATTTTGACGGTGTGCTCGTTAGGTGGGTAAGCAATACGCACTGGCACCAGCCGCTTACCTTGAACTTCGACAGCGAGACTATGCCCGAGTGGTTCGGCCTTCCCGAAGACAGTGACCTGCCGTCCACTTACAGCATCGAATACTTGCGGACCTGGAAAAAAGATGCCGGCGAATCCTTCGTGCGTGTAAGTCCACGGGACAGGCGTTACTTCGAGCTTTCAAACGGCAGCCCGTATGTTCCGATCGGGCTGAATATGGTTGCGCCGTATGGTGATACCGAGGAAGAAGCCCTCGCACGCATGGAGCAATGGATTAAAAGCCTTTCGGAAAACGGCGGCAACTACATCCGAATCTGGCTAAGCCATAATTTCTTCGACGTCGAGCACGACAAGAGCGGCCGGTACGATGATCAAAAGGCTAAACGAATCGACGCAGTGCTGGATATGGCGCGCCGGCATAACATTCGCGTGAAGATGACAATCGAGCACTTCCGACATTTTTTCAGGGAAACCCAGCGATGGGCGGCAAAACCTATCCATCACGTTTCACAGGGCGGACTGGCAAAAGACGTGGATGATTTTTTCCAGGGCCAGCGCAGCCGCGAGCAGTTCAAAAAAAAGCTCGACTGGTATGCCGACAGGTACGGCGACGAGCCGGCAATCTTCGCCTGGGAGCTTTGGAACGAAATGGACACGGTCAGCGGCAAGGGTTACATGGAATGGACCGAGGAAATGCTGGCGGAATTGAAAAAGCGTTTTCCAAAGAACATGGTGACGCAGAGCCTGGGCAGTTTCGACCACGACAGTAAGAGGGACAGATACAGCCGGCTTTGCCTGATGAAAGACAACGATTTCGCCAACGTGCATCGTTACCTGGACCTTGGCGCTTCGCTGGATATCTGCAAGGGACCGGTGGACATTCTCGCCGTCGATGCCGTCAAAGAGATGCAGGCCTTTACGCAGGACAAGCCGATTCTCCTTGCCGAGAGCGGCGCCGTCGAGCCGAGTCACACGGGGCCGTTTAAGCTGTACAAGAAAGACCGGGCGGGCATCATACTCCATGATATTATCTTCGCTCCATTCTTCGCCGGTGCCGCTGGCACGGGCCAGAACTGGCACTGGGACCAATATGTCGCGCCGATGAACCTGTGGTTTCAGTTCGGCCGGTTTGCAGAGGCGACCAGGGGAATCGATCCGCCGGCGGAGAATTTCGAGCCGATCGAGATCGACAATCCGCGTTTGCGTATCTACGCACTCAGGGGCAAACACACACTGCTTGCATGGTGCCGGGACAAACAGAATACGTGGCGGACAGAATTGGCCGAGGGCAAAACGCCCGCCGTGGTTGATAATGCGATAATCATATTGCCGGACAGCGGCGGGAATTTGAATAATGCCAACGTCAATTACTACGATCCCTGGAAAAATAAATGGGTGCAGGGCAAGGCCGAAGGCAATAGAATTTCCTTACCTGAATTTACCCGTTCTCTTGTTGTAAAAATGAGGTACTGAACCACATGAATCGTATAAGCCGAACAAAAAGTGTCGTTGCTTGTTTCCTGCTGCTGCTGTTCTGCAGCGGCATCAGCCTGGGTGTTACGTATGAAATCCATCCGGCAATCGCAGGCACACAGGAAGAATTCGAGACCATCGCCAATTCGCTTAAGCCCGGCGACGAGCTTATCCTGTACGGCGGGACATATTCACAAACCGGCCGCCGTGCCGTCACCGCCAAAGGCACCGCCGACAAACCTATTACGATTCGTGCCGCCGAAGGGCAGGAACCGCTGCTCACACATCCGGAAGGCGCCGCAGCCCGATACAATAATATCGAGTTTGTCGATTGCGAGTACCTGACCATTCGGGCAATCCGGTTCAAAGGCGGCAGCTCGGGAGTGCGTTTTATCCGGGGCCGCCACATCATATTCGAAGATTGCCAAATCAGCCATACCAACAACAACGCCCTGACAATGAACAGCGGAGACTGCGACGCCTTTATTATTCGAAGAAATCACATCCACCATACTGGCTTGAGCAAACGCGGCTCGACCGAAGGAGAAGGGATGTACATCGGCGGCCACGACGGCTCATATGTCACCACCAACACTCTCGTCGAGAGCAACTACATTCACCACACGCGCGGCACCAGCATAGGCGGCAATGACGGCATCGAAATAAAATTCGGCTCGTACGGGAATATCGTCCGTGACAACGTCATCCACGACACGAATATCGGCACGAAATACCCCGGCATTTTCGTGTACGGCGGCGGCAAAGGCATCAACATCGTCGAAGGCAACGTTATCTGGAACGCCGGCGAGGGCATACAGGTGGTTTCCGACGCAGTTATCAGAAATAATATCATTTTCGACTGCTCGGCAACCGGCATCACGGCCGCTCCGCACGCCGCCGTCCCGCACGTGCGGAACGTTAAGATCGTCAATAATACAATTGTCAATCATCCAAAGGGCGTCTTGTTTCGCTGGGAAAAAGCCGAGCAGATGATTTTCGCAAATAACGCTGTCTACTGTCCCGGCTCGACTGCCATCGACGCGGCCGGAATCGGCGACGAGACGTTTCGTTCTAATTGTGTTGCCGGCCGCCTGGTTGGCGCGACTCTGGACGGCTCGGCATTTTGTGACGGCGGGACAATTGACGCGGCCTTTGCAGATCACGCCGAACAAAACTATTGGCCCGGGCCCAGCTCGGTGCTGATCAATCATGCCGACCCGGATTTCGCCGCCGGTCTGGATTTCAATCATACTCCAAGGAAGCCGCCCTTTGATGTCGGGGCTTACGAATCGCAAGCAAACGCAGCAAATCCCGGCTGGCGGGTACAAGAAGGATTCAAAGCGAGTCAGTAGAGGTTGGAGACAGCCTATGAGTGATGTTACGCGGATCCTGAACGCAATCGAACGGGGGGATGCGAAGGCTGCGGACGAATTGCTTCCGCTGGTTTACGAGGAATTGCGTCTTCTTGCCGCTCAGAAGATGTCACAGGAAAAGCCCGGCCAGACACTTGAAGGAACCGCTCTGGTTCACGAGGCTTATATTCGGCTGGTTGGAGAAGAAGCCCAAAACTGGAAAAGCCGCGGACATTTCTTTACCGCTGCGGCCGAAGCAATGCGCCGGATTCTCATAGATAATGCCCGCCGCAAAAAGAGTCTCAAGCACGGCGGTGATCGTCAGCGAATAAATCTCGACAAAGATGCTCTCAAGTACGATGACGACTCGTCTATGGATGATCTGATCGCATTGGACGAAGCTCTTTCTCGGCTCGCAGAAAATGACACGATAAAATCGGAAGTGGTCAAGCTTCGCTACTTCGCCGGCATGAGTGTCGAGCAAACAGCGGAAATTCTGGAAATTTCGCCAACAACAGCCAAGCGTTATTGGGCATATGCGAGGGCCTGGCTTCTTCGGGAGATTGGTTAGACCAATCCATAGAAATATTTATTTTTTTGTGAAATTTCTAAAATTTCGTGGTTCCTTCCAGGCGCGGATTACGCGTTATATTACAGAACTATTTCATAATGGAGCTTAGTAGTGAGAACTGAACATAAAAGCGAAGAACAAATCTTCACCGCAGCGATCGAGATTGAAAGCCGCATCGAGCGGGATGCATATCTCGCAAAAGCATGTGGAGATGATCAGAAGCTATATGCTGCTGTTCAAGCGTTGCTCCAGCAACACGATACGAATAGTTTTTTAGATGCCCCTGTATTCGAACCAAACCTTATTGTAGACGAGTCTCCTATCACAGAAGATACAGGGACGGTCATCGGCCGGTATAAGCTGCTGGAAAAAATCGGCGAAGGCGGCATGGCTGTGGTCTATATGGCTGAGCAACAGAAGCCTATTCGCCGCAAAGTCGCCCTGAAGATCATCAAATTAGGCATGGACACGAAAACCGTTATCGCCCGTTTTGAAGCAGAACGCCAGGCCCTTGCCATGATGGATCATCCCAATATCGCAAAAGTCTTCGATGCCGGGGCAACAGAGACGGGAAGGCCCTATTTTGTGATGGAACTGGTCAAGGGGGCCTCAATTACTGAGTTTTGCGATATAAACAATCTGAATACTCAGAAACGGCTGGAGTTGTTTGTCAGCGTCTGCCGGGCCGTGCAGCACGCCCATCAAAAAGGAATTATCCACCGCGATATCAAGCCTTCGAATGTCATGGTAACGCTTCATGACGGTAAGCCCGTGCCCAAGGTGATAGACTTCGGTATCGCCAAGGCCGTCAATCGACAGCTCACGGAAAAGACGGTTTTCACACGCTATGCCCAGATGATCGGTACGCCGGCCTACATGAGCCCGGAGCAGGCCGAGATGAGCGGTCTGGATATCGATATACGCTCCGACGTCTTCTCGCTCGGCACGCTTCTCTATGAATTGCTGACCGGCTCGACGCCTTTTGACTCAGAATATCTTCACAGCAAGGGATATGAAGAGATCCAGCGGATCATTCGCGAAGAAGAGCCGACCAAGCCTTCTACCAAAATCAGTACTATGGGCGAGGCCCTGATTAAAGTTGCCGAATATCGTAATACCAGTCCGGATGATTTGAGAAAGCAGATTCGTGCCGATTTGGACTGGATTGTGATGAAAACGCTTGAAAAGGACCGTGATCGCCGGTACGACTCCGTCAGTGAATTCGCCGCGGATATTAAACGTTATCTGAAGAATGAGCCGGTATTAGCCGGCCCTCCGAGTGCTTTATACAGAATAAGAAAATTCGTCCAACGACGCCGGGCGCTGGTGACGACGGCCGCAATTGTCGCGGCGGTAATAGCGGTAGGCTTTATCGTGAGCACAGCGATGTACCTTCGGGCTGAATGGGCGCTGAAGAATGAGGTGGCGGCCCGTGCTGAAGCCCAGACCGTAATGGATTTTCTTACCAATGATCTTCTTGCTTCCGTGTATCCGGAGAATGCCAGGAGCCAGGAGGTTACCGTACGTTATATTCTTGAGACAGCAGCCATGAATCTCGATGAGAAATTCTCCGACAATCCGCTTCCCGAAGCAGCAATTCGCCAGACGCTGGGATTGACCTATCAAAAAATGGGAGACTACGAAGCGGCTGAGCCCCATCTACAGAGGGCATTGCAGATTCGTCGTGAGCAACTTGGAGAGGATGATTCTGCCACGCTTGCTTCTCTCGGCCAACTCGGGAGGGTTTATACCCTTCAAGGAGAATATGAGAAAGCAGAGACCGTTTTAGAGAATACTTTGGCTACGAGAATACGGGTATTCGGTGAGGAACATCCAGAAACACTCGAATCCATGGGCAGTCTTGGCGAGCTTCACGTTTATCGTTCGAATTTTGAAGATGCATATCAGTTACTTTCCAAGGTACAGCAGATTGGCGAGTGGGTGTTGGGTGACGAGCACCCTGTCGTTCTTAGGGCGAAGCTGGGTCAGACCTACCTGTATACATACAGTTTCCAGTACGATCGTGCATATCTAGTGGCTAACAAGGGGCTGGAAATCAGTCGCCGGGCATTAGGGGAGGAACACGAGATAACCTTGGGTTTCATGAATATGCTCGCCAACATCTACAGGGAACGGAAACGCTATGATGAAGCGAAGGACTTGTTTGCCAGAGCCCTTGAGACTGGCCAACGGATTCTTGGTCAGGAGCATCCAATCACGATCGACGCCATGAGTCGGCTTGGCGACCTGCATCGCGAAGAAGGTCGGTATGAAGAGGCAGCTCCGTTGGTGACGAAGGCCGCGGAACTCGGCCGTTGCGTACTGGGTTGGGGGCACATATGGACACTACTGTCTGCGAAGAGACTTGTCAACTTCTATGAGGCCCAGGATCAGTACGATGCCATGGAGACGACACTGATTGAGGCCCTGGAGAACGGTTGCCCGATACAGGGAAACCGTCAGTTGACGGGTTGGTTCAGATGGAAGCTCCGCCAGCGTACTGTAGGTTTCAGCTCTGTTGCGAGAGCGTGCTACGATGCGGGTGAGTATGACAACGCTGTTCAGGCATTGGCTCGCCAGGCGGAGTTGCGCAGATCGCTCGCCGCCAAAGATGCCGAATCGTCCCCTTCAGAAATGGCGTTGATGGCAATGTCTCTTTATAAGGTTGGACATACTCAAGAAGCCAAAATTCAACTAAACCGGCTGCGCCAGATGTTTGAACAGGGCGAATACACGCATGAAGAAAAAGTCCTTTGCGAAGCGGAGAAGGTTTGTGGGGGCGATGATAGTGGAGCTTATCCAGCATGGGATCTTATTGAGAATGGAGAACTGGAAGAAGCTTTAAGAATTACCGAAGGATTCCGGTCGCCCTTTAGCGATGATGATCCCAATGGCAGCATTCAGAGTCTGACGAATGCTTTGGCAAGGGCATATTGCATTCGCGGTAGTAGTGCCGAAGGCCGAGGCGAGTACGGAGAGGCAAGAACTGATTATGAATCATCTCTACGAGCAAATCCGGGCTTTGCGCGCGCCTATGACCGGTTAGCCCGCTTGCTCAGCACCTGTCAGAACGATGAGGTGCGCGACGGCGCCCTGGCGCTGGAGCACGCCACTCAGGCGTGTGAGCTGACAGAATGGAAAAATGCCTCCTATCTTACGACGTTGGCGGCTGCCCACGCTGAGACCGGGGATTTCCGCAGTGCCGTGAAGTGTCAAAGGCAGGTAATAGAACTGCTTAGCCAGAGCGAATACGAAGGATCTCAGGAGCACTATGAAATGCGACTGCACCTGTACGAATCGGGCAAGCCCTATCACCAGTCAATGGTTGCTTGGTGGACGTTTGACCAGTCCGATGGCAAGACCGTCTTGGACGCCTCAGGCAACGGATTAAACGGGAAACTCGTGGGTGATGCACACCTTATCGAAGATTTAGGCAGGCCGGGAAAAGTCCTGTGCCTCGATGGAGAAGGTGATTGGGTTGATTGCGGAAACGACGTGAGACTGAATATCATATCCGAAATCACAATCGCATGTTGGGTAAAAGTACGCAAGTTCGACAAGCCACGCCAGACCATCATTAGCAAGGGTGACAATGCATGGAGACTCGCTCGTGTGGTGGATGCCGATGGAGTTGCATTCTCATGTTCTGGCCTCACTGTTCCGGATAACATGTATGGCTCAGTGTACGGAAGAGCGAATGTCAATGACGATCGATGGCATCATGTGGCCGGAGTTCACGATGGAACGAGAGTCTATCTGTATGTTGACGGCAAGTTGGACGTTTTGAGTGAGGCCTCCGGCAACATCAACACCAATTCGTGCAAGGTTTTGATCGGCGAAAACAATCAAGCGAGAACCGAACAAGGACAGGACCGGTCGTTCAATGGTTTTCTCGACGACGTGCGCGTTTATGACTACGCCCTTAGTGAATCCGAGATAATAACCCTGTACGCCTGCAAAGAACTTGATACGACGAGGAGGTGATAGGATATAAGAAATGTTAGATCCTGCCCTGATTACGTGGATGTAACCATCCAGCCCCAGTGAGGTAATAGAAGGGAAATCTGAAAACCGAAAGTAAGTAACTGTTGCGCAGAATGTTTGCGCGTTCTATATCAGTCCGGCATTTGTCCGGGATCTCATGTATGAATTATTAAGAAAGGAAGGTGTAAGATGAGGAAGAGAAAATCGCGTTATTCAACAATAGGAATAGGTTTGTTTATGGGAGTCGTCGTCAGTCTCATGCTCGGCCGTCAGGTTGCCAGGGGGGATTTCATCTTCGGCGAGCCTACACCGGTACCAAATCTCAATTCTGCGTCGGCCGACACTGCACCGTATATGACGCCTGACGGTCTCGAGCTGTACTTTGCCTCCAATAGGGACCATGGGGCCGACTTGTGCTACCAAGATATATGGGTGGTGACACGCGCAGGAACAGACGACCCTTAGGGGGTACCGAGGAATCTCGGCGCACCCGTAAACAGAGCTTATGGAGGAGAAGTCAATCCTTCTGTGTCGGCCGACGGCCTGGAGCTCTACTTCGATGATGGGTGGCCACCGCTGGCTCCGGGGTGTGACCCCCGCCCTGGGGGCCACGGGCTTGGCGACATCTGGGTGTCGAAGCGGGAAACCAGAGATGCAGACTGGGGCCTTCCGGTCAACCTGGGGCCTAATATCAACAGCTTCGAATATGACGGTACTGCCCACCTCTCGGCTGACGGTCTGTCCCTGTTCTTCTCGGCTTCACCCCTTGGCTACACAGCTAACGGTGACATATTCGTGAGTACACGTGCAACCGTGACAGATTCCTGGGGCTACCCCTCGCGTTTCGAAGCGCTGAACAGTGCGAGACACGACACAGGCCTGACCTTTGCAATTGGTGACTCGACTCTCTACTTCGTGCGCAGTGACCCGTACAATCCCAATGCCACGTACGAACCCGCTCTGGCTACGTTCGACCTGTGGCAGGTCGAGGTGACTCCCGTCGTCGACTTCAACGGCGATGGAATTGTTGATTGTGTGGACATCTGCGTCATGACTGATTTCTGGGGTACGAACGAGTCGCTCTGTGATATTGCCCCGCCGCCTTTCGGGGATGGCATTGTTGACGTTCAGGACTTGATCCTGCTCGTTGAGCATCTTACAAGTGCAGCAGATGATCCGAACGCCGTGGTTGACCTCAACCTTGTGACACCCTGAAGCCGGATATACGGCTTAGAGGCTATTTGATGTGTAAAGAAGCGTTTTGTAAAAGAGATTCCAGTATTAGTTTTTGGAGGGTACGGGTGATGTGTCTATCCACGAATTCACCGTTTTGGTAGGTTCTGCATGCTATGGGTTCGCGCATGCCTTTGCTGCCAATTGTGTTTTCAAAACCGACAAACTCATTCAGGAGAAATGATCATGAAGACAAAAAAGAACATGTTGATTGTGGCCATCCTCGGCCTTGGTGTACTCATACTAACTAATGCCTGGAGCCTCGGCGGTAACAATGTTGGTCCGGACAATGACTATGAGAGGAGTATCGTTCGTGGTTCCGGGCTTGAGTGGTCACCCGTGGGGACATGGGTCGTGACTACCACAACACCAATGGGTAATCTGACGATGATGAATAGTGTTCACGCGCAAGATTTATCCGGAAAACATTATGGTGGGATGCTAAAAATGGTTAATCTCAATCCCACATTGTTCGGTACATTTCCGGAATGGAAGTTGGGCGGTGATGTTTGGGGAGCACAGACCGTAAGGACAGGCCCAGACAGCTTCGAGAGCACTTTTCTGTATTACAATATCAAACAAGGTGAGAGCCCAGTGGCCGAAACCGTAGGTATCACAATATGTAATGCCACGTGGAGACTTACAGGTCCGAACACGAACGAAGGCGAAGCTACAATCGCGGTGTATATGGCTGCGCAGGACGCTGACGGCGACGGCTTTCCAGACGAAGGGCAGGAGCCTGCTGTGTGTATGGCATTCACATATACATCCAGACGACTAACAATGATGCCTGGTTGTGTACCAACGCCGATGCCATAAGCGGAGTAGACACAAAGTAATTGAGTATCAAATCTGGGCTTGAGGGCTGTGAGATGGATGCTTGCAGCCCTCTGCTTCATGGCAAGATGAATTTCATAAAACATCAGAAGAGTTCACATTTAAAGCGTCGTTCTTGGCGCAGAAAATGGCAATTTTGGCACACAAGGTATTTCAAGGAAAACCAAACGCCCAATATCGTTGGAGGGCTGGTAGTTTGAGAGAGTTGTGAGCCCCGATACGGAAGATTTTGGTCCGCGGCTGCTAAAGGGCCTGACCATATCGTGCACAAACAGAATAATCTTTGACCTTGGATAAGGAAGCATCTGGGCAGTCGTCGGGGTACAGGTAAATGCTGATA
>Ga0114918_10006145_pt1 | contig 10189 bp, 14 predicted proteins | sample LantaG_FD_87015 | JGI IMG/M metagenome (GOLD analysis project Ga0114918, IMG submission 87015) | Deep subsurface microbial communities from Baltic Sea to uncover new lineages of life (NeLLi) - Landsort_02402 metaG | ecosystem: Environmental > Aquatic > Marine > Oceanic > Sediment | place...
AAGAATTAACTATTTAATATGGATGTAAAATTCAATTCTAAGTTCCTACCATTTTTTGAATCTGAGCATAGGTACGCAATCTTAATTGGCGGTGCTGGGTCTGGTAAAAGTCACGCTGTAGGTCAGAAAATAATTTCTAGGTGCTTTAATGAGAAGCATAGAGTATTGATGGTCAGGAAGGTTAAGAACACCATAGAGGGAAGTGTGTTTAATTTAATTAAGGATTTATTAAGAGATATGGGGGCGCTAGACAATTTTGTTACTGCTAACAATACTAAGATGTCTTTTACATTCCCGAATGGCTCTGAGATAATTACTACTGGACTAGATGATGTAGAAAAGTTAAAATCTATCGCTGCGGTTACTTTAATTTGGGTGGAAGAAATTACCGAGTTAGATGCTGATGATATAAAACAACTCGACCTTAGGTTAAGAGGTGAAACTCCGTTTTATAAACAGATAATGGCTAGTTTTAACCCTATTTCGGAAGATCATTGGTTAAAAAAGATGTTTTTCGACACGCCAAGCGATATGGTTTTCACTTTACACTCCACTTATAAAGATAATTTGTTCCTAGACGCTCAGTATATCCAAATGCTCAATGAGCGTTATAATGACGACCCCAACCTAAAACGAATCTATGTAGATGGAGAATGGGGTAGAATAATAACGGGTCAAGAATTTTATAGGTTTGATTTTTCTACTCATGTAGTCCCTATTAAATTCAATCCAGACCTTCCTACACATTTAAGTTTTGATTTCAATGTAAACCCTTATATGCCTTTGTCGATATGGCAGATGGAGTTTATTAATGAAAGATATAAAGTGAGAGCAGTAGATGAGATAATTGGTTATAATCCTAATAATGACACAGAGAATATTTGTCATATGTACTTAGATAAGTATCCAAACAGCCAATGTTACATTTATGGTGATGCTTCGGGGCGTGCTAGGACAACTTCGAGTAAAATCCATAACTATGATATAATTGAAGAAGTTTTGAGTCCGTGTTTGAGTAATTATTCTATGCGAGTACCTAGAAAAAACCCTTTAATAGCAAAAAGGAGAATGTTTTTGAATAAGGTTTTGGATGGAAAATACAATATAGATGTAGAGATAAGTCCGATATGTAAATTGATGATAGCAGATTTAGAGAATGTGTTAGAATCTCCTGATGGAGGTAAGTGGGTTCAGAAGGCAAAAGACCCTACTAGTAGGATTGCTTATGAGAAATATGGTCACTTATCAGACACGTTTGATTATCTATTTTGTGGTGCATTTGAGACTTATTTTAAAGAAAGTATGGGATAATTGCTTTTTTTACTTGTTTTTTGGTTAAAAAAGACGTATTTTTACATTTTATGGCATTTAAACAAGGACACGTTAAAATTGGTGGTAGGAAAAAAGGTTCTACAAATACAAAGGTAGATTTAGCAAAAGACTTTGTTCTATCTACTGTTACAAAGCCAGAGATACGCAAAAAATATCTCAGAGAATTAAAAGCATTGAAGGGGAAGCAATTTGTTGACGCTGTTAATAATGCTTTAGAATTTTCAATACCTAAGATGCAAAGACAGGAGGGTTCAAAATCCCTACCCAATATAACGCTTAACTTCATAGCAGCGACACCAGAAAACAAAACAATAGATATAGATTATGAGCAGGGACAAATTAGTAAGGATAATAGAACAGAAGATACGTCACCAAGACTACAAGAGGGTAACGAGTCTAGCTGACACATATTTTAGATTAGCTACAGGCGAAGGCATGGATAAAATCATGCACCGATTTATGAGGCGTGAATCTGAAAAGGAATTTAATCAACGTATGCGTATAACTCAGCATATCACAAAAACTGTTTTTCAAAATCTAATTAAACCTTCTTATAAAATCCCACGATCTAATGGTGCATTAAGAATTTTAGAATATACAAATGACACCGAGAGCAAGAAAAAGCTAGAATTTGAAGGCATACTTGATGGATTTTATGGCGATGAATCCTACGACTCATATCTGGAAACTCAATATATTAATAATTCGCATATAGACCCCAATGCTTTTCTGGTAATAGAGTGGGAAGACTTTGATAACAACAATGAAAGAGCGCAGCCATATCCATTTGAAGTAAGTTCAAAAGAGGCTATTTATTTTGAATACAAACAAAATAAACTCCAAGAACTTGTTGTAGAGCAGATTGTAAATGATATAACAGACGGACTTGTAAACGAAATAGAAAATAGGAGTGTTCATGTGTACACCATGTACATGAAAGATGGTGCTATTAAACTCACAGAGGTTATAGACCCTGATATTATAGGACTTGTAGGCAAAGAGACTATGATAGGCGAAGATTTATATATCTCTACTCAATCTGGCGTATTTAAAGTAGAAGAAGCTGTTTACACGTTAGGTAAAGTTCCAGCAAAACGAATAGGGTATAAAAGAGACACGGTTACTGCTAATAGAACATTTGTTTCATCTTTAGATGATGCAATTCCTATTATGATGAAAATAGTCATGGTTAACTCTGAGTTAGATTTAACAATGAAGTTACACGCATTCCCTCAAAAAATACAGAGAGTTCCTAAATGTACGGCTGATGGTTGTAATAGAGGACGTTTGCCAAGTGGTGATATTTGTGGCGTATGTAAAGGTGAAGGGACAAGTGTTGTTTCATCTACACAAGAGGCTATTGAATTGCCAATGCCAAAAGACAAAGAAGAAGCGATAGCCCTTTCAGATATTATCAGATATGAAAAACCTGATGTGGCAATAATTGAAAACCAACAGAAATATGTTGACTACCTAACAGTAAAATGTAAAGATGCTGTTTTTAATTCCGATATTTTTTCTCGTAAAGAAATAGCAGAGACAGCTACAGGGAAGAATATTGATTTAGAAAATGCCTATGATACTTTGTACCCAGAGGCAAAAGCATATTCATCAATGTGGGAATTTGGTATTTATATTTCATCTAAAGTAACTGATCTTGATAAGGATTTGATTTTCAAATACACTTTTTCCAGAGATTTAAAGATGAAAGGCATGAGCCAGCTTCTTATGGACTTAAAAACCGCAGTTGATAGTAGGGCTGATGGTTTTGTTAAGGCTGGTATTCAAATGGACATAGCTAGATTAATGTATATTGATAATCCCGAAGAACTAGAAAGATTTAAGACTAGGCAATTCTTTTTTCCTTATTCTGGTAAGACAAAAGAGGAAATTATGTTTATTGTTGCTAATCTCCCAGCTAAAGACCCTGTTAAGGTATTATGGGAGTCTTATGGGTGGATATTCGATGATATAGCACTAGAACAGAGTAAAAACGGGAAGAACTTCTACGAATTTAGACTATCAGTGCAAAAGAAATTATTAGACAAGAAAATTAAGTCTATTATTGAGGCTATGCCTGATGAACCAGTATTAATAAAACCAGATGAAGATGTGGAATAGAAAAAGAATTGAACGACTAGAAGAAGAATTTGCTTTAAGAGAAGCTAAACAAAAATCAGAAATAGCAATCTTAAATACAAGGATTACAGAACTTATCCCAGCTAAATTCAAAATAAACGACAAGGTTAAGTGGGATGAGGTGATACTCTCTACTGGTAGAGGCATAGAAGTAATAAAAGAAGATAATTTAGGAACAATTCATAGTAGTTATTGTGGTGTAAAAGGTAGAATATATAAAGTATTAACTAAAGATGATGTTGTAGAAGTACCTGAACATAGATTGTTGGTAAATGATTAAAGAAGACAAAAAGGGCGTAAAAGATTTAGAAAAGGAACTAACAGCATTAATTTTGTTGCTAATTCCTGAGTTCACAACAGAAGACGGTAGTTTGAAATTGAACGATAAAAATATGCGTTTGGCTAATCTTACTTCTGTTTTTAAGGAGTTCAACAAAGAATTTCAGGGTGCTTTTCTAGCTTCTATATTTGCTCAGATTCAAGGTCTTAAAAAAGACTTCGATACTTACTATAAAGGACTAGGTTTTAGTAAGTTCACACAGTCTCATAAGAATATGGATATTTTTAATGAGTCTGTTTTGAGTTATTTTAATCGGTTTGCATTAGCAGAATCTTTAAGGCTAGAACTACAAGGATTTATCACCTCTGGGGTGAGTTCAAATATCACTCCTGAACTATTAGCAAAAGGGGTAAAAAAGGAACTCAAAGGCAAACTGGAAAAGTACTACGAAAAAATGATGTGGGAAGAAATCATCCAAATAGAGAGAATCCAAAACAACTTCTACGCAAAAGAGTTAGGACTTAATTGGTTTATCTACGAAGGTGGTCTGATAGAAACAAGTAGAAAGTTTTGCACGAAAAGAGATGGTAAATTATTCCATAGGGATGATGCTAAGAAATGGAGATTTGACCCTACATTACCAGACCCCGCAACAGCTGATATTTACAAACCTCTTATTGAATTAGGTAGGTGGAATTGCAGACATACTTTAAAATGGATAACTGACGAACAAGCTGATGACAAAAGACGAAGCGATAAAGGAGTGTAAAGATAACGTAGAAAAATACGGGACTATCTTTGGGGATTTTCATGTAATAAGTTTAAGTGGTAGTTATGAATGTGTTGCTCAGAAATATTTACATGCTCATAACCATACAGGGAAGATATATCACACAGAAAAAGCCGTTAATCCTGAAGATGACAGTTCTCAAAATGAAATGATGAGAGACTTTTTATTGGCTAATTGTAAAACCCGTAAAGAGAAAAGAAAAGTTAAAAGTGCTTTTAAAGAAGGTAGTATAAAACAACTATTCAAAAAGGTTTTTAGATGAGATTTAGCATAATAATGCCATGTTATCTAGGATATTATAAGTCCGCAGCAAAGAACAGACCTGAGAAATTAGTTAGGGCTGTTCGGTCTGTTTTAAGTCAGAGATTTCAAGACTTTGAGTTGATTATAGTTGCTGATGGATGCCAAGAAACAGTAGATATTATTACAGAAAACTTCTCAAAAGAGGGTTTAGAGGGTAAAATAAGGGTTTTTAAGATAAAAAAGGAGCATAATTTCTCAGGAACACCAAGAAATACAGGCATTTTAAATGCCAAAGGAGATTTAATCTGTTATTTAGATGCAGATGATATTTTTTTACCTGACCACCTGGAATTAATTGACAAGGAATTTACTGGTGACTGGGTCTGGTTTGATGACTCAAGCTATAACTCAACACATAAAAGATTTGACCACCACTATACAAATATAGATCGACACGCAGAATGTGGAACATCTAATATCTGCCATAGTCGTAGTTTAGACGTATTCTGGGATGCCAAAGGTGGCTACGCAAGGGATGATTGGAAATTAATATGTGCATTAAAACGAAGATCAGAAAACTATAGTAAAATATCAACAATCGGTTATGGCATTTGCCATGTACCTAATTTATTAGATTACTGATGAAAACATACGAATGTAAAAAGTGCGGTGAAATAGTAACGATCAAAGGATGTGCTTGTGGTAAAAGATGCCCTAAGTGTAACGCTAAAAGCTGGAAAAGAATATGAAATTAAGTATTTTAATTTGTTCATTACATGAGAGGCAGTATTTTCTGGCTAAAATGCTTGATAATCTCAAAGGTCAGCTAGGCGAATACCTAGAAGAAGACGGGAAAATAATCTCAGAGGACGTAGAAATAATAATATCAACTGATGGTGGTGAAATGAGAGTGGGAGATAAGAGAAACCTATTACTCTCTAAGGCTATTGGCGATTATATCGTCTTTGTAGATGATGATGACAGGGTTTCAAAAGACTATGTTAAATATTTATTAGCTGGCATTGCTACTGATAGCGATATAATAGTTTTTGACTTGATGTGTTCTTTAAACGGTGGTGAATATAAACCCGTTATATATGACGTAAACTTCATCAAAGACCAAGACTACCCAGACAGATACGAGAGAATACCTAATCATATTATGTGCTGGAAAAAATCTATTATAAAATCTAAATTCCCGTCAATAAACAGAGGTGAAGATGCTGAGTGGGCTAAAAGAAATAAACGACATATCAAGTCTGAGGCAAGAATAGATAAAGTTTTATATTGGTATGATTTCAACCAAAAAACAACACGTACACAATGACATTTGATGTAATCATACTAACATACTCAATAGACGAGAAACACGCTCAGATCACACGTGACACGCTTAAAAGTCTAAAAAATGCTGAGATGGACATAAAACTAAAGCCTCTGGTGATAGAAAGTGGTAATGATTATGATTTTGGTGTTGAGACAATAAGATTTGATGAGAAATTCAACTATAATAAAGCATTGAATTTAGGGTTATCAAAAACTAAAAATAAATACGCACTACTATGTAATAATGATTTAGTTTACGAAAAAGGATTTGCTGAGAGATTGTATGCTGGATTTAAGCTAGGATTTATGTCGCTGTCTCCATATTGTAAGATTTACAATAAAAACAGAACAGAAATAGGAGATTACATATTCCAAAGCTATCAAGTTGGTGTAAGTATTGCTGGGTGGTGTATAGCTATAGATAGGGCTATTTTATCTACAATAGGTAAACTAAATGAAGAAGTAGATTTTTGGTACTCAGATAACATCTATGGCGAGCAAATAAAGAGATATGATATAAAGCATGGATTAGTTTGTAATTCTTTCGTGGAACACTTGGGGAGTATGACTTTAAATGAATTAAAAAGAAAAGACTTTGTAAAACTCACAACAAAACAGAAAGCAAAATATCAAAAAGCAATAGCAGGGATATATGAGGATAAAAAACACAATACCTAAAATATATAGAAGACAAACACTTGATTGTTGGCTGTTTGGTTATGTTATCGGACAACAACAAATATCAGGGCATAATAACTTCAATATAACAAAATGTTTGTTAGATTTTCAAAAATCTTTTGGGCTTTCTGAGGATGAATTTCCATTAGATACAGCTCTTATGTCTTGGTATAGAATGTCGAAAGAGTGGTTAGACGAGCAGAAAACTTGACTTTTATAAAAAAATACATTATATTTGTAATCTTTATTTATAAACAATCTAAATAGCATGATAAAAGCAATTAAAAACGGTCAAATAGGAAGTTTCTCTGAGAGATCATGGGCATTATCTCGTAAAGGATGGGAAAAATGCGGTGCTTCTAATTTAGAAGAAACTAAAAAAATCCCTGTAGAGGTTGTAGCCTTTAAAGAGCCAGTAGAAGAAATTGAGCCAGTAGGAGAAACTAAAGCAGTCACTATAGAGGACATGAAAGAATACCTTAAAGACAAAGGAATTAAATTGCACCACAAATCAGGAGAAAAGAAAATAAAAGAACTGTATTATGCTAATCAGGAGTAAGCAAACTAAGTTAGATCAGATAATAACTGAAAAAGACTGGGATTATCTTTGTAAAAACGGCTATAAGCATAAATTTGACGTTATTAGCCATGAGGGCAATACTATCGTTCCAAAGATGGTAGATTTAAGAGAAGTAACTTTCCCTAAAGAGATAGATTCTATCATATTCATGGACTTACACACAAAATCAGAGATTATTTCTATGGTAGAAATAGCTATCTCTAATGGGATAGAATTGGAATACAAAAAAACATTCAACAAACAACAATTAACAGACATATTACATGGATAGTAAACAACTTATTTTACATCATTTCACAAAAATCTACAATAAGACCGAAGATGAGATAAAAGAACTCATTTTTGATGGTGATGAATTAAAAGAAAATGCCAATCAAATCCTTTTAGATGCTGACGCAGATCGTGTTGCAAAACTAAAAGAAGTCTCTAATGATGAGAGGGGTTTGATTATGACCGATGCTCATAACAAAGCTAAAGGTGAGATTCTAGGAAAGTTTGAGAAAAACTTTAAAGAACAAACTGGATTTGAAAGCGATAAGCAAGGGCTTGATCTTGTTTTAGAATGGGGTAAAACTCAGGGTGGCGGCAATTTAACAGAAGATGAAATCAAGAAAACCCCTGCTTATATCGCTAGAGAATTAGAACTAAAGGAAAACTACGATGCGGAATTAAACGCAGCTAATAAAGCACTTGAAGACTATAAATCAGAAATAGCACGTAGTCAGTCATTCTCAGCCCAAGCGACACAAACAGAACGGTTTTTTTTAGACCTTAATCCAGTTTTAAGTGCTGATAAAGCAAAAGCTAAACGCCAAACAGAATTATTTATCAATGATATTATGTCTCATAATCATACAACTGTTGATGGGATTCTTATTGATAAAGATGGGAAAAGAGTGGAAGACAAACATGGAAACCCCGTTACATTTGAGGCATTTGTAAAATTAGAAGCCCAAAAGGTTTATGATTTCCAAACACAGTCGCCAAGAAAAAATACTGGCAATAATAATAACGGAAATGTATCGTTTACAGTTCCTACAAATGCTAGAGAATACAGTATAGCATTAGCTAACGCTAAATCACCAGAAGAAAGAATTAAAGTAGGTGACGCCTACGATGAATATAGAAAAAAATAAATAAAATAGTTGGCTACTCTTATTAAAAGTAGAGGAGGTTTGCTGCGACCTTTAAGCAGAGTTATTATTAATCTTCTAAATTTTTAATTATGAGTATAACCGCTGGTTATTTTGATGAAACCATCTCTAATGATATTAGAGTTTTGGCTGAAAGAATTATGTTTGACGATAGAATCAAACAACAATTCATCCCCCAATATGATGTAATAAACGCTATCAAAGCAGTTCAAACTGCTAATGTGATGCCTATTGCAGCAAAAAAACGAAAAAAAGTAGATGTAGAAGTTGAATGGGAAAACTTCTGTGGAATTGAAGTCGAAGACAACACCACTTGTGAAATTGGTGGGACTAAGACATCAACTAATCTCGAAGAATATGCTTTGTCTTATGAGAAAGCAGTAAACTTTTCAGTTGATGAGGCTGACTTTTTGGATAACGACTTTGATATTATGGGTATAAATACTACTGTTGCAAAAGCAATGTTGGTAGCCGATAAACAACACACAGAGGCGTTTGCACAGTATTGTGTAGCCCAAATAAATACTTTCAAAGGTATGAACCAACATACTACTGGAAAAGGTACTGTAGTTGGTACAGATACATATATTCTCCCTGAATATTGGGATGCTACTTTGATGGCTTATATGAATCTTGCTGGAATAAAAAACCGATTTACAACTCCTTCTATTCTTACTGGTGAAAACCTTTATGAATCAGTATGGGTTGCTAATGCGAACAAAGGCAATGCAGATGGTAAAGGTGACCCTATGATGTGGGGTTCTATGCCTATCAATTTTGACCTATTTAATGTTGATACCGTAAATGACCCTGACAAGATCACTTATATGTTGTCACAAGGTTCACTTGCATTTGGTAACAGATGGTTAAATCCAGACGCCAAAGAGCATACAATACCGTTTGATAGGTCTACTATGCAGAGTAGATTCTTACCATTTAAATATGATGTTTTCGTAAGTACAGAATGTACAACTGATGACTTAATCCGATTTAACTTCAAAATTAAGTTACAAGCCGATCTTTTCAACAACCCACAAGGTTGTGAACAACTAAATACAGGTGTTCTTACATTTATTTGTGGAGAATCATCTTAGTATGTGTTGATTGTTGGTAGAAGCCCCTTCGGGGGTTTTTACTTTTTGTCATTGCAATTCTAGTATAATTCACCTTATTTAGCGACTATGGATATAACGTGTTTTGATAATATAATTGGGTTATCCAGAACAGAGTGTGAATGTTATGATACTGGCAAACCAGCCGATTATAATACTTCTTTGTCTGGGTTGTATCTCGATGAACTAGAGCCTCTTACTGCTTTTAAAGGCTTACTTAACTGTGAACGTGGAACAGATATTTGGGATGCGCTAGATAGAAGTAGAGAACAGGCTATTCTAAATTGGAGGGCTGAGGCAAACGCTTTGCTCTTAAAAAATAACAAACTTTTACGCAGACCCTTTAAAGGCAAAATAGGACGTCTTAAATACACAAGAGAAGAAGTTATCACTTCTGGTGACTGGGTAGGAATAAGAATGTATTGTAGTGATATTGTATCTGGAAAGATTGTTATAAATAACATAGGAACATTATTTAGCGACACAGGGGTTATAACTCTTAGGATTTACAACAACCTAAACACCTTAATTAGTTCTCATGTTCTCAACACAACA
>Ga0114918_10006149_pt1 | contig 10187 bp, 7 predicted proteins | sample LantaG_FD_87015 | JGI IMG/M metagenome (GOLD analysis project Ga0114918, IMG submission 87015) | Deep subsurface microbial communities from Baltic Sea to uncover new lineages of life (NeLLi) - Landsort_02402 metaG | ecosystem: Environmental > Aquatic > Marine > Oceanic > Sediment | place: Baltic...
ATCTTCTCTTTCACGGTGCCGGTGGAGGAGGTGCCAGACCGCGCCTCAGCCACTGTATCCGAGTAGCAGCCGACACAGCACCGTACCATCGGCTGGAAGCAAGTACAAGTTCACCGCTGTTGATATACAAGCCAAGCGCCCGGCGGACATGCAGCCACCGGGCGCTACCACAACACTCCCCCTTGTCTCGCTCCCTTGCCAAGTCAGGAGGTGGGCCGGGCAGGACTCGAACCTGCGAAGGCTGAGCCAGCGGATTTACAGTCCGCCCCCTTTGCCGCTCGGGACACCGACCCATTTTGGTTTTAGATTTGGGGATGTTAGATTTGAAAATCTGCCAAGAGCAACGACCACCAAGCTGATGACAGGATTCGAACCTGTAACCCGCTCCTTACAAGGGAGCCGCTCTACCATTGAGCTACATCAGCGCATCATCAGAATCCTAAGCGAAAGTTGTCATTTTCCGCTGCATGTCTCCTACGGTGACAATTCGCACAGCTTCCGAACCGCCCGAGTATTTCCTTATCTCTATTCTGAGCATAGTATCCGTGGTTGTATACTCGCTGACAAGCCTTACACACCTTGTGACGCACAACACCCTTTTTGCGCCATGCGAATTCTTCTTCGGCTTTTTCCTCTCCACAAATCCGGCATTCGGGCATAAGACTCCCTGCTCTGCCGCTTGGGCTACGCCGGCGTAGTAATATTATACCACAACCAACCCGAGGGTCAAGATTACGACCAGCGCAAAGCGCCTTTATCCCCAGAACGACTTCGGTGACAACATTTCTACCGCCGCCAGCGATAATCGTGGCCCAGTGCCTTCTTGAAGTCCTTGTGCACCCCTCCCAGGCGCTCAATGGCCCAGGCATCGCCCGTCCAGCGGTAGAGCAGCAGGCAGTGAATCTGCTGAGCGTGGGGGGTGCTATTCCAGCGGTGCATCTCCGCGTAGGCCGCCTGCACCCAGCCCTTGTCCTTGTCTACCCAGCCGACCTTGCCTGCCTCATCCTGGTTGCGCGGCTGGTGCTCTAACGCCAACCAGTGATTGGACTCGGCGATGTAGATCGGGCGGTCGCGCCACTTTTCCGGGACGGCCTCCGCAAAGGCCCGGTAGGCCTGGAAGTCATAGTAGTGCTCCCGCGGCGTGCCCGGCTGGAGGAATTCGTCAGTGAAGACAGTCTTCCTGGTGATGAGCCCCACATCCATCCAGTGGGTGTAGGTGTGCAGTGCAATGCCGTCCAGGTTATAGATGCAGTCGAGCATCTCCTTGAAGTACTCCAGCGGCCTGTTGCGTCGGTTGCCCAACAGTTTCCAGGGATAGGTATTGTAGGGGTCCACCGCGCCCGGCGTAACGATGGCCTCTGGCTGCACCTCCTTGATGCGCTGGCGCGCCAGGTTGAACGCCTCGGCGTACATCTGCGGAGTGATGTGCTCGACCGGGTGCTCGGCTCCGCCAGGATGCTCGCGCACGTTGTTCTGCTCGTTGCCGATGATCCAGATGTGGCATCCCTGGGAGTTCTGGACGTAGCGGGCACAGGCACTGGCGAAGTCGGCGTATTTAGCGCGAACTGGCAGCGTCCCGCCCGGCTCGTAGCCGTGGTTGAGGCGGACGATGACGCCATAGCCACTGTGGGACCACGAAGTATAGTCGTGACCGCCGCCGTGATGGGGATCAGCGCCCACCGCCTCGGTGAAAAGCACCCAGCCGGTCTTGTGCTTGTTCTGGAAGAGGGAGCGAAAGTCGGCGGGAGTGGTGGCACCGGCGGCGTGGATGCCAAAGATCCAGGCACATTCCCCGTAAGGTAACGTGGCATCGTCCACCAGCTGGCGTTTGTCGGCCAATCGCTTGGCGTTGACGTAGCGGCCGTTCACGTATCCCTCATGGAGGCTTGGTGTGCGGACGCGGACCCACTGATCCTTCCCCACCTTGGCGGCTGCTTCCTTGGGATCCCCCAGCACCTTCAATACGGTTTTGTCAGGCACGCGCCAGACGCGGGCGGTGTTTTTACCCCGCCCCCGACGTATGTTCAACCCACCAGGGCTATTGACGCTCAGGTAGGTGACCGGTTCCAGAGGAGGCACAGGGGCCTCCTCGTACAGGCGGAGGTACCAGGCAGCAACGTATCCCTCAACCCCCTCAGAGGTGCGGATGCGGATCCACTGATCCCCCTGCCCTACCTTGGCCCGCACATCGGCCTCTGGCTCCAGCGGTTCCAGCATCGCCCCATCGTTCACCTGCGCAATGGGCGGCTGGGTGATGGAAGGCTGCGGACGAATGTTCAGGTAGCCCATCTCCGGACTCACCACCTGCACCTGCACGCCGGCTGGCGATGGCGGCGGCACTTCCTCGTACAGGCGGAGATACAAGGCAGCGACGTATCCAGCGACACCTGTGGGAGCGCGAACGTGGAGCCATTGTCCCTCCCGGCCTACCTTGGCCCGCACGTCGGCATCAGGCTCCATCGCCTCCAGCACCGTCCCGTCGTCCACCCGCGCGATGGGCGGCTGGGCGGTGGAGGGCTGCGGGCGAACGTTCAAGTAGCCCACCTCCGGACTCACCACCTGCACCTTGAGCATCGGCGGAGCAGGTAGTTGTTCGGCCAGCGGGAAGGCACAGATCAGTGAGAGGAGATCGTCGTTGATGACAGCGGCAGTGAAGACGCTGATAAAAGTCGGCTGATGTGCTGCCAACCGGCTGAGCCAGACCCGGAACTCCGCCAGGCTCATGCGCACGTGACCATCCTCGTCGTGGTAGGGGCCCAGGATCGGGTAGAGGGGAGGACGGTAACCCCAACGGCGGCACCAATACTCATAGTGGCCGTAGGTCCACTCGTCAATCACGCGCTGCGCCTGTTGTTCCCACGGCAACGTGCTGTCCGGGGCGAAGAAAGTGCCGTAAGACATCGGCATCAACCCACCTTTACAGAACCCGTTCATCTGAACGTAGGGTAGATCACTGTGATGAGAGATATTGGGGAAGGAGCAGTTGTACAGCCTGTTCAAGTCAAGCCCGGCCGCCCGCAGGTGCTGGCCAAGTTGAGTAGCCTGCTCGAAGCGGCCGCTGCATTGGTTTGCCTCGGTGTCGAAGACGAAGCCCTGGAAGCCATCCTGGAAGGCCCGCACAACGACCTGAGCCTCTGCCTGAGGGTCATCCAGCAGCAGCCACATCCAAGCGAAAGGAACCAGGCCCGCTTCGGTGATCTTCTGGACGGCCTGGGCCATTCCGGGATAATAGGTCGAGCCCTGCCCGACCTTGTATATGATGTGGGTAGCCCCCGTCTGGGGGGCGATTCGGACGGCCCGCTCCAGTTCTTTCTTGCCACGGGCCCACAACCCCTTGCCGCGCAGCACAGTCATCGTTTTCTCCTTTCGATCTCTGAATATGAAAGGCAGGAAGATGCGGAAAAGATTTGACATTGTCACTCCCTTATTGACGTGAAACGTGACGACTGCCGCGAATGTAGAAACGCCATGGGGCGGTCAACGCCGCCGCGTTGCCCCGCACGCCGACCCGGGAGCCGGTGGCAGCAGCGTCGTCGGGCACCCCGGCGTCCTGCTCAATGAACAAAAGCGCGTCCGGCGCGCACAGGTCGGCCCCGTCGAACAGCCGGTCAATCCCGAGCGCCTGGCACAACCGGGCCGGGCCGCTGGTCAGCCGCAAGTTCGGCACACCGTCCCGCCGTGCCCGCATCGCCTCAATCCCTTGCAGCGGTTCCAGTGCCCGGATGAGCACCGCCGCCGGGTAGTTCTCCCGCTCGGTGACGACGTTGAAGCAGTGATGCATCCCGTAGATGAAGTATACATAAGCGTAACCAGGCGGGCCAAACATTGGGGCGTTCCGCCCGGTAGGGCCGCAGTGCGCGTGAGAGGCCCGGTCATCCTCTCCGATGTAGGCTTCGACCTCGACGATGCGCCCGGATAACCGCTCCCCATCCAGCACCCGCACCAGCCGCTGCCCCAGTAACTCGCGGGCGACGGTGAGCGTATCACGGGCAAAGAAATCGCGGCTCAGGCGGCTCATCGCTTTACCGTTGGAAACGTGGGTCGCGTTCCAGCGTCAGGCGCAACCCTTGCGCCAGGTCCACGCGCGGCTCGTAGTCCAACAACCTGTGCGCGACGGCTATGTCGGCGCAGAGGCGGGAAACGCCGCCACCCTCGGCGGGGCTGTGGAGCACTTCTACCCCCCGCCCCACCGCCTTTGCCACCAGCGCCGCCAGTTCGTTGACGCTGGTCTCGCGGCCACTGCCCACGTTGATGATACGGCGGTCCACGTCGGAGGCAGTGGCAGCCGCCACCAACGCCCCCACCACATCGTCTATGTAGGCAAAATCGCGGGTCTGCCCACCGCCACCGAAGATGACCAGCGACCCCCCACCCAGCGCCTGTTGCAGGAAGCGCGGCATCACTGGTGGATGGAAGACCGGCAAGTTCTGTCCTGGCCCATAGGCGTTGAAGATACGCAGAATCACCGTCTCAATACCCCACAGCGCGCCGATGGTGCGAACGTAGTACTCTGCAGCCAGTTTGCTGACGGCGTAGGGAGACTGCGGGTTAGGAGCGGCGTCCTCGCGCACCGGCTGCTCGGCCTGCTCACCATAGACTGCACCGGAGGAAGTGAGGACGACGCGACGCACCCCGGCGTCCCGCATCGCCTCCATCACGCTGACAGTGCCGCCAACGTTGACCTCATTGTACTCACGTGGGTAGAGGATGGATTCGCTGACCAGCACACGCGCCGCCAGATGGTAAACGCAGTCCACGTCCTGCAGCAACGTCCACAATTTGGGCCGGTCGGCTACGTCGCCCCGGGTGAAAAGCACCCGCTCGTCCAGCCGGGCAGGGACCCCGGCACTGAGGTCATCAATGGCCCGCACCTGATGCCCATCGCGAGCCAATCGGTTAGCCAGGGCCGCCCCAAGAAATCCGGCTCCACCAGTGACGAGGAAACGCATAGGGAACTCCGTTCCAATGAACAATGAACAATGAACAATGACTAATGACCAATGACCAATGACTAATGAACAATGACCAGTGACCAAACTTTATTATAGCACAACTTACCGCAAAAGGGCGAATGACCGGGCCGTCGGACATGGAAGCCGCAACACAACCTTTTGACACCTCACGCTCCCTGCGGTATACTGCCCCCTACTGTGTGATCCCAGACTGACCGCTAACGGCTAAGATGACACGAGATTATCTCACCGAGTCGCTGACGACCTACTGGTTCGCCCCGCCCGTGGCACTGTGGCGGGCGATTGAGTTGCGCGTGGCGGCGGCGGAGCAATACGCCCGCCCCCTGCTCGACCTGGGCTGTGGCGACGGGCTGATCGCGCAGGTGCTCTTCGGGACGGATGCCTGCGTGGACGTGGGGCTCGACCCCTGGGCCGACCAACTGCACCAGGCGGCCCGATGTGGCGCATACCGCCACGTGGACCTGGCTGACGGCCACCGCCTGCCCTACGTTGGCGGCACGTTCGCTACCGTCTTCAGCAACTCAGTCCTGGAGCACATCCCCGAAGTGGAGCCGGTCGTGCGCGAGGTGGGGCGGGTGCTGAGACCCGGCGGTCGCTTCATCTTCACCGTCCCTTCCGACGCCTTCCGCCACCTGCTCGACGGCTATATCCGGCCGATGGAAGCCGGAAACATGGAGGAAGCGGAGTGGTACGCAGCTGCCGTGGACGTATGGCTGGAGCATCACCACTACCACACGCCGGAGGAATGGGGCGGTCTGCTGGCCGCCGCCGGGATGGAGATGGTCAAAGCACGCTACTACATCCCGGAAGGAGTCGAGCGGTTGTGGGACCGGATGAACAACCGCTACGGCGTGGGCCAACCGCGAACGGCGTGGGGGCTGCTGGTCTCACCGCGGCTGCGGCCCCTAGGCTATCAGGCACTTCTGCGCCGTGCCGTCGTACGCTGTCTTAGCCGCCGTTGGCGACTCTACTATGAGGCGGACGTACCTCCCGGCGAGAAGGGCGGCGGCCTGCTCGTCGTTGCCCGGCGGAACAATGACCAATGACCAATGACCAATGACCAATGACCAATGACCAATGACCAAAACACAACCTATATTCTCCATTGCGCCTGACATCTGGGACCGGTTCATTGCGGCCCGCCCCGACGGACACGTCCTCCAGACCAGCCACTGGGGCACGCTCAAAGCGCAGTTCGGGTGGGCCGACGAGCGGGTAGGGCTGGCCCGAGGGGATGAACTGATCGCCGGGGCGCAGGTGCTCTACCGGCGTTTGCCGGCCGGGCTGGGCTGCCTGGCCTACGTCCCCAGAGGGCCACTGGTGGATTGGGCCGACGAGGAGCAACTGGCGGCGCTGCTGGTGGCCCTCGACCGCGCTGCCCGATCGCGGGGGGCCGTCGTCCTAATCGTCGAGCCCGACTTGCCCGATGAGGCCACTCACCGCGAGAGGCTGCACGCGCTTGGCTTTCGCCCGTCACCCTTCGGTAGCCTTCAGCCTCGCCGCACCACCGTCGTGGACATCTCCCCCGACGAGGACGCAATCCTGGCGGCAATGAAGTCGAAGACGCGCTACAACGTCCGGCTGGCAGCACGCAAGGGAATGACGGTGCGGGAGGCAAGCGAGGCCGACCTGCCCGCCTTCCACGCGCTGATGGCCGCCACCGCTGCGCGGAACCGCTTCGGCGTCCACTCCCCGGCCTACTACGAGGCGGCTTACCGGCTGTTCGCGCCCCGGGACTGGGCACGGCTGCTCCTGGCCGAACTCCCCCCCGCTTCGGGGGGGGCGGGGGGGGTTACGGAGCCGGTGGCAGCATTGATGGTCTTCGCGCTCCCACCTCGGGCCTGGTACTTCTACGGGGCCTCAGGCGACGCCCACCGCGAGAAGATGCCCACCTACCTGCTCCAGTGGGAGGCGATGCGTTGGGCCAAGTCTCTGGGCTGCACCACCTACGACCTGTGGGGCGTCCCCGACGAGGACGAGGCGACACTGGAAGCGGAGTTCACGCGGCGGCGGGACGGGCTGTGGGGCGTCTACCGCTTCAAGCGGGGCTTCGGCGGGCACCTGGTGCGCAGCGTGGGCGCGTGGGACCGGGTCTACGCGCCGCTGCGGTATTGGATACTGGATGCTGGATACTCGATACTGGATGCCTGGCGTCGAAGATGAAACTACGCACCACGCAACACGCAACACGGACTCAGTGGAACGCAGCACTGGCTGAGTTGCCCGCCGCCCACGTCCTGCAAACCTGGGAGTGGGGCGCGTTCAAGTCCCGCTACGGGTGGCAGCCGGTCCGTTACCTGTGGCTGGATGACGACCGGCCCCGCGCAGCCGCCTCGGTGTTGACCCGCCGCCTGGGCCGCTGGCCCACGGCGGTGATGTACGTCCCCAAAGGCCCAGCCCTGGACTACGAGAATGCCGCTCTCCTGGAGCAGGTGCTGGCCCACCTGGAGACCACGGCTCGGCGAGAGCGGGCGCTGTTCGTCAAAATAGACCCCGATGTGCGGGCTGACACCCCCGAAGGGGAAGCGGTCGTGGGGACGCTGCGCCGCCGAGGCTGGCGCGGTTCCTGCGAGCAGATCCAGTTCCGCAACACCATCCTGCTCGACCTGACCCGCAGCCCCAACGAACTCCTGGCGGCGATGAAGTCCAAGTGGCGCTACAACGTGCGGTTGGCGGCCCGCAAAGGGGTGACGGTGCGCCGGGGCACGCTGACCGACATGCCGTTGCTGTACAAGATGTACGCCGAGACCGCAGCCCGCGACGGGTTTGTCATCCGTCCCGAGGTCTACTATCACGACGCCTGGGGCGCTTTCATCGAGGCGGGACTGGCGCAGCCGCTCATCGCCGAGGTGGAGAGGGAACCGATGGCGATGGTGCTCATCTTCCGCTTCGCGGGGCGGGCGTGGTACATGTACGGGGCTTCCCGCGCTGGCCACCGTGATAAGATGCCCAATCACTTGCTCCAGTGGGAAGCGATGCAGTGGGCACGGGAACAGGGCTGCACGGTCTACGATATGTGGGGCGCGCCGGACGTGCTGGACGAGTCGGACCCGCTGTGGGGGGTGTATCGCTTCAAGCGGGGGTTCGGCGGGGAGTTCGTGAGATACATAGGGGCCTGGGATTTCCCCGTCTCGCGCCCCGGCTACTGGCTCTACACCGGCGTGATGCCCCGCGTGCTGGCGACGATGCGCTGGCAATATCAGCGGTTAGCAGTTAGCAGTTAGCCGATGGCCGTTAGCACCATGTGGTGACATGCGCTCGCTTGCACGCGCCCCACTGGGGTGCTATAATCGCGATGGAATGGGCCAACGAAGATCATCTCATACGAGAGGAGGAGGGCATGTGGCGCTGGATCGGAGTGCTTGTCATTGGGTACGTGCTAGGTTCCATCCCTGTCGGGTTTCTCGTGGTTCGCTGGTTGCGCGGGGTGGACGTGCGAGAGATTGGTAGCGGGCGGACTGGGGGAACGAACGTACTGCGGGCGGGCGGGTGGGAGGCCGCGTTGCTGACCGTCGTGGGGGATGTCCTGAAAGCAGCGCTGGCCGTGCTGGTAGCCCGCTGGTTGGATGGGCCACCGCTGGTACTGGCTCTAGCTGGCGCAATGGCGGTGTTAGGCCATAACTATTCGCTCTTCCTGGGCTTCCGAGGCGGCGCCGGGGCGATGGCCGCTATCGGCGGGGCGATGGCTCTCTGGCCATGGAGCGGCGCAGTTCTGCTGTCTGCGCCTTCGGCGGTGGTGCTGACCACCCGCCACGCTTCTATGGGTTCCATCGCGCTCGCCCTGTTACTCCCTGTAGTCTTTGCCGCGTGTGCCGCCTTGGGCCTGGGGCCATGGGCCTACCTGGTTCATGGGTCGCTTGCCTCCGCGCTGATCCTGTGTGCACTGCGGCCCAATATCCGCCGGCTCCTGCGTGGTGAGGAGCGGCGGATTGACCTGGGGGCAGGCCGCGGACAGTGACGGCTAGTTTGGGTTTTCCCTTCAGCCCCGCCGTGATGTAGTACACCTCAGTTTTGGTGTAGATGTCACCTGTGCTATACTCGACGTACAGGAATCGGATTTTTCCAGTTGCGCGCACGGAGGTAGGCCGATGCTGCCTTCAGCTTACCCGTATGACTGTCAGACGTTGAAAGCCGCCTGGACACAATTTGTCCAGCAAGGGGTCATTGTTTCGACCTCTCTGGATCCGGCTGTTGTGCGTTCCTGGCACTATTGCCAAGAGGCCGGGTTGGAGCCCTGCTCTCCTCCGCACCCGGAACGCTGCGATACAGAGGCACTGGAACAGCGGCGGCAGGATCGCTTCGACTTGATCGCTATTGCGCGCCCATTTATGGAGGATGTCTACCAGTTCGCCGGCGAGTCTGATATGATTGTGTACCTGGTCGATGAAACACTCTGCGTCCTGGACTCTCTGGGGGACGAGGCGTTGCAGCACACGCTGGAAGACATGGGGTTGGGTGATGGAGTATGGCTGGCTGAGGAGCAGATCGGCACAAATGCGGCGACTATGGCACTGAGCGAAGGATTGCCAGCGCAGATCGTAGGGCCGGAGCATTTCTGCCTGGCTTATCACTCCCTCACCGATACAGCGGCTACGATTCACGCCCCCAGTGGTCAGATGATGGGAGTGATTGGCATTGTCACGCTGGAGCCGAACAGTCATCCCCATACCTTGAGCATTGTCATGGCAGCAGCCAGGGCTATTGAGAACCTGTTGCAGGCAGAACAGAGTTTCTCCGAGGCACATGAGCATTTGGCGGAACTGAACGCCGCATTGCAGGCTACGAGCACAGGGATTCTGTTCCTCGACCCCGAAGGGCGAGTCACTCACATCAACGCCTGTGCTGGTGACATTCTGGGCATTCCTCACCGGCTGGCGATGGGGCGTAGGCTTAGCACCTTGATCGGGCCTCCCACCGAAATGGAGATGGCGATGGTCCGGCAAACTTCGATGGCGGAAAAGGAAGTCGTCTTCCAGGCAACGGACGGACCTCGCCCTTGCCTGATGAGCATAGATGTGCTGAGAGAGGGGGCCCGTCCGCTAGAGTTTATCTTTACGCTGGAACACACCGCCGAGGTACGGCGATTGGTGCACTGCATGGTGGGGGCGCGAGCTCATTTCACGTTCGATGACATACTAGGGCAGGGTCTGAAAATGCGACGGACGCTGCACTATGCCCGCACCATCGCCCAGAGCGATTCCACCGTGCTACTCC
>Ga0114918_10006150_pt1 | contig 10187 bp, 6 predicted proteins | sample LantaG_FD_87015 | JGI IMG/M metagenome (GOLD analysis project Ga0114918, IMG submission 87015) | Deep subsurface microbial communities from Baltic Sea to uncover new lineages of life (NeLLi) - Landsort_02402 metaG | ecosystem: Environmental > Aquatic > Marine > Oceanic > Sediment | place: Baltic...
AGCCGTAGGTGCAACCTACGGGATCCGTTCACGTCGGTATCCTCGCGACCCCGAAGGGGTCGAACAGCCCGTCCAGATGGCTATGTTCAGCCCTTTCAGGGCTGTTTTCCTTTCCTGCTCTGACCCTGATCCGTAGGTTTCACCTACGGCTACCCACGTTCATCCCCTTGCGGGGATACGGGAAGAACGCCGTCAGTTCAGCAGGCCCGGGCACGATTACGAGAACTCCTCCTGCAAGCTTACTTGACAGCGTGTGGCAGAACAGTATCTTACAGGGAGTGCAATTCGGCGCGAGGAGGTTGGATAGTTTTCCACCGAGGACCATGATTTGCAGCGCGTTACATAACTGATAGGGCAGTGAAGAGGTGCGGATACTTTTCGTAACCCCGTCCACCGGCGGGGAGTATTTTACGATAAACATTGGTCTGGCGTCGATAGCGACCTACCTTGTGAAGCGCACTCGGCACCGGGCGAGGATTCTGGACTTCTCATTCTGCCGTAACAGGTGGCGTGAGCGGCTCAGGCGGGAGATGTTGAGGTTCAGTCCTGATGTGATTGGCATAACGCTTTTGAGCACACACGGCTTTTCGGCGCGGGAGATAGTGAGCGAGATCAGGAAGATCGACCCGGGCGTCAAGATCATCGGCGGTGGGCACCACGCGACGATTACGCAGGGCAAGGTGTTTGAGGAGCTCGACCTTGATGCGATTTGCATCGGGGATGGGGAATACACGACCGAGGAGTATCTCGACAGGCTCGAGGAGGGGGAAAGTCTGGAGGGCTTGAAAGGGGTGTGGTTCAGGGACGGGGACACAATCGTCGAGAATCCCATAAGGCCAGCGATTAAGAATCTTGCCGACCTGCCGGCGCCTGACTGGAAGTTCTGGAGCGATTTTGACAAGCATCTTCAGGTATTTCAGATGTTTCCCTTCATTGGCCAGCGGAACTGCCCCCACGGGTGCACGTATTGCTCGGCGACGATCGTGAGAGAGCGGATAGGGGTTGGGATCAGGTTCCTCGACCCGGTGGTGTATGCACGGCAGGTTCGCGAGGCTTGGGACCAGTGGCGGGGCCCATACTTCAAGATAGCCTGGATGTGGGACCCGGTGTTTACGATCAACCGCGAGTGGATGCGCAAGTTTCTTGAGGAATACGATAAGCTCGACCTCGTTGGGAAGCTGCCTTACTCGATCTACTCTCGCATAGATGAGCTGGACGAGGAGAAGGCGAGGCTGCTTCATGAGACTGGCTGCCTGAAGATTAGAACGGGCATCGAGAGCGGTGATGAGTTCATTCGGAACAAGGTGTATGAGAAGGGGCTGTCGGCCGAGCAGATCGATCACGCCGCCCACCTATGCCGTAAGTATAACCTGTCTCCGACTGCATATTTCTGCGTGGGCGCTCCGGGCGAGACGCGCAGGAGCCTGCACCGGACGAAGGTCTTGGCTCGCCGGACTATGGCAGAGACAACAGTTTTCCACGTTTGGAAGCCGCTTCCGGGCACGAAGGCAGTTGACAAGCTTCGGGAGTTTGGCGGTAAGATGAGCAATCGGTGGGCAAAGGAGGTTGTGGACATCACTCGGACCTCGTTCATCACAACTCCTTACATCGGTCCATTGACGATTGGGTGGTTCCAGACGCGAGTGCTGACGGTGATGACGCTTCAGAAGCTTTTCTCGCAGTTGTGGTATCAGAAGCATCGCTTTTTTGTTAATTTCTTCAGATATTTAGTCCTCTCTCGCAGAAGCGGCTTCAAGCTTTTTGATATGCTCAAGAATTTCACCTACGTCAACGGTGTGGACATTCTGATTGACAATGCTCGCAGAAAGGGCATGCTCAGCACTCGCTCCGGCGTTGTGCCCCGTGATTTGTCGCACAGGGAGGAGCGGGACCGGGAGAGAATCTATCATTAGTTCTAGGCAGCAATTGGCAGTCATTCTTTTTTGGGCGTTTCCGAGGTTGAGCCGTGGCTGAGCTGGTTCTAGTCAATCCGCCTCTAACGTCTTGGGAGCAGTACTGCTACCTCCAACAGACGAGCAATAACGTCGCTCCGCTGGGGCTTCTGAATCTCGCCGCCGTAACGAGGCAGGCTGGTATAAAGACAGCCATTGTCGATGCTGAGGCGTTGGGTCTTTCTTATGAGCAAGCGATCGAGAAGGTCTTGTCGCACAGGCCCAGCGTTGTTGGCGTAACCGCAGTTACGCTCTCGATAAGCAACGCTGCAAGGTTCGCGGCGGGCATCAAGGCGGCGGCCAGCCGCGTGAAGTTGGCGATCGGTGGCCCGCACCTCTCAGCCGTCCCAGAGGAGACAATGAGTCGCTATCCGGAGTTTGACGTCGGCTCGATCGGCGAGGGCGAGGTAACTGTCCTGGAGCTGATGCAGGCGTTCCGGGGGGAGCGGACGTTCGAGAGCGTCAACGGGCTGATCTTGCGCGGCGAGCAGGGGACTCATCGAACGCCTCCGCGTGAATACCTCAAGGACCTCGACCATCTTCCGTTTCAGGCCTGGGACCTTTTGGAACACTTCCCCGACATATACACGCCGCCGGTTCACTCTTTTGGGCGGTTGCCTGTCGCAGCGCTCTACACAACGCGTGGCTGTCCCGCCCGGTGCACATTCTGTTCCAAGAACGTTTTCGGCAACAAGATTAGGTTCTTCAGCGCCGACTATGTTTTGGAGGCGATCAGGCAGCTCATTAGGGACTACGGCATCCGTGAGATCAAGTTCTACGATGACAACATGACGTTCTCGAAGGATAGGTTCTACGGGCTATGCGAGGGCATGATTCGCGAGAAGATGGATATTACCTGGACTTGCGTCTCGCGTGTGGACCTCGTGAACGAGGAGATGTTAAACCTTGCCAAGAGGGCTGGTTGTTGGCAGATATCTTACGGACTTGAGGCGGCATCAGTTCGGTTGCTCGAGTTCGTCAAGAAGGGGACTAATCTGGAGAAGGTGCGGCGCGCGCTGCACGCGACTCACAAAGCTGGGATAAGGACTAGGGGGTATTTCATAGCGGGGCTGCCGACCCAGACCAAGGAGGAGCTAGAGGAGACGGTGCGGTTTGCGCTCAGAGAATACGTGGATGATTTCCAGATTCACCTTTTCGTGCCGTTCCCCGGCACTCCGATCAGCGAGAACATAGAGCAATATGGTGAGGTGGTTGGCGGCTGGCACGATATGAACAAACACAAAGTAGTCTTCATTCCGCATGGGTGGACTGCCGAGGAGCTGGACAAGGCTTACAACAATGCGCTCCGGCGGTTTTACGTGAGGCCTAAGACCATTATCTCCTATCTCGGGCAGATTCGCAGTTGGGATGCACTGGTCAAGTTCATAAAGAGCGGCATCACGATTGCCTGGCACTGGTTCTTTGGAGGACACTCCGAGGCCAGGCACGCGGCTCACGCTCAGGCGAAGCTGTTTGCGAGCAATGGTTCGGGACGTGTCTCGGAGTTGAGTTCTGCCGCTGTGTCTCATCAGGAGGCATCAAGAAGTAAGGAGGTTCAGCTTTAGATGTCTGTTGGACGTAGATTGTGGTCAGTGGGGTTCATCTGCGCCTTTTGGTGCGCGTGGTTGCTCACCCCGAGCGTGTTTGCAGCGAGCGTCGAGATCATGCCGCTATCCGAGATTAAGCCCGGCATGACTGGGTATTGCCTCACGACGCTGAAGGGCTTCGAGCCCGAGCGCCTACAGATCGAGATACTTGGCGTCATTTGGGGCGTTGCACCGAGGGCGAACCGGATTCTATTTACAGGAACGGACAAGACGTTCAAGAGATTTGGCATCTTGGCGGGGATGAGCGGGAGTCCCTGCTACATAGATGACAAGCTAATTGGCGCGCTGTCATACGGGTGGTTTGCCGAGAAGGAGCCGATAGGCGGGATCACGCCGATAGAGGAGATGCTGACGGTGCTCAAGGCGCCTGTCGTGCAGCGTGCGGCGCATGGCGCAGGCGGCGTTTTCGCAGCACAGGCCACCGGTATGAAGCCCTACCTGGACGAGAACGGGCGCTTCAGGCTGCCCATCAAACTGCGGCCGGTGAAGGACATTTGGCGCACCGATGTCGAGCTTGAGGTCTCCCAAGCTATTGCCTCAGCCAACCCGCATCTGTTGGGACTGGCTGGTGCCAAGCTCACGCCCATCCCGCTATCTTTTGTGTCGAGTTCCGCGGGCCTGAACAATGTGGCCGGCGAGCTAGGCCTTACGTCCGTTGGGGCGAGTTCGGGAAGCCCCATTCATATCGACCCGGAGCAGCTTAAGCCGGGCTGTCCGCTTGGCGAGTCGCTGGTCACGGGCGACCTTGACTTATCGGCGATGGGAACGCTGACTTACAGGGACGGAGACGTCTTCCTCGCCTACGGACATCCGAGCTTTGGCGGCGGAAGCGTGAGCTATCCCATGTGCAGCGGCATTATCCATACGGGCTTTCCAAGTTATATAAATAGCTTCAAGATCTCGTCCAGTTCGCAACCTCTCGGCGTGATAACCCAGGATAGGTATCCTGCTGTTGCTGGCAAGATAGGGGCCAGGGCGGACACGCTGCCGATAGATATGTGGCTGACGGGGGCGGAGTCCGGCAAAACGCGCAAATTTCATTTTGAGATGATAAGAGATAAATATTTGACCCCATTGCTCTTGGGGCTTGTAGCCCACTACAGCATATATGCGTTCCAGCATACGTCGGGCGAGATGACGGTCGATTGGGATATTCTGATGGACGTCAAGGAGCATGAGCCGGTGCGCATCAGGGATTCGCTTTCTATGCCTCAGTACAGTTACAGGCAGTTCATGGTGAATCTGGGGGAGACATTCGCTGCGGTCATTGACAATGGCTTCGAGGATGTCCGGCTCAACAAGGTTCAGATGAAGCTCAGGGCTAGTCAATCGACCGATGTCGCGGACATTCTCTCCATAGACGTTGACAGGAAGCGTGTGCGGCCGGGCGAGAGCGTTGGGCTTAGCGTCTGCGTTGTGCCTCATGCACAAAAGGAGAAGACGCTGAGGTTTGAGGTCCCGATACCGAAGTCGTGCCAGCCTGGGCCTGCGGAGCTGATGGTGTTCGGAGCGGATGCTTACCAGATGTGGGAGAGCGTGCGCGCCAAAGCGAAGTTCCAACCCAAAAGCTACAACGACGTGATTGACATGTTGCTCGAGGCGCCAAATCACAGGGAGCTCTTAGTTATCCTTGCAAGGAGGAAACTTGTGCCAATGCGAGGGCGTGAGGCCCTACCAGACCTGCCTGCCTCCGCACGCGACGTCCTCTCGTCGGCGGCCTCGAGCGAGACGTCCGAAAACGCCAACTTTGAAGTCTTGAAAAAACTTACGTTTGAGAGCGATTTCAACCTAAGCGGGAAGAAGAAGCTCGGGATACAGATTAAGCTGAGAAAGCTCTAGTCAGGTTAGTTGGCCAAACCTTGTTTCAACCTGGGAGAACAGAGATGGCTTTCGCAAGTTCTAGACATATACGATTCGTTTTCTTGGTCTGCTGTTTGGTCCTTGTGGGCGTTGGCGCTTACGCAACTTCCTCGGACGAGTTTGTAACTGAGGGCAAGGACCAGTTTGACGGCTGCGACCTGGACGGAGTTACGCTGACCGATGCCGGCAAGATAATCCTCTCCGTTCCGCTCGAGAAGACCGCCGACCTCAAGGAATCTCAGGTCTGGGCGGTTGCTGCCGACAAGTCAGGGGCGATATTTGCGGGGACCGGCGACGAGGGCAGGCTATACGTTCTGAGACCGGGCGCGAAGCCGGAGATTCTTTTCGACTCGGACGAGCAGCAGATTCACTCTGTGCTAGTGGACGGAAAGGGCAGGCTCTACGCTGGCACTGGTCCTTCTGGTATCGTGTTTCGAGTTGACCGCAAGACGGGGTCTGCGACGAAGCTCCTCGAGACGGGCGAGAAGTACGTTTGGTCGCTTGCCTCGGGCCAGAATGGCGAGATATATGCTGGGACCGGGCCCAATGGCAAGGTCTTCAAGATAGCCGGTCCTGGGAAAGGTGAGGCGATTCTTGACCTCGAAGCTCCTAATATCACCTCCCTGACGTTCGATCTGCCGAGCAAGAGGCTCTTGATAGGCACTTCATCGGGCGTCGTCTATTCATTCTCAGGTTCGGGGAAGCCCAGGGCTTGCCTCGAGGCAAGCGGGATGGAGATCAGAACGATACTCGTTGATGGCAAGGAGCTCTACGTGTTGGCGATGGGGAGCGGCAAAGGTGGGGCAGGTGCACCGGCTGCGGAGCCGCCGAGCGTGCCGGCGCCTCCGGATATGAGCTCCGTGCCGGGCTCCCTTCGTGCCGCGATGAGTGCGATGATGTCCGAGCGCAAGGCCGTGCCCAAGGCCAAGCCCGCGAGAAAGCCATCCATGCCCTCTGCCGCCAAATCCGTAGTTTACAGGATTTACGCAGACGGGCACAGCGAGCGGATATTCGAAAGTAGCAACGGCTCGCTTTTTTGCATGGATTGGTTCGAGGGGGAGTTACTTGTCTTCGGCTACCGCGGGGATTTGGGCGTGGTCGTCCGGATGAACAAGAAAGGAGAAGCAGACCTTCTGCGGTCGATGGAGGACACGAAGTTCATCTCGGCCTGTTCGGTGCCGGGCGGAGGTTTCGCTCTTGGCACGTCGGAGGTGGGACATCTGTTTGAGTTATCGCCCTCCAAGATGGTGTTCAAGGGCAGTCTCATCTCCAAGGTTCAGGACGCACTGTCTCGGGCCAAGTGGGGCAATGTGAGCTGGGAGGCGCTAGCCCCTAAGGGAGCGAAGATTCAGCTCTTCACGAGGTCCGGCGATGTCTCCAGGGTTGACGAGTCCTGGAGCGACTGGCAGGGGCCGCTGAAGGATGCGGCCGGCAGCAAGTGCCTCAGTCCGGAGGCTCGCTATATCCAGTACCGAGCAGTTCTTGAGAGAAGCAAAAAGGGGGATTCTCCCTCTCTCGAGAAGGTCGCGATTTCATATATCCAGGCGAATCTGCCGCCAGAGGTCAAGAAGATAATGATTCACGAGGCAGGCGAGGACCTAGAGGACGTCGTCCGGTCGGCGAAGGCTTCGGGAGTCGAGGCGAAGTATGAGAACCTCAAGCTGCTGGACAGGTTCTCCGACATGCCGGAAACCAAGCTGCTGCGAGCGATTACGTGGCACGCCAGCGACCCTAACGGGGACAGCCTTCTGTATTCAGTCTTTCTGAAGCCCAAGGACGGCAGCTGGCAACTAGTTACAAAGGAAACCGGGCTCACGTTCAGCGTGATTGACACGAACGTTCTTGCCGACGGCAAGTATCTGGTCAAAGTCGAGGCGTGCGACGGGCCGAGCAACACTGCCTCGGAGCAGCTGTCCTCGGAGAAAGAGAGCGACGAGTTCACGATCGACAACGGCGCACCGGACGTCAAGTTCAACCGGGTCAAGCGACTCTCGGATGGGACGTTCTTGGTCTCGGGCACGATCAGGGACAAGGTGAGTAACATTGCATCAGCGAGATTCGCTGTTGACCTCGGCTCGTTTCGGGTGCTGAGAGCGAAGGACGGCGTGTTCGACAGCAAGGAAGAGAGGTTCGAGGTCAGCACGCCTGTCCTCAAGGGCACCGGGCATTTCGTGGCGATTCTGGTTGAGGATGCGTGTGGCAATGCCAAGGTTGCAAGAAAAGAGCTAATTAGGTAGTATAAGTATAGAAAAGGCGGCCGGGGTCTGCCGAAGAGGAGCCGGAGCTGTGGGCGGATTTGGCTCCTTGTGTTAATTGCTGTTCACGCTGATCCCCCTCGCGGGGTCTGCTCGGCGGTCGCGCTGTCGATAGGTAGGTTACGGGATGTTGAGAGCAAGAAGAGTTTTGTTTTTTCTGGTGGTGCTCGCCCTCTCCTGGGCGCTGATCTCCTGTTCATCGTTTTACAGGCAGACGGAGAAAGCCCCGCCAGCTTCGTCGGTTCGAGGCTGTCAGTTCGCGAGCTGCTCAACGATCTCGCCTCATATCGCTAGCTTGGCCGAGGCTTATACTTTCTATTGCTATGGCGAGCTGTTTGGTCTTCAGGGCAAGTGCGATAAATCTCTTCAGGAGTTTGAAAAGGCCAGCGCACGGCTTCCAGAGAGTGGATACATCAATTTCGAGGAGGGCCGCGTTCTCCTAGAAAGCGACAGGCTCAAGGAGGCGCTCGGCAGGCTTGATTCGGCCATTGTCAAGTCGCCGGAAATGGCCAGGGCCTATGTCCTGCGCGGAGACGCCAACAGAATGCTCTTCAACATTGCTGACGCCATTAGGGACTATCGGCGTGGGGCGGCGCTTGGCTTTGACGAGCCGACCCTCAGGTTCACGATTGCCGAGCTGTTGAAGCTCGTCAGGGAGTACGACGACGCGATTGTGGAGCTTATGCGCCTGAAGGAGATAGAGCCTGGCTCGCTTCGTGCGGATTTCTCGTTGGGCGGGTTGTATATGACAATTGGGGAGCCGGCGAAGGCGGTCCCCTGCTTTGAGCGGGTGGTGGCCGCCCATCCTGAGGACACAAGCACAATCTCGCGGCTGTTGGAGGCATACCAGCAGTGCGGTCGGTTTGAGGATGCAATCGCGCTGGGCAGCAAGGTGGTCGCTCGCCTGCCCAACGACACTCAGTTTAGGCTCTGTTTGGCCAACTGCATGGAGCGGGCAGGCAGAATCGGTGAGGCGATCAAGCAGTTGCAGCTTCTCATCAAGCTCGACCCCAGTTTCGCAGCGGCGCTCAACTATTTGGGCTACATCTACATTGACAAGGGGTTGAAGCTTCAGAAGGGCATCTCGCTTGTTCGCGCGGCTCTCGCCATCGAGCCCCACAACTCTGCCTTTCTCGACAGTCTTGGCTGGGGCCTTTACAAGCTGGGTAACGCAAGAGAGGCGGTCGAGTATCTCGAAAGGGCGGTGGCCGGCCTGAAGGAGGCTAGCTCCGAGCCAGTTATATGTGGTCATCTAGCGCTTGCCTACCAGAAAAGTGGCAGGTCCGAAGATGCAGAAAAGTACGTTGCCATCGTTGCCTCTGCCAAGTCAGGGGACCCGGCCGTCCAAAAGCTGCTCAGGGAGTTCTCGTCGTCGCAGGCGTTACCCAAGAAGAAAGATACGGCGAACAAGCCCGAAAATGTGTCTGTGCGATAGGTCGCGCGTTCGTCTGATACCCCTTGCTCTACTGCTTTCTTGCTCGCTTTGCATTACGGCATGCAGCCTCCTGGCTCGTCATGGGTGCGTCCGACTGCCGACTGCCGAGGCAACTTCAATCGTTGGGGGCCTCGTCTCTGACCACGAGAACGTTACGACGCTGCGCTCTTTCGCTAGGCTGATGCTCATCTCGAAGGGCCACGCATACCGGGCCTCAGTGGCGGTCCTTCTCGAACGCCCCGACCGCTTCAGGATAGAGTTTCTGGGCCCTTTCAAACACCCTCGCCATATCGTAGCGTTCGACGGCAAGCTCTTCAGCGAGATCGGCAAGAACAACGAGATAAGGCTCCAGGATGCACACGCCTCCGGCGCCACGCTCTCCTTTCTGGGGCTGACGCCAGAGTGGGTGGTCGCGGCCGTCTTGGGCCTTCCACCAATCTCACGAGATTCCATCCTTGTCGAACAGGCCTTTCACGAAGGCAAGAACGAGGTAAGGATCGAGCTTAAGGACGAGACTGCGAAGATGACTCTTTGGGTGAAGCTGCGGGGTGGGCAGGCGGACGTGGAGAGGTTCACTCTTGTGTCAGGAGACGGCCAACAGCCTGTTGTCGAAGGGTTTTACTCCGACTTCCAAAATGTGATTGGTCAGGACGAGATGCGATGCCGTCTTCCCCGCATCGTGGTCCTCAGGGCACCTGGCCGGCGCCAGTCGCTTCGCATGACGTTCTCTGGCCCCGATGTGAACGCCAAGCTCGATCCCGCGTCATTCAGGATCGGGCCGTAGCCCCTTGTGTGCGTTGGTCTGTCTCTGCCAGGAGGGAACTGTCGCATGCGGGCGTTAGGCCTTTTTTCCGGCGGGCTAGACAGTATGCTAGCGGTCGAGGCAATTCGGCGACTCGGCCTCGAAGTTGTGGCCGTCTCGTTCTCCTCTCCCTTCTTTGGCACGTCCTGGGCCCAAAGGGCCGCGGCCCAGCTCGGCGTCTCGCTTATGACCTTCGACGTTACGGACGAATACCTCGCGATGCTGCCTCATCCCAAGTATGGCTATGGCAAGAACATGAACCCCTGCATCGACTGC
>Ga0114918_10006151_pt1 | contig 10186 bp, 4 predicted proteins | sample LantaG_FD_87015 | JGI IMG/M metagenome (GOLD analysis project Ga0114918, IMG submission 87015) | Deep subsurface microbial communities from Baltic Sea to uncover new lineages of life (NeLLi) - Landsort_02402 metaG | ecosystem: Environmental > Aquatic > Marine > Oceanic > Sediment | place: Baltic...
GAACGAATACCGTCCGCTTCCGTCTGGAACGACGGAAATATCGAGGTGGGCGGCGCCGACCTCGACTATGCTGGACTGGTACTCGATTCGGTTGATCACGTGGTCACCACTACCTCGGTAGACGATACCGGCTTAGCATCCTTGACGGACCTAAAGAACGTCTCACCAAAAGACCATTCAACGTTTCCCCATGCATCGATCCTGGCGATTCTGCTTGTGTACGACGAACCGGTCGGGTCGTTTTCGACGATGATGAACTTGTCCTGCGGTGAAACCGGACTTTCCGTTGCGAGAATACTGCCGGTGTAGATGAACGGCCAAGCGAAGTAGTGAAAGACTCCGTTGTTGATAAACCTGAAGGTATAGCTCTCTCCGGGTGCCAGTATTCCCGAATCAAACTCCTGTCCAAACAGGGTCAGATCGGGGTCCGCCGCAAACTGGGTCGAGGTGGTCGCCCCGGAAAGTATTCTAATGTTCTGAGCCGAATTGTTCGTCCACGTCACCGGGCTGTCTCTCCTGACGTAGAAATTGTTCTGTGAAATTTCCTGTTCGTCGACCTCGAGCCCGACGGTGTCCATCGGAACCCTGCTGAAGTCCGACACAAACCGGTCGGAATCGTATTCCCATACGACCTGTGTGCTCCGATTAACGGAGTCGACTGTGACGACGATGGCACGGCGTCCTATGGCGTCGCCAATCAGGAGTTCGTCGGAATCCCCCTTTTCAACGCTTCCCAGAGAAGCCTTTGCCTCTTCGCGCGTTCTTGCGATTACGGCGTCGGAGCTGCTAAGAACGATTTCTCCGTCCTTGTCGTATTCTACAACGGGCGCGCCGTCGAGCCATTCCGCCTCGTCCTGCGCCTTCTGGTTCAAATACGACGGTGTCGCAACCTTGGCGACTACGACGTTGAACGAGGTGGCGTCGACCACGCTGCGGTCGTCTACTACGACGTCGACGTCGAATGGAGCCCTGATGTTGGCAAATAGAATCGGGTTGACATCGACATCCACCGTGGCATTGATATTCCCGACCCCGTCTGAATCGTTGATACTGTCCTGTCCAACCAACAGACTGAAGCCAACTGGCGTTCGGGTTCCAACAACGATTTCGAATGTGGCGGATGACAACGGAGGAGTCAGCGGAACGTCTACCGAATCGGTCATAAATACTTCGATTTCACGTGGTCCGGAAGCGAGCCCGGAAATCGACATCGGAGAAACTCCGATCCATTCCACCGCCGCGGCTCCATCGATCGAATATTTCAACTTCCCGCTTCCCGGAAGGTTCCACATCTGGTAGTAGACCTGCAGATCTCCGGTAGACACCGTCTGATTGTCCTTTGGAGACGTTATTTCAACATGGGCATCGGTTAGCGCCCCGGTTTCCACTCTGAAACTGACCGCCGTAGCCGCGGCATCGGTAGTATATTCGTTTCCATCGAGGTCGATCAAAACGGAACTTATAGCATGGACACCGTCGGCAAGTCCAGTCAGGGAGACTTCGGTAGTATCGTATTTGTCTACCGATGCGGCGCCATCGAGACTATATCTAATACCGCAGGCTGTCGGGTAGACACAGTCTGTAACGGTAAACACCACGGTGACACTCGCCAGGGACTCCAGTTCGTTGACGTTGGGCGATGCAATGACCAGAGTCGGTTCCACGACGTCGACGAGATTGTTGATGGTCACTCCGTCAGCTTCCGGAAGCTGGATTTGAAGAATAGACGAGCTTATAAAGAACGAAGTTCCGGGATCCTCGGAGACGTGTTCTCGGTCGACACCGAAAAGAAACGTCTCGACATCGTCCTCGTTGAAAAAGATACGACGGGTCCCAGCCTTCAGAATCAGATTTTCAAGTGTCAGGTTGCCGGAGGTATAGATATTCGACAGATAGTTGTCGAACATCACCGACAAAAGATTGTTTACAGGATTGTAGTAGCATCCCACGGGCGTCAAGGTGCACTCTACCTCCTTTGACCCGTCCGTAGTGGCGGTACCGGTGGTAGTATCAGTGGTTGTATCCTCGACAACCAGCGGATTAACCGGTTCGCCGACGAACGCTCCCATGAGCCCCCACTTCAACGATCCGGCACGGTCGACTTCCAAAACACGGTCGTTGTCGGTGTCGGCAACCACAAATGTTCCGTCGACGCCGAACTCGACCGCTGAAATCTGTCCAAAACCGGGAGAATCTCCGTTGAGCAGCTGTAGGTAGCTGCGGGGCATCGCGGTCCCGGTCAACTCGAGTCGAGACGACAAGTCTGATTCAAGCTGTTTGACTGACCCGTCGGTTCCGAATATGAACGTTCCCAAGTCGGCGACACTGTTTACCGTTATGGCACCGTCTTCACGAGACGTGTTGATATTGTGAAGAGAGCCGGACTCCCAGTCGTCTTGGTTGTCGTACTGAAACGAAAAATCGTCCGCCTGCACCTGCCCGTCGAGCATCAGGGCGGTCAACTGCGGCGCCGCTATCAAATCGTCTGAACTCTCGAAAAATGCCTCGATTTCAATGTATTTGTAGGCAGTCGACGGTACCGGGAGAGAAATCGAAGTCCCGGAAGTTGTCATATATGCCGACCATACCGCCGAAGACAACAGGGATTCGTTGTTTGATACGCGCGTCCTGAACTTCAGAGAGGTATCGTCAGGCTCCGAAGCTTCCCACCGCAAAGCGGTGTAGATCTGTGCAAATTCACTTCCATAGACGAAGTCTGCGGTGCCGGTCGGAACGAAGCGGTTACCAGTGGTGATATACATGTTGTCGATATTCACAGCAAACGGTGCATCGGTTTCCCATCCGCTGTCGGTCGACGTGTAAAAGCCTACGGTGGTAACATTTTCTCTGGTTAGACCGGAAATGTCGACGACCATCTCGCGCCAGCCGGCTGCCAGTGTTTCCCGGTTGATAGTGGCGGCGTCCCTTTCGAGGACGAGCCTGTACGACTGCTGAGATCCGGCGATGGCGTCGGAAATGAAGAAGTAGATGTCGCCGTGTTCCGCACTGACCGAGCGCATGTCGAATACCAGCGTCCTGTAGTCCGCCCAACTCTGCTGGTTGAAGACCTTCTGCAGAAGAAGAACAACTTCCACTTGGTCCTCGGAAACGCTCAGCTTGCCGCTGTAGTCGCCTTCGGTCTTTTCAGTCGAATCGGTGGTAAACGAACTGGAAACCGAGCTCAAATCTGTAACGGTGGTCTCCCAGTCGCCGACATTTTCGAAATCGTCGACAAAAACCTTGTTTTCAGACGTGTTCATTGTCACGGAATCGCCAAATACGACGGTTCCAGACAACTCGACATCGTCGAATTCATCTTCTTCGTCCCACGCCTTGGTAAATGTTGCGGTCGAATCCGCCGGGGTCCCGGTGATCGTATGTGCCCCGCCCTGTGCCGACGTCCTGAAGTCCACGGTGGCGGTGGTATTCGGCTCGTCAACGATGCTTCGCGGACTGATATCGGGAATAAACGCCAATTCGTTGATGAGAAAGTCGTCGATGTCTGGATAGGCGTGCTTCAGAGCCAGAATAAGCTTCAGCAGGTTGACCGTCGAGATCTTGCCCATAAGTCTTGAACCGACATTGTCGAGAAGCTGGACAAAGGTGTCCAGCTGGGCATGGGTCAGAATACCCTGGTTGACGAGATCGTCGATATGGTCGATCTTGGGGATGCGTGCTAGGTCGATGACGCCGGACAAGATAATCGAGGCGTCGAGATCACCGATGTTTCCAGGCTGCAGAAGTCCCTGTACGTCTGTTTCAAGATTGATTTTTGACGGGCTGTCGGATCCTCCGATGTGACGGTGGGTCGCAATGAGGTCGAGAACCTCCTGCTCGAAGCTGATCGACTGCCTGCCATCCATATTGACCGTTTCAATCCCGGTGACGGTGGTGTCGACGTAGCCGAGATACAAAAGCGTGTCGTTGACGACGTCTGAAACAGTAACAAAGAACTCGACCGTGCCGGCAAACGTCGATTCGACGTCGTTTCTGGCGTAAACGTAGTTGCGGGTCGACGCGGTCAGATCAAGTGGTGTATCGTCCTCGGAAGAGACGGCAACATAGTTGACGTGCCCGCTGCCCTCGCTGACAGTTATCGAGAGTGCAGCGTCGTTGCTGGATATCAAACTCCATCCGCTTACAACGCCATTTCCAAGAAGCTCGTACAACCCGAAGATCTGGGCGTCGAGCGTCTGAAACCGTTCGGCTTCGGTGATTTCGTCGGTGACGTCGCCGGCTTCGTAGTATCCAAGTTTATATTTTGATGTTTGCTGTGCCATATCTATTCCTTGACTACGTCGCTACCACCCCATGTGGAAACTCCCCACATGAAGTATCGGCGTCCCGATTCGTCGTCGACCTCCTGCGTCTGGTCGACAATCACTATTCCTTCCATATCGTTCAGGGAACTCCCAAATTCTGATCCTCTGGAAAAATAGTCGAGGACGTGCCCAAAGCTTTCCTGTACCGATCTCTTTACAATTTCGTCAAAATTTATATTTGGCATTTATGCACCCACGTTTGACTCTGCAGGAGTAACCTGGAACCCGCCTATAGACGTCGTCCATTCGTTCGATCCGGCATTGTAGCTATGTTCTATCCGCGTCACCCTGAATTTGTTTGTGAGAGTTTCCGACACCGCTTCGGTCGGATCATCCTCGACCCGTATGAACTCGCCAGGTATATAAGGCGGAACATGCCCGATGGTCTTAAACGTTGTTTCGAAGCCGGGGCGCGAATAAAGCCTCTTTATCGTCCCGGCGACATATGCCTGTAACGCCTCCCTGGAATTGAGATCGGGGCGTACAGCTTCAAATTCGGAGATATACCCCATATATCCTATCTGGTCTGGTTTGGTCAACGAATCGGTGTTGCTGTCTGAAAGTAGAATGGGGCGCGACCACACACGCTCGATGCCGGTTACCAGAAACACATTGTAGAAGCCGTCGGCAAGAGACGAATTGATTTCAAAGCTGTCTATTATGAGCCTTTTGTCGTCACTTAGTCCATCCATCTTCAGGAAATAGATCGCCTTGACGGCAATGTTCCAAAGGGCGTTGGTCTTGTCCCACGTAAAGCCGCCCGGAATAGGCGCGACATGAAGGACACCGTCGGAATCGAAGAACATATAAACTTCGAAGTTTTTCACCACTTCGACAAGACAGTCCTTCAACGGACTGCTGTGATTGAACCGGTACTTCGGCTGGTCGAATATTCTAAGTCCAGATCCAAGAAAGTACCATGCCGGTCCATTGTTTTTCGCCTGCGAACGATCGATGTCGTCCTGGAACTCCATTCCACATCGTTCAGTTATATCCTCCATCACGGCGGTCACCTCGAAGCCGTCGTAATACGGCGAATTTTTGATACGGAAGCTCTCGAGTATTCTCCAATGGTCAACACAACTAAAATTGATGTACTGTTCACCCGGGGAAACCGTCGAGGACCGTCCATAAGCAACCCCGCTGAATATGATATCGGCGTCGGTAAAACTTGTCGAGTCGTCCTGATCCCACTTCGCCCAGATCTTAATACCCCTAGCACGTGAAAGAAATTTCGTGTAGTTGCCGTCGCGGTTGAATACCGTAAGCGATCCCGAACGTTGCACATATGTCGGCTTGTAAACCGCGTCCAGCTCGGATGTAACGCTCATTTGTGTGATATCGTCGGATATTATTTCGGTTGAACTTCCGGACGTTTCAACGTCGAACTGCCTGCGGTCGGGACGTTTCGGCTGAACACTTCGAATGGCAACCAAATAGGAAAACCCTACATACCCGGCATTCTTCAAGTCACGATTTGCATTTTTCCTGTCCTCCGGACTCTCACCCGGAATTATCTGCTGTTTCTGCAGTTCGGCGGATCCAAAATAGGAAAACCAGAATGGCTCACTGAAGTTTTTATCCTTGTTGCGCCGAACGACGTGCAGTTGTCCCCACGCATTGATAAGTCCATAGTACCCGACATCCTTGTTGCTCACCGTAATTTTGCAACTTGCCTCGCGGGTTGTTCCGGCGCCGACGTCTCTGGCGTCCATCAAAATTTCCTTGTATTCTCTGAATGAACCAGAATACTTCAGTCTCCCCCTGTTGTCGCGATGCTCCTTTAACGAAATAGGGGCACAAATAAAACAACCGTTCCCGAGGGTACCTTCTCCTACTCCACTCTGGTTTGACTGGGGGAACCGATAGCCACGCACATTGTCGTCACCAATCGGAATCTTGTCTGCGAGGGTGACCCATGCCTTGTGGAAAAATGTCATCGGAAACGCCTGGATCGAAGCGGTACAGCCATACCCCTGTACGGTCACCGCCGTATTGTTCAATCCATAGGTAACCAGCCGCTCCTGGTCAGATGATGTAAATTGGACAACCTGGTAGCTCGAAGGATTGGAAAAAACGCAAAGACGACCAAGTATTGGTATAAATCCGATTCGGATCTCCCCCTTTTCACGAAATGATTCTGAAATATCAGGAAGTTTTATCGGTTCGTTGAAACTATTCGTTACCTTGACGCCGTTCGCATCCGGTCTCGTCTCGTCAATCTGCCAGTGAAGGGTGGTGGTACCATTGGTGTCGATTACGAGTTCAATGTTTTTAACACGTATCTGGTTGTCTGAATTGGCACGCTTTTCAGCTTCGTTTGGCTCGTGTGCGCTGTCTCTGAGTCTGATACTGAGCATGGCGGACTTGTCCTTGCCCTTGCGCAGGTTGATCGAATGGGTTCTGATAACCACCCAGAACGGCCATTCAGGCTCCTTGAAATATTCGCTTTGCAGTCCCCACCAAACCGATGGAAGTGCTTCATACTGGCGCGCAAACTGGGACGTTTCCGGCGGTTCTACCGGACGTGTCTGTTCATTCGCCGCTTCGTCGGCAGCTTCCGCTTTTTTATCGGGAACCACGGGCACCGGATCGTTTTCATTTCCCATAACCAGGGTGCCATCGGGAAGCTGGGTGAGGATAGTATGGGTACCACCAGTACTTTTTACCATGTCGCCATTGGAATCAATAGACTCCTTGGGCTCCTTCTTCTGTGCCTCGGTCTGGTATCCCCTACCCTCGTATTCAATATTGGTCTGCTTATACTCGACTTCCGAAAATCTTAGTGGAGCGACTGTTTCTGTCGTGGTCTTCCACCTCTGCAGACTTCCTTCGATTTCCGCATTGATGTTCTGCTCGAGGACACGCTATCTGAAAATTCTGGATATATAGTTGAACGGAATATCTGTCCAATAGACGTCGGTCGTGACCTCGTCCGGGGTGCTGGTCTTGTCAACGTAATAATTCGGAACCGGCTCAAATAACGGCATCGGCATAACGGCAGTCGCCAACTTATTGTCGCTTTCTCCCTTCATCGCTATATCCATGACCCCGTAGGCACCGTTGTTCTGCATCCTCTCGGAGTCCATGCCGATCGTAACCGTCCCGGTCTTGCGCATTTTCGAAACGTCGCGCGCGACTCCGGGTATTTCATCGGAGAGCTCAACCTTGATATGTGCCTTGCCTAGATCAACAGATGGCATTCTTTAACCTCAGTAGTTCGCCGGAGAATCATCCCAGGTATCGCCGCTGTCCGTGCTTCTGGCGGCATTCACAAGCCCGGCTGCGTCGAAATAGACCACTGTAATGAGTAGGCGGTCGCTGATTGTGAAGTCGACTTGTTGTTCGAAAGTGGTAGCTACCTGCTTAGACACTATATTGTCCAGGAGAGCCTGAAACTCCTGCTTTGCGACATCCAACTTCTCGTCCACCTGTGTCGAACTCTTTTTGTTGATAAGCCTTCCGTGAAAAGTCAAAAAGTTTGTCCAGCTGACCTCCTTGTACATCAACTTTGTTTTGTCCTCCATATAAAACAAATAGAGGACGTCCTTGTGTATCTGTGCACGGGGTGCAGAAACCCTCGTCGAAGCCCTGACAACAAAGATGTCGTCTACATACGACCATCCGGCACCTTCGGCACTGCTTATGGTATAACCGAGACCGTCTCCGTTCTGAAAGACGACGAGTCTGTTCTTCCCATCGGCGGCGACGGTAAGTGGTTCAGGGGTGAGCCCGGGCAGAACGAAGGCGTCTCCAGTGATACCGTCAATCGCAGTGTTGGTCAATGCAATGTGACGGTCTCCATAGAAGTTTGCGTGTAGAAACGACGTCCCAACAGTGGTATTGACCGCATATACGGTGTCCGAGGCTGTTTTCAAGGTATTCACCTCGTAGTAGGACAACGTCGTAATTTCCGCGCCGGCGGACTGGATTTTGGTGTAGCCGGCGACCCCGACGCGATTCTGGTTTACCACATATGCAGCCTGCGTCGTATTTGGAGCAATCAAAAGCGGGAATTGATAGGCTGTGTCCCCGCCTGCGGTGGTGGCGGACGCAGGAGACGGAATGGGTCGATAGATGCCGCCACCGATGTAGGAATAGAAGTCGTCGGTGCTGACCAGCATGAAGACACCATTCTGGTCGACGTCGATTCCAAACGGATTTTCCGTCGAGGCATAGTCGTTGTTTTCACCCGGCGCCGGCGGCTTGGTTGCACCGACATTGAGAACAGCTGTGGTGGAGACAACCGGCTGGTCCGAGCTGCCCTGGTCGCGAACATACAAAATCATGCGTTCGCCTCACATATAGGGAAACAGCGCCTGGGACGTCACGGTATCGATGATCTTGTCGTGTGCCACCGCCAGAATCTTAGAATTTTCGGTAAATTCGGCGCGTTTCAACGGAGTCAACACGGGAACAAACGAAAGCGAGTTCCCACTGCCGGCTTCCGGATCTCCAGTGCGTGTAGAGGCGGCAAACTGATACCTGATATACTTCTTCTTCCGAAACGGCTCATAAGTCTTGTAAAAGCGTATGTCGGTCGCCGGGGCACCTACAAAAACGTCCTTGACCACAACTGCATTTGAAATTTTTCCTTCTTCGTAAGCCTTGCGGGTATAATCCGTATTTTCAAGGTTCGAGGTGGATGGAAACGACAAGGTCTTGTCCCCCAGCCTTATTGTCCAGATCGTATCGTCAAACGTTCCGTCTGTTGGAAATCCAACAGTGCTCGTGTCAGCCCGGTTCATTAAAAGCCCTACGATGTCGCGCTCCCCGAGTCCATCCAGCAACATGGTCTGCGTCCCCGTACCAGATCCGGTCTTTGACGCAATTATATCGAGTTGTTCTGGCTCCCCGGTAAAGACGAGAAACTCCACGATGTCATAGAAGTTGTCGACACGTCCCTGGCGCAGATACAGCGAGTTCGACTCGTCATCGTCCCTTGTATAGAGAATGTATCCGGAATCGGTGGATTCGTCGTAGAAATAAGAAATGCTCTTGAATGCGAGGATCGTCGAAGAATAAAGGGGACGCGCATTTATGGAGGCATAGAAGACATTGGTGTCCTCCTGTAGCGCGATGTTCTGTCCCTCGAGCATGGGGAGGTTCTGCATCGGAGTCCCGATGTAATATCCGGAAAATGTAATCTGTACCGGAGTTATATTGCTGAGTGCTGCAGCCAGTTGTAGTCGCGGCGTCGATATATAGCTGAAGGGAGGCTTGACACTGAAGAGCTCTCCAAACGAAATCCACCACTGCTGTCCGGAAAACGTTTCCTCTCCCGCATTTCCTTCGATACTAAAGCCGCTGAATAATCTAATCCTGAACGTTTCATCAATGGTGTCAACGTAAAATACTTCATCAATATCAATAGTTACCGAATTAGATCTGTTGTGCAGCTGCCATCCCCTGAACTTTTTCCAGCCACCGATGACATTTTCATTCTCCGGATTGAAATTTTCCAAATAACGCTGGAAAAGCGCATCGAGAGTATAATAACTGGCGTCATTCAGCTTCATATCCAACACAATAGATGGATTGTCTGGATCGGTTTCCTGATCAATCGATGTTGAAACCACGTCACTCCAAAACAGCGCCGCATACAAATCATTGTTGCCGCCGTAGCCACTTTTTGATCCGGTAGTTATGTCGTTTACAACCCAAAATTTCTCGGTAGTAAGCGAGTAGTTCGCTACATCTCCCTGATCCAGTAGAAACTCGTCTAATTCAGCCCAGGTGGACGAAGACCTGTTGTTCAACAGGAACACCCCATTCTCGCGATGTTGCCTGATCTGGAACCGGTGAACCACGCCTGCGGCGTCCTGTTTTGTAATGTATTGTCCGTCCTGCGACCCGGAATGAAA
>Ga0114918_10006152_pt1 | contig 10186 bp, 15 predicted proteins | sample LantaG_FD_87015 | JGI IMG/M metagenome (GOLD analysis project Ga0114918, IMG submission 87015) | Deep subsurface microbial communities from Baltic Sea to uncover new lineages of life (NeLLi) - Landsort_02402 metaG | ecosystem: Environmental > Aquatic > Marine > Oceanic > Sediment | place...
TGAAAGTTAATATAGATGTTTGTCCGGAAGTAGCAGCAACATATTCTGTGAAAAGTATTCCAATGTTAATATTATTTAATGATGGCGAAGTTGAAAAAACCTCGCTTGGTTTAAGAACGAAAAATGAATTGATTGATGAATTTGTGTAAATGAATTTTGGTTAAAAAATTATGAGAAATAAATCTGTATTGTCGTTAGGAAAAAGAATTGCATATATTCTTAGGCATAACCCAAAAAGCATCAAATCTGAAATTGATAAAAATGGATGGATGAATACTGATGAATTGTTAGCTGGATTGGATATTGATCTTGAGACACTGGAAAAAATAGTGGAACTTGATAATAAAAAAAGATATTCATTTAATGATGATAAAACGAAAATTAGAGCCAATCAAGGCCATTCGATTTTTATTGATTTACAATTAGAACCTGCAGAAGAAGTTCCAATAATTCTTTATCATGGAACAAAACAGCATTTTAAAGAATCAATTATGAAAAAAGGATTAGTTCCATTAACAAGACAACATGTGCATTTATCAGAAGATCAAGATACTGCGATTGATGTTGCAGATAGAAGAAAAGGAGAATCGATAATTTTAATTATAGATTCTAAAAAAATGAAAGAAGATGGATTTTCATTTTATAAGTCTGAAAATGATGTGTGGTTAACAGATCATGTTGATCCAAAATATATTAAATAAATGGAGTTGTAGTCTAATGAGACCATAAACAAAATCCTTGGTCGAAGACGCCAGCTGGTGCTGGTATTTGTGGAGCGCACCCCACACAACTCCGCCAATGGGGTCGTAGCTCAGCTGGGAGAGCGCCTGCCCTGCAAACAGAAAAAAGAATAGTCTTCGACAAAAGAAAGCATATTCTAATGGAAAATGGAGAGAAAAAAATAAATGTCGTTTCTGTGGAAAAAAGATTTATGTGACTGCAATTAAACGACACGAGACATTTTGTTATCTAAATCCAAAGAATAAAAAATTATGTCCTGTTTGTGGGAAAATTATTAAAAATATAAAAGCTACCACTTGTTCATCTAACTGTGCCAATAAATTTTTCAGTAAAAAGAAACAAAAACCAAAAACATCATATAGAACCATTTGTTTTGAATACCATGAAAAAAAATGTATAGTGTGTGGTGAAGACAAAATAGTTAGTGTTCACCATTATGATGGAAATCACAAAAATAATGATCCGTGTAATCTTATTCCATTATGTCCTACACATCATCAGTATATTCATAGTAAATATAAAAAATTTGTTTTACCAATTATAAATAAATACAGAAAAAAGTTTATAAAAAATAATAATATTTGTGGAGCTGTGGTGTAATCAGGTAGCATATCTGGTTGCCAGCCAGAAGGCAGTGAGTTCAACTCCCGTCGGCTCCGCCATTATCAAGGGGAAATGTTCCAATCGGTTGGATACCTGTGCAATCGAGTCACAGGAGATGTAGGTTCGAACCCTACTTTCCCCATCATAAATAAAAAGGAATAATTATGAAATTAACACCCGAACAAATATTAGAATGGTATAGTGATTATAAGTTGTTAATAATTTATGACAGATATTCACAAAATCCAGATTATACTGGCGATGGTATATTGACATCAATGGTTAATGAAGTTTTGGATAAGTTAGATGTAATTACTGAATATCCACTTGTTATAACTTTAAATAGTGAGCTTTTACTTGATGCATTTAGATTAGTCGTAAAAAGAAAAATATTAAATCATAATGATGTGATAATATATACTGAAATTGATGGCAATCCAAATTCCATTCTGTTTGACATTAATGGTTCACTCGATAGTTATAGATTTATGAATGCCCATGATGATTTACTTATGGATTTAATGTTAGAAAGCCTTCAGGATAAGAAATGGAAAAAAAATATAACATTTGAAAGGGAGAGAATTGTGGTAATTCCGAGATATCCAAGAACATTACATCTTCCATTCAGCATGGAAGTTCATAAAGATGATAAAGTCTTGTATGATTGTTCAAATTTTATTAATAAAGAAGTTATTATAACAGAAAAATTAGATGGTGGAAATTGTTGTTTAAATAAAGGAAAAGTATATGCGAGATCGACTGGTCAAGAAACTAAATGTCCATCGTTTGATTTCATAAAATCAAATATCGCATATAAGCTTATTGATTTTGGTGATATATTGTGTTATGGGGAAAATCTTTACGCAAAACATTCAATTTTTTATGATAAATTAAATTCATATTTTTTTCTTTTTGCAGTAGGGACAACAAAAGTATTTTTTCCTTGGAAACATGTTGAATGGTATGCTGAAAATGTGTTACATGTGCCGACTGTTCCTATTTTATTTCGTGGAACATTCAAATCTATTGAGGAAATAAAAAACTGGATGTATGACGAAATAACAAAACCAAGTACATATGGGACTGATAGAGAAGGATTTGTAATAAAAATTACTGATAAATTTTTAGCAGAAAACCATTCAAAATGTGTTGCTAAGTTTGTAAGGAAAGGACATGTTCAAACTGATGAACATTGGACTAAGAAATGGATACCGAATAAATTGATCCCTAAGTAGCCCAGGGGGAGAGAAATCGGCTGATAGCCGATAGGTCGCAAGTTCAAATCTTGCTCTAGGGACCATTTATTTTTAGGAGATTGATGAATAAAATGATATATAATGTATTTAAATGCTATTCTCTCAATAAAACAAAAGCGGGCTATGAAGAATGTTGGGTAGAAAGTTATTCAGATGAAGAAGAAGCCAAAAAACATGTTGAATTTATACAGAAACAAATAGATAATGGAGATATCGAAGCCATAAAAACATTCTATGAAAAAACCGAAATATCTGATAAATTCAATATGGAAGATTGGGATGATTGTGAACCAATAAAGATTGCACATTTAGATTAAAAGGAGTAAATATGATTAAAAAAGTTTTTGGAGATGCCGTAGTTTTTGAAATGCCAGATTTATCAAAGGAACATATGACAAAAGGTGGAATAGTTTTGCCAGATGGACAGATGCCAAGTAAAACAATAACAGTTGAGGCACTGGAAGTTGGAAATGGGAAAAAGGTTGCTGATATTTCGAAAGGCGATAAGCTTCTTGTTTCATTTGGAAGGGGTTATCCGATTAAATTGGATGATGGTAAAACTTATATATTTATAAATCATGAGGATATTCTCGCAAAAGTAGTGGAATAGTTTTTATTGATGGAAATTATTAATATTGAATTTAGAGATAAAATAAAAAAACAAAAACATATTTTATATTCCGAATATTCTCTCGAAAGCAATGTTAATGTTACTACTTCATGGTCATCAAGTAGAATTATGGCAGCGTTGGAAGTAGATATTCAATCTGAAGTCATGAGGTTGTTTAGCCAACAAATTGCAAATGAACTTGATGGGATATTCACAAATGGGGATAGAGATGGAAACAATTAATATTAAATTTCCTATTAAGAAAAAAAGTATGTATGAGAAATATGAAGAATTAATAGGGAAAATTGATTTTTCTTCATATTATCCGAAACTTATAATAACTCAGAATGTTATAGTTGACTATGAAGATCGTCTATTCTCATTAGACATTCCCGTGGGAGAAAATGATGGAAATAATTAATATTGAATTTAGAGATAACTTTGTTAGTTTTGATGCAAAGAAATTTGCTGAACAAGTTATGAAAGATTTTCCTGAACTTTTTGGAATTATGCCATCACCATCATGTACACCATCAGAAGAATTTATATGTGGACCAATAGAACCGAGAGAATCGCGGATTTTTTATCTGCCACCAATTGGGGGAATATAATGGAAATAATTAATATAGCATTTCCCATAGATAAACATAAAAAAATTATAGATGAGATAGCGGATAAGTTTAGTAAATATGCAAAAGGTTTTATATTTGAACCATGTGCAGGAGTAGGAGAAGAATTAACAGATGAAGATCGTGAAGAAAGATATCAAGCACTTCAAGATGAAAATGAAAGAATGATGCGAGACTTACTAAGACGATCAATTGAATCTATAAGAGTTATTATGGGATGATAATATGCCGAGGTGGTGGAATTCGCAGACACGCTAGCCTCAAACACTAGTGAGGGAAACCTTGTGGGGGTTCAAGTCCCCCCTTCGGCACCATTAAAAAGAAAGGGAAATATATGAAATATATAGTTTTAATTATAGTTTTTTCCGCAATTACATTTATATCATTTGTGGGATTTTGGGCAATAGATCAAAAAATTGCATTAAAAGAACTACGATCCACATGGGGATGGAAAATAACATCATATAGTGATGATGGAAATGTGATAAGAGAAATAAAAACAGATTGTAATAGAGTACGTATGCGTGAAGGTGTAGTGAATATTTTTAAAGTTCCATATGATGTAGATAATCTTGATGATGAGTACTATGTTGATGGGAATTATGTAGTAGAAAAATATATAATTGATGAGGAGATAAAATAAATGGATTTTAAATTTACAGGGTGGTTAGTAGATTATCCTGATTTTAGAGATTATAATCCAGTCAGTGAAAAGGTCAATAGTCTTTTCAGACAGGTTGGATATTTTGATGATAAACCGCTTCCATCGGTTGTTGATCTCAGACAGTGGTGTTCACCAATAGAAGATCAGGGTAAAATTGGTTCGTGCACAGCACAGGCAGCTGCTAGTCTTATTGAATATTATGAAAGAAAAGCATTTGGTAGACATATTGATGTTTCAAGACTTTTCTTGTATAAGGTTTCAAGAAATTTATTAAATTGGATTGGTGATACTGGAGCATTTCTTAGAATAGCAATGGCATCACTAAGATTATATGGTGCACCTCCAGAAACATACTGGCCATATAATGTTGAGAAGTTTGATGACGAACCACCAGCATTTGTTTACGCGCTTGCACAGAATTATAAAGCAACCAAATATGTAAAATTGGATCCATCCGATATATCGAGAGAAAAGTTATTGAATAGTATTAAAAAATCTCTTGCTGCTGGGTTGCCATCGATGTTTGGGTTTGTTACATATGATTCATTAGTTCAATCGAGATATACTGGTATGATTCCATTTCCAGGAAAAACTGAACAGGGAAAAGGAGGACACGCAGTTTGTCTTTCGGGTGATACCTTGATTCCACTCGCAGATGGATCAACAAAAACAATAAAAGAATTATCAGAAACAAAAAAGGAAGAATCATTCTGGGTATATAGCTGCAAAAACACGGGGGAAATTGTTCCTGGGTTGGCAAAATTTCCAAGACAAACTGACAGCAACCGAAAAATTTTAAAAATAACTTTAGACAATGGGAAAATTATAAAATGTACGCCCGACCATTTAATAATGAAGCGAGATGGAACTTTTTGCGAATCTAGGCTATTAAATGTTGGTGACAGTTTAATGCCGTTATATAGAGATATAGATAACTTAGGTTATGAAACTATATTCAACAATAAAACCAAAGTGTGGAATAAAACTCATAGAAAATTTGCTCCAAGAATAAAAGAAGGATATGTCATTCATCATAAAGATATGAATAAACGGAATAATAACCCAGATAATTTGCGGATGATGACATGGGAAGCGCACACAAAGTTGCATTATAAGAATACTGATGCACTTAGAAAATATTCAAAAAGTGAAAGAGGTAGAAATAATAGTCGAGAAGTCATGAAAAAAAACTGGAATGATCCCGAATGGCGGGAAAAAATGTTAAAGATTCAAAAAGAAAATGGAAAAAAAGTGTCTAAAAAATTATTAGAAGCAGGGAAACTGGGATTTCAAACTATGGATAAAGAAATTCTTTTAGAAATGCAAAGAAAAAATGGAAAGAAAACCGCCCAGAAATATTTCAATACCGAAGAATCTAAAGAGAAAACAAGAAAAATAATAAAAGAAAAATTTTTAAACGATTCAGAATATAGGAAACATAAAATTGAAATAGCTAAAAAGAATATTAAAAAATTTAATGATGACTATGCAAAAGGAAATGTTGAATTATCCGATAAACAAAAAAATGCTAGAAAAAATAATGCATTAAAGTTAAATTCTAATGAAAAAATAATTAAAAAAAGATCACTCAAAACAATATATACACGATATTATAAAAATAAATATGATTCATTTGATGACTATCTCAATGCAATTGGAAAATATGAAGATTATTATAATCATAAAATTGTTGCAATAGAAGATGGTGGATATTCAGATGTGTATGATATTACAGTTTTTCCATCACATAATTTTGCTATTGATGCTGGTATATTTGTTCATAATTGTGCAGTTGGATTTGATGATAACAGAGTTATAAGAAATGATTTTACGAAAGAGGAAACCAGAGGAGCTTTAATTATAAGAAATAGTTGGAGTCCAAAATGGGGAGATAAAGGATATGGTTATCTTCCATACGAATATGTTATGAAGGGTTTGGCTGTAGACTGGTGGACCTTAATTTCAGCCGAATGGGTAGATACTGGAGAATTTGGTTTATAAAAAATGTTCTCCGTTTATTTCAAACAAAATAAAAATGTACAGGTGGCGGAATAGGTAGACGCTAATTGGTTGATAAAAACCATGAGTCACGTAAAAATGACGTGTAGGTTCAAATCCTACTCTGTACATCCTTATTAAAAAGGAGTATAATAGAATGGAAAACTGGATTATTGTTTATAATAAAAGAGGCAAAATTACAAATTCGGCGCCAGTGAATAAAAATTTTGCTTTACATTTGATGAATAAATTTATTGATGCTGTATATGTTGAAAAAATTGATGGAAGATGGAAAAGAAAATTATATAAAGGAATGATTCCTTTTTGGGAAACATTGATTTCATTTTAATAGTAGAGAACAAAATTAAATAAAATATATAGCGGGATGGAGCAGTGGTTAGCTCGACTGGCTCATAACCAGTAGGTCGCAGGTTCAAGTCCTGCTCCCGCTACCATATATGCGGGTGTAGCTCAATGGTAGAGTCTCTGATTTCCAATCAGATTGTTACCGGTTCAAGTCCGGTCATCCGCTCCAAAATCTGTGAGGTATTTATTATGGAGAATGATTATGATTTAGGTTTGTATTTAATTGAAAAGAAAGAATATGGTGCTGTCCTCAAAAGAAAAGATGGCACGGATATTGTTTGGATATCGGATATGAGTCTTGATAGATTGAAAGATTGGCTAAATAATTTATAATTTAGTCTTTTTTATAAGTCCCTTTGGGTTTTATGCATCATTGTGATTTAATAAGACAGCAGGGAAATCTGGCTTGAGTCTTTGCATATGCAGAGCGAGTTCAATTGTCAGAGGTATTTTATGTTTTGGATTTCCGCCAGAGATCACAACAGAAATATTAGATGACGAAAACAGATTCGGAGGAAAATATGAAAACAGTTAGTGTCGGTAATTATTTAGGATTCGAGAAAGTAAGATTTAACAAGAATGTGAAAAATTATTTGCTTCTTAAACTCAAAGGTAAAGAAATTGATGTGGATAAAGAACGCCCACCAATTTCAATCATAGCCCTTCTTGATGTTAGTTCATCAATGTCATCAGAAAAGAAGATTGGTTATCTTAAAAAATCAATGATAAAATTGATAGATAATTTAAGATCTTCTGACTCATTATGTATGATTCAGTATAATTCAAGTGCCAAAAAAATATTTAATCTGAGTAATATGAATTCAGAAAATAAGAGAAAAGCAATTGATATTGTTAATTCTCTCAGTGCGAGTGGATGCACAAATATGAGTGGTGCGATGAATTTAGCATATGATGAACTTAGAGAAAATAAAAGTAGATTGTCCAAAGAAGGAATGGTAATAAGAACAATTCTTTTTACGGATGGCTGTCCAACTGCTGGCAATACGAATAAAGATTATTTGGTTGAAATGTGTAAGGATGTCCCAATAGGACAAATCACAACTATGGGTTATGGTAATTCTGAATTCTCACATGATTTAGATATTGATTTATTGCAGAATATGAGTAAAATGGGTTGTGGTAATAGTTATTATATGAAAGATCCAGATACATGCACAAGATCTTTTGCATATGAACTTGCTGGACTTTTAACTACTGTTGGGCAGAACATCAGAATAGAGGTTCAACCAACAAAACACATGGATATAAAAGAAGTCATGGATGATTGTGATTGTGAGGAACGTGACGGAAATGTTATTATAAATATCCCGGATATTATTTCTGAAGAAGAAAGATATCTTATGATTGAATTTGAAACAAAACAACAAGACAAAGTATTTCCTAGATTGACAAAAATAGGAAATGTCATTGTTGAATATTATAATCTCGAAGGACAGAAAGTTTCTGATGAATATAATATTAAATTGAATTTCGTCAAAGAAGGTGAAGAAGATAAACATATTAACAATGATGTCTCCGCACATCTGGCAATTCTAGAATCCATCAAGTTCAATAAACTTGCTTTTGATAAAGCACAACATGGTGATTATAATAAAGCAAATGAAATTTTGGATAAAGTTATAGTAATATTGACAAGTGTTGATCACCCTAGAACAATTGCAGAAGCTGAAAGACAAAAGAGAATTAATACTCTTTATGTTGATAAAGAAACATATTCCAAATCGATAAATTCATTATCAAGTGTAAATTATTCAAATACATTTGGTGGAAGTCGTAGTCAAGCTGATCCATTTTTAAGTGCATCTACATTGGCTTCTCAATCTGCAATGTATTACAATTTTACAGATGGTTCTACTTCTGCAGATAATGGATCCACTGGAACTCCAGTTGTTGATGGTGCATCTGATAATTGTGTTCCTGTCATGATAAATGATAATATGTATATATGGGATCCAGATGCGCATAAAGAAAAAGACTGGGAAGAAATAGTAAAAACAAAAGATAAAGAAGAAAATAAAATCATAAAGAAAAGTGATACTGTGAGATTTTAATAAATTATGGCTGAAAAGGGAATCTTCATTGATTCCCTTTTTCTAGAAAGGAGGTGAGAACAGCATAATCAGAACGAGCGTAGTATAAAAAATGAGTGTCGTATTGAGTGCCCAGCTTTCGAAAAAAACAAAAGTAACTAGAATGAAAGTAATGGACAAAAACTAAGGAGAACCCTTAAAATGAAGAAACTTTTTTGTATTTTTATGCTTATTGCTATGGTAGTTTGTGCCGGTGAATGGACAGGCAATGCTACATTTGGACACCAGTATTTGAAAAATGATGGTGCTATTTCGGAATCAACTGATTATCTGTATCTCGATCTTTCTTTTGTGGAAAAGATCAATTCAGATTTCTCAGTAGGCGCATCACTATCTAGTGGTGGAGCAGATCCACGGGATCCTTATCAGGAACTAAGTGGTGAATTCACAACGAAGAGTTTTAATTTGAATGAGGCTTATTTCACATACGATTTTCGTTATGAAGGAAATTCTTCATTGCATTTCGTTGGTGGAAAATTTTCAAAGAATTTCACTTCGGTTTCACAGCTTATGTGGGATGAAGATTTGACTTTTGAAGGTTGGGGACTTGGAACTGAAAGTCTTGTTGATGGCAACATGGTATACATCAATACTGGGCTTTATAGACTCGACGAATTCGCAGCAACAAAAGACGACCCTCAGCTTGCAGTGGCTCAATTAGGAACTTCTGGATTCAAGTATGGTCTTGAATATGATCTTTTTGTTACATCGTATGGCTTTGACAACATAAAAGGAAGAGCACCATTAGCGTGGTCAACTGGAACGAATACTCTAGACGTACTCGGAAATTATCTATATGATTATGATGCGGTTGAGTTCGGTGGCGTATTCACAAAACCTTTGAATGATGGGACTGAGATTGGTTTTATTGGAAACTGGGTGAAGAACGCAGACTCAGATGATAAAGCATACCTTCTTGGTGTTCTATATGGCGATCCCGATGTCGATACAAAAGGCGAGTGGAGACTTATGGTTAGCAAACAAAAAATTGAAGCTGATGCGTTGATGGATTGTTTTGTTAATTCTAATTTCCATAGTGGTACAACCAATGCAAAAGGCGTTGAACTCGATTTCATTTATGGAATGGGGAAAGATGTCGTATTTGATTTTAATTATACAAAGTCTACAGATAATGAGGCAATTGTCCCTGTAGATCAGACACAGTGGAGAACTGAATTACTTATTAACTTTTAAGTATTAAACTAAAA
>Ga0114918_10006154_pt1 | contig 10184 bp, 4 predicted proteins | sample LantaG_FD_87015 | JGI IMG/M metagenome (GOLD analysis project Ga0114918, IMG submission 87015) | Deep subsurface microbial communities from Baltic Sea to uncover new lineages of life (NeLLi) - Landsort_02402 metaG | ecosystem: Environmental > Aquatic > Marine > Oceanic > Sediment | place: Baltic...
ATGCGGGCTACACATATATAGTCATCGATGATGCGTGGATGGCGAGCGAGAGGGACCAGGATGGCCGCCTCGCCGCGGACCCTAAGAAGTTCCCGAGTGGCATGGAGGCGATCGGCGACTACATTCACAGCAAAGGATTGAAGTTTGGGATTTATGAAGATCGTGGGCATTTGACCTGTCAGCAGCTTCCGGGGAGCTTTGGCCACGAGCTCATCGATATGGAGACGTTTGCTCTGTGGGGCGTGGACTACATCAAGATGGATAGTTGCTTTGCCGAGAACAACGGGAGGATGAGTTCGGAAGATTATGCGCTGTATCGCGAAGGTATTGAAGCCACAGGCCGACCGATTGTGTTAAGTATCTCTGATTTCGGTAATGCTGCCTGGGCGTGGAGCGGGAAGGAATCCGCCCAACTGTGGAGGACTTCAAATGACATCTACCCATGGATGGATTCTATCTACGCCTGTGCAAACACCTCAGCCGGCGATCAGGCCATCCATCCGGCCTTTAACGGGCTGTGGCAGTTTGCCGGACCAGGCCATTGGAACGATCCGGACATGCTGCAGGTTGGTAACCTCAAGCACCTGGACGAAGACCGCAAAGATATTGCTGATCGGGCCCACTTCAGTCTGTGGTGTATTCTGGCCGCTCCTTTGATGGCGGGCAACGATCTGCGGACTATGAGTGATAATGTGAGAAAGGTCTTAACGGCGCCGGAGCTTATAGCCGTGAACCAGGACCAGCGCGGCATTCAGGGATACAAGGTCTTCGAAGAGGCCGGCTGTGAGGTTTACAACAAGCCGCTATCGGACGGGACGACAGCCGTCTTGCTCCTGAACAAAGGGAGGAAAGAAGCGAGCATTACCTTGCAGTGGGACAAGATCGGCCTTTCGGGGAATCAACCTGTGCGAGATCTTTGGGCGTGCGAGGATCTTGGCGAATTCCAGGATTCCTTCACGGCCCATAACCTCGGCCAGCATGAGCACAAAATGATAAAGGTAGGCAGGCCGGGCCTGCCACTGCCCACCCCCTCGCCAATGCCGCTTGAGAAATACACCGTGACCCGTAAAGGTGAGACTTACCTTAGCAACCTCTACTACATCTGGAAGGCCGGCAACGCACCGATCTACAACGCCACTTACACCGGTGATCCGATCAGGATCGCCGGTCAGACATTCAAGAAAGGGCTTGGCTGTAAAAGCAAATGCGCCGTCATGTTCAAGGTCGATGGTCATGCCGATCGTTTCCGTGCGATTGTTGCAATGGACAAATCCTCTAAGGAGAATGCCGAGGGGCGATTCCGCGTTTACAACGAAGACTTTTTCGCCAACAAAGTCCTGTGGGACAGCGGCAAGATGACGAAGGATTCACCGGCCAAAGAAATCGACATCGAGCTAAAGGACGTGCAGTGCCTGATGCTGGTCTTCGACGGGAAAGAGGTTCTGGGAAACTGGGCGGATGCACGTGTGATTAGCGAAAACATAAATCAATAGAGACATGGGCGGTTTACTGTCATCCATTAGAACAGGAGATAACCATGAAGAAATCATACCTCATTCTACTTTGTCTTGTGATCCTACCTAAAATGTGCGAGTCTCAAGAAACCGCAACCAGTAAAAACGACGCCAAGGCAGGCGTGGTTACAGCGCATTCGCGCGGTCTGCACGGGTACATCGGCTTCAGCGCCTCTCGGCCGCCGGACCGTGCCACCTACAGTGCGGGCATGGGTTTCTATTCCGCGGTCTGGCCGCTGATTGCCGAACCTATTGCCGACTTTCAGATCGGCTTGCCCAGTGCGTGGATCACGCCGGACAATTCCGACAATAAGGATACCCCGCTCGCTCCGATTGGCACGCTTGCCAGGGACAACTGGCCGGAGCGGGGGCCTACATGGGATAGCGTTTTTCAGACTGTGGAGGGAGGCCTGGGCTATTGGGCCGGCAATCGGTTCCGATATGGGCCTCCGAAGTTCAGTATGAATGCCACCCCACAGTGTTACGACTATGAGGTCGGATCACCCGGGTGGTCGTTTTTCTATAGCAGCAAAGCCCTGCCGGACGATCGACTGGGCATCGCCCAATTGAGCAACCGACTGCTCATTCCACCGGATGCACTGCCTTTCGAGGGCAATCCAAACGGCAAGTTTCTGGGCTACACATACATGGCCCTGCCCTTTACCAAGCCCACCACGGGCGACCCACCCACCGGCGATCAGGCCTGGACCTGTTTCCTAAGTGCGGCCAACTTCAAAGGACCGATCGCCTATTATATCCCGGAGACATGGAGCAAGATTGGCAAACTGTTTAATTATCCGGTTATCTATGGACGCGGACTCGACGCCCGGCCGGGTGTTATGGGCGGTGGCGCAATGGAAATTAATACTGTGCCTCGTTTCGACGCCAAAGACGCACAAAGTGTTGTTTATTCCAAGCTACCGAAATTGCAGTTCCCGGTAGACGAGCATGGAAGAACGCTGCTTGTGCAGGACGTGGCGTATTACTCCAGGGCGGCCCTTTATGACGCCTTCAAGTCATGGCGGGACGGTGGCCCGGCCTGTTCCGTACGCTTCGACGAGAAGGGCGCCTGGAAGTCCACGCTAACGACGCACACCACGCGATTCGACCAGGCCGGCAAGAAAATTACCGGTGTCGAGAAGGTCTTCAACACCAAGATATTCGAGGGAAATGTTTGGGGACTGGAGTGGTACGATGGCACTGTCAACGCCAATGGCTATTTCCCACAATATTTCAAACATGTTGGAGACAATCGCGTGGCCGTGTCCGCCGCGGATGTGCCCACGGAGACGCAACTCCTGACTAAGGAGTTCACACTCGCGGGGCGGGGTGAACCCTACACGTCGCCGACTACCGGAGCCTGGAGTAATCCCGGCCCTGTGAGGGGGCCGTTCACGGTCACTCTCACTGACGGTTCTATGGTCACCTATTCCTGGTATCGTTTTGTCGATCAGCCGTCTTTCCAGCAATATAAGTGGAGTGACAACAAGAAGGCGGAGTTGCAATCCTTTGTTGAAAAAATCCATGCCAGTTGGCCGATCGACAGGGACTACATGTCCCCACCCACCAGCGGTACGCTGGCGAATCTCGATCCGGCCCTACTTGTGACTCCGCCCAAGGGCCTTGAAGTTGGTTACGTGCCGATCGTGACACGCCAGGATAATGCCGGTTTGTAATGTGAAGCTGACGTGATTTGTGAAATCTGAGTCCGGAGCTTCATTCGAAAACACTGAGTGGAAGATGACGCTAATTTCTAACTTCAGTATTACCTATATGAAGCTTGGAATCGAAGTTACGAATTGATGTATTGTGATAATGTGAGGCCCAGGTATGTATGTTAGTATCTTCAATGATGTAATAGGCCCGGTTATGCGAGGGCCATCCAGCTCCCATTGCGCTGCTGCGCTGAGAATTGGCCGATTGGCCCGGGATTTAATGGAAGGTGATTTGAAAAAGGTTGTAGTCGAGTTCGACAGGGAAGGAGCCCTGGCTACGACTCACGTGAGTCAGGGATCGGACATGGGATTGTTCGGTGGTCTTATGGGTTGGGATGCTATCGATGACAGGTTACCCAACTCGGCCCGTGCCATTTCCGGTAAGGGAATCGATGTTTCCATAAAGATTGTAAATCTTAATGTGCAACACCCTAATGTGTATCGTCTAACACTAAGTAATAAACGATATCGACACGAGTTAACCGCTATATCCACAGGGGGTGGTATGATTAAAGTAATCGATATCGATGGCTTCTCTGTCTCCATTGAAGGTGATTATAGGGAAACGCTGATCTATACTAAAACGGACAGCTCAATGATTTTAGACTTTTTAACTAAAGCAATCGCTGCGGATGAGATTCTAATACACACAAACAGCGATGCTCATCTTTTGGAAGTCAAGGCGCAGGAATTCATAGATGATGCCGTACTGTCAGAGATGAAAGAGCAGTTTAATATTCTTGCGGTAAGGAAGCTCTCGCCCGTTCTTCCAGTACTGTCTCGGGGCGGATTGGAAGTCCCGTTTACAACGTGTAAGCAAATGCTTGACCATAAAGGATATCCTGACAAGTTTTTATGGCAGTTGGCCTTGGTGTATGAGTGTGCCCGTGGTAATTTAACGGAGCAGGAAGTTTTGAAACGTATGAATGAGATCGTACAGATTATGCGCAACTCCGTGGAGCAGGGCTTGAAGGGGACTAATTACGATGATCGTATTCTGGGGCGTCAGTCTGATCGTTTTTTACAGAAGATGAAACATAAGAAATTGCTTGATGTAAGTTTGCTAAATCGAATTATTTTGTATATTACTGCTATCATGGAGGCCAAGAGTGCCATGGGTATTATCGTAGCTGCTCCTACGGCCGGTTCTTGTGCGGTGCTTCCCGGCGCGTGTCTGGCCGTTGGCGATGAATTAGGGCTCTGCGATGAAGATGTTGTGAAGGCTATGCTGGCAGGCGGTATGATTGGTGTTTTTATTGCCTCCCGCTCAACGTTTGCCGCGGAGGTTGGCGGATGCCAGGCTGAGTGTGGCGCCGCTTCTGGAATGACTGCGGCCGCTTTGGCGACCCTTGGCGGTAGTACTACCGAGCAATCTGTGGCGGCGGCGTCTATGGCACTGCAGAATTCGTTAGGCATGGTCTGTGATCCGGTAGCGAATCGTGTAGAGGTTCCATGCCTTGGAAAGAATGTGATGGCAGCAAGTAATGCTTTAGCCTGCGCTAATATGGCCTTGGCTGACTATGACCCTGTGATTCCTCTTGATGAAGTGATTGGGGCTATGGATAAAGTTGGAAGGAGTTTGCCATATCAGTTGCGGTGTACGGCACTTGGAGGACTATCAGTAACTGAAACCTCCAAGGCAATTGAAGCCAAATTGAAGGGTAGGCTGCGGAACGAAGGGTAGTGTCTTGAATTAAGTTACTTTGGATACAAAATCAAAGAACATGGTAAACAATATTAGCTATATCATTCGAAATTCAATGAATTGTAAAATAAATAGATATTAGATTATATGGGAGAGCCTATTGTGTACAGCAAAAAGATTCGTATTCTCTCTGAAGAAGATATTCGCCGGGCGCTGCCCATGAAAGACGCTGTTGAGGTGATGAAAGAAGCTTTCAGAGAATTCTCGGCCGGCCGGGTGAAGATGCCTGCACGGACACACATCGACATCTCCAAATATGACGGCACAGCGTTGTTCATGCCCTCTTATGCCGATTATTTCGGGAAGATTTGTGTGAAAGTTGTTAATGTATTTAATGCCAATCCGAAGAGGGGTTTGCCCTCAATTCAGGGTGTTGTATGCCTTCTCGATGGCGAAACCGGAAGTCCATTGGCCATTCTTAATGGTACGTTTTTAACAGCCCTGCGTACCGGGGCAGCATCGGGTGCTGCGACGGACTTGTTAGCACGCTCAGATGCTGATACAGTAGCCATTATAGGTGCTGGGGTACAGGGACGTATGCAGCTTGAAGCAATGTGTGCTGTACGGCCCATCAAAAAGGTCTGGGTGTACGATATCGCGGAAGAAGTGGCTGTCAAGTTTGCAGAAAAGATGAGTGCCGCTTTTGCTATTGAAATCGTAGTTGCTGAATCATCCCGTGATGCTCTACAATGTGCTGATATCATCTGTACGGCTACTGTATCATCCACCCCAGTCTTCGCTGATGTGGAAATTGCTCCCGGTGTACACATTAATGCAGTCGGTTCTTATAAACCAGAAGTTCAGGAGATTCCTGAGGAAACTGTAGTACGTTCCCTTTTAGTTGTTGACCATCGTGAATCGGCCCTGCAGGAAGCAGGGGATATTTTGATACCGATTAAAAAGGGATATATGCAGGAGAATCATATCCATGCCGAACTGGGTGAAATCATCTCTGGAAAGATCATTGGCAGAACCTCAGATCAAGATGTCACGCTTTTTAAATCAGTCGGTATTGCAGTCCAGGATTTGGCCGCTGCAACCCGTGTACTCGAGCAAGCGGAAATACAAGGTTTCGGTGAGATGGTTCAGTTATAACAAAGCTTTTTGTCGATTCACCCAAAGAGTACTTTCTGTGATAATAATGATAGTTTTTCCAAAGTTGCAAAACGTCAGAAATCCGTAAAAAATTCGTGGTCGAGTAGACGACTTCTTGACTCCGTTTTGTCTCCAAGGGCACTGATTTTTCCGTGTCGAACATAGATTGACATCTATTTTTTGCCAAGAAGTAAATTTTTTATGGGAATTTTATATCGGAAACGTATTCAATGGACTTTGCCAATTAGTGAGTGCCATTGGCTGATGCCTCAAAGAATTTTTTTTTTGTGGTAATAAGAATTTATGTGTTTGACTTTGAGCTTTTCATAGGTGAACTTCGTCTACAAAAGCAGATGTCATTTTAAATGACTAGGGCCCATACTGAACCAAACAATATAGGCCCTATTGATTCTAAGAAATTATATGCAATCTTATATCCTATGGCTGCGGATCCTGAGTCGGTCGATACAAACGGATATCGTCTATGTACATTTTGCCCTTGCCGCCCGGGATCGTTTCGTTGCCTCTGGTTCCAAGCCCGAGAGCAATTTTGTCAATGTCAGTAAGGTTTATGCCCTGATCTACAAATATTTGTAATGGTATTTCCCATTCGGTCCAGGTGCTTATCGTCGCCGCGTCATTATTCTCATGTACGACCACGGCTGCTGCTCCCGTACTGTCGGAGATTGCGACATAGAGCGGCTCGGTATCATTACTGTGTATACCCACATCCTGGTTTGTCCATAATGCGCCGACCGTACCAGTAATTGTGACATTGGAGAATTTGGCCTCGCATGTCACGCTCTCGTTATGGCTCGTAAGCGCCAGGCCTATATAAACGTTCGAAGTCATAGAGATGTTGGTCGGAACAGATAGTTCCACCGGCTCCCACGCAATTCCATCGGTCGAATGAGATGCCGTGAAGTAACCAGAGACATCGCGCTGTAGTTTTACCCAATGTGGCGATGTAATTTCTCCCTGACTCGCACTGAAGCTGCCGGTGTTTGTGTCCGTACGGCCACGTGACGCTACGCCGTTCTCCGCCATGACGCACACGAAGGCATGCTTCGAGCCTGCGTCCAGAGTTTCACGAATCATCACACCTGCCCTGGCCGCGGGGTGCGTGTTCTCGATGCTGTCGATTCTGGCGATAATAGTGCCGGGACCATTTAACGTCTTATAGGCAAAGTGGAACTGATCGGACGTGCCCGCTATGTCCGCGCCGGATGCAGTCATTTTGTATACACCGACCGGCCCTTCCGTAAAGTTGCCGACTGTCGCTGGGTAACCTCTGAACCACAGCGACAATTGGGTGACTCCTTGTTGGGTCCAGTCGCGGACAGTAGTCAAAGTAAGTTCCGCCTGCGAATACTTGAGATAGCCTTGCTTGTCATTATCGTAGAATAAAGGCATAGATTGAATGCCCTCGTGGACGATGATTTCTTCAGTGAACGAAGACGTGGTCTCATCACCGACTGCCGAGCCGGTGCCGTTGCCGGCGAAGAAATCCGCCGAGCCGGGAGTGCCGTAACCCAGACCGTCATGCCAGGCGAACCATATCTGGTTCTCGTTGGTGTTGTAATCCTCGAAGTCGTCAACAATCAAAAAGTCGGCCGTGGTGAAGTTCCAGACTGCACCGGTCCAGGGACTTTCAGGATCGATGTCGTTAATCTCATCTACTCGCCAGTAGTATGTGGTGTTCCACTCAAGCGCCGGAGGCGAAAAGCCCGTCGTCGCCTGTCTGCCTTGGTAAATTCCTGCCGTACTTGTGCCGGCACTGCTGATGGCATCCGGATCCGTTCCGAAATACACATCGTGATGTGCCGCACGATCACCTGCTATCCAATTGAGAACAAGTTCCTGTCTCGTATCTATGGTACCTTTTCCGGGCTTTGGCGAGCCGGCCCGTACTGGTGGTGAGAAAGCTACCGCCGGGATGATCGCTTTGGCCTGATGCTCGCTTTCCCACATAAGCTGGGTAGTCGCACTTCCTGATTCGCCGGCAGCTAAGTTATCACGTCCCCACATTTCCACCGTAACCTTTTGGCCGGCTTGTAGTTCGATTGGATCCGACCGATACTCGTTCAATCTGTAGACGCTCCAGCGATCGATTATGAGCTGGTCGTTGATCCACAATTTGACACCATCCTCGGTAGCGGCCGAAAACCGATAAGCTTCAGTAAAGGCAATTTCCAGTTCGCCCCGCCAGCGGATCGAGAAGTCATCCTCGTTTACGACGCCCTGCTCAGGTGATTCTGTCCCCCAAGTGAAGTCAATACCCGGATCGAGACGGATCAGGACGGCTTCGCCCGTAAGGTTTGCGTTGTTAAAATACTCACCTTTGAGCCCGCCCCCGGTACCGGCCGCCGTGCTAAAGCTCCAGAGGTTGCCGGTGTGAGTCTCAACGGCATCGGACTCATCAACGCGCCAATAATATGTAGTCCCCGGATCGAGAGTCCCCGGATCGTATGTTGCAAGTGTCTGCGGCGCTCCCTCGGTAGCACTACTCACATCGTCAGGATTCTTGCCGAAATAGACGATGTGCAGTTTCATTCCTATGCCCGGAGCCCAACTAAGGATCAAGCTCGTATCGAGGAACCTGGCTCCATCAGCCGGATCGGGATTATAAGCCTCTTTTGGCGGCACAGTAAAGCTCCAGACCTCACCTTTCCACGGACTTTCCGGATCGGCGGGATTCACCTCATCGACTCGCCAGTAATAGGTCGCGCCGAGTTGTAAGCCGTCCGGTTCCGGGTAACCAGGGAATCCGACCACTTGGAAATCCAGAGTGGTGTTGCCCACGAACGTGCCCTCTGCGCCTTCGTTGACAGCGTCGAAATCGGTGCCGAAGTATACATCGTGAGAAACCGCCAAATCACCCGCTTTCCACATGAGATTGGCCCAGGTATCTTCATACCTGTCTCCATTTTTCGGCTGTGGTCCGTAAGCGAATGGATTCGGCTCGCCTTCCACAATTTCGGTTATCTCCTCGGCGCTCAGCGATCGATTATAAATTCTAAAGTCGTCAATCGGGCCAGGGAACATTCGAATCCCTCGCTGGTCGAGCGTGCCCAGCCATATCTCTCCGAGAGGTCCTTCAAACGGACTACTACCGGCCTGCCTGCCAACCTCCTCACCATCGATATATAGAATAATTTCTTCCGCAGTTCTGACTGTAGCGGCGTGATGCCAGATACCATCGTCGTAGCTTTCTGTTGTGTAGATATTGACGCCGAGTGCGGCACTACTTGCAAAGGGAAACCGATGCAAATTGCGAATCGTCCCGTCCGGCTCGATTTCCAACAGAACCCCGTTAACTCCAGTGGGTCCTTTGGCAGATAGAATATCTCTGTCGCCGGAACCGCCATCCACTCTGAACCAAATAGCCATAGTATATAGAGGAAGCACATATATCGTACCGTCGATGTGAATGTGATCGTCGTCACCATCTAGCGTTATGATACCCCTATGCTCGTCATCAGTGCTCCATGTGGGATTACCGAGAAGAGTAGCGTCGTTATTATTGCCGCTTTGGTCCCGGGCGACATCCCCAGTATCCTCGTCGAATGTCCACCATCCAACGAGGCTTGGATCGAGATTCTGTGCCGTTGAAGTCAGAGTCAAAGCCAATATCAAAAGGAATGATAATAGGTGAGTTAATTTTCCAAACATCTTGGGCCTCCTCTAAACAATCTGTTAATATTGTTCATATTCAAGTTCCCATTTGCTTTTATGAACAGCATTTCTACAAGCCCATACACTTTTTCTGAGAACTCTTGTTTAATTCATACCAATAATACCAAAAGTTCACTGCAATTACAACAATTTTCCAGTAGGTCCCAGAGAGCAGGCTGGCCAATACAAATTCTTGAATACTCATGGTGAAGTATGTTGTATATCTGGCTGAACAACACAAATGTAAACGGCGGAGTAAAAGTGTCCCACCTGGCGGAACAAAAATGTACCGCCTGATATGTATATAGCCGAGACCGCCCCGGCTGTCAATATTCAGTCCTGACCGGCCCTTTTTTCCCGTCTGGCCAGACGTTTGCGGCTTTGCTCAAGGCGATAACTGGCCCCGTTGGCCTCAATAATATGAACCCTGTGTGTCAGCCTGTCCAGCAACGCCCCGGTCAATCGCTCTGAGCCGCACAC
>Ga0114918_10006155_pt1 | contig 10183 bp, 12 predicted proteins | sample LantaG_FD_87015 | JGI IMG/M metagenome (GOLD analysis project Ga0114918, IMG submission 87015) | Deep subsurface microbial communities from Baltic Sea to uncover new lineages of life (NeLLi) - Landsort_02402 metaG | ecosystem: Environmental > Aquatic > Marine > Oceanic > Sediment | place...
ATTGGACTTGCCCGTACCTTGTAAGCTTGCCCAAGATCCAGTTGCTTTTCGACTCTAAAAGAGCAGGAAGATGCTTGAGCTTATAAAAGCTGGGAATCACCACTGTAAGGCCCGTTTCTTGGCTCACCTCGAGCCGGACGTGCTTCGCCCTGGTGCTACGCTTGATGATGTACGAAATGGTTTGGCCGTTAATGGTGATTTTGCGTTCCCCCACGATGGTCAATTGAGAGTGAGTTGTTTGAACCATGTCTCTAGTTTAACTATTCAAGGATTAGGTGTCCACAGAAAGTATTGAAAAAAAAGCCAAGTCCCCTCTCAAAAGCTCCTCATACGAAGCCTCGGGCATTTGACAACACTGCCTCTTTATCTAGAGCCTTAACTACATTCCGCACGCCCAAGGGTTCATCGGCTAACAGCAAGGCTGAATGGAAAAAACTCCGCTGTCGTATCCATGCTATAAGAGTTCATAGCGCTGATTATGGGGCATTGACAAAGGCACCTATCAGAACTAGGATTGGTTATTAGGGTATAGCTACCGAAATTGAGTATAGAGAGGCAAATTACGGCTCTTTTAGACCTGGTAAAACACAGAAAAAGCGTTAGGGATTTCCTGGATAGACCCGTTGAGCGAGAAAAGATAATGATGTGCCTTGAGGCGGCAAGGCTAGCTCCTTCCGAGTGCAATTCACAACCGTGGAAATTTATAGTAGTGGACGATAGGCAGTTAAAGAATAAGCTATGCGATACTGCCTTCGGGGGCATATATTCAATAAATACCTTTTGCAAAATGGCACCGGTCATAGTTGTCATCATCTCCGAAAAGTCTAAGTTTATCGCCAGAATCGGCGGAATGTTCCGAGGTATAAAATACTACCTCATAGATATCGGGATAGCTTGCGAGCATTTTGTACTCGAGGCTGAGAACTTGGGCCTTGGAACTTGCTGGATAGGCTGGTTTAATGAAAGGGGAGTAAAATCAGTATTAAATATCCCACAGCATAAAAAGATAGACATCCTAATAGCGTTAGGCTATTACGATAGGGAAAAACTAGGTTCAGAACATGGTAGGGAGCCAATAGATAAAATCTCATCCTTTAACTCCTATTGATTCCTATGACCTTCTTATCGGTTACATCTACTATCTTTACGAAGCTAATTTCCATCGGGGTGCATTCCAGTTTGTTCACTCCGCAGGTTCAGCTTTATTACTGAAATATGACATAAGTCATATACAGATGGTTATTTCCCGACGTACAATTATCTTGCGAGATAAAAGGTTAAGATTGTAACAATATGAGTATTAAACCAAGAAGATAGTATAATAGTATAATGATAGTATAATAGTATAATTAAACCTGCATAGAGGTGGTGAGAAATGTCTGATATAAAGGTGGACTGCACAGGTGAAACCTGCCCGGTCCCTTTAGTTGAAACCCGCAAGGCTTTGAGGAAGGCAAAGGAAGGTGATATAGTCGAGGTTGTCGGAACACATTCGTCTTCCAAGAAAGAAATACCCATGGCTGTCAAGGCTTTAGGACTGGAACTTATAGACATTCAGGAAAAAGATGGGGTCTGGAAGATTAAAATCCGCAGGTAGAGGGAGGAAATGACCATGGATAATAAGGCTACGATTATAGTTCATAGTGGCGATATGGATAAAGTTTACAGTGCTCTTATCATAGCTAATGGAGCACTGGCAATGGGGATGGAAGCGTCACTCTACTTCACCTTCTGGGGGCTCCAACGCCTTAAGAAAGGAGGCCTTGATAAGGGGCCACTCTCCAAGATGAACATGCTGGGACTTGGCAAGCGGATGGTGAAACGGAAGATGAAAAAGGCTGGCGTGGTTTCCCTGGAGAAGCTTCTGCAGGACTTCAAGGAGCTTGGGGGTAAAATCCTTGCCTGCGATATGACCATGGAGATAATGGGGATAAAGAAAGAGGACCTGCGTGATGATTTGATTTCGGAATACTGCGCGGTCGGCACTTACATAAATGAGGCCAGGGAATCAACGGTGACCCTCTTTATATAACAGGAGGGAGATATGTTAGACAGAAGACAAGTATATCTAGACAACTCAGCAGCCACCCGTTTGGACGAACGTGTACTGGAGGCAATGAAGCCGTACCTCTTCGATAAGTACGCCGTTGCCACCTCAGAGTTTGCCTACTCTCAGGGCATAGAAGCCCGGGAGGTAATGGACAGAACCAGAGAAGCCCTTGCTTTGGCTATGGGAGCAGTACCGGAAGAGTTTATTTTTACCTCGGGAAGTACCGAATCCTCAAACATTGCCCTGAAGGGAGTGGCGCTGGCTCTCGGCAACAGGAAAGGGAAACATATAATTGTCTCCAAAATCGAGGATTTTCCTGTACTTAACAGTGCCAGAGCCCTCGAGAAGCAGGGCTTCCAGGTGACCTATCTGGATGTGGATAGCGATGGTTTTGTGAATCTTGATAAGCTTAGAGATTCCATAACAAACGAAACCATTCTGGTCTCTATCCAGCATGCCAACCAGGAGATTGGTACCATTCAGGATATTGAAAATATCGGTCACATTTGCCGCGAGAAGGGGGTATTGTTTCACACCGACGCCACTCATACCTTTCCCAGGATTACCCTCGATGTCAGGAGGACACCTGTGGATTTAATCACGGTATCTGCCCATACCATCCACGGGCCAAAAGGCATAGGGGGGCTGTACATCCATCAAGGGACAAGAATAGCCAAGTGGATAGACGGAGGATTTCAGGAGTTTGACCTTCGGGCAGGGCTGGAAAACATACCCGGCGCAGTGGGATTCGCTAAAGCGGTACAACTGGTTACCGCTCAGGAAACCGAGCAGCTACAATCGATGCGTGATCGTATTATCGACCGCATACTAGCCGAGATACCGGATACTACTCTCAATGGCCATCGCTGGAAGAGGCTTCCGCAAAATGCCAATATTTCATTCCATTTTGTGGAGGGTGAATCTATCACCCTGCATCTTGATATGCATGGTTTTGCCGTGAGCACCGGCTCTGCCTGTTTCAGCCGCTCGCTGGAGGGTAGCCACGTTATCTTTGGCATCGGCGGTGACCACGAAAGAGCTCACGGGTCAATCCGTTTTACCTTCGGGCGTTACAATACTATGGAAGACGCCAACGCCGTGGTTAATACACTGGCTGAGGTGGTACGGGAGCTGAGAAGCATCAGCCCGCTGGGCAAAGAGAACGAAAAATAGGAGGGCAGGAGATGAAATTTCCATATAGTGAAACGGTACTGGAACACTTTCGCCACCCCCGCAATGTGGGCAAGATTGAGAACGCTGACGGAAAGGCAATAGAAGGCAGCCCGGCCTGCGGTGACATGGTTTCGGTCTATATCAGTGTTGACCCCAATACGAATAAACTCACAGACATCAAGTTTGAATCTTACGGCTGTGCTTCTAACATCGCTACCGGTTCTATCATTACGGAACTAGCCAAGGGAAGGACGTTAGACGAAGCCAGGAAGATCACCTGGAAGGAAGCTTCCGAAGCCCTGGGAGGACTACCCAAAATCAAGGCACACTGCTCAGTACTTGCTGTAGAGGGTTTACGTTCGGCGATTGAAAATTATGAAGAGCGCCACGGTCTGGTTAAGGAGAAAAAACCGACCACGGTAGAGACGGTACGTAAGCGCCTTAAGAAAGTCATGAACCCTATGGCTGGGCTAGACCTGGTGCGTACCAACCTGGTGCAAGATATTGAGGTAAAGGATGGAACTGTACGAGTGGTAGTCGACTTACCTCCAGACCACCAGTTTGCTTCGGCAATAAAGGAAGAGATAATGGAGAAGATAAAGCCACTTTGGGATGTAAAAGAAGTAGTGGTTGAATTTGTGGAATAAAACTTTACTACAACATGGCGTTACCATAAAAGTAAAAAATTAGTCTGTAGACTATTCATCTCGGTTTAAGAAGGTGGCAGAATGTTTCACATGTGGGATATGCCTATAGGTATGGGCTGGTGGATGGCTTTCGGCGGGTTATGGATGGTAGTGTTTTGGGGCGGGCTTATTGCTCTTATCGTCTGGGGAATTACCAAACTAAGTAGACGAGGCGACACTACCCCGAAACATGACCCGCTGGACGTGGCTAAGGAACGCTACGCCAAGGGGGAGATATCCAGGGAAGAGTTTGAGCAAATCAAGAAGGATTTGTCCTGACTATAAGAATCCAACAGCGTTGGAGAAGGAGAAAATGGCTGAGAAATCAAGCCACAAGAAATCCGAGAAGGCTCATGTCCACATTACTGGCATGACCTGCACTACCTGTGCTGCCACCATTGAGAAGGGTCTGGTGGAGACGCTTGGGGTAGAGCAGGCAAAGGTGAGCTTTGCCTCGGAAAAGGCTTCTGTAGAGTATGACCCGACCAAGGTAGACCTCGCCAAAATTAAGCATACTATCTCTCAAATAGGCTATGGGGTAGCCACCAAGAAGTCTACCTTCCCGTTAAGCGGGATGACCTGTGCCTCCTGTGTCGCCCGGGTTGAGGAGGCCATCTCAAGTGTGCCCGGCGTAGTCTCAGCCAATGTTAATCTGGCTTCAGAGAAGGCCACTGTAGAATACACCGAAGAGACGGAGCTAGCTGACCTGCGGCGGGCAGTGAGAGAAGCTGGCTATAAACTGGGATCAGAAGCAGCGACACTGGAAGATGTCACTACTGCTGCTCAGCGAGAACTCCGTGGCGTAAGGAACCGGTTTATCTTTGCCGCTATCCTCGCCGCATCAATTATGGCTCTAATGTGGGCTCCCTCATTCAGCGGGAAGCCCTATTTACTCTGGGCCCTAGCTACGCCGGTACAGTTCTGGGCAGGCTGGCGATTCTACCTGGGGGCATGGGGTGCATTAAGGCACAAGGCCGCCGATATGAATACGCTGGTGGCTGTAGGCACATCAGCTGCCTACTTTTACAGCATGATAGCTGTTCTCTTTCCTGGCCTCTTTGCTACTGCCGGGGTAGAGCTCGGCCTCTACTTTGACACCTCAGCGATGATTATTACCCTAATACTGCTTGGCCGCTTCCTAGAAACACAAGCCAGAGGACAGACTTCAGAGGCGATAAAGAAGCTCATCGGTCTGAATCCTAAGACTGCCCTGGTTGTCCGCGATGGTGAGGAAAGGGAAATTTTCATCGAAGATGTTCAGGTTGGTGACCTCATTCTGGTACGCCCGGGAGAGCGGGTACCCGTGGATGGCATTATTCGCCAAGGCTATTCCAGCATTGATGAGTCCATGATTACCGGTGAGAGCATCCCTTTAGAGAAAAAGGCAGGTGATGAAGTTATCGGTGCCTCCATTAATAAGACAGGCAGCTTCAAGTTCGAGGCAACCAGGGTGGGCAAGGATACCACCCTGGCTCAAATTATCAGAATGGTAGAGGAAGCCCAGGGGAGCAAGGCGCCTATTCAACGCCTAGCTGATGTCATTGCCAGCTACTTCGTACCGATAGTGATTGGCATTGCCACCATTACCTTCATAATCTGGTACCTCACCGGACCAGCTCCGGCTCTTACCTACGCCATTCTCAACTTTGTGGCCGTACTTATTATCGCTTGCCCCTGCGCTATGGGACTGGCGACACCAACGGCTATTATCGTAGGCACCGGTAAAGGAGCTGAGCATGGTGTTCTTATCCGAAGTGCTGAGACACTGGAGAGGTCTCACAAAATAGGTGTTGTGCTGCTGGATAAAACAGGCACCCTAACCCAGGGTGAACCCAAGGTAACCGATATTATCACTCTTCCTTCTTCTTCCCAGGAAGAGGTTCTCCGGCTGGCAGCCTCCGCTGAGCATGGTTCGGAGCATCCGCTAGGTGAGACTATCATCAAGGCGGCTGCAGAGAAGAGGTTGCAAGTATCTCCAGCCTCAGATTTTAACGCTATCCCGGGACACGGTGTCGAGGCTTCAGTGGCCGGCAAAAAGCTTCTGCTGGGCAACCTTAGATTATTAAAGGATAGAGGCCTTTCTCCGAATGGACTAGAAAAAGAAGCCGAGCGACTCTGGGCAAAAGGCAAGACAGTGATGTTTCTAGGCATAGATAGTCAGGTAGTAGGTATCATCGCCGTGGCTGATACCCTTAAGCCGAGTGCCAAAGCGGCAGTGAAAGCACTACACAATATAGGTATTGAGGTGATGATGCTCACCGGAGACAACCGGCGTACCGCTGAGGCTATTGCCCGGGAGGTAGGCATTGACCATGTCCTGGCTGAGGTGCTGCCGGAACATAAGGCTCAGGAAGTCAAGAAGCTGCAGGATGAGGGGAAAGTGGTAGCAATGGTGGGTGATGGGATAAACGATGCCCCAGCCCTGGCTCAAGCGGATGTGGGTATCGCTATCGGCACCGGCACTGATGTCGCCATGGAGACAGGAGACATTACACTGATTAGCGGCGATTTAGGCGGAATTGTAACCGCCATATCCCTGAGCAAACGTACTATGAGAACTATTAAGCAGAACCTCTTCTGGGCCTTTGCCTACAATACTGCCCTCATCCCGGTGGCGGCCGGGGTGTTGTACCTTGCCTTCGGGAATAGCGGTGTCCCCTCAGTGCTTCACTTTGTTTTGGGCAACTACGGTTTCCTCAACCCGATTCTGGCAGCGGCCGCTATGGCAGCTAGCTCACTCACCGTAGTATCCAACTCACTGCGGCTAAAAAGGTTTAGGCCAGCCAAGTTTAGCAATTAACAGGAGGTGTCCCAATGGCAATTGACCCAGTTTGCAAGATGGAAGTGGAAGAGAGTAAGGCAGCAGCTACCTCTGAGTACAAGGGAAAGAAATACTATTTCTGCGCTGCAGGCTGCCAGAAAGCCTTTGATCAGAACCCGGAGAAATACCTAGCTGAGGAAAAGAAATAATCCTGGTATTAGAGGCACGACTCCGGTAACAGACTATGTTGCCAGTCGTTGTAGGTAGCGGTGTGCTTGAAGTGCTGCTTTAGCTCCTTCGCCGGCGGCATAAAGACCAAGAACGGTGGTTTCACAGGCACAACTGACCGGCACTTCTCCCCACTTATTGAGTTCAATGAGTCCGCTTACCGCTGAGGAATTAGGCACTAGGCCAATTTCAATAAAAACTCCGGTAACTTCAAGCCGTTTACCCTCGCTGCTCTTCAGGTCTCTTACCAGCATTCCGCTGACAAAGACCATAGCCTATTAGTAGCCTGTCCCAAACTGGATGGTTTCCAGGCTCACCTGAAGAAGTTGGCCGACATTCTGAGCTATTCCCAAGTAAAGAGTCTGACGGTGGCGTACATGGAGGTGCCCTGCTGCTCCGGGCTAGTGCATATGATATGGCCAAGCAGGCAGTACAATTAAGCGGCAAAGATATTCCCTTCGAGGAAGTAACTGTTAACATTAAGGGTGACCTAATATTGGCTTCTTAAAAGTGGCTGCAAAAAGTATTGACAAGGAGAAAACTTAGGTCTATTATTCGTTACACTCCATAATCCCGATAGACATTGACAACTGAATACAAGCAAGACATTTAATTAAATCTCGGAGTGGGTAGACAGTTATGTTCTATGCAGAATTTCTGCCTTATGTGGGAATATATTGTAACTTAGTTACTAGCGGAGATATCCCCTAGAGTGCTGAGAAATGCCAGCCAAAGTAAAGGTTGGCATCTCTTACTTTTTGGGTAAGGAGCCTCTAAAGGTCTGGGAAGCAGGACCTTGCTTGAGGCAATAAACTGAAGGGGATAAATATGGTAACTGAACAGGATAAAACGCTAGAAGCACTTCAAATTGCTATCCAGATGGAAATTGATGGCAAGGAATACTATCTGAAAGCTAGCCAGAAAAGTAGTAATGAGCTAGGTAAGAAGCTGCTGGAGTCACTAGCCACAGAAGAAGACACTCACCGGCAGAAGTTTGAGGAGATATACAGTGCTATACGAAGTAAAAAGGCTTGGCCCACGACTGACTTTCAGCCTGATGGAGGCAAAAGACTGAGAACCATATTTGCCAGGGCGACTGAAGAGATAGACCCTAATATAAAGGCTCTTGCTACTGAGCTTGATGCCATACAAACAGCCATGGACATGGAAAATAAGACCCATGATTTCTACAAAAGCCAGGGGGGGAATGCTACCTATGATGCTGAGAGAGACTTTTATGAGACCTTGGCTGCCGAAGAAAGGGAACACCATCTAGTTCTCCTTGACTACTACGAATATCTCAGAGACCCGGCAGGATGGTTTGTTAGGAAAGAACATCCGTCTTTGGATGGTGGCTAAATAAGCACTAGAAGTTCTGGAGGCAGGGCATTGAGGGAAATTCTTATCCTGCTGTTGTGTTATCGCTCCCATTGTACTTCTCTGCATATGCTTCCGTAGTGTTATTGTTATAAGGAACAAATGCTTGTTCTGCCACCCTGATGAAGATTAGTACTTCTGGATTGTAGTATTATGGCTGTTTCAGAAGACAAATCTAGTATTTCGTTACCTTATTGCACGATTTAGCGGAAAGTTCAATTTGAACTCAACTGCTCCACCCTTAAGTCTCCCCGATTTTCTCAGAAGGCTCAGGCTCACTAACTTTTGAACGCAACCCCGCTTCATCCTTCCCTTTGTGCGGCGTCCCACATTCGAGTATAATGTCAAATAGACAGCGAAGGAGCGAGCGATGGTAATAGATAAGCTTCTAACACGGAGAGGATGGCGCGTGGTGGCACACTCTATGCTGGCGGCGGCTGGGATAGGTCTTCTTTACATATTGACCACAATGGCCATGGAGGCTCCCCGGCATGGGGATCCATTAAACTGGTGGATTTTAGGCGTGGGGATTACTCTGTCTCTATGGTCAGCGGTGCTCGGGAGCATGCTGGCAAAGGCTGAACTAATTGATTGGAGGTAATGCTGCGGCTAGCCTAGTGGCTCTTCTCGTGGGGTGCCCCAGTGTGGTGTCATTCCTTCGCGCAGTTTATGAGCAAGCAGTATCATATCCACAGGCAACCCGGACTTTTCTGGTCCCATACAGCCACGAAATGATATTGTCTGGGTTGTTTGGTGGAGAAGAGGATACTCATCCGTGCCTAGCGTAGCTATTGTGACTGATAGTGTTGCTGACCTGCCACCTCAGGTAGCTGAAGAGCTCGGGATTACCGTGGTCCCGCTCGTTGTCCGCTTTGGCGCTGACATCTACCGTGACGGTCTTGATCTAAATCCCGACCAGTTTTATGAGAAGTTAAAGACCAGCAAGATTTTGCCTATGACGTCCGTGCCATCCCCGGCGGCATTTGCTGACGCATACGATAAGCTTGCCGAAAAAAACGAAATCGTGGTTATCAGTCTCACTTCCAAGCTCAGTGCCACCTATCAGGTGGCGTTACAAAGCATAGGGTTAATGAAAAAGCAATGCCGGGTAGAGGTTGTAGACTCGCAATGGGCGGTTATGGCACAGGGCTTTATAGCAATTGCTGCTGCCAAGGCAGCCAAAGCTGGGGCTAGCCTTGATGAGGTGCTGGATGTAGCTCATCAGACCATCCATCGGGTAGATATGCGTGCTGGCTTTGATACTCTTGAATACCTAGAACGCGGCGGGCGCATCGGCAAAGCGCAAGCCCTTCTTGGGTCATTACTCAAAGTAAACCCGGTCATCGGCATCAAGGATGGTGAAGTGTATCCCTCTGCCAGGGAACGCTCCCGGGCTAAGGCGATAAACCACCTATACAACTTTGCTGCAAGCTTTGGCAATGTTGAAGGACTAGCTGTTGAGTACGCCACCGATTTCAATGAGGCCAACAGGTTGTTTCAGCGGCTACATTTGAAGTATCCTGAAGTACCTATTTACCTCTCGCGTGCAAGCCCGGTTATTGGCACGCACACAGGACCTGGCCTCATTGTTGTTAGCGTGTTTGGAAACAGACAATCCGGCGACTAGCAATGGAGAGGATGACGGGGATTGAAACCGCTATATCATAACTTGTCTCATAAAAGCAACAAAAGGGCGAATTGTTGTGTCCCAAACTGCATTTGCCCAGTAAATCTTGACTATTCTTATGTCTCACCGCCACAAGTCCCTTCAAGCTACACTCCATCTGTGACATTTTTGTGATGTTTTTCCTGGCTTCTGTGATGCGGCTGTGATTTGATGTACATATACTCAAGTTATATCAAAATTGCTTAAAGTTGGGAGGCTTTACTTATGCCAGTAGAAATCGA
>Ga0114918_10006158_pt1 | contig 10182 bp, 7 predicted proteins | sample LantaG_FD_87015 | JGI IMG/M metagenome (GOLD analysis project Ga0114918, IMG submission 87015) | Deep subsurface microbial communities from Baltic Sea to uncover new lineages of life (NeLLi) - Landsort_02402 metaG | ecosystem: Environmental > Aquatic > Marine > Oceanic > Sediment | place: Baltic...
ACCATGTCCTGGCGCATCCGGAGCGCTGGCGACGCCACACCGACGGCGGTGAGTTGAACGTCCGGGCCGGCGACCCGTCGCTGCGCCGGGTCGTCTGGGAAAGTCCGCTGCTGCTCGACACGAAGGTCAACACTCGGCCGAACATTCTGTCGGTCGCCACGACCGCGCACGGACGGATGATGGTTTTCTCCCGTCAACTGCCGACCGAGACCGACTCCAACCTGCACATGATGTTCTTCAACGGCGCCGAGTGGTCGGAACCGGTGGCCCTGGCCACGCTCAACACCGACTCGGAGGAGAAGAGCCCCGCCCTCAGCGCCGACGGCGCCGTGCTGCTCTTCCAGTCGGACCGGCCGGGCGGACTGGGTGGCCAGGACCTGTACGTCGCCAGGTGGGACGGCAAGCGGTGGTCGGCGCCGCGGAACCTCGGCGAGGCCGTCAACAGTGCGGCCAACGACTGCGACCCGTGTCTCTCGGCCGACGGGCGGCGCCTGTACTTCGCCTCCGACCGCGGCGGCGAGGCGGGCAAACTCGACATCTTCTGCATCGACGGCGTGGACCTCGGACCGCCGCGCGCAGAGTCCGAGCCGGCCCGGCCCGCCTCCGGCGGCGCCGCTGGCGTCGACGTGTTGTCGTCGCCGGCGGTCGACCGGTCGCCTGCGTTTACGCGCCACGGCGATTTTCTCTACCTCCAGTCCGACCGGCCCGGCGGCATGGACGGAATGGACCTGTACCGCAGCCGCATCCTGGGCGGCGCCATACAGCCGCCCGAGAACGCCGGCGAACGGATCAACAGCATCGACCACGACCTGGCGCCCGCCCTGACGTGCAACGGCTTCGAGTTGCTGATGACCTCCGACCGGGTGTTCAGCCAGCGCCGGGCGAGCCTGCTGTATTCGCAGGTCTCGTGGGAAGTCACCCGTGTGGACGATTGGGACGCATTCCGGTGGGTCGAGCGGTCCAAGTGGTGGCTTCTGGCGCTGCTGGTGGGCCTGCTCATCCTGGCCGGCCTCCTCGTGTGGTATTTCAAGTGGGGACGCTACGGCCCGCTGGGGCAGTACACCCGGTGCCTGGTCGTCTCGCTGCTCTTCCACGGGATGCTCCTGGTGCTGCTGAGCCTGTGGATGATCGGCCAAGTCTTCCACAAACGGACCGAAGGCCCCATGGAGGTGGCAGTGGACGCCAGGGCACTGGCCAGCGAACGGCTGGCCCAGGAGATCCGCGAATCCGTCAACGAAATGCCCAACACCGAGGACATGCTCTACGTCAAATCCGACGTGCCGTATCAGGACCTGCCCGACTACGAGCCGGTCAACCCCACGGCAACGACGATCGTCGAGTCGGACTTCGTCATCCAACGGGCAGACGTGCACGCCGAGGTGCAGCGCGTCGAGATCGCCGAACAGATCCAACTGCCGAAACCCAAGCCCGCCGTCGAGGGGAAACCGGCGCTGCATCTGAAGCCGGCCGACCTGGCGCTGGAGGAGGGACCCCCGAAGGCCGACGAGGGCGGCAAGGCGCCCGAACCCGTCGAGGTGGCGGTGGCGCCCGTCGAGACGGCCGACCGGATCAGCAAGACCGCCGGGGCCGTGCAGCCGTCGGACGGCAGCCCGCGCAAACGGCCGTCACAGATGGCCGAGGGCGCCCTGCCGCAGGTCACCGGAGCCGACAACGTGGCGGTTGCCAAAGCCACGCCGCCCGCCCGCGCCGTGCCGGAACTCGAAGGGCCGGCGACGGCACTCTCGAAGCGGATTCCCCCGCTCGCGCCGGGGCCGGACGTGCTGCTCGGCGGCGGCCTGGACGAAGGCACCGGCAGGGGCGACGGCAGCGACCGCCTGGACCCCTACATCGGACGCAGGAACAGACAGGCCATGGCACGCTTCGGCGGCGGCGGCGACGATACCGAACGGGCCATCGGACTGGCACTCGAATGGTTCAAGCGCAGCCAGGAGCCGGACGGCAGGTGGTCGCTGGAGAGGCACGGCGGGGCCAAGGGCCACGACATCGCCGCCACCGGTTTCGCAACACTCTGCTTCTTCGGATGGGACATCAAGCATACCGAGCAGGACAAGTACCACTACCAGCAGGTTATTGCCAAGGCCGTCAAGTGGCTCCTCAGCCACGTCGGCGAGGACGGCGACCTGACGGGAGGCCAGCAGAACGGCATGTACGACCAGGGCATCGCCACGATGGCACTGGCCGAGGCGTACGGCCTGACCAAGGACCCGGCGCTGCGAGAGCCGCTGGAGCGGGCGGTCAACTTCATCATCAAGGGACAGAACGAGAAACTGGGCGGCTGGCGCTACCGGCCGGGCAGCAGAGACAACGACACCAGCGTCTTCGGCTGGCAGGTGATGGCCCTCAGCAGCGCCCGGCTGGCGGGACTCGAGGTGCCCGACCGGGCGCTGCAACTGGCGGGGGCATGGCTCGACCAGGTGGCCAGCGGTCCCTTCAAGGGACGTTACGGCTATCAGCCGGGCCGAAACGCCTCGCCGGCGATGACGGCCGAGGGCATGTTCTGCCGCCAACTCATGGGCGTGCGGCAGACCGACGAGCGGCAGGCCGGCTCGGCGGCCTACCTCAAGAGCAACCTGCCCAACCCCGGCAACCCGAACTACTACTACTGGTACTACGCCTGCCTGGCCCTCCACCAGCAGCGGGGCCCGGTCTGGGAGGAGTGGAACTCGAAGATGAAGCCGGTCCTGCTCAATAGCCAGATACGGCAGGGCGGCGACGCCGGCAGTTGGCCCGACAAGGGCCAGTGGACCAAGGGCGGGGGCGGCAAGATCATGGCCACGGCCATGTCGGCGCTGTCGCTGGAGGTCTACTACCGCTACCTGCCCATGTACACCCTGCCCGAGCCGCCGAAACTGGCACCTCAGGATAGCGGGAAGGAGTAGGGCAAGGCCGGGTTGACCCGCGCAGGGGAATACCCTGCCTCATCCTTCCCGTACCGACACGAGAAGGGCTGGATCGGACGTGAGAACTGTCGCGAGCGGCAGGTTGTTCCGCATCTGGACATTGGTCCTCCGGCGCCTGGCAGCATGTGGTCGCAACGCGACGTATAAGCGGACGTTTTGGGACGCCCCGGCCCAAAACATTCCGCTTGATACGATTGCTGGGCCACTCCCTCAGTCCTTGTGGCCTCTAATACCCCAGAGCAACTGACCAAATGGATCTGGCATGGGCTTCCTGAAGTCGACCCAGGTGAACTGCCTCAGAAACAGCGGCAGTCGAGGCACACTTGCGCAGTCCTCGAGGATGATAGGGATCACCGGACACCGCCGTTTCACAAACTCGCCAAGAAACGCACGCAGTTCGATGTCCTGCCACGGTCCCAAGCCGCTCTGCCCGACGAACACCGCCGCCGTCTTGATCTGGGCGATCTGGTCTTCCAAGAGCTCCTGCCAGAGACGTCCGGGAGGCAACTGCTCTTCGTCAAACCATGTGCGAATGCCGGCCTCACGTAGCTTGGCGTTCATGCTTCGCACGGCGTCCTTGTCTTGGCTGTTGTGGCAAAGGAAAACGTCGAACTGTTCCTCGGCAACTCTCATCCGCCAGTAGTCACAGATGTCCATGTCCGTGCGTGACGCTGTGCTCAAGTCGTTCAACACGGTCTTGATCTGCTCAAGCACACCGCCGTAGGCACTGTTGCCGTGTTCCCGAAAGTGGTCCAGGCATTCCGAGCAGACCAAGCCGGATTTCATCCCAAGGTCGACACTAGTCTTATCCATCCACAAGTCGTTTATGCAGCCCGTGCGATCGTCGTGGCGGACGCCGATGTCCAGTCCCTGGAGAACCATGGCACAGAGGAAGAACACGGCTCCGTTGTTTGCCGGAAGGTCTGTGAGATGTTCCCACCCCCAGAGTGAGATGATAGCCTTGTTTCCCAGTCCCTCCCAGAAGTAGTTGTTGTCGTACGGGCACTCCGTGAAAAGGGCAACGTAGTCCGAGCCTGCACATTCCCGGAGTAGCGCCGGGGCCAACTGGTCGTATGAATCGGGAAAAGAGACGACGGGCTGCCCTATTCTGAAGGATGTGGCCCCCTTGACGACGGTTAGATCGGGGGCGAGCTTCGGCACGCTCTCGGCGATGCAGTCCAGGTCAATCGCTAGCGAGCGCTCTCCGTATGTTGTGACCTTCATATGTATCCTCCGGCCAAACTACTGATTACCTCGTTTCCGTATAACACGCACACCCGCCCCGCCAGCCGCATAACACGCAACGACTGAACGGCGATACGCAATGCCGACACCTGCCTTCGCCAAGGCGTCGGCGGGCTTGCCCCCGCCGACGCATGATCCGGCCACCTGATACCCGTCGCGTATAGACTACTCGAAAGTGTCTGCACCCGCAAGCGCGACATTCGAGCCCCTGCTGGTCCTTCCGGTCCGCCGCGCTCGAAAGCCCGTTTTCGCCGTTGCGCGGCGGGTCAGGAGACCGGCCGGGCAGAACTACCCTCCTATCCCGTTTGGCTATCGGCTGCATGAGACGCTTGGCAGGGCGGGCCCGCACGCGGTATACTCCGGCAGACGAGACTTGCCTGCGGCGAAACGTGAGTCCCGCCGTTGGAGGCCGCACGGGATCACCGCCGCCGGAGCAGGGTTCAATTTACAGAAAGAATGGTACGCCCGCTTGAGGAACTCCTCTGCAGTGGAGACCTGAAGGGTCTCCACCTGTGCGGACGCGCGCGCTTCTTGCTCTCGCTCGACGGCTTCCGCCTTGTCCTCCTCGCTCTCACCTGTTTCTCCACAGCCGGGCAGACCGCCAAGTAGGACAAGGCCGTAAACGTCACTACTGCGCTTCGCATTCTCCGTCTCCTCAAACAGGTGCCCTAACGCGTGCCGGTTAGCCGGGACGAATCCCTGAAGGCGCGGTACTTGCTGTAAGCAGTCGCCTTCGCTTCTGCCACGGGACAGACGACGCTGATGCAATAGAGCCGCTTGCCCTCATGGAAGGCCACGCCCCTGCTGTGGACGCTGGTCGTCAGCTCGTGGCAACTCAAGCATGGCGTTTGCCTCGAAATGGGCATGTCATGAGTATAACGCTCTCTCGCATGGGGTGGCGACCATATTCCTTCATCTGCTGGGCGCTGTTGCCGCGTTCGCGGACGACCCGGATTTCCGTGCATTTGCGCTCAACTTGCTCTCCGATGGAGGCCATTGCCTTGTCCACCTCGATCGGAACCCCGTCATACTGCGCGTTGCCAAGCACGAAGGCGGCTTGGCCGCCGGGCTTGAGCGCCCGGGCCACTTCCTTGAGGCTCAGGAAAAGGTCGAGGAAGTAGCCGTGCAGCATCGCAACGATCCGGGTCCGCTCCTCGTGTTTCGCGACCTTCCGGATCGCCTTGGTGATGAAGGCGGGCTCCTCGTACCCGTCTGCCGGGGGCCGGTCCGGCTTAGCCTCAGGGTGCGAGTGGAGCGTTTGGTATCGCAGGTTCCGGGTTTCGTCCCAGTCCAGGAAGCCGAACATGAGTTCGACGCCGAAGACCCTCGTGTAGCCGTGCCGGTTTGGGTACGGCGGCGAGGTGACCACGGCAGAGCAGCTCCCATCCTTGCTTTCAAGCAAGACTGCTTACGGGTCCATTTCGATGACCGAGATGGTGTGGGGTTTGTCGTACTGGTTGCCGGCCAGGTCGAGGTCGATGTTGGAAACGTAAATCTTACCGTCGCGCAGGCCCACCTCCGACGGCCGGTCGAGCAGTCCGCCGGCGCCGTCGGTGTTGTCGTTCCTGGCGATGGTGGTGACCTTGCCGGTCTTGCCGTCAACCTTGTGGACGGCGTTGCCGAGGAAGTCGGCGACGTAGACGTCGCCGGTCTTCTGGTCAACCTTCATGCCGTCGCAGGACTTCATGCCGGCGCCTTCTGCGAGGACCTTCTGCGAGGCGATCTTGCCTTGGGCGTCGAAGGTGATCTTGATGATCTGTGCGTCGCCGAAGTTGCAGACGAACATGTTGCCATCGGCGTCGAAGCCCATGCCGTTTGCCCCGACGGCCTGTTCCTCGTTCCTGGTCTGGATCGTCGCGATAAGGTGCTTGTCCTTGCCGCCGGGCTCCAGGGCGATGGGCTTCTCGGTGTCCAGTTCCGCCAGTTTGAACCGATACACGCCGCTGGGCAGGGGCTTGGCCTCCGGATCGAGTTTGGTTTCGGTAACGTAAACGCTGTCGCCGTGGCAGGAGACGGCGTTCGACATGATGAAGCCCGTGACGAGGACTTCGCAACCCTCGGCCTTGCCGTCTTTGATGACGACCCGCACCAGGCGCGACTTGTGCTCCTCGGTGCCGAAGGCCTGGTTGTCGGCGATGTAGAGGTTGCCGTCGGGCCCGATGTCCACGCCGAGCGGCCCGGCTTTCTTCGTCTCCGGATGGACGGGCAGGTCGATGATTTCGGTGATCTGGTCGTTCTTGTCGATCCTGAGCATCTTGGCGGGGTACTTATCGTCGTTGAAGTTCGGGCACGACAGGATGATGTCGCCGGTCTTGGGATCGACGGCCATGCCGTCGGGCGTGTTGTATTTCTCCGGCAGTTCGATGGCGAGTTTCGGCTGCTTGAGGGCCGGCGTGGAGGTTGGCTCGGAGGGCGTCTCGGCGCAGCCGGCCAGCAGAAGAGCGGCGGCGAGCGCGAGCGCTGTGGTTCTCGCAAGAGGCGGCAGTGTGTGTCGGTTCCATCGTTGCATCGTAGGCTCCTTTGCTCCAAGAGGACCGTTCGTCACGGCGCACACCGACGGCCGTGCGCCATCCGCAACGTTTCCAGGCGGGGATTGAAGCACAACACGCGCGGCGATTGCAACGATTCTCTGCCGGGGCCCAAGAGTGTGCGCGGCCCGTACGGGCCGCGCGAAGTGCGGGCCGCGATCTGGCAGGCGCACCGGCCGAAGTGCATCGTAAGGTTGCATCGCCGTCCGGATTTGGGTATGGTTGTGGCCCCGGGCCAGGCTAGGGTTCGGGAAAGGACGTTTTGTCGGCAACTTGCGTTTCAGAACAAAGGAGATTGCGATGAGAAGGCACAGTGCATGGAGGCGGGTCGCCACGGCCGGCTCGGCGCGGCGAGCGGCCGTGGTGTTGATGCTTGCGGGACTGGTGGCGCTCGGCGGATGCGAGGCCGCCGATACGGGCGCAGGCGGGGCGAAACCCACACTGTTCCTCTCGCTACCGGATTCCTGCAATACCCCGGACGGCATGACACTCGATCCCAAGACCGGCGACATCTTCCTGGCGTGCCCGAACTTCAACGACACGAAGTACCCCGGCATCCTGATGAAGATCGACACCCAGAACAAACTGACGCACTTCTTCGACATGCCCCCGCACCCCGAGACCAAGAAGGCCGGCCCCATGGGCCTGGACATCGGTCCCGACGGCAACCTCTACGTGGCGGACAACCAGTACTTCAGCGACAAGGACCACAAGTCGCGGCTCATCCGCGTCAATATCAAGGACGGCAAGCCCGTGGGCGCCGACGTCGTCGTGGAGGGGTTCAAACTCTCCAACGCCGTCATCTGGAAAGATAACAACGTTTACGTCAGCGACACGTTCTTCGACCTCGCGGACAAACCCGGCGCCAGCGGCATCTACCGCATCGGCCTCGATGAGATGAACGCCGGATGCGTTAAACTGAAGCCCAAGGGTGACGCCGACACGCACCTCATCGCCACCTTCACCACCGTTCCCAACCACCGGAACGACCTGGGCGGCGCCGACGGCCTGACCTTCGACTCCAAGGGCAACCTCTACGCGGGCAATTTCGGCGACGGCGTCTTCTCGAAGATCACCTTCGACTCTGGCGGCAAGGTGGTCTCGAACGAGGTCATTGTCAGGGACAAGGAGATGCCTTGCGTGGACGGCATCTTCTGCAACCTGGCGACCGACGAGATTTACATCACCGACTCCGAGAAGAACGCCATCCACGTCCTCTCGCCCGACGGAAAACTGAGGACGATTTGGGAGAACGACGACACCGACGGTTCGGACGGCCTGCTGGACCAGCCGTGCGAGGTGCTCATCCGCGGCAAGCAACTCATCATCGTCTGCTTCGACATGCCGTTCCCCGGCCTGAAGAACTCCGCGTACGACAAGCACCATACCATCTCGGTCATCCAGTTGGACAAGTAGTACGAGATGGCCGTTTGTGTTTGCCTGGCGGCCTTCCCAGGCCGCCGCGCGGAGGGCAGCATAGGAGCAGGAGTCGGCGATGGGGTTTGAGGACAAGACCGCCTTGGTGACGGGCGCCGCCGGCGCCATCGGCAAAGGCATTGCCGCCGACTTCTGCCGCAGCGGCGCCAAGGTGTTCATCACCGACCTGCGCGAGGATGCCCTCGACGTCGCGGCGAGCGAGATTACGGCCGCCGGCGGAACCTGCCGGGCCTTGGCGGCCGACGTGGTCGATGAACGGCAGGTCGTCGCCGTGGTCTCGGCGGCCAAAGAGGCCTTCGGCGGACGCGTCGACATCCTCGTCAACGTGGCGGGCGTCGTGGCACAGAGCAAGGTTGAAGATATCTCCGCCGATGAGTGGGACCGCGTGTTCGCCGTCAACTGCAAGGGCGCCTTCCTGTTCATCAAGCACGTGGTTCCGCTGATGAAGGCGAACCGCTACGGTAAGATCGTCAATTTCTCGTCGAAATCGGGCAAGACCGGCTCGGCGCTCATGGCCCACTACTCGGCCGCCAAGGCCGCCATCATCGGCCTGACACAGGCCCTGGCGTACGAACTGGCCGCCGACGGCATTACGGTCAACTGCCTGTGCCCAGGCACCACCGAGAACACCGGCGTATGGGACAACGTCTCGGCCGGCTACATCCAGAACCTCGGCATGGGCCGCGACGAGGTGGTCAAGAAGTTCACCGCGAAGGTACCGCTCGGCCGCCTGGCGAGCATATCGGATGTTGTGGCCGTCACCCGGTTCCTCGCATCCGACGACGCCGCCTACATGACCGGCCAGGCCGTCAACGTGACCGGCGGCCGGGAGATGCATTAGGGCGGGGTCAGGTAAGTCTTTTGCCGTCGGGTGCCGTTCTCGCCGCAGCAAAAGACTTACGTAAGACCGCATAGAGCGTTCTGACGAAAGTTTTGCGCGGTGGGTCCGGAGACCCGCCGCGCAAAAGGCCTTCCTAGCGTTGCAGTCGCTAAGCGCGTAGCAGTCGCTAAGTGCGTAGCAGCGGGTTCCTCGAAGTGGGCAACGTAGCATCTGAAACAGGAGAACGCGTATGTTTACCCGAGAGCAGGTAGCCAAAATCATCGACCACGCGGTCCTGAAACCGTTCGCCACCAGCCAGGACGTCATCGACGGGGCCAGGATGTGCAAAGAGCGCGGCGTGGGGAACTTCTGCGTCAGGCCGACGGACGTGGCGCCGGCGGCCGCCGAACTCAAGGACTGCGATACGACCGTGGCTTGTGTCATCGGCTTCCCGCACGGCAGCAACCGGCCCGAGACGAAGGCGCTCGAGGCCCGCCTTGCCATCGAGGACGGCGCGGACGAGTTGGACATGGTCATGAACATCGGCCAGTTCCTATCGGGCAACCACGAGGCCGTCCGGAAAGACATCGAGGCCGTCGTGGCCGAAGCGAAGCAGGCCGGGGCGCTCGTCAAGGTCATCCTGGAGATCTGCTGGCTCTCGCCCCCCCAGATCGCCCAGGCCTGCCGACTCGCCGAGGCCGCCGGCGCCGACTTCGTCAAGACCTCCACCGGATTCGGCGACGGCCCCGCCACGCCCGAGGCCATCGACATCATGGTCAAGACCGTCGGCTCCGGCGTGGGCGTGAAGGCGGCCGGCGGCGTCCGCTCGTGGGAGACCGCCGTGGCCTACCTCGAGCAGGGCTGCAAGCGGCTCGGCGTGGCCTCCACCGAGAAGGTCCTCGACGGAGCCCCCCAGTGACCGACGCCATGAAGGCCGTCGTCTATCACGCGCCCGGGGACATCCGCGTCGAGACGGTCGCGGCGCCGCCCTGCGGCCGGGACGAACTGCGCGTGAAGATCGACGCCTGCGCCGTCTGTGGCACCGACCTGAAGACCTATGTGCATGGTAACCCCCGCATCAAGGCCCCGATGGTCATGGGGCACGAGTTCACCGGTCTCCTGGAGACGGTGGGGGCCGCGGTCGAGGGGTTTTCGGTCGGCGACCGCATCGTCATGGCCACCTCGGTGTCGTGCGGCGAGTGCACCTACTGTCGCCGCGGATGGCGGAACC
>Ga0114918_10006159_pt1 | contig 10181 bp, 5 predicted proteins | sample LantaG_FD_87015 | JGI IMG/M metagenome (GOLD analysis project Ga0114918, IMG submission 87015) | Deep subsurface microbial communities from Baltic Sea to uncover new lineages of life (NeLLi) - Landsort_02402 metaG | ecosystem: Environmental > Aquatic > Marine > Oceanic > Sediment | place: Baltic...
ACAGCAGTTTTTTGCTTATGGTTGCGAGCTTGCTCGTTAACGGGCTCCAAAAATCTCGTAACTGAACGGTTACGAATGGCGCTGGCCTTGGTTTTGGGATAGGTTCTGGCTGGTGTGGTAGACTCGGGCTTATGCGTTTGATGCATCGGGTTGCGTTGAAGGAAGGAGCGAGTGCAGTTATGTCTTATGTGCGTTTTGCGATGGTTTGGGTTGGGATTATTGTGGCTCATCTTTTGGCATTTGCTGTTGAAGGCGATTCGTTGGGTGACGGGGACGTTGTTCACCGCGATCATGAACGTGCTGACTGCTTGTGGTGGAAAGCCCAAAAGCCTGATGCCCATTTCGAATCGCGCGGCCTGTTTTCTTCCGCGTTCTGGCATTGTGAAAACGGCGAGTACGAACGCGCGGCGTGTATTCTCGACGTTGCCGCGCGGATGCAGAATCGCGATCCGGATAGCCGAAGCTATGGCAATTTCTATTGGCGTTGGGGTGAGGAGAAACTGCTGGATCTCAACGCGGTCGATTTCTGCATGAAGGCGGCGCCGATCATTTGGATCCGGCATCGGGATAAGCTCCCGGAGGTAGCGCGCGAGACGCTCTTGGAGACGCTGAAACTGGCGGCGATAGGCTGCCGGAATCACGCTGTTTCCTCGAGTTATACGAACATTGCGTTGATGAACGCGCTCGATCTCATCCTGTTGGGGCAAGCGCTCGAAGACTCTTCGCTTCAAGAAGAAGGACTCTTGCGGCTCGATGGCGTTTGCGAATACACGCGCACGTACGGTATCCATGAATACTGTAGTCCGACGTACTACGGAGTCGATATGGAATGCCTTCAGTTGCTCCAAGCATTCTGCGACGATCCGCGGGGGCACAAGCAGGTTGTCGCGTTGCTCGAACTGTTGTCGGCCGATATCGCGCTGAATTGGTGGTGGCCGGGTGACCGCCTCGGAGGCGCGCATAGTCGCGAATACAATTTCTTGCACGGCGGCGGCAACTATCTGCCGACGGGAGGCAGCGTCTTCGGGCGTCCGAAATGGGTTCCACAGGAAAGCCTAATCACGTTGAGCAAGGAACGCATCCCCCGGTTGGTGCGGCAGCGTTGGGGATCCGGCCTTATGGACACGCGCACCTATTTCGTGTGCAAAGACGTAGGTCTAAGCACGGCTGGGGCCAACCACGGTCCCATGGATTTGCCGCTCACCGTCGACCTGCCCGGTAGAGAAGATCCCCGGTGCTATTTCATTCCCGACGCTCGTAGCGATCCTTATGGAACGAAGAAGATCACCGCCGGCGCCCATCACAAGACACATCATCTATGTCCGTTGTGGCTCGCGACGCAGCGCCGTGGCGACGCGTTGGGAATGGCGTTATACGGTGCCCATGTCATGGGACAAGCTACCGAGCAGCTCGCGTCGCATTTTGTGATGCGCCGTCGGGTTGACGGTTTCTGGATTGGCGATCGGCAAGTGGCGTTGGCGGAGGCAGAGACTGCCGAGTTCGCCGTGGGTATGGACGAACCGGTTGTGTTGAAACTGGGAACGGCGGCGGTAGGTGTCCGCGTTCCATGGGCGGTCGGGATTAGCGATACGCCCGCGCAGATTGCGCTGGTCAACGATGGGAACGATTACGGTGCGGTGCGGCTGACCGTATCGCATCCCGGCATCTTCAAACCGGACGATATCAAGAGCGCGGAAGACCGGCCCAGGTCGCGCCCCGCCGCGGCCATGTGGGTGCGTGTAGGCAGCGGCCTTGATACGGACGAGGCGTTCACGGCGTGGCGGCGCGAGTTCGCGCTTGCCGCGGCAAAGGCCGATGTTGACGACGAGCATATCCGGATCGAGGTCGAAGGCCAGGACGGCCCGGTCGTTGTCGGCACGTCGAAGCCTTACAACAAACCCGACGCCGTCGTGCCTGAACCGACCCGCGCCTTGCTCGAGCTTGATGGCGAGGATGTGGGAAGGGAAATCATGAAGAGGTGTCCGAGGGGGCAGAGCTAGAACTCTGAAATGAATCTGGCACTCAGGAAATCAGGAAGAAGAAGTACACCAGCTCGTTCCGAAATTCAATTTGGGAACGAGCATTCACCCCGTGGCCGGGGCCATTTGTATAAGAAACACAGCCCTTTGCTGGTTTGCACTGAGCACAGTGGAGGTGGCCGAATAATGCGAATATGTCGTGTGAACAATGTGAATAGCCCTGTGTTTCTTAGGAGCATTCACCCCGTGGGCGGGGCCATTTGTTAAAGAAACACAGCCTCTTGCTCGTTTGGACTGAGCACAGCGAAGATGAGCAAATACTGCGAATATATGATGCGAACAGTGCAAATAACTTGAAGTTTCTTAGGAGGGGAACGAAATGAAGAACGGCAAATGCCCGAAATGCGGATCATCTGATGTGCTACACGTTGAGAAGTGATACCCCGAGCCTTGGGAAATCGTGGGTGTAACTCTTTGGTCAAAGGTTCCCGTGGATGACTATATCTGCGGTGGGTGCGGTTTCAGGGAAACCTACCTCAGCGACCTCGCTGACATAGACAAGATTAGGAAGAGCGCATCCGTTTCCGAAGGGAAATAGCCATTGTCGTAGGGTAAAAAACTCGGCCCGTATTTTGGCTCCGACGAATAGGGCTGATCGGTGCCGCTCGAGGTGCGCATTCAAATTTGGACTTTTCGGCGGCAGCACAACGGGCTTCGTCTCTGAGCCTTCGAGCACACCGCGAAACGCATCGCACCAAGCTGTGCAACAGACTTTCGGGAACCAGGGTGGCATTTGGGAAGTGCCATACGCTAACCTACCGTGGAAGGCCGACTAACGGGAGAAGCGCACATCAAGATTCGTCTGGATCTTGTCAACGTGGTTGCTCTGCCGCGGCGCGAAATTGAAGTTAATGGCACGAGGAAAAACTCGATCAAAACGAAAGGTTCACTTATGGTCTTGCTTAGGCTTACCTTGATTACGCTCTCAATGTCTTCGGTTACCATGGCCGCGCACGCGGCGTCATCGTCGCAGGATGTGCTGTGGTATGCCCAGCCGGCCAAGGATTGGCTTCAGGCGCTGCCGCTGGGCAACGGCCGCTTGGGCGCGATGGTCTACGGTACCGCGCCCAAGGAGCACCTTCAGCTAAACGAAGAAAGCCTTTGGGCAGGCGAGCCGGTGGATGTGTGCCCGGAAAATTTCAAAGAGAACCTGGCCAAGGTGCAGGAATTAGTCCTCAAAGGGGAAATCAAACAGGCGCGTGAATTGGGCCTGAAAACCATGGCCAAATCGCCGACGTCGTTCCGGTCCTATGAACCTCTCGGGGATCTATGGATTGAAATGGGCCATGGTCCCGACATAAAAGACTACCGCCGGGAATTGGTGCTGAACACGGGCGTAGCAACCACCACCTACGCGGTGGACGGTGTAACCTTCACCCGTGAAGCCTTTATGTCGGCCGTCGACGACGTCCTCGTGATTCGGCTGGCAGCCTCCAAGCCCGGTAGCATCATTGCGAAGATATCGCTGACCCGCAAGAAGGACATGATCGTTCAGGCCGATGGAAACCATCTGAACATGGACGGACAAATCGTCGATATTGCCGCGCCCGACGGTTACGAAGACAATCCAGGCGGCTCGGGACCCGGTGGCAAGCACATGCGTTTCGCGGGCAGATTGAAAGCACAATCCAAAGGTGGAACCGTGAGTTCGAATGGCGAGTCGCTGCTCATTGCAGGAGCCGATGAAGCCGTCCTGCTCTTCACGGCCGCCACGGATTACTCGTTGGACCAAATGAATTTCGATCGCACTATCGATCCCGGCGCAGAAGCCTCTCGTATTCTCGGCGAAGCCGCTCAGAAATCCTGGCAAGAACTTCGCGCCAGCCATGAAAACGATCATCGTTCCTTCTACGAACGCGTATCCCTGGATCTCGGAAAGGGCGCGGATGAACTCCCGACGGACCAGCGCCTGGCCAATGTTGTCAAGGGCGAAATGGACCCCGGGCTCGTCGCCCTCCACTTCCAATTCGGACGTTACCTGCTGATGGGCAGTTCGCGCGCACCCGGCCGCCTGCCCGCCAACTTGCAGGGCGTCTGGAACAAAGAAATGTGGGCTCCGTGGGAAGCGGACTATCATCTCAACATCAACCTGCAAATGAACTACTGGCCTGCCGACCTCTGCAACCTTTCCGAGACCATGCGCCCGCTTACGGGCTGGCTAAGCGGACTCGCCGAACGAGGAACGCAATCCGCGCGACGCCTCTACGACGCAGACGGTTGGGTGGCCTTTGTTTCCACCAACCCCTTCGGCCGCACCACGCCCGCGGGCTCGAACAAAGAATCGCAGTTCATGAACAGCATACTCGATCCCTTGGCGGGCGCCTGGATGGCGATCACCCTCTGGCGGCACTATGAATTTACGCAAGACCGGGCGTTCTTGGAAAAGAAAGGGTATCCGGTTTTGAAAGGCGCCGCCCAATTCATTCAAGACTATTTAGTGGACCACAAGGGCCAGCTCGTAATTGTCCCCTCGACTTCGCCAGAGAACAAATACATTCTCCCCGAAACCGGCCAGGCTTTGCGGATTACCCACGCGTCCACGTACCACATGATGATCGTGCAAGCCATCTTTGAAGCCGTGATTGCGGCGTCCGAGATACTAGACGTCGATCCGAAACTGCGGACCGAACTTCAAACGACCTTGAACAAGTTGCCGCCGATCCAGGTCGGAAAAGACGGCTCTATCCAGGAATGGATCGAGGACTACGAGGAAGAGAAACCAGGCCATCGCCACATCTCGCACCTCATCGGATTCCATCCGTTCTCCCTCATTACCAAGGACAATGAACGGTTGTATACGGCTGCGCAAAAAACCATCGAGCGGCGTCTTGCCCACGGCGGAGGACACACGGGATGGAGCCGTGCATGGATCGTCAACTTCTGGGCGCGTTTCGGCAACGGCGATGCGGCATGGGACAACGTCCAGGCGCTGCTGGCGAAATCAACGCACCCGAACCTGTTCGACAATCATCCGCCGTTCCAGATCGACGGAAACTTCGGAGGCACCGCCGGTATCGCCGAAATGCTCGTGCAGAGTCATGCTGGAAAAATCGAACTGTTACCGGCGTTGCCCGCAGCCGTACCCAACGGTAGTGTAAGCGGGCTACGCGCAAGAGGCGGCTTCGAAGTCGACATCGCCTGGTCCGGCGGAAAGTTACTGGAAGCCACCATACGCTCGCTACGAGGCCAGCCATGCCGGATCCAAAGCCGCGTGCCCGTTGAGGTGCTCTGCAACGGCAAGCGAATCGAAACCGAACAAGCGAAAGAGGTGATAACGTTCCCCACCGCTACGGGCAAGATCTATCGACTGGTGGCGAAGTAGGGGTTACTCTGCCCGCGCGATCAGTTCATCGTCCACGAAGGTTGTATCATTGGGATTGGGCGCGTGGAAATAGGTGGCTTCCGCATCCGGATCCGCGTATTCCGTCAGCGTCAGACTGAAATCGTGCTTTGCCGCCGGATACCACGAAGTAGTCTTCCATGCCTTAACGGTGCAGGATTGGCCGCCGGGCCGCACGGATTGGTCCTCGTTGGGCCCCTCGAGTGTCGATGGATCGATCGTAATGGCGCGCAAGTTAACCCCAACAAGCTTCTCGTTTGTTCCAGGATTCAACGCAAATACTTGCGGCCCGCGCATAACGGCAACACGCCCCGCCTGAGCCTTGAAGCCTTTCACGAGCCGCAACGGCATTTCGAACGCGATATGCACCTCGTCACCGGGCTTCCACGTGCGATCGATCACCGCGAACGTCCCCGGTTTCCACTCCCCCTTCCACGCTTTCTTGTTGATTACGATACGGCCTTTCTCGCACCACGCGGGGATACGAAGGCTCAGCGGAAACTCGGCCGCCTTTGCCACGTTGACGTGCAGCGTCACTTCGCCGTCACTCGGGTACTTCGTTTCCTGCACAAGCCGCAAACCCGTGCCGCACGATAGCGTCATCTCCACGCTCGATTCGGCGTACAGATTCACGACGACGCCCCTATCCGAGGTGTAGTAAATCATCTGCGGCAATTCGGCCACGATCCGACGGTAGTTGCAGGGACAACAGTACGCGTCACCCTTCCAATAAACGCGTTTCCCCTCGGAGGGCACATAGTAGCGAAGCCGCCGGCCATCGGGCGATTGCGCGGCGAACAACGCGTTGTAGATCGAACGCTCCATCATGTCCGCGTACAGCGCATTTCCACCCGTGCGCAACAACTCGTCCAACCACCGGATGATATACGCGGTTGCGCACGTCTCGCCAAGATTGGCGACGCCATCCTGCGTATCGTGCCAGCACTCGTGTTGGCCGCAAGTTCCAATGATCGACAGCCCGTCTCCCTTCAACATGAAATCGAGCGCATGTTGCGTTGGGGCCAGCAACCGCGGATCGGGTTGGATCTTGTTCAAACGAAGCTGGGCGAGGCTTCGGCAAATATAAGCATAGACGTGTCCCTGGATCGGTCCCCAACGCCCCGTGACGATGAGCCCATCCCATTCCTTCAACTTGCGCAACCCCGTCACACCATCCAGATACTTCTGCTCCTGCGTCTCCTCGTACAACGCCAGCAACGCCCCCTCGAGCCCGGTCACCGCCATGTACACGGTAATGTCGCCGTTGCCCGGTTTGCGATCGGGATCGGCGCCCCAACCATCGAGGACATAGTTCGCGGCCTTCTCCGCCGCGGCCAATGCGTCGTCGTTGCCGAAGAAGCGGTGGTCCATGGCAAGCGCATAAATAAGATACCCCATCTCGTGAATATCCCACAGCTTCCAGATCCGCGCCGGCCGCATAAAATAACCGATATACCCATCGTCTTCCTGGGCCGCAATGATCTCCTTCACCAGATGTTCCTTCAGCGCAACCACCTCGGGGTCTTCCGAGTAGATCGCGAAACGCACCGCCGCATCAATAAGTTTGCCCAGCCCGATATACCCGCCATTCCCGCGCTTCTCGCGAAACGGCTTTAGAAAAACACCGTCCGCGTCCAGTACCTTCAGATTGTTGTCGATCGTAATGTCGATACGGCGCCCAATCTCGCCGCCGACTTCGACCTTGCGCAGGTCCACGCGTTGCAAAGTATCAGCGGTTGCGCTATTCATAGCGACGCACACCACAGACACCAGTAATGGGATCAATTTGAATCTCATCGTTCCTCCTGTATTTGTGTTGCAGACTCATGCGGATTACTCCAGCGGAATGTGCACGTTAAACGAATGGCTGCGGTCCACGCCCGCCGCGCAGAAGAGAACCGCCGGTATGCCGTCTTCAAGATAGAGCTGCGGGCGTTCGAGATGGTTCAATTCCTGCTCCGTCCCATCTTCCCAACAGATTGTGCGCGTCGAGACGAGGGTGTTCGCGGAGGGTTTCCAATCATGGCCGTCGGCGGACTCGAAAAGGACCAACGTTCGTTGATGCGGCGTATAGTTGGCCTGCATATCTTTGAGGATGCCGTAGAACCGGCCGTCTTGCCGCCAGATAAACGGATCTTCCGCCGGGAACTTGCTGGTTTCATGCGTGAGAATCGGCTTCGAATCTTTCTTGAAAGGCCCGAGCGGGTCATCGGATACCGCCACGCCATGAAAGACACGCCCGTCTTCGCCGAGGCACTTGTACACCATCAAGAACGAACCGTCGGCGCACTCCGTGATGCTCGGGTTCGACGTCATCCGCGCATCATGCGTGCCAGGCGTCGCGGGGATAAGCGGCTCGTCGATGCGCGTCCAAGGCCCCGCTGGATGATCGGCGTAGGCCACGCCGATCCGTTGCGTTTCGCGCGTGGGATGCCAATAATCCGCCTTCGAGTCCGGCATGCCATCGGGTATTGTGCCCTCGACGCGCGCCGAACTGAAGTAAAGGTAGTACTTGCCGCGCGCACGCATTACCGTCGGGTTATGCGTCGTGCTCGTGACCCAGTTCGGCCCCTGCTTGCCCGGCAACGCAACCGACTGAAACGTGTACGGCCCCAACGGATCCTTCGCCGTTGCATGCGCGATTTCCGAATGCGACAACCACGCCGCATGACCCAAACGCCGCGGCCAGCGCGCATACAGCAAATGGCACACACCATCATCCGTGCGCGTCATGCTGCCGCCCCAGATGTACCAATCCTCGTCGATAAACTTCGCCCGTGCCGGGATAGGCCGGATCATCGTATTCAGGTTCAACCCCGAATTTTTAGCAGCCATCGAATCATTCCCCGCAACCAGTGCCATCGCCGCGGTCCCAGTCGTGGCCAGAAATGTGCGTCGAGTGTGCCCATACTTAGTCATTGTGCGTTCCTCCCTTATATGTTCGCATTCTAAGGGGGCATACGAGGCTCCGTCAAGAGAAAGTGAACATTTCGGTGTTCAGGGCTATAATTGGGTTGTCCTGCATCAATCTGAGAAGGAGCCTGCGCCAAGCCTTCCAGGCCTATATACTGGATGCTCCGCAAGAAATCGTGCGCCGTTGACGGGGCCATCACCGGGCGATGCAGCAACCGTTGCAGCCCTTCGTCCGCCCGCAGTACTTCGAGGTCGTCGATACACACCCCGCCCGCATACGGGATCAGCATCAGATCCAGAACACTGGCGCTACGCGCATACCCGCGATCGCGTTCCTTCGGCGGCAGCAACGCGTCGATGTCCTTGAACAATCCCATGCCGTGTGCCAGATTCACCAACGCCGGTACTCCGCCCAATCCCGTCACCGCCGCATCCGTTTCCTCGCCCTTTACTCCAATCCGTCTTTGACGTATCATGATTTTCACCTCGTGGGTGCGAGCCTGGTTTTACTTTCTACTGCATATTATCCCTTGTGGAAGCAGACAGATTTATACTTACGAGGTTTTTTTCATGGCCTTACCCGGCGATCCGGGGTAGTTCTTGTGTATTGATTTGCGCTTGGTTTCCGTGTATTCCGCCAATCGGCGATTTATTCGTTTGAATTACCGCCGAGTTTCTGATTAATTGAGAGCTTGTGAAAAAATGAGGCCGAATCAGAGGGGTCATTTTACAGAGCCTCAACCCCCGTGTCATTCCCGCGAAAGCGGGAATGACACGGTTCTTCTATTTATTCACACGCTCTGAGGGAAGATCATCATCAAGATTATGATCGGGGCATTACGGACATATTTTTGCACCCCTCAACATGTTCTTCAAAAAAAGTGGCACATCTCGGTGTTTCCTGAACCCAACAACGAAATCGAGCGAGACCAAGGTGCCGTCGCATTGTTGGGGAACTCACGAAGCTCGGGATTTGCATCGGCACCACAATGGTGCGCCAGACTCTCAAGGACTCCGGCGTTCATCCGGTCCCGTCGTCGTCGCCGATTTGGGTGTCGTCGATGGGGGCGCCGGGCATCTCGAAGGTGACGGGCGGGGGGATGGCGCCGGGGCCGCCGAGGTATTGCCGAACGATAGCGGCGGCTTCCTGGCGGCCCAGCGTGAAGGCCGCGTCAGGGGTGCCGGGGCCGGGGGTTTCCGTGGGGGTGTCTTGGCGCATATAGAGGGTTTGGGTGGGGAAGGCGAATTCGACGCCGAGTTTTTTGGCAAGGCGTACAATATCAACAAAAAGCCGGTGCCGTTCGCGCAGTTCGGTGCCCCAGTCGGGGGTTTCGACGAAGCAGTAGAGCAGGACATCGAGCGAGTGCGCGGCGAACTGGTTGAAGTAGCAGTGGAAATAGTCTTTGCGGGTGTAGGGATGCTGGCGGATGAGTTCGCGGATCCTTTCGCAGAAGGCTTCGATTTTTTCCGGGGCGGTGTCGTAGGTGATGGCGATGTTCGTTTTGATGCGGCGGTAACGGCGCGCGCCCATGTTGTCGACGGCGGTGTTAATGAGCTCGGAGTTGGGCACGGTGATGAGCGAGTTGTAGAAGGTGCGGATGCGGGTGCTGCGGATCCCGACGCTTTCGACATTGCCGTCTACTGTGCCGATGGTGACCCAGTCGCCGATCTCGAAGGGACGGTCGAGGAGGATGGTAAAGGAGCCGAAGATATTGGCGACCACATCCTTGGCGGCGAGTGCGAAGGCCAGACCGCCGAGGCCCAGGCCGGCGAGGATGCTGCCGTAGTCCCATTGGTTGCGTTCGGCGACGACGACAATGGCCGCGATGATGATGAAGAGTTTCAGGCTGCGCGTGACAATCGGGACCAGGAGATCGTCGAATTTGTTA
>Ga0114918_10006160_pt1 | contig 10180 bp, 9 predicted proteins | sample LantaG_FD_87015 | JGI IMG/M metagenome (GOLD analysis project Ga0114918, IMG submission 87015) | Deep subsurface microbial communities from Baltic Sea to uncover new lineages of life (NeLLi) - Landsort_02402 metaG | ecosystem: Environmental > Aquatic > Marine > Oceanic > Sediment | place: Baltic...
CAGCAGAAGATGCAGGAAAGAAGACAAAAGTTTCTGCAGCTTGGCGAAAAAAGCGCTGGCGAAGAAGATAAGGAAGCTGCCGATAAGGGAAAGGCCGGCGCAAAAGGCCGGGGAAGGGGCAAAGGAAAAGATAAGAGCGAAGGCGAAGAAGAGGACGAGAACGAGCAGTAGAGTTACTTAGCTCTGGTGTGGCCGGTAATCGAAATAAAAGGGTGGGTCAAGAGGTGATAAAATGTTAAGAAGAATACTGATTATAGTTGCGGCGGGGGCGATAAGCGTTCTTTGCCTCAGCGGCTGTAAGAAAAGCTCAAGTGAGGCCGAGTCTGAACAGGAAGTTGTCAAGACGATGGCTGAATACGAGGCCGAGGCGAAAAAAGAAATTACCAAAGAAAATATCGACGCCGAGCTTGAGAAAATCGAAAGCGAGCTCGAGAAGGAAATCGCCGCGGGAGAATAATCTGCACTACTCTTACCATCTGCTCTGGCGTTGAAAAGGAGCAGCCGGGAGTTCTTTGCCTGCATAAGCTTTACGGAGATTTTAACGAGATACGCTTCACGATTTACCCTGAGCCGACTTGTCCTGAGCATCATCGAAGGAGTCGAAGGGCTTCACGAAATACGCACTTGTTTTCTTTCCCTTTGTGCCTCTGTCCATGTTTTTCTGCGACATACGACATACGATATACGAAATTTGAGCTACAAACAATGGACTCTTAACTAAATTTGTTTGACGGGCGCTGTGGTTTTAGATATGATAGAATCTGAATCTTCAGGATTCGTCAGGAGATATGTATGAACAGGAATATAGTGATAGCGGAAGACAAAATCCGGGAGTTTTGTGAGCGTCATTATATTCGCCGGTTAGCCATTTTTGGTTCGGTGCTTCGTGATGATTTTGGGCCGGAAAGTGACGTGGATGTGCTGGTTGACTTTATCCCCGGTCATACCCCTGGCTTTTTCAGGCTGTTCGAAATGGAAGAAGAGCTATCCGGCTTATTAGGCGGGCACAAAGCGGATATGCGAACGCCGGAAGATTTGAGCAGATACTTCCGCGACAAGGTGGTAACGGAAGCGGAGGTGCAATATGTCCGAGGCTGACAACATTCGAATTCGGCATATCCTTGACGCTGCCCGTGAAGCAGTTGCTTTTGCGAAGGGGCGTAGCCGTGCGGACCTTGACAGCGACCGCAAGCTGAGCCTTTCTTTGGTTCGGCTGCTTGAGATAATCGGAGAAGCGGCGAAAGGCATTTCGCAGGAATTTCGCGACTCTCACTCTGATTTGCCCTGGAAGAGTGTGATTGGAATGCGGGACAGGCTTATTCACGGCTATTTTGACGTCAATCTCGACGTGGTATGGGAGACAGTCACACAGGACTTACCATCTCTTATTGCACAACTGGAAAAGATTGTAGCGGATTAACACCAGTTTCATCGGTTTCCCTTCGAGTTACGAGCGATGAGTTAGCCACAGATTTCGCAGATTTCTCAGATTTAATTTATTATAAATTAGCCACAAAGGCAATAGAGAACCGGAGTTTTTAACGAGATACGCTTCACGCTTCACGTTTCACGAATTTATTTGACGCATTGGCGGATTTTGAGGTATATTGACCTCTGATTGCGAGATACGATTCACGAGATATTTATCCTCCGAAGCGCCTGCTCCGCCGTAGGCTACGAAGGCGGAAGCGATTCTGCGGAGGACGGACGAGATACGAAAGTTGAACCGAACCAGCGGCTGAACTCGGCCGCCGTATACGCGGCGCTGCTGAGCGGATATGAATGGGAAATACCCAATTCTGATAGAATTAGAGGATCAATATGATGGTCTATACATATCTGGCAAAACTATCACCACGACAAAAAATGTGGTTTGTCGCGAGCGTAGTGGCGGTTCTTCTAATCACCGTCCTTGGCATATTATGCGAACCTCACAGCCCGAGTCAGGCAGGAAACCAATTCACAGTAAATATGAGTATCCGGGAAATTGCCCCAAAACTGGATGTCACCGGTAAGGGCCTGGCACGTGAGCTTGCCTTATCACTGGACACGCCGAAGAAAAAACCACTTAGCGAATTGGGGATATCTCAGGAAAAACTGGATCATGCGACTACACATATCCTTTCCCATCGCTCGACAGGACTAAAATATTATCTATTTGCGGCAATCGTGCTGTTTGGTTTGGTGTATCTGATTCATTTTGGTCGGCCGGATAATGCAAATATCTCCGAGCGAAAACTGTGGTATCCGCGAATCCCATATATCACGTGCCTCCTTGTTACCGTGCTTGTATGTGGTTTCGTGCTGGGGAAATCCCCGAATCCAATGGAAGGGACAGTTAAAGTCTTTAAGTCCATGGTAGGGCTGTATCCATCTATGGTCAGCAAATTGCTTGCTTTGATTTTTTTTGTTGTATTGGCCATCATCGGGAATAAGCTTATCTGTGGATGGGCTTGCCCGTTCGGTGCGCTGCAGGAATTGGTCTATAGCCTTCCCATACTCCGTAAAATGAAGCAGTGGAAAGTGCCATTTTGGCTGACGAATACGATAAGGGGTGGATTGTTTTTTGTAGTGCTGTTATTTCTCTTCGGCATTGTCGGCGGCAGAAAGGGGTTTGTGATTTACCATTATCTTAACCCGTTTAATCTGTTCAATCTGGATTTCGACCATTGGCTGATTCTGGTCACAGTTGTTGTGTCTCTGGCTCTGGCGTTTTTTACATACCGGCCGTTTTGTCATCTTATCTGCCCTTTTGGTTTTGTTTCGTGGATTGCAGAACAGATTAGCTTAACGAGGATAAAGATCGATTATGAGAAGTGCACAAACTGTGGGCTGTGCATCAAGGCCTGCCCGACGGAAGCCGCTAAAGATAGAGTATCGGATAAGCTATTTGGTGCTGATTGCTTCAGTTGCGCCCGTTGCCTGAATGTATGCCCCCAGGACGCTATCCGATATGGTTCTGTGTTTTCCAAAACCTCTTGCGAGAAACTTCAGAAACAACCTGCTTTAGAAAAAGGCTCTGCTTAGACGGGGATGTTCGTGGGTTTTAATCGCTGATACCCACCCCCCATGCCTGCTCAACCTTAGGTTTTGTACCGGTCCGAGCAAGGGATTTCCAGAGGAAAGAGCAATTCAACTCTTGATTTGATAGAAGCCCACTGTATAATTCAATTGTAAAGTTTACGATTCTCAATAGGAGACGGAAGATATGAAAAGAAGGGACTTTTTGGCCGCAACGTGCCTGGCCGGATTTGCACCGCTGAGCGAAGCTGGTCGGGCCGACAGCAGAAGTGCCAAGTCGCAACGTGAGTACTACGAACTGAGGCACTACCAGATACAGTCGCAGGACAAACAGAAGCTTGTGCTCGATTTCTTGAAGGCCGCGGCGATACCGGCACTGAATCGCAAACATATCGCACCTGTCGGCGTCTTTACAATACTGGAAGGGGACAATCCCGACCTCTATGTGCTGCTGCCGCATAAATCTCTGGAATCGGTCGTCACTGCCTCATCGCTTATAGTGTCAGATGCCGAATACAAAAAAGCCGGTGCAAAACTGTTGAATGCACCGAAATCGGATGCAGCTTACGAGCGCATCGAGAGTTCGCTTATGCTCGCTTTCGAGGCAATACCAAAGCTTGAGCTGCCCACGAAGAAGCAGTCGCGCATTTTCCAGTTGCGTATTTACGAAAGTCACAACTCGCTCGCGGGCAAGAAGAAAGTTGAGATGTTCAATACCGGCGGAGAAATAGCAATTTTCAGGCACACCGGCTTGAACCCAGTGTTCTTTGGTCAGTCATTAGTGGGGACCAGACTGCCGAATCTGACATATATGCTCGGCTTCGATGATATGGACAGCAAAGAAAAGAGCTGGGACAGATTCCGCAATGACCCCGGCTGGAAGAAGCTCAAGGCAGAACCATACTACAAGGACACCGTCTCCAAGGTCACGAACATATTATTGCGTCCGGCCTTGTGCTCGCAAATCTGAGCCTGAAGCTTTTCGAGGATATTGGTGCGATGACGGCCAGAAGCAAACGCTAAACGTGGCAAAGAGATGATTTTGAGGTAATTGAGTTAAAATGTCTGCGAAAGAATATTCAAGTTATCAGCGTGATGTTATTTCCAGATATTATGACAATGTCGAGGCGATAACGCTGGGCAGGTTGCAGGAATTGGTGGGCCAGCTTTACCTTGCCGAGAGCGAGGCTAAGCAGGCTCGGCTCTGGGAGAGGGCGCAGAAAGCGATGGTGAGGCTTAAGATAAAGCCTGCGATAATTGAGCATATTATGAACAAAAAGGATGTTGTTGTTCTTGCGAAGAATATTGAGGACTGGCTCGACGCTTCGACACCGTAATTTGCCCACAAGCTTCGGGACGATAATAAAACCGTAAACCCCAATGTTGTTATTTTTAAAAGGGGCTTTTAGAAAAAGCAGAATATCCCGAACCCACCACGCTCTTACTGCTCGGCTTGGGTGCGGTGATGTTGAGAAGAAAACGCTGAAAATAGCCCTTGATTATCCAACCAAAGCGATATACAATCTCAACAAGTCATTTTTGGGGTAATTTTGAAAGAGTAAATTCTTGATTGTTCAAGGAAATTTTGTAAAATTATTGATGTCGTACGGAGAAAATTATGTTTGTTAAGTGTTTAAATGGGAAAGGTCAGTTTAAATATTCGCTTACATCAAAGCCGGTATCGAATTCCATCGGCGGCCGAAACCGGGAGGGAGAAACGATACGCTTGACTTGGAGGTTAACACAATGAAAAAAAAGAATAAAAAAATCGATAGAAGGGATTTTCTCAAAACAGTAGGAGCCGCGGGGATAGGCTCTGCCTTTGCCTCTGCCGGCTGTGCACCCGAAACATCCGACCCGAACGACCCTAACGTTGCCGAAGAATCGCAAAAGCCTAAATTCCCACAGGTGCCGAGACGAAATTTAGGTAAAACCGGCGTAAAAGTCTCTTGCCTGTCTCTTGGCCACTCTCTAAACCAGACCGTCTTAAAAACAGCTCTTGATTGGGGCGTCAACTATTGGGATACCTCTCTCATCGCTACTGGTGGAAACAGTGAGCTTGAAATAGGAAAATTCCTTAAAAAGAACCCCCAAACAAGAAAAAACCTGTTCCTTGTCACCAAGGAATCGGAATCAAAAAACGCGGCGGATTTGGAAAAATGTCTCCAGACCTCTCTGCAAAGGATGAATACCACATATATTGATTTGTACATCGGCGTTTATATAATGTCTGACCCTGCCCGGCTGACCGATGAGGTAAAACAGTGGGCCAAAAGTGCAAAAGAACGCAAACTTATTCGTTTCTTCGGCTTCACCGCTCACAGCAATATCGCACAATGCCTCACCGCCGCTGCTAAACTCGACTGGATTGACGCAATAATGACACGCTACAATTTCCGCTCAGTACACGAGCCTAAAATCAATGCCGCCGTCGAAGCCTGCCACAAAACCGGTATCGGCATCGTAGCTATGAAAACCCAGGCTGCAACAATTCAAACCGAAGAAGACAAAAAACTCACCGAACATTTCCTTAAGCGTGGCTTTACCAACGGACAGGCAAAAATAAAAGCCGTCCTCGAAGACAAGAGAATCAGTTCCGCCTGCGTCTCTATGAGTAGTGTTGCTCTCTTAACTACAAATATCGCTGCTATACTCGACAAAACAAAACTCACCCGCGAAGATTTCGATGTCCTCGCACAATACGCCGCCCAGACCTGCAGCGGTTATTGTGCCGGATGCTCGCACATCTGCAACCCAGCCCTGCCCGATATGCCATACGTCAGCGATATTATGCGCTATTTGATGTACTACAACAGTTACGGCGAACATCAGCATGCTAAAGAGCTTTTCGCACAAATCCCCGGAAATGTGAGGAACAGGCTTCTGACCACCGATTACAGCCTTGCGGAAGCCCGCTGCCCACAGCATCTGCCAATAAACAAACTAATCGCCGAAGCAGTCAGCAAGATGTCCTGATAAATCCCACTTTACTAATAGTTTTAAAGCTTTGGAACTAATTCCTACATTGGTATCATTAACAAGTTTGGAGTAGATATATATATACCCTGAACCCGCCACGCTCTTACTACTCGGCTTGGGTGCGGTGATGGTGAGAAGGAAACGCTAAACTGCCATTATTCTCTTGACCTCACTAACCGGTATTGGTATAATAATACTTGAGGTGGAAGGGTGATGTACTATAGTGGCCCCCGTTGTTCGCCGCAACCGAACGCGGGGGTTTTTTATATCGCATACCGCCTTGACCTTATCATTCCTTAGCAATCGGACAACTCGGCTTCAGCCGGAAAATGTTGACTTTTGTTGACCGCTCAGGCTGTTCAGAGGTTAGGTTTTGTTGGCTTGTTGGCAGCTGAAATGTTAAGTTTTGTTAAGTTTTGCCACAGACTTTAGAAGGTAGTCTGCTGCTCAAAATACCACGTTTTACCTATCGGTAGGCAATGGCCTGAGAAAATTTCGCATGAGACTCCAAAGCTTGCTCACGCTATGTAGTACCTTTTCGACTTTGAGCGGCCAAACCCCTCCCCCCGTGCCTTATCTTTTTGACTAAAAAAAGCAGCGCAGCAGAAGATACGCGCTGCGATACTATATAGTGAGCGGTCGAAAGTCAGGCTGGATGACAGTAGCGAAGAGCTTGAAGATGTGTTAAAGGTGTTGGGTATAGGTGGACAGCCTGTAAGGAAATAATTACTTTTTAACTAATTTTGAAAGGATAGGAAAATGAAGAGAAGACAAACGGTTCTTTTGCTGGAGGCTGTGATGGTTTGGGTAGTGTTCGGTGCGACGTCCATAGTGCAAGGTGATATTGTGTTTCTTGATGACTTTGCAGAAGACAGCAACACGGGGCGGTTTGTTATTGAAGCGGAGCATTACAGCAGCCGGAGCGCGGTGGAGAACGCGGGATGGTGGGAAGTTGACGGCAGTAACCATACGTTTCTCGAAGGCCCCAGTGAAGGTCAAAAGACGCCGACTGCAGAAAGATGGGAGAAAAAACGGGAAATTGAAAGAGTAAGAAAAAGCAGCGATTCGGTCAACGAGCTTGCAGGCAGCGTTAAGGAAGATGGGACGCTGATTACCACTGAGGCGGTGTGGAGGAGGGAGCCGACCATTGGACTGGAGTCTCGCGGCAACTACATGATGGCTCTGGGCAGCATCAACGGCGCCATTGCACCCACCGATTCATCCTACGCAGATCCATTTTTGGATTACAGAATAGCCATAGAGACGCCGGGTACGTACCGACTTTACGCGCGATGGGCCGCCTGGGATATTAACTCGGACTCGCTGTACGCATATATCGTCAAGTCTGACGGGACGGTGCTTCGGGGTGCGGGGCCGGATTACTTTATGTACCATCAGTCTCGTGGTGGTTGGTACTGGGACAACAGAGGTATAGAGAACACGCCGTACGCTACACTTGCGGGTATGCCTCACCACGCGGTTTGGACGATTAAGGAGCCTGGGGTGTATATCATTCGGGTAGCTATGCGCGAGCCCAGAACCGCGTTGGACACGCTGGTGTTTCAAACCAGCGACCTGCCGTCACCGGGCGGTTCAGAGTTGGCTGAGTCACAAATTACCGACAAACCCGTTGAGAACAAAGCAGTCCTGGCAGTGCGTGCGCAGCTGGTGGCGGCACTTGAGGAACGACGTTCGGCGTTGAAAACAATTGATGCAGCTTTAGCGAGAGAGACTCTGCTGTACGAAGCGCTTGAGGAATTGCTGGCGAGTGGTAACTACGGGGATTTAGGCAAATGGAATATAACAGAAGCAAAGCAGAAAGTCAGCCAGATGATAGAGACTGAACAGCAGTCGCGCGAAGCACTTGCGAAGGGAATTGAGGAATTAGAGGGTGCGTTGCAGGCATTAGGCTGGAGTCCCCCGCCGCCACCAGAGTTGGTTGCATACTGGAAGTTCGACGAATACTCAGGAACCACAGCTAACGACTCTGCCAGCAAAAATAACGGGACTATCCACGGTGCAGAATGGACGACGGGTCTGTTTGGCAGCGCACTGAGCTTTGACGGGAAGGATGATTATGTTGAAGTGCCCGATGATTCTACTTTGAGGTTTATGCAGAGCAGCAGCTTTACGATATCCTTCTGGGCAATGCCTGTTTCTCAAGGCCACATAGTCTGCAAGATGCGTGGTGCCAGACAAAGGAACGTCTTTGGCTATCAGACAGCGTGGAGTCCTAAGAACTCAACGTTTGGTTTTGCGGTGGAATCTTCGTGGAAGGGTGCAGTAAGCGCTACCACGGGCTTAAACTCTGCTCCGGCTGGTAGCTGGTACCACGTGGCAGCAGTGTACGCCGATAAGGACATAAAGATATATTTGAACGGAGAGCTTAGAGAGAACAAGACCTTTGACTTGAGTACAAGCAGCACAACGCCTGATAAGAATTTGGTGATAGGAGCACGGTCGTACGATTCTACGATTACATCGTTCTTCGGCGGTAAGGTCGACGACGTTCGCATTTATGACGGAGCTTTATCCGACGCTGAAATTTGGGCACTTTGTGAGAGCGGAACGTAGTCCGTGACCTTTGCTGGAGAAATACAGGTTATTTAAGACCAACGGCTGGAGTTACTTGGGTTTGTCGTCCTGGGGGACAGCGAATACCCATCGAGTGTAATTCCTGGTGTTGGGAAATGTTATGGCAAAAACGTCTATTTTGGCCGGCTGGTCTTTCGGGTCGTCGTCAATTGTGGTGTAGGTAATGTCGTTGAGCGTTACCGATATCTTTACCAAATCAGTGTCCATCCGCTCGAGTCTGGCGCGAAACAGGGAGAATGTGTTGAGAGGCAGTTCGTAGTCCCCTGTAATTTTCAAACGCTTGTAATTGTTGTTTTTACAAAGAAGCATCGTGTCAGCAGACGGGTGCTTGCGTTTGCAGATACTGCCGGAAATATGCACTTCTCCATTGTGGTCCTTAAATCTTCCTACATTTCTGCTTACATGCGGGCTGATATAGAACTTGTAACCCTTATAGCCTCGAAAGACGTCGGCTTCGCCTTCCATTCCGTCAGCGGTAACGTAGCCCCGTCCATCGGAATCGAACAAACCAGCTCGGAAGTCCCCTGTGCCGGCCGTGCAGGTAACGTCGTGGTCAATGCAGCCGCTGAACGGCATGCAATTGCAATCTGTTGTCGGCCCGTCGCTTAGCCACAGATAAGAGAATTCGGCAATATCGACCTCAAACAGATTTGTCTGTTCCAGTATTTGCATCACAATCGGCGTGCTTAGCCGCCAATTGTGATTGCTCTGCCCGGTTACAATCAGGGCTTTTATGGTGGCGGGCTCAGGCAATGCCGAAAACAGGTTCGGAGCAAGGCCGAAAACCAAAACGATGACTAACAGGACAGTTAAGACTTTCATCCAGCGATTCATTCTCGTCGTTTTCTTGTTTTTGCACATAATATTATTGAAAAGTAAAGCGGTGGGTGATTTGTTTTCATAATCTGTTTCGCGTTTGCTCGGCTTCGGTGGCTTTTTTGAGCATCTTTTTTTCCCTGGATGTTAGGCTTTGGATTCCGGATTCGTGGACCTTTTGCAAGATGCGGTCAAGCTCCAATTGTAGATTACGCCGGGCAGTCACTTTCTTTTCCCATTGTCCTGCCCGGACTTTTAATTTTAGTTTATGTCGCCAGGACTGCGACAAGACGTAAATGACACCTGTTGCCGCGCCCGCCAGATGAGCGGCCTCGCCACCGGCATTGGCAATTACATCAGGACGAAGTACGCTCATAACGCTGATGACCCCGAGGACTATTGCCAAGAAAGCTAATTTTATGGGGAATATTCCAAATATATAAATCCTTAAGTTGGGAAACAACATGCCAGCTGCGGCGATGACCCCCAGGATTGCCCCCGAAGCCCCCACCAACGGGCCTACACTCAGCCACCCTACATGTGCCAGCACCGGGTACAAAATCCCGCCCGCTGCTCCGCATATAAGGTAAAAGACCAGGAATTTTTTGCTGCCCCAAACGGGTTCCACTATGCTGCCCAAAAAGTACAAGATGAGCATGTTCCAGAAGATATGCCCAAATCCACTGATACTATGCAAAAATTGGTAAGTCACGACTCGCCAGAGCTGCAAAGACATTCCCAGTCTGGCCGGATACACCGAAAACCAGAC
>Ga0114918_10006162_pt1 | contig 10176 bp, 16 predicted proteins | sample LantaG_FD_87015 | JGI IMG/M metagenome (GOLD analysis project Ga0114918, IMG submission 87015) | Deep subsurface microbial communities from Baltic Sea to uncover new lineages of life (NeLLi) - Landsort_02402 metaG | ecosystem: Environmental > Aquatic > Marine > Oceanic > Sediment | place...
GCCCGGCCACACTTACCCAGTAACGGTGCAGCTATAGGTGAAATTGCAGGCAAGATAATGGACCAGGCTTATATTGGAAGCTGCACAAACGGCCGAATCGAAGATTTGCGAATCGCCGCAAAGATTTTTAAGGGCAAACAGGTTGCCATTCGCACAATTGTTGTGCCTGCTACACCGACAATCTGGAAGCAGGCAAAAGACGAAGGTCTGTTCGATATATTTTATGATGCCGGCTGCGTAATCGCTGCACCGACCTGTGGAGCGTGCCTCGGCGGCTTTATGGGTGTTTTGGCAGCAGGAGAAAAGTGTGTCAGCACAACAAACAGGAATTTTATCGGCCGTATGGGACATCCGGAAAGTGAAGTTTACTTGGCCAGTCCGGCAACAGCAGCAGCAAGCGCAATAGAAGGCAGATTGGCTGACCCAAGAAAACACCTTTAGAATCTGCGAGTGAACGAGGTGAGCAATGGCTAAAGCACACGTTTATAAACGAGACCATATAAATACCGATGAGATTATACCGGCAAGATATTTGAACACCGATGACCAGCAGGAATTAGCAAAACACTGCCTCGAGGATTTGGACAAGGACTTTGTCAACAAGGTTAAAAAAGGTGATATAATCGTTGCCGGCGAGGATTTCGGCTGCGGCTCATCCAGAGAGCACGCCGTCTGGGCTATCCGTGGAGCAGGCGTTCAAACCGTCATCGCAAAATCCTTTGCTCGAATCTTCTATCGCAACGCCATCAACAACGGCTTTTATGTAATCGAATTGCCGCAGCAGTTAGAAAAAATCAACGACAGCGATGAGCTTGAGGTCGATTACAAACAGGGCTTGATAAAAAATAAGACAGCCGGTATTGATATTAAATTTAACCCGCTGCCGGACTTCGCCCTCGAAATAATCAACGCCGGCGGCCTGTTAAACAAATTGGCCCAAAAAGATTGCTAAATTTATTTGTGGAGGTCGTAAACAATGAGTGCCAAGCAAAATCCCGATGATAGTATTACGCTAAATCAGCTCGAAGGTATTCAGAGAAGTATTACTAACCGGCTTAAACAGCTTCAAAAGAAGGTACGCCAAAGTGAGAAAGAGGTTATCTTTGAGCTGATACAATTAACGCGCGAGAACTTATACAGAAAGGCCCAGATTCTCTGCGAAGAAAGGGATTCCTACAAAGATAAATTCCAGGCTATATGCAAGATTCTGGATAAATAGAAATTTACGTAGTGTCGTAAATCCGTGGTTTAAGAATAAAGGAAAGGGAGACAAAAGTGTATAAGATTGCGGTGATACCCGGTGACGGCACGGGGCCGGAAGTAACGGTCGAAGCGGTGAAGGTATTAAAAGCCGCTGCTGACAAATTCAATTTCAAAGTCGATTTGACAGAGTTCGATTTCGGCGGCGAACGCTACAAAAGAACCGGCGAAACCCTGCCGGATAGCGCCGTCGAAGAGCTTCGCAAATTCGACGCGATTCTATTAGGCGCCATCGGCCATCCGGACGTCGCGCCGGGCATCCTCGAAAAAGGAATTCTGCTTAAAGCCCGGTTTGAGCTGGACCAGTACATAAACCTTCGGCCGGTCAAATTGTATCCGGGCGTTGAGACGCCTTTGAAAGACAAAGGGCCTGACGATATAGACTTCGTCGTGGTTCGCGAGAATACTGGCGACCTCTACACCGGCACCGGCGGCTTTACAATGAAGGGAACGCCAAACGAAGTAGCTGTGCAGTCGGCTGTCTATAATCGCTTTCAGGTCGACCGCTGTTTGAAATACGCATTTGAATACACGCGCAAATACGGCAAAAAGAGTCGCGGCAAAGGTAATAAAAATACATTAGCTCTGTGCGGCAAAACAAATGTCTTAACGTACATCTACGATTTATGGGAGCGGGCATTCCACGAGATGGGCAAGGTTAAGTATCCCGATATTGAAAGGGAATATTATCACGTTGACGCTACCTGTATGTGGATGGTCAAGAACCCCGAATGGTTTGACGTTATCGTAACCGGCAATATGTTCGGCGATATTATTACCGACCTTGGCGCGATGGTGCAGGGCGGTATGGGCATCGCAGCCGGCGGAAATATTAATCCCGAAGGCGTCAGTATGTTCGAACCCATCGGCGGAAGCGCACCGAAGTACACCGGCAAAGGTCTCATCAACCCGTTGGCGGCCATCTGCGCTGTGCAAATGATGCTCGCCACCCTGGGTGAAGAAAAGGCAGCCGAGGTGGTCGAAAAAGCCGTGATGTTTGTAACAGCGAATAAGCTAAAAAGCCTCCAGGCCGGGCAAATGGGCTACTCCACCAGCGAGGTCGGAGACCTTGTCGCAGAGCAACTGACAGCTTGATTTTGAGTTTTTAGTTTTAAGCTTTGAGTTTCTACCGTGCCAGCCAATTTAACACCGGAATATTTTAAAGCCGAGAAGTGGTTCAGGACAGCCACCACAAGCGAGGAAAAGATACTCGCCTTGGAACGTATGCTGGCTGTAATGCCAAAGCATAAAGGCACCGACCACCTAAAGGCGGACTTGCGCCGAAAGCTGAGCAAACTGAAAGAAGCACCGGCAAAAAAACCCGGCACCAAACATGCTGATATCTTTTACATCCAGCGCAGCGGCGCAGGACAGGTTGCTCTTTTGGGCACTCCCAACTGCGGCAAAAGCGCGATTGTTGCTGCGATAACCAATGCTAAAGCAAACGTTGCCGATTTTCCTTTTGCAACCGGTGCGCCAGTGCCGGGTATGGCGACGTTCGAGAATGTTCAGATTCAGCTTATTGATATGCCGCCTATTACTGCCGATTATATCGCGCCCGGCCAAGTCGGAACATATCGCAACTGCGACGTAATTGCGATAGTTATCGACCTTTCAGCCGACGTTGAGCAGCAATTGAACATCTGTCTTGACTTTTTGGAATCGAGAAACCTGCTTATCGACAGCGAAACCACCGCTGCCGACCAGCAGGGTAATCCTTTGGGCAAAAGGGTATTTTGCATCTGTACCAAATCCGACATCGCAAAACCAGGCGCCCTTGAAACGCTGAAGCAATTGTGCGGACACCGCTTTGAATTTATCGAAATCTCGACCGAGACCAGCAGCGGTCTTGATGAGCTTGTCAGCGTGCTTTTTAGAATATTGAATATCATACGCGTTTATGCCAAGCCGCCCGGCAAAAAACCTGATATGAATGAGCCGTTCACACTGCCGGCAGACTCTACGGTTATGGACTTAGCCACAGCTATTCACAGAGAATTAGCTGAAAAATTAAAGTCGGCAAGAATATGGGGCACCGGCGTCTATGATGGACAAAACGTCCAGAGAAACCACGTCCTGAACGACAAAGACGTTATCGAATTGCACTTCAATTGACTATTTGTTATTGAACCATTAACGAGGTTAACTATGGAATGTAAAAAAGAACAAAACCTGAAAAACTGCAATTGCACATATCCCGGCTGTGACAAAAAGGGTATGTGTTGTGAATGTTTGAGTTATCACCTGTCAAGCAGGCAATTGCCCGGCTGTTGTTTCCCCGATGATGTAGAAAAAACCTACGACCGCAGCTTCAAGGCCTTTGCAAAAGCCTGGGGATTGTAAGCTAATCCCTGTTAATAATTCTTAACTATCGAACTTTAAATTTTTTACCGGTCAGTTTCTCGTAGGCTTCGATGTATTTTGCGCTTGTTTTTACGGCGATGTCCTCCGGCAGTTCGACGCCCGGCCCGGATTTATCGAAATTTATACTCTCGAGGTAATTGCGAACGAACTGCTTGTCGAAGCTTTCCTGGTCTCTGCCTGCCTCGTAAATATCGGCCGGCCAAAACCGTGACGAATCCGGCGTCAAAACCTCATCAATCAAAATAATCCTGCCGTCGGCAACACCCCACTCGAATTTGGTATCGGAAAGAATTATCCCCCTGCTCTCTGCGTAGGCGCTTGCTTTTTTGAAAATTTCGATGCTCTTGTCGCGAACGTATGTGGCGCGTTCTTTGCCGATTATATCCACGCACTTCTCGAAGCTGATATTCTCATCGTGCGTTCCTCTTTCCGCCTTGGTGGCCGGTGTAAATATAAGTTCGGGCAGCTTCTGGCACTGCTTCAACCCAGCCGGCAGCTTCTGTCCGCAAATTGTCCGGCTATCTTTGTATTCTTTCCAGCCCGAGCCGGCCAGATACCCGCGCACGACGCACTCAATCGGCAGGACCTCGGTCTTTTTAACGAGCATGCTTCGCCCAGCCAACTGCTTAGCATATTGACAAAACGGCTCCGGGAAAGCCGATACATCATCACTAATCAAATGATGTTCAATCTCACCGCTCAGAAAATCAAACCAGAACAATGAAATCTGTGTTAAAACAATTCCCTTGTAAGGTATGCCGTTAGCCATCACCACATCGAAAGCGCTTATCCTGTCGCTGGCCACTATCAGCAGCTTATCGCCGAGGTCGTATATATCACGCACCTTGCCCCGCATCGGCTTTTGCCCCGCTATACTCGTCTGCAAAATGACCTTTTCCATAATAACCTCATCCTTTGTGCTGTTGCTACATTTTCTAAACTTCCGATTTCCTTCTGCCAGCAAACCTTGCTGGCCGGCTGATTTTAGCCGAAATCCTGTTGATTACACGCATTTTCTCCTTTTTCGCAAACCCTCTTAATCTCCTCAAAACCCCAAGAATTAAAAAAAATTCTTATTTTTTTCGATTTTTCCTGGATTTATTATGGGCATATGCCCATAATAGACGTATAATATAATATGAATTAAACAAGAACAAGGGCATCTAATTGCCTATGAGAACTTACTTCGATTGTATCCCGTGTTTTATCCGTCAGGCACTTAATGCAGCAAGGCTGGCGACAGACGATGAGCAGATTCATGAAAAGGTTGTGCGAGAGGTTCTTCGTTTGGCGGCTGATTTGGATATGAGCCGGAGCCCTCCTTCAACCGGCCAGCAAATACACCGGTTAATTCGAGAGCTGGTTGGTAAAGATGATCCGTACCGCAAGATAAAGAAGCGCTTTAACAATCTGGCTTTGATACTGTATCCCGAGCTGCGAAAGCAGATCGTAGACTCTAACGACCGGCTTGAAACAGCTATCCGTTTAGCCATAGCTGGTAATATCATCGATTTTGGCGTCAATAATTCATTGGAGGAGTCCCACGTTAAGGAAACAATCAGTGATTCGCTGAGCGGTTATCTCGACCCTAAACAAATTCAGGGTTTTAAGGATGCTGTAAATGCGGCAGAGAAAATCCTCTACTTAGCAGATAATGCCGGTGAGATTGTTTTTGACCGCCTGTTGATTGAGCAGTTGCCTTGCGAAAAAGTTACTGTGGTCGTCAAGGGTAAGCCCATCATAAATGACGCAACAATGGAAGATGCCGGGGTTGCCGGCTTAACTCGAATTGTAGAAGTGATTGATAACGGCTCAGATGCGCCGGGTACCATTCTGGAAAGCTGCTCGCAGGAGTTTCGCCATCGCTTCACTAATGCGGATTTGATTATAGCCAAGGGACAGGGCAGTTACGAAACCCTCAGCAATGTAGATAAAAATATTTTCTTCGTACTAAAGGCCAAGTGCCCGGTTATTGCCAGACACTTGGAGTGTGAAGTTGGTGAGATGATTTTGAGAAGGAGCGAAACGTTTGATGATGACATTGTTGATTTAGTTAAGGAGGCCAAATAGATGCCAGGATTTGATGGGACAGGGCCATTAGGTCAAGGGCCGATGACAGGGCGAGGGCTCGGGTTTTGCGTTTTGACAACTTCAAAAGAAAACCCGGGCCAAGTAAAAGGGTTCGCGGGATTACAGAATGTACCCGTTGGTCAAAAAGTTAAGAATTTTGAAAATGCTGGAAAGGAGGTGATTAATATGCCATTTGGAGATGGAACAGGTCCAGCTGGTACGGGGCCGATGACAGGAAGAGCTACTGGTTTTTGTGCGGGCTATTCAATGCCGGGGTATATGAACCCCGCTGTGGGTAGAGCCGGTTTCTACGGTCCCGGCATGCCGGCATTCGGGCCCTACGGTGCAAGTTCGTATGGTTATGGTGCTGGCTATGCAACTCCTTGTACCGCCTGGGGCAATCCGTGGCTTCGCAGAGGCTTTGGTTTTGGCAGAGGTTTCGGGCGAGGCCGAGGCTGGGGCCGGGGTCGCGGCAGAGGCAGGCGGGTTTGGTAGCAAATTCAAATTAGCACTTAATTGCAGAAAGGGTGGATATTATGCCAAGAGGAGATGGTACAGGGCCGGGCGGCCAAGGACGCGGTGGTGGTCGAGGTGTGGGGCGAGGCCAAGGGAGAGGTCGAATGGGCGGGCCATTCGCCGCAGGGCCGGGCGGAAATTGCGTATGCCCGAAATGTGGCCACCAAGTTCCTCATGTTGTAGGACAACCCTGCAACCAAAGAGATTGCCCTGAGTGTGGTACGAGAATGACAAGACAATAATCCATTTTAATAACCTATTTTTATGAAAGGAGAATTATTATGCCACGTGGAGATGGAACTGGTCCTGCTGGGATGGGACCAATGACAGGAAGAGCTGCAGGATACTGCGCCGGATATCCGGTACCCGGCTTTATGAATCCAGTTGGTGGACGCGGCTACGGGGGCTGGGGACGAGGCGGCGGTGGCTGGGGCCGAGGAAGAGGCCGAGGCTTTGGTTGGGCCGGAGCAGGTTACGGTTATCCTGCCTGGGGCAGCGCTGCTGCTACCCTTTATGAGCCATATCCTGCACCGTCTGCTCCAATAATGACGGCGGAGCAGGAGCTTACCGGCCTAAAACAACAGGCCGAGTATTTCCAGGATACGCTCGATGAAATTAAAAAACGCATGGAAGAACTCGAGAGCCAAAAAAGCAGCAAAGAGTAAAAAATAGACAGTCACGGACTTGTGGCTTTCTGATGCAGTTCCGAGCCTTTGTAGAGATGCTATGCGTCTATGATAACTGAAGATGCTAACTGCAAAGAAGGTTTTGATTGCTGGAGACATCACCAATGGAAGTTTTAGTTAAGTATGAAAGCGGATTCCGCTTTTCAGCCGTCTGCAGAGGATATACCGTTACAACCGGACGCGGTGAAGACGGCAATGACAAGCGGGACGGGATGTGGCCGGCTCAGCTCTTCGAAGCATCGATTGGAATGTGTGTCGGTGGTTATGTCGCCAAGTTCTGCAAGGAGCAGGGTATTCCTTACGACGATATGACAATTGAGTTGAGCCGCCGGACCCAGGGCGAACCTTCGCGCACCACAAGAATTGGTGCCAGAATTCACCTTGATGCAAAACTATCCCAGGAGCAGAAACAGGGTATTTTGCAGGCTGCCGACCGTTGCCATATAACTGATAGTATCAGAGAAGGGATGCAAATTGTCTGTTCTCTGGCCGAGGCTAAGGTAGATAACGTATAAGAATGATTTAACACGGAGGCCAAACAAAATGCCTATATTTGAGTACAAGTGTAACAAATGCGGGCATATAACCGAATTTCTGGAAAAAAGCAGCAGTCCTCGCAAACACGTTTGCGAAAAGTGCAAAAGTCCGGATTTGCAGAAGCTATTGTCAAGTTTTGCCGCAGGCCACAGCAGCGGTTCAACATCTCAGAGCAACGGTTCCTGCCCCACCGGCACCTGTCCACTGTCTTAGAAAGGATAAATTATGAAAATTGCGATTACATCTACCGGGAAGACTCTGAATTCTCAAGTCGACCCGCGGTTCGGAAGAGCGGCTTGCTTTATCATTATTGATACTGAAACAATGGACTTTAATGTGGTTGAAAATGAAAGCGTTGCTGCAGCCGGCGGAGCTGGCATTAGCTCGGCCAAGGTCGTAATCGATTCCGGCGCCGAGGCCGTCCTGACAGGCAATTGCGGCCCCAATGCTCAACGAACCTTAAGCGCTGCCGGTATAAAATTGCATACCGGTGCAACAGGAACGGTCGCAGAGACGGTTGAGCTTTTCAAAAGCGGCGAGTTAGCGGAGGCCTCTGGCCCAAACGTCGAACCGCACTTTGGAATGGACAAATAATATGCCGGACGATTTCGTTATTGCTATCGCCAGCGGCAAGGGCGGTACGGGCAAAACAACTATTGCCACTAACCTTGCTCAATACACAGCTGGTTTAGGCCAGCCGGTTCAGTATCTTGATTGCGATGTGGAAGAGCCGAACGGCCACATTTTCCTAAAGCCGAAAATAGAGAAAACCCAGGAGGTGACGGTTGACGTTCCAGAAGTTGATTTAAAAAAATGTACCGGCTGCGGTAAATGCGGCGAAATCTGCCAGTATAGTGCAATCATTTGCATAAAAGAAAATGTGTTGACCTTTGAGCAGCTCTGTCATTCCTGCGGTGGATGTATGCGGGTTTGCCCGGCTGATGCGATTAAACCAAAGCCGCTCAATATCGGAGACATTGAGTCAGGCAAGGCCGGGGGTATTGGTTTTGTCCACGGCAGATTGCGTATCGGCCACGTGCGGACGCCATCCCTGATAAAAGAAGTCAAAAAGCACATAAAAAAAGAGCACTTGGCAATAATTGACGTCCCGCCGGGAACATCCTGTCCGGTGGTTGAAGCGGTCAAAGGAGCAGATTTTGTTCTGCTTGTTACCGAGCCGACGCCATTCGGCTTAAACGATTTGAAGCTGGCTGTTGATTTAGTCAGGAAAATGAATTTGCCCTTAGCTGTTTTCATAAACCGCTATGACATCGGCAATGACGATGTGGAGAAATACTGCAGGGCTGAAAGCATAGATATTTGTCTAAAGCTGCCGGACGACCGACGTATCGCCGAGATATACTCAACCGGCCGGATAATTGTGGATGTATTAAGTGAATACGGGAAGGATTTTTCAGAACTATACGAATATATAAAGAGTGTAAAGGCAGAAATTGATGATAAAAGACGACTACGAGTTCGGAGAAAAAATAACTCGTGACCTGCAAGCTCGCCGTGCAGCACACAAAATCCTCGGCGTTGAAGAAGGTGTGACTAAAGAAACACTGAAAAAAGCATACAGGCAGGCATCATTGAAGTACCATCCGGACCATAATCCGAATGACAACGACGCAGATAAGAAGTTTGTACTCGTCAACTGCGCATACGAACTTTTGGCAGAAGATAAGCCTTGTCAGAGGCTGTTAGAGGAAATCAAGTTATGGCCCGGCGTCCCGGAAGATGACGAATATAAGCTTGATAACCTCTGGGGACACTTTTTGTGGTGGCGCGAAAAGTTCTTTGGCTGAATATTGGATTTGCTGGTATGGACAAGTATTTACAATCCTGCAAAACGGAATTTTGGAAGAAAGTTTTCAAAGCCGAGTTAGACTATATTTTGCCCCAGTTAAAAGGGACTAAAGATGTTCTAAGCGTCGGCTGTGGCCCGGCAACTATAGAAGCAGGTTTAGCTGAATACGGTTTTAATGTCACCGGCCTGGATATTTCCAAAGAGGCCTTAGGACAGGCGCCGGACAGTGTAAGAACTGTTGCAGGCTCTGCGGAAAATATGGATTTTATGCAACTCTCTTTCGACGCGGTTCTTTATGTTGTCTCTTTACAGTTTATTGAAAAGTATAAAGAAGCTATCAAGCAAACCGCTCGTGTCCTTAGACCAAGCGGCAAGCTTCTGGTTATGTTGCTCAACCCTGAGTCTGAGTTCTTTAAAGAAAAAACCAGCACTCCTACCTCTTATGTAAACAGGATTAAGCACACAGACTTAACGGAGATTGAGAAAACGATTGCAGAATATTTTTCCGTTCAAACTGAATATTTTTTAGGAATCAAGGGCCAGGAAATATTTGAAAGCCAAAATCCTAATTTGGCGAGTCTTTATGTTATAAAAGGGAAAAAGAAAAATTCCATATAAGGGAAAGACAAAGTTGAAGGAAATAGTTGTCATAAGTGGTAAAGGGGGCACTGGAAAGACGAGTATCGTTGCGTCATTTGCTGCTCTTGCGAAAAATGCTGTGCTGGCTGACTGCGATGTCGATGCGGCGGATTTGCATCTGATTCTGCAGCCTAATATAAAACAAACCCAGGATTTCAGCGGCGGCAAACGAGCCTCTATTATTCCAGAAAAGTGCGTCGGCTGTGGCAAATGTGAGGAAGTCTGTAATTTTGATGCTGCTTTATTCAACGGCCCAGCCAACAATATAGTCGAAAGAACTTATACGATTGACCC
>Ga0114918_10006165_pt1 | contig 10174 bp, 6 predicted proteins | sample LantaG_FD_87015 | JGI IMG/M metagenome (GOLD analysis project Ga0114918, IMG submission 87015) | Deep subsurface microbial communities from Baltic Sea to uncover new lineages of life (NeLLi) - Landsort_02402 metaG | ecosystem: Environmental > Aquatic > Marine > Oceanic > Sediment | place: Baltic...
CAAACTGCTCGCTGAGCAGCTTGCCGCCCATTTCGCGCCCGGTTTGCAGGACGAGGGTATCGACCTCATCGGATCGCTTCAGCGCAAGAGGCCCGGCGATCAGCACGTTTCGCCGCATGTTGACGATGATCCTCCGCAGGGCGGGGTGAATCTTGGCGAGCTCCGCCTCGTGGTCGAACTCGTCAACGAACCGCCTCGCATCGAACATGCCGTAGCGCTGGGCCTGGAAAATGCACACCGCAGCGGTCTCGCCGGCGGGCAGCTCGACAGTGGTGACGAAGGTCATGTCGTCCGTTCCCAGCGGGGCGGTCACGGTCGGCACGTTCGAGCTGTTGGGCGTTCCCCAGACATGCGCCAGCGAGGGGCGCTCGGAGCTGGGGTCGTCGTCGGTGGCCATGCCCCACTGTATCCGGCCGGCTGCGTCGGGCCGATTGCTGTCGGGCAGGTAGGCCTCTCTGGTCGGTCCGCCAAGATCGCTCGTGTGCGTCACGGTGAAGACGACGGGCTCGTCGGAGGTATTCTGGAATACCTCGATCCAGCGGCAGTATCCGCGCTGCTGGTCGACGTACACTCGCCGCCAAACGGCCATCGCGCCGCACCGCCACGGGCCGATCTGCATTTCGTGCGAATCACCGCTGATAACCGTCTCCCCGCCGCCGAACGGCGTGCCGTCGACCGCCAGTATCATGCCGCCGTCGTAGGCGTCTCTGCTGCCGTCGGAGACCGTGCCGGTGCCCGAGATGTCCCACTGATAGCCTTCACCGTCGGTCGGCTGAAAGTTGCCCCCGCCGCCTTCGAGGTGGACGCCCTCGATCTTCTCGATCTCGCCGGCCTGTGCCGTGTCGGGCCTTGGCGGGTTCGGCCGGGCGGGCCGGGCGCTGACAGCGAAGATGAAATCATCCCCGCCGGCCAGGGCCGGCAGTGCTGCCGCCACGAGCGCCATCATCGCCACTGTCAGATAGCTGGTCCTGGCCATTCGTCGTCCTTCAATAGAACTGGTTTCAAAACCCGTGGCACCGGCATCTTGCCGGTGCGTCTCAGGGCCATCTTGGCCCTGAATACGGCTGTTTGCACGGCCGGGACGGCCGTGCGACGCATGGGCGGGACGCCCATGCCACGTTTTGAAGCCGCTTCTAGTCTCGCAAAGACCGATTCCGCCGCAATCACGTGTTTGTCCCTCACCACCCGAATCCTCTTGCTCCGCGTCCGTAAGTGTTCGCAGCAGCGCCGGTAGCCGACGAGACCTGCCGGCCCAGATGGTCGATTATCTCCTGGAGGCGCCGCTGGACTTCCGGGTCGTCGGTGTCGAGGTAGTCTCGCAGCATGGGGGCTATCGTCGGGCTCATCTGCTTCAGGGCCTCGCTGGCCGACTCGCGATCCGTGTAGCTCTCAGCGCCGAGACGGGCGACCAGCTCGGCGACTTGCTTCAGCAGTTGTGCCCGCGGCGCGGCCTGGGCCCGCACGATGCTGACGATCTGGGCGGCCGGCACGTTCAGTTCCGGTCCGGGCTCGACATGGAAGCCCACGTTCTCGGCCGTCATTTCCCCACGCACGGTCGTGCCGTCCCACAGCAGGACCTTCGCCCGTCCCAGGTGCGTGGGGCTTGCCTCTATCGATCGCACGTCGGTCACGGCCCACTGCCCGCCGCCGAAGTCCGAGGCAAACGGCACCTGCTCGTCTGTCAGGCTGCCCAGCAGCGTGTCGCCGTTGGCCAACGTGATCGTCGTGAGGGATGCGTCCGGCTTGAGGGCGTCGGCCAGGCGAAGCAGGCGAATCTTCTCGCGGCGGACGGTGACGGTCTTACCGAGCGCCAGCGGCAGCGTCAGTTCGCCCGGCGCCAGCAGGCCCGTAAGGCACGAGCCGTTCAGCAGCCTAGCCTGATGGCCCGCGCCGGCGCCTTCCAGGCGAAGCTCAAACAGGTCCTCAGCCGACAGCGACACTTCCCCGTGTGCAGCCCGGAAGGGAAGCTCGAGGTCCGTTGCGTCGATGGCGAGTAGATCGCCCGTCCATAAGGCCACAGCCGTGCCGTTAAAATGACTCAGCTCCGGGCGCTGGTCGTCGAGGCGAAAGGCCCACTGCGCAACTGTTGACAGGGGCACGGCCAACTGCCCGCCCGTCGAAAGCGTCACGCCGATCTCGCCTTCGACAACCTTGCCGCAGACCACCTGCCCGTCGGTCAGCACGGTCCGGAAGACGGCGTGCTCATCGGGGTCGGCCTCCATCCCGATTACGCCTTCGGCGGGCAGCGTCAGCGTGTCGAAAAACGCTTTGACGACGAACTGCTCGTTCGTGATCGTGCCGTATATCACGTCGCCGTTGTTGAGCGTGACGGTGTCCGTCCGGTCGTTGCGCGTGAGGTACACATCGCCCAGACCGGCGCCGGCCCGAAGGTTGGCGATTCGCCCCCGCAGCTCGCCCGATAAGTCCGCCAGGAGTTCATGTAGCTTGAACGCCTTGATGGTGCGCTCGTGAGCGGCCTGGGAGTTGTTCTGGGACTCGAAGTGACACAGGACGACGCTCTGCCCGGCTGGGACGGTCAGTCGATACGTCCAGGTCACATTTCCGCCTTGGATGGCGACGTCCGGCCGCAACTGACTGCCGCTGTCGCAGACGACGTGCAACAGCGACGGTATTCCCCGCTGCTGGGGGGAGGTAATGAACCATGAATCGTCGGCGTCGAACCGCCCGTCGCCTGAAGACGTGTGAACGCTGCCGACGCCGTATCGACAGGAGACCATGTAAATGACGGACGTCGTGACTTCCCGGGCGCCGGTGTTGGTGAAGATGTCGAGCCATCGGGCGAGCGGCCGGTCCCTGTAAACGCGGATGCGGCGATGGACGGTCAGGCCTCCCAGTTGAGTTGGCCCGACCTCGAACTCGTCGCCGTCTTCGTCCTGCCAGGCTGACCCCGCGCGAAACACGTCGTTGCCGGCGCGGAGCATCATGCCCGAGCTGTAGCAGTAGTTCGTTCCCTCGTCGACGGAGCCGTAGGCGTTGAAGTCCCACTGGAATCCTTCCCCGTCCGTCAGATAGTGGTTGAATGAAACAGGCTGTCCGGTCGGAATGTGCAGGCCAGCCTGGCCCCGACCTGCCGCCGCCTGTCCCCACGCGGCGGCCGCCAGCACCACGCCGACCAGGGCCGCCGCGGCCGGCGCCAGGCCGCACGAAACGCTCCGATTAGTCATCCGTCGCCCTTCCACATGCTGCATGCCACGATGTCGGCGCCAGGCAAGGTGCGTGTTCGCTTTTGCCCCGATTGGCCGATAGACTTATGATCGTCCTTGTTGCTACGCACGGCGCGGGCGTGAGTTCACCCCACATTATGACGGGCAGCGCGGCGTTACGCCATGAGAATCCACCTGGTCGCAATTGATCTGGACGGCACGCTTCTGAACTCGGCCAACGAGGTGTCGGAAGTCACCGCCAGCGTTCTGCGTCAGGCCCGGCGGGAAGATGGCGTGCACATCGTCCTTGCGTCGGCCCGCCCGCCGCGGAGTGTGATGCCCTTCTACAAGCTGCTGGACCTGGACGCGCCCATGATCAACTACAACGGCGCACTGGTGTACGACCCGCCGTCCGACCGGGTGTTGCTGCACGTGCCGGTCGGGCCCAGGCTCGCCCGGCAGGTCGTGACGGCCGCCAGAGAGCATTTCCCCGACGTGCTCGTATCTGCGGAGGTGCTCGACCGGTGGTACACGGATCGCGTAGACCGCCAGTATGTCACGCAGACCGGGCATGTCTTTCGGCCTGACATAGTGGCGCCCATAGACGAATGGTTGACCGAGCCGATTACGAAGCTTCTGCTGCTCGGCCCGTCGGAGGAAATGAACGAGCTCGGCCGATCTCTGGCCAGCCAGTTCAGGCACAAGGTCGCCGTGATGCAGACCGAGGGGGAACTGCTTCAGATAATGCACCCGACGGTTTCCAAAGGCCAGGCGTTGAAGACGGTAGCCGGCGAGCTCGGCGTGTCGCGGCGACAGGTGATGGCCATCGGCGATAACGCCAACGACGTGGACATGCTCCGCTGGGCGGGCCTGGGCGTGGCGATGGCCAACGCCGCCCCGGTCGCACTGGAAGCGGCCGACGCAATCACCGAGCATCAGGATGCCGACGGCGTCGCCAAGGCAATCCACATGATGATTATGAAGGGTCGGCCCCTCGACGCCGCCAACCACAATGGCTGATCACGGAGAACGCTCGCCGGGCGCAGAAGCCGGGCCGCCGAGGTTCTACGCGCCGGGCCTGTCGGTCGGTTCCGAGGGCGACATCAGTCCAGCCGAATGGCTCGCCGTGCGTGGAGGCGGCTGCGATAGCGCTTCTGGCCGGCGTGACGGCCATCTGCGACGGCATGGCCTAGCCCAGCCGCGCCGGCAGCGGGATGGGCGTTTGGCTCATGCAAAGGGCTGCGTCCAGGGCCAGGCCCGTCGGGGCGGCCGCCCTGGGAAAAATGTTGGCCTGGCCTGGCCGGCTTGATAGAATACGACCACAATGGACACCTGCGAGAACGACATCACCCTCAGCCTGGTCGTGCCCGTCCGCAATGAGGCGGGCACACTCGATGACTTCTGCCGCGCCCTGATGGTCGAGGCCGACAAGCTCGGCGAGCCGGCGGAAGTAATCTTCGTCAACGACGGATCGAGCGACGACACGGAGGCCGTCTTGCATCGGCTCCAGATCGACAACGACTACGTGCGTGTGGTGGACCTGTCCCGCCCGTTCGGCAGGGCGGCGGCGGTGACTGCCGGCGTGGAGGTGGCCGGCGGCAAGGCCGTCGTCACGTTCGACCGGCGCTGCGAGAACTGGCCCGAGGTGCTTGCCAGGCTGATCGCCAACTGGCGGGAAGGTTTCGAGATCGTCCACGCCATCGGCGAACATCCTTCACGCGAGTCGACAAAGGTTTGCAGTTGTATAGCCGCCCGAATGCTGTTCGGGCGCGATACGTCGGACCAGTGCGGCGCCGACATGAGGCTCATCGACCGCAGCGCCGCCGGCGCCTTGCGGACGCCCGGCGGGGTGGGGTTGACCGTCGACGAGCGAATCGCGGAGCTCGGCTTCCGCCAGACGACCGTCGGGCACCAGGGCAAGGCACTGGAGGAGCAGGACGGCCCGCCCAAAGCCACTCGCGCCTGCGGCGCCGAGGGCGGCAGGCTGCTATGTGGACTGCTGGCCGGCGGCGGACTGCTGCTGACCGCGGCGGTTTTGGGCGCGGCGGGTTCGCTCGTCGCCGTAGCGTTCGGGGCCGGCCCGGCCGGGTGGGTGTGGGTGATGATCGCGCTGGTCGCGTTGGTCGGGCTGCAACTGGTCTCACTGCCGCTGGTCGGCAGCTACGTCGCCCGCGCAACCGGACGGGCGGATCATCGACCTCTATACGTCGTGCGGGACATGTCCGGCTTTGGCGATCAGCAATCGGCCGGGCCCGCCGATGAATCCGCACGGAGCGGCTACGTCGTTTACACTTAGCCTTCGCCGGTGAATGTCGGTATCGAGCGGCGTGGAATGCCTTGCCTGAGGCCGGAGGATACGCTACCATTCGCAAATTCGGTCTGCCGCTGGGCGACGCAGCTTTTGCCCGTTAGGTGACAGGCCGATGCTGGACGGTCCAGCAGCCGCCCCGTCGGGCAATCGGCGGGCGCGTCGCCTGGATTATTGGGATCCGGGACCACTCGGCGCGACAAACGGACAGACAGGAAATTACGAGAAATGGTTGATCACAATCTAATTCAATCGCTCAACGTCAGTGATGACGACGTGGCAAAGGAGTTGGCTGCTTCACTGGGAGGTGAGCTCACGGAAGACTCGTTCGGCGAAATGGTCGCGGCCAACACGACACACGAGATCGGCTCGATAATGAAGGGCCGAATCGTCGCGATCATAGGCGACCAGGCGATTGTGGAAGTCGGGCTCAAGAGCGAAGGCAGCGTGTACCTCGACGAGTTCGCCGACCGCGACGACGCCAATGTCGGCGCCGAAGTGGAAGTCCTGCTGGAGGAGGTCGAGTCCGACGGCGGGCTAGTGGTGCTGTCGAAGCGCAAGGCCGACCGCATTCGCGGATGGCAGTGGATTCTCGCCAACAAGAATGAAGGCGACGACGTATCCGGGCGAGTCACCCGCAAGATCAAGGGCGGGCTGCTCGTGGACATCGGCGTGCCGGCGTTCCTGCCTGCCAGCCAGGTCGATATCCGCCGGCCCAGCGACATAGCCGAGTTCGTCGGCCAGGAAATCGACGCGAAGATCCTCAAGATCGACGAAGACCGCCACAACATCGTCGTTTCGCGCCGCAAGCTCATCGAGGAACGCCGCAGCGCCGCCAAGGAGAAGCTGCTGGCGGAGATCGAAGAAGGCCAGGTCCGCAAGGGCATCGCCAAGAACGTGACCGACTTCGGCGTGTTCGTGGACCTCGGCGGGCTGGACGGCCTGCTCCACATCACCGACATGAGCTGGGGCCGGATCGGGCATCCCTCCGAGCTGGCCAAGGTCAATCAGGAGCTGGAGGTCAAAATCCTCAACGTAGACCGCGATAAGGAGAAGATCGCGCTGGGGCTCAAGCAACTGACCGAGAACCCCTGGGAGAAGGTGTCGGAAAACTACCCCGTGGGCACGAAGATCCACGGCAAGGTCGTCTCCATAATGAGCTACGGCGCCTTCGTGAAGATCGAGGACGGCCTGGAGGGGCTGGTGCATATCTCCGAGATGAGCTGGACCCGCCGGATCAGCGATCCCAGCGAGGTCGTCAGCGTAGACGAGGAAGTCGACGTCGTCGTCCTGGATATCAGCAAGGACAAGCAGGAGATCTCTCTGGGCATGAGGCAGGCCCAGGATAACCCGTGGACCATCGTGAAGGAAAAGTACCCGCCGGGGACCGTCATCACCGGCGTAGTACGAAACATGACGAGCTTCGGGGCGTTCGTGGAGATCGAGCCCGGCATCGACGGCATGCTGCACGTTTCCGACCTGTCGTGGACGCGCAAAATCAGCCATCCCTCTGAGCTGCTCACGAAAAATCAGGAGCTTCAGTGCGTCGTGCTGGCCGTCAACGAGGAAAAGATGCGGGTCTCGCTGGGGCTGAAGCAGCTCTCCGAAGACCCCTGGCTGCGGATTATCCCCGATCACTACCTGCCCGGCCAAATCGTCCGCGGCAAGGTCACCAAGATCACCAACTTCGGCGTGTTCATCGAACTGGAGCAGGACCTGGAAGGCCTGCTGCACGTCAGCGAGCTGTCGCATGAGAAAATCGACGACCCGATGGATGTCGTCAATCCCGATGACATACTCGAGGTCAAGATCCTCCGTGTGGATACTGAGGAGCGCAAGATCGGACTGAGCCTCAAGCGGGCGCTCCGCAGCGAAGATGGCGAAGAGCACGTCGGGGCCGGCGACGAGGACGAGCCGGTCAAACGGCGCGGCGGCCTGGCCGGCGAGAACGGCGCGCTTGCCGACCTGTCGGACCGGATCATCTCCGCCACTCGCCGGAAGGACGAGCCCCAACCGCCCGAAACGGCCGACGAGCAGGGCGAGCCCGATGCCGCGCAGGCCGAAACGCCCGCCGACGACGAGGGTGAATCCGAGGGCGACCAGGCAGACAAGCCCGACAGCGAGTAGCAAGTAGCACTACGAGCAACACTACGTGTAACACTACGAGTAGCATTACGAGTAGCACGATAGGTCTCACAAAGCCCAGGCACAGCTGTGCCTGGGCTTTCATATTCGTGCCTTGGTTTTTTTTCGTTGCACGCTAGGAAGCATGCTCCACCGGTCCTTGTTATGTCTAGCTGTAACATGTGCTGTAATAAGGGGTAAGCTTTTCGGCTCGCCTTGGACCTGCTCGCATCACGGCCGCTGTCGCCAGTGAGCAACGGGTTAGTCGCCAATACCGACCGGTTGCTCAAGCGGCCCCCCGGATAGACCGAAAACCTGTAATGACGGTTAGTTCGGCCGGCGGCGGCGGTCGGCGCCAATCTGTTCAAGTGAGGATGCAACATGGCGACAAAGTGCACCACGGAGCTCGGGTGGTACCTCGAGCGGATCAAATCTGGAAGGCTCCTGACGGCCGAGGAGGAGAGGCAACTTGCCCGCCGCATACGGGAGCACAGCGACGTGATGGCCCGCGAGGCGATGATCCAGGCCAACCTGCGCCTGGTGGTCAAGATCGCTTCTGATTACTCCAACAGCGGCATGACCCTGTCGGACCTGGTGGCTGAGGGCAATCTGGGGCTGATGCGGGCGGTGGAGGAGTTCGACCCCGACGCCGGCACGCGGTTCAGCACCTATGCCGCCTGGTGGATCAAGCAGGCCATCAAGCGTGCGCTGATAAACGCCGGCCAGCCGGTGCACATACCTGCCTACATGTCCAAGCTGATCGGCAAGTGGCGGCGGACGTCTGCCCGCCTCGAGGCCAGGCTCGGCCGGCACGCCACCGTAGAGGAAGTCGCCGGGGAGCTCAAGATCAGTCGTAAGAAGGCCGAGATGATCGCCCAGGGGCTAAGCGCCGTCAATGCGCCCAACCAGGTGGACAGCGACGATCCCGACGCAGTGGGTGAGATGCTCGCCGACCCCGACACGACCGGGCCCGACCAGCGCCTGCTGGACGAATCGAACGGGCCGATCGTGCGGTCGCTGCTGGTCCAGCTCGAACCGCGAAAGCGGCGCATCCTCGAGCTGCGTTTCGGCTTTGACGGCCACGAGGGCCCGCAGCGGACCTATAAGGAAATCGGCCGGATCATCGGGCTGACACGCGAACGCACTCGCCAACTCGAAAAGGAAGCCCTCATCGAGTTACGGCAACTCGGAGACGGGGTCGCTTAGTTCGACCCGACGTCCCGATTAACGCAGCCCGGGCTTTCGTGCGAGGCCCGGTGCTGCGGTTTTTCGAGATACAAGTTTGGCACAGGGCGAAACGTAACCTACTGTGCCACTGAGAAGACCGTCGGAGCCGGGTTGAACAGTCGACCTTCCGCTCCGACCTCGAACCAGCCCGGGCTTACCTGCGAGGCCCGGGTTGTGTATTTCACGTCTGGGCCACTGCCTTCAACATGGCAGGCGAGAGCCCTTTGACCTATTCCCAGCGCATGTCACAAGGCGCCCCGTTGGGGCTTGGTCTTGTCGGGTCCGTCACCCAGGGCTCGCCTTCGGCTTCGCCCTGGGCTACCCAAGACGGCCCTTCGGGCCTGAGGTCGGCGCGGTTGTCCGACCTGCGCCTCGGCAGTTCCAATGCTTGGTTGTCGGCAGCTCCGGAGGAGCGTCTTTCGTAGCCCAGGGCGCGGCCCGCAGGGCAAGCCCCGGGAATGCTGATGTCGGCAGCTCCGGAGGAGCGTCTTTCGTAGCCCAGGGCGCGGCCCGCAGGGCAAGCCCTGGGAACGTGGACGCAGCACGAGCGAAGCCCCAACGGGGCGCCTTGCGCTGTGGTCGGGCCGCTCACGGCCAAGTCGCGCTCTGGCGGGCCAGTCGCGGGCAGAGCATGTTCCACCTTGACGGACCAGGCTTGGCGCGTATCCTAGTAGGACTGCGCCCCAAGGAGAAACAATGCCCAAACTGGACGATTTCATCCGTGACGTGCCGGACTTCCCCAAGGAAGGCATCGTCTTCAAGGACATCACACCGCTGCTGGCCGACGCCGGTGCGCTGAAAAAGGCTGTCCGTCAGCTAGCCGACCCCTACCGCGACAAGCACGTGGACGTCGTCGTCGGCATGGAGAGCAGGGGTTTCATTTTCGCGCCGGCCGTCGCGTGCGAGCTGGGAGCGGGCTTCGTGCCAACTCGCAAGCCGGGCAAGCTGCCCGCCGAGGCCATCAGCCACAGCTACGAGCTGGAGTACGGCACGGACACGCTGGAGATGCACGCCGACGCCATCAAGCCCGGCCAGAAGGTGCTGATGGTCGACGACCTCATCGCCACGGGCGGGACGATGGCGGCGGCCTGTGCGCTCGTGCGGCAAGTGGGCGGCGAGATTATCGGGGCGGCGTTCCTTATCGAGCTGTGCTTCCTCCACGGGCGGGAAAAGCTGCCCGGCCTGGACGTGCTGTCGCTAATCAAGGTCGACGGCGAGTAGAGACGCGTCCATCGGGCGAAATTCAAAGAAACAAGACCTGCCCGCCGGCAGGCAGGTACAAGAAACAAAGCGTGTCCCCGCGCGCACACCGGGCGACGACTTTGTATCTTGTGTCTTGGAGCTTCTCATG
>Ga0114918_10006166_pt1 | contig 10173 bp, 4 predicted proteins | sample LantaG_FD_87015 | JGI IMG/M metagenome (GOLD analysis project Ga0114918, IMG submission 87015) | Deep subsurface microbial communities from Baltic Sea to uncover new lineages of life (NeLLi) - Landsort_02402 metaG | ecosystem: Environmental > Aquatic > Marine > Oceanic > Sediment | place: Baltic...
CGAGAGAAAAGAAAAAGAAATGCGGCTGGCGATATCGCCGGAGAAAGCAGGGTTTTTCCCTTTTTCTTTCTTCCCGTTGCAGCCATTTGTTCCCCCCCCCCCTCCAATCGGAGGCCCCTCCCCCCCCCCCCCCCCCACCCGTCCGCTCGACATCACCCTTTCGTGTTACTTAGACAATTCCATGGGTCTTTTCGGCTCCTCTTCTAGCAGCCGCGGCTCGGCGCTGCTCCTGATTTTCATGGCCAGCTCCCTGGCAAATTTCGTGTCCGCAGATTTCCCTAGCGGCTTCGCCTGCGCCGAGACGAAAGATGGCGTGACCGGCTCTGCTTCGCGATACATCTCCGCGAAGCCCGGCGTGAAGGACAAGGTACAACTGAGCGAGAAAGGGAGACGCGAAAAAGTTGAAATTGATGCAACCAGAGCATCATCGAGGCGAGCTCGCGCCAGCTCGCGTCCGAGGAGCGCCTTTTTTTTTCCTTTCCTTTTCTCAACCTCCTCGCTCCCCGCTCCCTCGAAAAAACAAAAAAACAAAAAAACCGAATCGACACTCCAAACAGGACGCCTGCGCCGCCCTCTGCGACGCCAGCCCGGACTGCACCAGCTTCACCTTCTGTGCCGACGCCGCCGCCGGATGCGACAACGCGTTCGCCGGCGGGCCGCCGACGCCGGAGCTCACGTGCACCCTCGGCGCCGGCACCTTCCAGCCCACCAAGGGGCCCCTGCCCGCGGACGCGAAGCTGGCGGGGTTCACCGCGGCCTGGGACTGCTCGTCCACGGGGAAGAAGGCGGCGGCGGCTCCGGCTGCTTCTGGCGCTGCTGGCGCTGCCCCGGCACCGAAGAAGCCCGCTGCTGCTGCTGCTGCTGCGGCGGCGGCGGCTCCGGACGCCGGCGCCGACGCCGACGCCGCTCCTTCTCCCCCCGCGATGAAAAAGGCTCCGGCCGCTTCCGCAGACGCCGACGCCGCGCCTCCTCCCCCCGCGACGAAAAAGGCTCCGGCCGCTTCCGCCGATGCCGACGCCGCGGCGGAGCCCCCGCTGCCGCCCCCCAAGCCCAAGGCCCTCCCCGGCAGCAACACTCCCAGCGACGGGCCGCCCGCCCCCGCGGCGCGGCGCTCCGCCGTCGCGCCGGTGCCTCCCGTCGGCAGCAGGAACGGGACCTCCGCCGCCGGCGCCGCCGCAGTAGGCACCGACGACGACAAGATCGTCAACGACGAGGACATGGTGAAGGCCGCCGCAGAGGAGAAGCGGGCGAAAGAGGAGAAGGCTCGCGTCGCCAAGGCGGAGAAGGAGAAGCTCGAGCGCGAAGAGAAAGAGAAGAAGGCGCGCGACGAGAAGGAAGAGGAGGAAAAGAAGCAGCAGCTCGAGCGAGAGGAGGCCGAGGCAAAGCGCAAAGAGGAGGAAGATGCCAAGGCGGCAAAGAAGAAGGAAGAGGAAGAGGCCGCTGCCAGGAAGAGGGAGGACGAGGAGGCCGAAAAGAAGAAGGACGAGGAGCGGAGGGAGGCCGAAGAAGCGGCGGCCCTGAAGAAGAGAGAGGAGGAGACCAAGGCGGCAGAGAAGGAGAAGGAGAAGGAGAAAGCTGCCGCCGCCGCCGCTGCAGAGGCTCCCTCCCCCGAAGAAGACAAGGAGAAAGACGACAAAAAGGCCCCCGCGCCAGCGCCCGCGAAAGGCGGCGCCGCCAAAGCCGCTCCGGCCCCCGCGCCCGCGAAAGGCGGCGCCGCCCAAGCCGCTCCCGCGCCGTCGCCGAAACCGGCGCCGAAAGGAGGAGCTGCTGCTGCTGCTGCTGCCGCCGCCGCCCCCGCGCCTTCGCCGACCCCCGCCAAGGACGCCAAGGACGCCAAGGACGCCACGAAGGACGAGGAGGGACCCAAGGGCGAGAAGAAGGAGGAGGGGGAGGCTCCTCCTCCCAAAGCTCCGGGTCCTCTGCCGCCCCTGGGCGTCCCGCGCCCGGGCAAGCTCTCCGGCGACGCGCTCGAGGCCGACGCCGCTGCTTCCGCAGCGACGACGCTCTCCGCCTGCCAGCGCGCCGCGGCGGAGAACGCCGACGCCGGAGGGTACCGCTTCTGCCAGTCGAACACCTGCGCTGGGGGAGCCAAGAGGGGCCTCTGCGAGCTCGTGAAGGCCGCGGGGCCCAACGGGTCCGCGGGCGAGTCTCCCGCGTTCGAGCCCGCGGCCGGGTTCGTCAGCGCGGCGCGCAGGCCGGAGAGAAAATAGGCTACTCTCTCTTTTCTTGTTTCCTTGCTTTTTTCTTCTTTTTGCGCCTTTCCAACAATACAAAACTAACAACTTTCTGTTTTCCTGATTTCCATAGAGAAGTGCAAAAGAACTCGTGAACTAGAGTGTTTTTAAAAAACAACTCGCTTTTTCTCTCTCTCTCTCTCTCTGTTTCTTTCGATTATCTCTTCACGATGACGCGCCCATGAGATGCTTCTGTGCATCCTTGAAGTCACTAGCGTGTCGGAAGACGAACCAAGGACCTTGAAAGAGGTCTGGCAACAGGCGCGGAGCCAGGCTCTTGGTGATCGAGCAGATTGACGCCGGCGACGACGACGACCGGCCAAAGACGCCGACATGATCATCGCCGTCGTCCTCGACACCTCGGCCTCGGCCGCGGCCCGCTCCGCCTCGGGGCTCTCCGCCCTCGACGCGGCCAAGTCCGCAGCGGAGCACTTTTACAAGTGCAGGAGCAGAGACGTGGCGAACGCGCAGATGCAGTTTCAGTTCCAGCATCAGCATCATCACCATCACCATGGGCTCCTCCCTCCGCCGCAGGCCGACACCTTCATCCTCGCGACCGCCGACGCCAGCGCCCCCATCAAGGCCATCGACCGCGGGACCACCATCAGCCTGAACGCCGGAGGATCCCCGTTCCCAGGGCAGCAGCAGCAGCAGCAGCAGGGGCAGCAGCAGGGGCAGCAGGGGCAGCAGCAGCAGGCGACCCGCCAGATCCAGCAGCACCGCAAGTGGCACGCGGCACTCAAGGCCGCCTCCGCCGGCGACGCCCCCGCCGTCGGCGCCGGCGTCCGCGCGGCCCTCGACGCCATCTCGCTGCTCCGCCAGGGCCACGGGGCGGACACGCACGGCTGCGGGTGGACGCCCTTGGCGGCGAGGCCGTGGCTCGTCGTCGTGTTGGCGGCTGGCGGCGGCGGCGGCGGCGCATGGAGCTGGCCGGACGGGTCGCTGGCCTCGGCCTCCTCCGTGGCGCGCGGCTGCGTCGCGTCGTTCCTCGCGGGCTCGGTGACGCGCTCCGAGGCCCCTGCGGGCTCGGCGCCTCCGCCTCCTCCCCCTCCGCCGCTGCTGCTCCCCTCGGCGGCCTCGCTCGCGCCGCTCGTCGGGCTGCACCTGCTGCCAAACTGCTCCGCCCTTCCGCCGCCCTTCGGGGAGCTGACCGCCTCCCCCTTCCGGTGGGACGGCAGGGTCTGCGGTGCCGTGCTGCGGCTGCCTGGTGTGGTCGAGGAAGAGGAAGAGGAAGAGGAGAGGGAGAGGAACGCCGGAAGGGGAGGGAGGAAGAAGAAGCAGGAGGGGGGTGAGCTGAAAAGAAACCCGTTCTCCGTCTCGGTCCTCGACGCCGCGTCTCTTCTCTGCGGGGAGGGCGAGGAGGAGAGGGGCAGAATGCTTTCCGCGGGGGGGGAGGCTGCAAAGCAGGCTCTCCCGGGCCGAGGCTTGCTCCAGCAGCAGCAGCAGCAGCAGAGGCAGCAGCAGCAGCGACGGAGGCAGCAGCAGGAGCAGTTGCAGCTCCTCCGCGACAGGCGGCGCTTCCCCTTTCGGAAATCCCCAAACTCTCCTCCCCCTCCCTCTCCGGCTCTCGTCGGCGCCGAGCTCGCCTGCGTCTGCGAGGCGAGCGGCGGGTGGGCCGTCGAGGCCCGCAGCCTCAGGGCGCTGCTCCTCTGGGTCGAGCAGCTCTCTGCCTCGCTCGTCGTCGCCTGTGCCGCTCCCGGCGCCTCGTCTTCTTCTTCCTCCTCTTCCACTTCTTCCATTTCTTCTTCTTTCGCTACCGCAGCCGCCGCCAGCAACAGCACGACGCCCCTGCGACTCGTCGTCAACTTCGAGCCCACTCTCGACGCGTTCGCGGCGAAGAAGGAGGGCTCGGCGACAGAAGGGAAGAACGACGAGGAGGAGGAGCGAGAGGTCGAAGAGGAGGAAGAAGAAGAGCGCGCGCGCTATTCCGCGAGGACGATCGCGTTCCTCGGCTCCTCTCTTTCCCTACAGCAGCAGCAACAGCAGCAGCAGGGGGGACCCGGAGGAGGAGGAGCCGCAGCGGAAAGCGCCCTCGCCGCCCCGCTGTGGCCCGTGCCGGAGGCGTTCTCGGCCGCGACCCTGCCCGCCGGCCCCGCCGCGCCGCTCCTCCCGCCGCGCGCCGCCTTCCCGACGCTGACTTACGTCGAGCCCAGCGGCAGCCCGACACCTGGCACGGCCGCGTGGCCGACGCCGCCTCCCGGGTTCCCGCTCGACACGTACGAGGTCGAGGGAGCAGCAGGAGCAGCAGGAGGCGGCGGCGGCGGCGGCGGGGCCGGAGGGGGAGGGAGGGGGCGCCCCCTGCCGGCGCGGGTGGTGGCGGGGCTCAGGGCCGCGGCGGCGAGCGCTGCCGCTGCCGCTGCCGCCTCGGCTGCTGCTGCTGCTGCTGCTGCTGCGGCTGCTGCACCTCAACAGCAGCAGCAGCAGCCTCTGCCGCCGCCGCCGCCGCCGCCTCTCGCCGGATGGCCCGTCTACGTCGCCAACTCCCTGGGCGACGGCGGCGGCCTCGGGGACGCCTGCGGGCTGCTGCACGTCGCCCCTTCCCCCTTCCCTCCCGCCGCCGCCGCCGCCGACAGGAGAAACACCGCCGGCACCGACGGCGGCGGCCTCTCTGTCCCCCCCTCCTCCCCCTCGACGTCGCCGAGGGTCTTCCTGACCCTGCTCCCTTACAACTTCCCGATGCTCTTCCGCCTGCTCGACGCCCTGGCCGCCTACCCGGGGGGCGCGGCGAGGCTCGCGCCCCCGCCGGCCTGGCGCGCCGACTTCTCGCGCTACCTCCGCGTCGCGCCGGCGCCGGCGCTGGCGGCCCCGCTGCGGGCCGCGCTCGCGCGCCTGGGGCTGCCCGCGCACCTGGTGCCCGAGCTGCGCGACGGCGGGCTGCCTCCCGCCCTGGGCGCGTTCCTCAGGAGGGTGCAGGCGGGCGCGCGGGCGGAGGTCGAGAGGGCCGAGGCCGGCGCGAGCGCCGCCGCCGCCGCGCTCGCGGGGGCGCCGCCGGCTCCGGGAGCGGCGGCTCCGAGGATAACTGTCGACCCGTCTGCCGTTCCTGGCCCCGGAGCCCTCCTGCCGCAGCTGGCCTCGCTGGCCCGAGGGGCCGCGGCGGCGATCAGGGAGTCCGCGGCGGAGAACGAGGAGAGGAGGAGGAGCGGGGAGGAGGCGGAGGAGGGGAGAGCAGGCGACAGGGAGAGCAGCCGCCGCGGCCGCCGCCCTCGCCACCGTCCTCTCCCTCCCCCTCCTCCTCCTCCTTCTTGGGACGACCACGCTCCCGGGGGAAAGTTCGCCGTCCCCGTGTCTGACATGGGGGACTATGCGGCAGCAGCCGCGGCCTCCCCTCCGAGGGGGGCATCTGCCGCCGCGCATCCGCTGCGGGACGCTTCCGCCGCGGCCGCGGCGGCGCTCGGCGACGAGGGCGCGGCGGCGGGCTCGGAGGGGCCGCCCTCGCAGGTCCCCTTTGGGAACCCCTTCGCCGCCGACGCGGCCCGCAGGGGCGCGCGGCGGTCCCGGTCGAGGTCGAGGTCCCGGTCGATGTCTCCGGCGTCTCCCCAGCAGCAGCAGCAGCAGCAGCAGCAGAAACCGGAGCATCGGCAGCAGAAGCCGGAGCATAGGCAGCAGCAGCCGTTTGCGGACGAGGCGGCGGTGGAGGCCGCGGCCGCGTTTGGCGGCGGCGGCGGCGGTGGGGGAGGAGGACGGAGGACGAGGTCCCCGACGCCTCCGGGGGCTCCTCCTTCTCCTCCGAAAGAGGGAGGAGGAGAAGCCGGCCCTGCTTCATCTTCTGCCGCTTCTCCGGCCTCGACGTCGACGGCGGTGAAGCCGATCCCGGCGCAGCAGCAGGCGAGAAGAGTTTTTTTTCGAGTTGTCTTTCTCTCGTTCTTTCGCGGCGCGCAACGACCTAGGAGGAAAAAAACTCACTTTTTTCTTTCCTCCTTCGACTTTAAAACTTTCTTCACAACAGGCCGCCAACCCGGACGACGCCGAGCGCGCCGACGCTATGTGGGCGGAGATGCTCGCGGCGAGGAGGAGCAGCTCGACCTCGGGCGCCGCCGGGGCCGCGGACGCGCCGGCAGTGACGGCGGAAGGCGACGACGGCGGAGAGCACAAGAGACAGCCGCAGCAGCAGCGGCAGCAGCCTCGGCGGCGCCTCCTCCCTCGGCCTCTGCCGACCCCGGCCGAGATCGACAGGCTCGTCGGGGTTCTCTCGCTGTTCTCCGAAGCTTCTTCCGCCGCCTCGTCGGAGGAGAAGAAGGAGGGCGCCTCCGGCGCGGCGGCGGAGGAAGCACTCATCGCGGCGCTCGGAGGAGGCGGGGGCAGGCAAGGCGAGAGCAGGAGGAAGAGGGGCAGAGGAGTTTCCTCTTCTTCGTCCGACTTTCCGCAGCCCTTCCCCGGGAACGCGCGCGTCTGGGCCTCGGCGCTGGCTCGGAGGGCCTCGGAACAATCTTCATCGTCCTCCTCCTCCCTTGCTCGCGCTCTCCGCAAAGTGGCGTCTGCAGCTGCTACGAAAAAGGGAAAGGGCGACAACGGTGGCAGCGACATCGAAGAGGAGGAGGCCGAAGGGGAACAAGGAGGGGAGGGAAAGGGCACCGTCGGCAGGAGAGCCAAGCGAGCGAGAAACTGAAAATGTTAAACCATATATCCTTGTGCGCTCGACGCTTACACAACTCAAACGGAGGGAGCGCGAGAGAGATGGGGAGAAGGAGACGAAAAAGCTGAAGCTCTTTCGAACTTGCGGGTTTTCCCCTCTCTTCTCCTTCCTCTTTCTTTTTTCCCCCTCAAAATTCAAACAAGCATTGCTCTGCTTCCTCCTCCTCCTTTTTCTGCTTCAAGACGTCGTTATGCAGGTCGCAACGTCACCGCGCGGGGGGATGAGTATTAAAAAAGGGCAAGGTTCAGAAAAAATGCTCACTTTTTTTTGCTTCGTCTTTCCCTTTTTTTTATTTTTATTTTGTTGCTCAAAAAAGCAAATGAAAATCATAAAATCGAAATCTCCGCTTCCTCTTTTCATCCTTCTTCAGGACGTCGCCGCGCACGTCTCCTTACACTGGCACCTGTTAGAAGAAACGTGAGAAAGAGAGAGGGGGAAAGGGGGGAAAGGGAATCCAGGGAGTGAGTTTTCCGTTCTCTCTCGACCTCCCCGAGGAAAAGAAAGAGAGAGGACAAGAATAAAAGAAATTTCTTACCCGGTCCCGCAGGAGCAGCCTCCCTCGCAGCACCCCTCGCCTCCGGCGCAGCAGGCCCCGCCGACGGCCTCCTTCTTGGAGCACGCGCACTTCTCGCAGTCGCACTTCTCGCCGCAGGCGGTGCAGCAGCACTTGCAGTCGGCTGTGTTTTTGGTTTCGTTTGCGTGGTCGAGAAAGAGAGAGAGAAGTGAGTTTTTCTTCTTTTTTTCTTGGAGTGTTTCGCTCAACGCTCAGAGACCCCGAAAAATAACAACTCACCGATCTTCTCGGCGCCGCAAGCGCACTTGGGGGCGCATCCGCAGTCGGCCATGGTCGCTTTGGTTGGTTGGTGGACGAAATCTGTCTGGTAGACAAGGAGAATAAGGGCTGTACTGTATTTTTTGGAGGTGTTTTTTTTAGGGTCGAGAAAAAAAAAGGGAAGGTGCTTCGTCAGCTGAGTCGTCAAATGCGCGCGTCGCGAGCTGAGTCGTCAAATGCGCACGTCGCCAGCACAGCTCTCCCTCTCCTTCCGCCCTCCCTCGTCGCTCGCAAGCCGACGCGGTGAAGCGTCACGAGCGTTCGAGCCTTTCTGAGGCATGAGCGAGCGGGTTTCTGCGGGTTTGTGCGCGAAGCGCGGAATTTAGAAGAAGAAGACGCACCTTGAAGGAAGGTTCGAGGCCAAGAAGAAAGTGAATTGTGAGACCGGTGTGGACTCGCTGCTTTTTTTCTTTTCTCTTCATTTCGCGTTTTCGAGAGCTCGAAGGGAGAAAAAAAGGAAAAGCTTCCTCTCTCCTTTCTCTCTCTCAATTCCTTCTCTTTATCCCCCTCTCTACTCAAGCAATGTTCCTCACCCGCTCCGAGTACGATCGGGGCGTCAACACCTTCAGCCCCGAGGGCAGGCTGTTCCAGGTCGAGTATGCTATCGAGGCTATCAAGGTAAAGAAGATGTTTTTTTGGTGCCATCGATGCTCCGATCGACGGAACCATCGCTTTTGTCTTCTCCCCCTCTCTTCTCTCTCACCACCTCTTACGTCTCTCTCCCCCCCCCCAAAACCAAACGAAAACCTCTTCACACAGCTCGGCTCCACCGCGATCGGCGTGCGCACCAAGGAGGGCGTCGTCCTCGCCGCGGAGAAGCGCGTCACGTCGCCCCTGCTCATCCCCTCGAGCATCGAAAAGGTCGCCGAGATCGACGAGCACGTCGGCTGCGCCATGAGCGGGCTGACCGCGGACGCGAGGACGCTCATCGACCACGGGAGGACGCAGGTACGGGATCACTGGTGGATGCTTTGATTTGGCGCTCCCGAGCGAAGTGGGAAACACGACGAGAGAGAGAAGAGAGAGAAGAGAGAAGGAGAGAGCGCTTCCCCCCTTCAAATCACCATCGTTTTTTCCCCCCCGCTCGCAGCCTCAACCTCGACGTCCTCTCTCTCTCCCCCCTCTCTCCACGCTCCACACCTCCACTCTCCACCCTCAACAGTCCCAGCAGCACCGCTTCTCCTTCAACGAGCCCATGCCCGTCGAGTCCGTCACCCAGTCTCTCTGCGACCTGGCCCTGGCCTTTGGCGAGGACGACGACGACGGCGGCAGCGGCGGCGGCATGAGCCGGCCCTTCGGCGTCGCGCTGCTGCTCGCGGGGTGGGACCCGCAGGGGGGCCCCGCCCTCTACCAGACCGACCCCTCCGGGACCTACGTCGCCTACGGCGCGCGCGCGATCGGCGCCGGCGCGGAGGGCGCGCAGGCGGCCCTGCAGGACGCGTGGAGGGAGGACCTCAGCCTCGCCGAGGCGGAGTCGCTCGCGCTGTCGACGCTCAAGGCCGTGATGGAGGAGAAGGTCACGGGCACCAACGTCGACATCGCGTCGGTCGCGCCGGGGTACAAGCTGTACAGTCCCGAGGAGGTGACCGCGGTGATCGAGAGGCTCTGAGGAGGAACGGGTGGTGGAGGTGGTGGTGGGGAGGTCGTTCGTTTACCCGTCCCTCTCCTGTGGCGCTCTCTTTGTTACCGTTTTTCTTTCGTCCGTTCCGTGACTTCCCGCGGTGTTTTTTTCTCTTACAGTCAGGTTTTTCCTTCGAAGGAAACTTCCGAATCAGTCGTCAAAGACGATCTTCTTCGCCTTTCCGGCCGAGGCAGCGACCGCCGCCGCGGCGGCGTCCGCGGCGCGCTTCCTCGCGGCCCAGGAGGGGTGCAGCCCTTCCCCCGGATCGGCGTTTCCTCCTCTCCGTGCTTTCGCCGCCGCGGGCTTGCGAGGAGCAGCAGCAGCAGCAGCAGACGAGGAAGAGAAAAAGGGGCGCGGAGGCGCGATTCGGGGCCTCTTGTCGACCGAGGAGGAGAAGCCGCTGCCGCCTCCGTTGTTGCTCCTCCTCTTCATCCCCGCTCCGGCACCGACTCTCTCCCCACCCTCCCAAGGCAGCGGAGGAGGCGGCGGCAAGGCACCTCCGCCAGCAGCGCCCCCCCCCCCGGCGCGCCTCGCCCTCTGCCCGGGGCGGTTTTTCTTCCTCTTCTTCTTCTGGCTCTCCGTGCCCTTGGCGCTCTGGTCGAGCGCTCCGCCCTTCCCGAACGCCTCGACGGCCGCCCTCTTCTCTGCGAGCGTGGGGAGCCCCGCGGCCTTGCGCAGGGCCTCGGCCGCCTCGGGCCCGTCGTCGGCGTCCGAGTCGGAGCAAGAGGGCGACGGGGAGCGACGGGGTCCCGCCCCTCCGTCGTCTTGCGTCCCTTGGTCGCTCGCTCGCCGCCGGTCCCTCCCTTCCTCCCCCTCCTCCCCCTCCCCCTCCCCCTCCCCCTCCTCCTCCCCC
>Ga0114918_10006167_pt1 | contig 10172 bp, 4 predicted proteins | sample LantaG_FD_87015 | JGI IMG/M metagenome (GOLD analysis project Ga0114918, IMG submission 87015) | Deep subsurface microbial communities from Baltic Sea to uncover new lineages of life (NeLLi) - Landsort_02402 metaG | ecosystem: Environmental > Aquatic > Marine > Oceanic > Sediment | place: Baltic...
CTCTCTCTCTCTCTCTCTCTCTCTCTCTCTCTCTCTCTCTCTCTCTCTCTCTCTCTCTCTCTCTCTCTCTCTCTCTCTCTCTCTCTCTCTCTCTCCCTTTCTCGTTCCCTCTCTCCGCCTCAATCAATCATTCGACCTGCGGGAACCCGCTGCTGCTGCCCCAGGCCCCCCTCGAGGGGCTCCTCCTCATCGGAGACCCGACGACGCTGCTGTTTCCGCTTCCATTCCCGTTTCCGAACCCGACGCTCCCGGCCCTCGACCTCGCCGAGGAGTAGGAGGCCGAGGACCCCTCGGAGTTGGCCGAGAAGTAGCCCGAGTCCTCCTCGTTGCCTGCTGCTGCTCCGTCGCCGCTGTCATTGTTGTTCGGTCCCGTGGGGAAGGGGGAGGGTGTTCGCTGGATCGAGGAGATTCCGCCTCCCCCCGCGGAAAATCCGCCGAAGGGCGCGCCCCAGGCTCCCAACGCCGCCGCCGCTGGCTGCTGCTGCTGCTGCTGCTGACTCGCCAGAGCAGCTGCCAGGGCGGGGAACGCCGAGCGGGAGGCGCCGCTTCCGACGATGGCGAGGGGCGGGGAGGAGCGCGTGTGGTCCAGGGTCGGAGGAGAGGAAGCGGAGGAGGGAGAAGGGCCGCCGCCGGCCGCAGTGGGGATCGAAATCGCTGTCGTCGTCGCCGGCTGCGACGAGAGACGCGGAGTCTGCCTCTGCGGAGGCGCGGCCACCTCCCCGTCGTCGGACGAGAACAGGTCCCCGGGAAGCATCGCATCGTCTCCATCATCGTCATTACCAGCTGCGGCGGCTGCGGGCCTCACCGACACGACGGCTGCCTTCTGCTCCCAGACCCGCAGCGAGGGCCCGACGCGGAACGCCGCGGCCGTGAGCGCCGAGCGCCAGACCCCCGAGGCCCTGACCGTCGGCGTCGGCTTCTCTTCGTCGTCGTCTCCGGCATTAGCTCCCCCTGCTCCTCGCCTCAGGGAAAAGGGCCCGCGGGCGGAGAGCTCGGCCTGGACCTCCGCCAGGGAGGGCAGCGGGCTCGGGCCCGCGGCGTTTCCGTTTCCAGCGTTTCCGCTTCCGTTGTTGCTGCCGCCGCTGCCAAAGGCGCCCTCTGCGTGCTGCAGCAGCATCCGCGCCCTCGACGCCGGGGTGGCCAGGGGGACAGTGGGGGCCTGCAACGAGAACTCGGCCCCGACGTCGTGGATGGCGTCGACGGCGGCGGCGTCGTCGGCGTCGCTGGTTGTCGTGGTGGCGGCGGCAGAAGTGGTCGAAGCAGACGTTTCCTTCTCCTTCTCTTCTTCTCTTTCCCCTTTTTCCTCCTCCTCGGGCCACGGCATTCTCAGCCTCTTCCCCCCTTTCCCCTTCTTGGCGCCCTTTTTGGAGGAGCCTTTGCCGTTGGGGGAAGGGCTCGGGGACGGAGAAGGGGAAGCAGAGCCAGCAGAAGCGGCGGCGGGAGAAGCACCGGCAACAGCAGTGGCGCTTGCTCCTCCTCCTCCGCCTGCCGCGAGCGCCGCGGCGACAAACGCCGCACCTCTCTGCGCCGCCGCGGCCTTCTTCGCGGCCTTTTTCGATTTCTTGCTGCTGCTCCTCGAGGCCTTGACGTCGGCCCTGGTGGGAGCAGGGGAAGGAGGAAGAGGAGGAGAGGCGTCGTCCGTCTCGGAGAGGTCTGCGGCGGTTGGGGTCGCTTGCCTGCTCTTGTCCTTGTTCTTGTTGTTCTTCTCCTTTTTGCCCCTGGGAGATGGCGCCGGCGAAGAAGCGAGAGGCGAAGGAGATTTCGCCCTCGTTTCCTCTTCCTCTTCCTCTTCCTCTTTCTCGCTTTCTTCCATCTCTTTCTCTGCTTCGTCCTCGAGAAGGGCGAAAGGAGAAGCGACCAGGGAGGCGACGGGAGAAGAGCCTTCCTCCTCCTCCTCTTCTTCTTCTTCTTCTTCTTCGGGGACGACGGGGCTGCTGCCACTCTTCGCAGCGACCGCCGCCGCCGCCGCCTCCGAGCCCTTTTTCTTGGAAGTCCCGAAGGCCAGCGACGAAACCCCGTCCACCGACCTCCGCACGCCGTCGAGCGACGCCCGGAGCGGCGAGACGGCCGCGGCGGCGGCGAGCCTTCCCAGGTTGCCCGCGAGGCTCATCAGCCGCGAGGAGGGGGACTGCGGCGGCGGTGGCGGCGGTTGCTGCTGGGAAGAAGAAGAGGAAGAAGACGAGGGGGGAGGAGTGGGGGAGCAAGGCGTCGAGCGAGCGGTGGTGAAGTTGAGCTCTTGTTCCTCTTCTGCTTCTCTTTCCCCCGCCTCTTCCCCTGGCAGCGTCGTCGGCCACTCGGTCGGGAGCGGCGACCTGCGCGAGGGGGACCACGACGCGCGCGAGACGGAGGCGGCGCGGTCGAGCGCCGCTTCGTCGAAACCGGCAGCCTCGAGCAGCTCGGGCCGCCGCCGCCGTCGCTGCTGCTGCGGCGGCGGCGGCGGCGGCGACGGACGAGGAGGCGAGGGCGCGCCCGCGGCGACGACGAGCTCTTCCTCCTCCTCTTCTCCTCCTCCGTCGAGGACCAGAGACGACTGCGAGGCTGCTGCTGCCGCGGCCATCCAGGCCAGCGGCAGCGACGGTCGCGTCGTCGTCGAGGGCGCGGGAGAAGAGGAAGGGGAAGGGGAGCGGCTGCTTCTGCCGTTGCCGGTGGATGCCCTTGCCGCTGCGAGCGCCGCGGCGAGCTCGGCGGCCAAACCCCCACCTTCTCCGGCGCTCGACCGAAGGCTGGTCCGCAGCGTCGCGGTCGACTCCGGGTGCTCCCCCTCTTCCATCGCTTCTTCCTCGTCTTCCTGGCCGCCAAAGAGGTCGTCGACGAGGGAAGAGACGGAGGCGTTCACTGCAGCGGCTTGCCTCTGCTCCTCCTCCTCCGCCGACGCCACTTGTCCTTCTTGTTGTTTTTGAACCTCTTCTTCTTCTTCTTCTTCCTCGGCGTCGAGGACGGCAAAGGCCGCCGTCGCGGCAGCCATGAGGGCGTCCTCTCCGCCGTCTTCGTTGTCATCTTGTTCTTCCTCTTCCTCTTTCTCGGGAGAATCGGCAACGGCGACGGCGGCGGCAACGGGGGAAGAGAGGCAAGCCGAGGCCGCGGCGGCCGAAGAGACGACGGCAGAGGCAGAGGCCACGGCAGCGGCACACAGAGCGCTCCCTGCAGCGGCAGAGACGCGGCGCATCAGGCTGCCTCCCGCGATGCTGGAAGCCGGGGAAGGGGTGGCGGAGCGAGGGTGGAGCGGGGGCTTGGAAGAAGAGGCAGTGGAAGAAGCGAGGTTTCTCGAAGCTGCCGCCGTCGTTGTCGGAGGCGGAGCGCGGGGGCCCTCCTCCCTGCCACCTCCACCGCCGTTGTTGGCGCCCTCGGAGACTCCCAGGTTGGCCATCGTGTCGGCCAGGGCGTCCAGGAGGAGCGCTGGCGGGCGGGAGGGGCGCGAGAGAGGGAGGGAGGAGGAAGAAGAAGACGGCTCTGCTGCGGGCTCCTGTTGTTCTTGTTCTTCTCGTTCTTCCTCCTCTTCTTCTTCTTGCTCCTCGTCGACGGCGAGGTGAGGCGCCGCAGCAGCTGCTGCCCCAGAGGTCGAGGCCACGCTCCTCCGCCGAGGGGTGGGGAAGGCAGGAGGGGCAGCAGCAGCCTTTTCTTCTTCTTCTTCTTCTTCTTCTTCTTCTTCTTCTTCAGGTGCTGCTGAAGCCTCAGCTTCCCCAGCAGCAGCAGCGGCAGCGGCGGCCTCGGCCGCCTCCCTCTGCCGCCGCCGCCTCCGCGCGGCCCTCGACGCTGCAAACACCCCTGCCCGCATCGCCGCGGCCTGCGCAGCGGGGAGGTCCCCGAACGACTGACTGGCCTCGTCGTCGTCATCGTCTTTGTCGTCGTCGCTGCCGAAAGCAGAAGAAGAAGGAGAGCAAGAGTCGTTGCCGTCGATGTCCCTGCGGCGGGCCTTGGCGGCGGCGGCGACGGCGGCCCTCACGACCTCGCACGCCGTCCCGCCTAAGCCGCCTCTCCTCCTCCTGTCGCTGCCGACAAAGGGACCCCTGCCCGCCGCGGCGGAAGCGGCCTCGTCCAGCGTCGTCTCCGCCGCCTCGAGCTCCATGGACCCGGGCGGGCTCACGCCCGCCGCGGCCAGCCGGGCCCCCGCGGCCGCCGCCGCCGCCGTCGCCGCCCGCGCCGCCGCGCCGGCCTCCGCGACCCGCGCGACGCTCCGGTCCATGAACGCCGACAGCGTCGTCCACAGCTGGCCCAGGGCAGCCGCCGTGTCCTGGCGCGGGCACTGCTGCATCGCCTCGGCGAACGCGCGGGAGGCGGCGTCCTTGAGAGAGGCGTAGGCGGCGGCGTCGACGGCGGAAAACGGCTGCGTCGTTGCTGTCGTTTGTCCGCCGTTTCCGCCGTTTCCGCCGTTTCCGCCGTTTCCGCCGTCGCCTCCTTCCGCTCCGCCACGTTCCTCGCAAAACTCGTCGTCGTCGCCCCAGTCGCTCTCCGGCACGCTGAGCCCGCCGTCGACGCTGGGCCACACAGTCGATGAAGGGGCGCGCTGGTGGCCTTGCCCTTGGCCGTGGCTGTGGTTGCTGCCGTTGCGGCGGTGGCCTCCGTTGCCTCCGTTGCTGTTGCTCAGCTTGAGCTCCGCGCTCGCGCCTCCGCCACCTCCGCTGTTGTCCACAGTCCCGTTCCAGCTCCCCCTCCTCCAGGGGAACATGCCCGCGGGAGGCCTCCAGGGAGACACGGCCGCGGCGGCCTCCGCGGCGGCGGCGGTCGCTCCTCTGGGCGGCGACGGAGCGTACGTCGCGCCCGCGGCGACGAGCCTGGTGACCTCGTCGACGAGACCGCAGAGCCTCGCGACGTCCCTGCCCGAGGGCGCGCCCGTGGAGGCGTGGGCGACGGTGCGGCCCAGGACGGGCGCCGGGGCGTGGAGCATCATGAGCGCCGGGGGGAGGAGCTGGCGCTGGCGCGGGTGCCGGGAATGGGCAGGGACGGGAGGGGAGGAGGAGTCTTCGGCGTCGTCGAGGTCGGCGACGTCGAGCGCGGCGATGCGGACGCGCCGGGCGCCCTTGACCCCTCGGGACGAGAGCAGGCCGCTGCCGCCGCTGCCGCCGCCGCCGCCTCCTGCTGCACTCGGGTAAATCCCGGCCTGTTTGGGAGGCCCCGCCCACGAGGTGGAGCTGAGGACGGCCGGGGCGGCGGTGGGAGAGGAAGAGGCTTCTTGCATATTTTTTCTTGCGTGTCTCTTCTCCGCGTCCAAAGAATTGAAGAAAGCCTGCCTTGTTCGAATTGGGACGGTTTCGTGCCTTTTAAGAGCTTCAAATGCGTGTTCTTTGTAACCAATAGACGTAAATGAGCTCCTGCTGTGCCCTGCAACAAAAGTTTGAGTATGAAAAGAAGGAAGGAAAAGGCTGGGGGCGGTGAGCGACGGAGGAGACGATTCGCGAGATTCCAACTGCCCTCTTTTTTCGAAAAAGATCTTGCTTCGCCGCTGGCCTTCCGCGCTCTCAATTGCTCGACTTCGCTGAACTATCGCTCGTGCTTGTAGCACCAGTGCGCGTACCTAGCTCAACAGCTCTCGTTAGGGAACAAGAAGCAAGAAGGCTGGAAGAGGCAGCAGCGGGCGAGAGAGAGGGGAATCGCCAAGAGAGAGAGATTCGACTTTTTTTGTGTTTCGCCGCTGGCGACGTCGCTCGCTGGCTAACAAGCGAGGAGCACTGCTGGGTCGCTTTTTAGTTGAAAGAAGAGCTCTGAGTGCCTGCTCCGTCGCCTTTTGATCAATCCAAGAAAGGGCAGCGTCTGGAGAGAAAGAGAGATAACGGCGGTGGATGCAGGGCGAGAGGTAAGAGAGAGAAGGAGAAAGAAAGAAAAATATTTTTTCTCTTTCTTCTTTCTTTTGAGTTCGGTCTTTTTTTCTCGCTCCCCTTCCTTCACACCTGCCGCTTCTTCTCCGCCTCTCTCTCCCCTCTTTCTCTCTTCTGCTCAACCCCGGCGTTTTTTCTCTTTTACAAGCCATCAAAATGAAAACTCTCTCTCTCTTTCTCTCTCTCTTTCTCAGAGCTCGACGCGGTAAAAGTCGCCCTGCGGCCACTGCGAGCGCGCCCGATGCTGCGAGTGTTGTTGCTGCTGCTGCGAGTGCTCGACCTCCTCCTCCGCCGCCGCCGCGCCGCCGCCGCCGCTTCCACCCCAGGTCCCCCACGCCGCCTCGGCCTCGGCCGCGGCGCGCCTGGGGTCCGCCTCTGCTGCGCCGCAGGCCGCGGGGAAGGTGTGAGAGGAAACCTGAGGCATGAAAGCCTGCTGCTGCTGCTCCGGCAGCAGCGGCGCGAGAGGGGCCCGCCTCTGCTGATGCATCGCCGCCGTCGCTTCCGAGAAAACACCAGCGCCGGCACCGCCACCGGCAGCAGCAGCCGCAGCAGCTTCAGCAACCCCGCCCGCCACCTTGTGCAGGTGCGCCTCCAGCGCCGCGCGGACGCCCTCGGCCCTTCTGCGCTCCTCCTCGGGCATCGCGCAGAGGGCCGCGCGCCGCCTCTCGGCCAGGGCGGCGAGAGCGAACTCCCTCTCGTCGTCGGCGAGCAGGACGCGCTTCTTGCGACGGGGGCCGTTTTCGTCCTCTCCTTCCGTTCCTTCTTCCTCTTCTCCCCCTTCCGCCGCCTCTTCCTCTCCCGCAGCCTCGGCAATCCCCAGCTCCCGCATCTGCGAGTCCAGCTCCAGGGACAGCGCCTCCGCCGTAAGCCCCCTCTGGGCCGAGAAGGCCCGGAGGCCGTGCGCGAACCTGGAGCGGCGGCCCGAGCTCGGAAAAGGAGGAAGGGTGGAGGTCGAGGAAGTCGAATGGGGCAAGATGAGCTCGCACGGGAGCTCGGCGGCGAAGAGGTCGGAGAGAGCGGGCTCTTCTTCTTCCTCCTGTCCCTGCTGCTGCTGCTGCTGCTGCTGAGGCTGCCGAGGCTGCTGAGGCAGCTGCGTCGCCGGAGAGTAAGGGGAAGGCGGAGGCGGAGGCGGAGGAGGCGCGGCGGGAGCAGCAGGGGTTGCAGCGGGGGCGGCAGCGGAAGAGGAAAAGCGCTGCGCCGAAATCTCCCAGCCTCTCTCTCCTTCCTTCTCTGCTCCTCTCCCTTCGCCGCCGCAGTCCTTGAGCGTGGTCACCCAGGCCTCCTCCTTGGCCCTCGTCGTAGCGAAAGAGGCCGAGACGCGGACCGCCTGCCGCTCCTCGGGGGAGGAAGAGCTTCTCTTTTCGCTCTCCTTCTCCTCCTCCTTCCTCTTCTTCGCTGCCGCTTCTTCGACCGCCGCTGCCGCTGCTGCTGCGGCCGCGGCGGCAGCGGCCTTCTCCTGGCCTCCTCGGGCCCTGCTCCCTCCTCCTCCTCTCACCGCCGCCGCGGCCTCGGCGGCAGCCCTCCCCGCTGCCGCGACGGCCCCCTCGAGCCTGTCGAGCCTCGACGCGAGGGCCGCGGGGACGGGCGAAGCAGAAGAGGAGGGGGAAGTTTTCGCCTTTGCCGCCGCCGTTGCCTCCGCGGCGGCCGTCGCGGCGGCTTTCTCGGCCGCGGCAGCGACCGCGGCGCCCACGCGAGAGGCGGTCTCCTCCGCGGCGCGGTCGACAACAGCCGCTAGGGTCCTCTTCTGCAGCTCTGAAGCCGCAGCGGCGGCGGCAACAGCAGCAGCCGAAGCACCGGAAGTGGTCGAGTTGGTTTTTTCATCTTCTTCTTTCTTCTTCTCCTTCTCTCCGCTCCTAAACTTTATTTCCTTAACCCTTTGCAGCTCCGCTCGCCTCTCTCTCTCTCGCGAGAGCTCCGAGCCCACCGCGTCGAGCTCGCGCTCCAGCGCCAGCTGTCTGGCCAGGGCCTGCTCCAGGCGGCGCTGCTGGGCCGCGGCGCGGATCTCAGAGGCCTCGATCAGGGAGCAGCGCGGGAGCAGGAGGGGGGCGGGGGAGGAGGAGGAGGAGGCGTTGTTTTGGGGTTGCGCCGCCGCCGCTGCTGCTGTTGCCGTCGCCATAGGCGGAAGTGGAGGAGAAAGAGGAGGAGGAGGGGCCCGGCGCCTCACGCTCTTGCTCGGAGAAGTTGCCCCCACTCGCACGGCCGCGACGGAAGCGTCGTTCGCCGAAGCGGGACGCAGAACGCTGCCGCTCCCAGAAGCAGCAGCAGAAGTCCTTTTCTTTTTCTTCTTCCTCTTTGCCGCCTCGGCGGCGCTCGCCGCCGCGCAGAGCGCCGCCGCCGCCGCCCTCTCCGCCCTCCTCCTCTTTTCCCTCTCCCTCTCCCTCTCGCGCTGCTTCTCCTCGCACGCGGCGACCAGCCTGTCCTGAATGTGAAGCAGGTACTGGACCGTCAGCTGCGCGGCGCGGAACAGGCGGCGGAGGGAGACCTGTGGGGGGGGGGGGGGAAAAAGCGACAGAAGGAAGGAGAACTTTCGAGTGAGGCTTCTCGTCTTCTCGAGAGGAAAGAAAGAAAGAAAAGAAAAAACCGCTCCCCCTTCTCCTCCGTCTCTCTTTACCTCCGACAGCCTCCCGCGGGGCTCGGCTTCGAGGTCTCCGTAGGCGACGGAAGAGACGCACTTCTCGAGCGCATCAAGATCGGTGGTGGCGGCCTGGAAGAGAAGAGAGGAGGGAGAGAAGAGGGAGGAGAACAGGAGAAGGTGGAGGAAGAAGGAAAGCAAAAGGTGAGCGAGAGAAAGGAGCGCGAGAGGGAAAGGAGCGCGCCTTGTCTTTGGGAAAACACTCCACCAACGACAACGAAAAAACGACGAACCATCCTTTCGACGTCGACGCCGTGGAGCGCGCCCCAGTCGATGCGGTCCCTGCGGGCGCCGAAGCGGAAGGCGGGCAGATACCGGGGAGAGGGTGGAGAGGGAGGAGGCGCGGGTTTTCGGCTCTTTGTCGTCATTTGTCTTTGGTCTCGGCTTTCTACTTCTTTTCTTCCTTTCTCGCGCGCGTGACTGGGGGTGGCCTTTTGATGAGAGCAGAGGAGAGACAGACAGGCAGACAGAGAGAGAGAGAGAGAGAGAGACAGAGCGGAGAAGAGACGCGGCGTTCTTCCGTCTTCTCTCTCTTGCCGTTGAGTCGAAAAAGAGGGGTCGGGGTCGAGAGAGAGCGAGCGAGCGCGAGAGCGAGCGAGAAAATGAAGTGAAATCACTTTTCGAAAGAAAAAAACTCAACAGCTCAACTCGAAAAAGAAACCCCATGGCCATGGTCGCTTCTCCTCACTATCAGGTACGACGAAAGCGCTGTCTCGCCCTCTCGCTGGCTTCCTCTTGCGCTTGAAAGAGAGGAAGCGAAAAGCGGCAGAATGGAAGGCGGAATAAAAGAGGAAGAGTGCTGACGAACGATGGCCTCGTCGCTCGCTTGCTCCGAGGAAGAAAAAAAGCGCCATCTCTCTCGCGCGCGCCCTCCCCCATCCGGCCGCTTCTCGCCCTTCTTTTTCGCCGTTCCTTGCTCAGGCGCGCGCTCTGCGACGTGCTTTAACCCTTACGCTTGCCTTCGAGTGGAAAAAAACGCAAATGCAAGGCGGAAACGAGGGAAGAAGACTGATTGCAAAACGGGGGCGCTCGCTCTCGCTCCCGCTCGCCTGTCAACTGGAGGATGGCTTCTTCCTCTTCTTCTTCTCCCGCTCATCTTCTCCGCTCCTCGCCCGCGTCGAGTCTCTCCGTCCCTGCGCCGGCAGGACGACGCCGCTCACCTGTTGCCGTGCCAGCGCGCTAAAAGAGTAGAGGAGAAGCCAGCAGCAGCGAGCGAGCGAGCGAGATCTCCGATCCCTTTTTTCTTTTCGAGCTTTTTTTTCTTCTTCCATTCTCAACCTCCTCTCTCTTCCTCTTTCCTTCCTTCTTTTTCCCTCTCCCCCCTTCTCAGACGTTCACCGGCGGCGAGCACCTGCTCGACCGCCTGGTCGAGGCCTGCCAGCCGGCGGGACCTCACCACCATCAAAACGGCAGCGCCCAGTCCTCTTCCTCCTCGCCCCCCACGGCGGGGCGCGACCTCGTCCCCTTTTTCTGCGACGGCGGCGGCGGCGCGGGGGAGCTCTCCGCTGCCGCCTCGACCTCGGGCTCGCTCACCGACCCGCCTCCTCGTGGGAGGAAGCAGCAGCAGCAGATGCAGCAGTATCAACAGAACAACAGCAACAGCAACAGCAACAGCAACAGCAACAACAACAACAACAACAACAACAACAACAACAACAACAACAACAACAACAACAACAACAACAACAACAACAACAACAACAACAACAACAACAACAACAACAACA
>Ga0114918_10006168_pt1 | contig 10172 bp, 11 predicted proteins | sample LantaG_FD_87015 | JGI IMG/M metagenome (GOLD analysis project Ga0114918, IMG submission 87015) | Deep subsurface microbial communities from Baltic Sea to uncover new lineages of life (NeLLi) - Landsort_02402 metaG | ecosystem: Environmental > Aquatic > Marine > Oceanic > Sediment | place...
CTCTCTCTCTCTCTCTCTCTCTCTCTCTCTCTCTCTCTCTCTCTCTCTCTCTCTCTCTCTCTCTCTCTCTCTCTCTCTCTCTCTCTCTCTCTCTCTCTCTTTCTTTGCCTCCCTCTCGTTTCACATTTCTGCGGCAGCTCCAGCCAGAAACGGCATCAACACTTGCACCGCCCCGCGCGACATCGTCGCTGTCACCCTCGAGGCATCGACCGGCGAGGGAAGGCACACGACCAGTGAGCTCGGGCCGCGCGAGACGACGGCGACGGCGGCGCCGTGCATGCAGACTCGCGCCTCGCCGCTGCCTTGCTCCCGCTGCTCCTGCTGTTCCCACTGCTGCTGCTGCTGCGGGTGCTGCTGCTGCGGCGGCGGCGGCTGCTTCGAGTGGAGCACAAATGATCCCATGAGGCGCACGAGCTTGAATCCGGGGCCCTCGGCGACGACTGAGCCCCTGCCGCCGGCCGCGACGTCGGACGTCGCGAGGTTCTTCGTGGCGGCGGCGGCAGCGGCGGCGGCGGCGGCCTTGCGCGAGTGAGCAGCCTGCTTCTTCTTCTTCTTCCTCGGACGCGCCACCTCCTCGGCAGCGGCCTTCTCGGCGGCGGCGGGCGGCGGCGCAGCCAGCGTCGAGGGCGTGGAGGAGGCCATCGCCTTGGGCCCCCAACCGCTCCCTTTTCCTCCTCCTCCTCCTCCGCTCCCGCCGCCTCCGCCGCTGCCGCCGCTCGACGCAAAGGCGAAGAGCCCCAGCGCGTCCTCGCGCAGCGGAGGGGGCAACGAGGGGGACTTGGTGGCCCCGTGGACCGACGGAGCCGTCGTCGTCGTCGTCTTGCTCTTCTTGCTGTTCTTCTTGTGCGACGGCGAATCGTCGTTCTTTTCCAGGACGTTGCTCGCGGCGGCCTCGGACGGATGCTTCTGCTTGGGCGCGGGCATCGTGGCGGTGAACGAGGGGGAGGGAAGGGAGGGGCGAAGAAGCAAAACAAAGCAAAGCAAGAAGCTCGAGAAAAAAAACAAAAAAATAAATTTCACAGTGCAAACGGAGAGGGAAAAAAAACTCTGAGCTTTTCTCCAAACGAACGTTTTTTTTGTTTCACCCGAGCATGGCCCCAGCGACCGCCAGCAGCGCCTCGGCCGCCGTCTCCACCCTCAGCCGGTTGCCACCCAGCCCCACGGGCACCGCCCCGGCCTCCACCAGTGCCTCCAGCTCCCGCGGGGTGAAGTCCCCCTCGGGCCCGACGATGAGGTAGGCGAGCTCGATTTTCTCCTCCCGGCTTCCTTTCTCTCGCTCGCGGAGCAGCACCCCGGCGACCGGCGGCGCGCCCTCGGCCGCGACGAGCGCGAGGCACGACGCGGGGGACGCGCGCCTGATCCTCCCGGCGAGCTCCTCGACAGAGGCAGCCCTCTCGATCCGAAGCGCGTGCGGCCGGAGGCACTGCTTGCCCGCGGCGTCGGCGAGGCGGCGCCAGCGGGAGGAGCGAGGGGAGGGGGAGGAGGAGGAGCTCCGCCGCCGCCGCCGCTCCGTTGCCGCTTCTTCTCCTCCCTCACCTCGCTCTTCCTCTTCGTCCCTGTCGCTCACCGGGGACCGCTCCGTCTCCAGGGGCACCTGTTTATTTGGAGAGAGATTTGTAGAGAAGTCAAAGTGAATTCTCTTCTTTTCGTTCCTTCTGCTTTTGCTCCTTCTTCTTCTTCTTCTTCTTCTTCTTCTTCTCCACCCCCTCTCGACAAAAAACTCAAAAAACTCCTTTCTCTCACCAGCGACGCCGCCCCGAGCTCCGCGGCCTTCTCGACCAGCCAGTCCCCTCTGCCGCCCTTGAGCCCCAGCGCCGCGACCGCGAGGCTCAGGCGAGGCAGCGGCACGGGGACGACGGAGGGCGCGCCCTCGACCCTCGCGGACGCCGGGTCGGACTTCGGGTCCCGCTGCTCGAGCAGCACGGCCTTGGCCACTCGCCCCTGCCCGTCGAAGAGCTCGAGCGCGGCTCCGGGCCGGAGCCTGAGCACTTTGCGGGCGTGGCGCGCCTCGCTGGGGGGGAGCAGGACGACGGCGCCGCTCGAGCAGGAGGAGGCCGAGAGCTGCTCCGGCTCGACGAAGAAGCGCGGCGGGCGCTTCGGGGCGGCCGCGGCGAGGTTTTCAATCGAAGGAGAAGATGGCGACGATGGCGATGGTGACGATGACGGCGATGCCGAGCTTGCTCCTGCCCTCGTCGCCGTCGCGGGGAGCTGGCTGCTACTGCGGCTGGGGAAGAAGGACAGAGAGGAGGCGGCCGATGATGTCCTCGAGCTCGTCAAGGTTGCCGACGCCCAATTCGACGTCGCTGCCTCCGCGTGCGGCCTCGCTGCTGCCGTCCTCGCCAGTCTGGCGATCGCGCCGCGCATATCGTGTGCACCCCTCAGCGGAAGGCGCATCTCCGGGCGGGGGCTTGAGTACCAGGAGGCGCGAGGAAGAGATCGAGTTTGTTTTCCCTTTCGATTTTTGTTTTTTTGTTTTTTTTCTCTCGTCAATGTTGTTGACTCGAGGTCACTTCTAATCGCTCTCCATCCCGAATCCCTTTCCGGGTTTTTTCGGGCGCGCTGGCCCTCGCTTCCCCGCCTCTCTCGTTTTCACCGCGGCGTCCTTAAGCGAAGAGGGTTGCCGAGGCGGGCCATGAGCGGCCTCCGAGACCTCGTCACGGGAGGGGACGGAGGCTGCGACGCCGGCGGAGGAGGCGCATCGTCGTCGTCGGACCATCAAGGCCCCGCCTACCCGGCAAACCCCCTCGGCGCCTTCGCGGACGCCCTCCTGCGCCGCGGCGACGGCGGCGGCGCCGTCGCCGTCGCCGCGCAGCAGCAGCAGCAGCATCCCGTCGCGCTCGCGCAGAGGCAGCAGCAGCCTTACGCAGCGGCCTCCGCGGAGGCCCTCTGCGCCGCGGCGCTCGCGCCGCCGCCGCTGGCCGTGCCCGGGGTCTCTGGTGTCCCTCCCGCCGCCGCTCTCGCTGCCTTCGACGCTGCTGCCTCTGTCCCTCCCTGGGCGGCGGCGGAGTTCGCGCACCATCAGCGGCCGCCGAATCCGGACCGGCAGCTCCCGGCCGGCGGGTCCTGGGCAGGGGAGTTTTCCTCGGGCCAGCCTCTTCGTCGTCGTCACCCGCAGTTCTCGGCCTGGGCGGAGCAGTTCTCGGCGCCGCCGCCGCCGTCGCAGCAGCAGCACTACCAGCACCAGCACCAGCAGCAGCAGCAGCAGCAGCAGCAGCCTCGATTCTACCAGACCGGAGGTGGCGGGGGCTACCATCCCACCTGGGGGGCTCCTCCCGCTGCCTCTGGGGCGGCTCTCGACCCCGGAGCGCCGCCGCCGCTGCCGCCGCCGCCGCCACCAGCTCCCGCTGCCCCGCCCTCGGCGGCCGTCCCTGCCCGCGGCCCGACCCCGGCCGAGCGCCGCGCCGCCAGGGGCCCGCACCGCGACGACCCGCTCGAGGACGCGGGGGCGAGGGGGGGGCCGAGCTTCGGCCCGAACGCCGGCGCCCTCCTGTCGACCGCGGCGGCCTCGGACGTCTCCGCCGCCCTCGGGGTCGGGGCCGGCGGTCGCCATCGCCGCCGCCCCCCTCCGACCTGGGTCCGGCAGTTCAACGAGGCGCTCGCCGACGCGCTGGTCAACGGCACGAGCAACGCGGGACCGACGCTCGAGGCCGAGGCCGAGGCGGTCGGGGCGCTGGCGCCGCCCGAAAACAATCCGTTCGTTCCCTCGGGCGCCGCCGCTCCCTCCTCCCACGTCGACCCCCTCTCCGCGGCGCGCGAGGCGGCGGAGAGGGGCCTCCCGGGAGCCGCCGCGCTCGCCCTGGAGGCGTGCGTGCGCAGGAGCCCAATGGCCCCGGGGACGTGGCACGCGCTGGGGCTTGCGAGGGCCGACTTGGGGGACGGGCCTGGGGTGAGACGAGCGTGCGATGTTTCTGTTTTCTTCTCTTTCAAAGGCGGTGAGGTCGGAACAAAAAAAAAAAGTCGAGAGACTCGACGGAAAAAAATGCTCTCACTTGTTTTTCTCTTCCACTCTCTCCTCCCGTACCATTTCTCCAAAAATCATGAACAGGCGGCTCGGGCGCTTTCGAGGGCGACCACGCTGATGGAGCGGGCGCTGCAGCGCGGATACGGCGGCGACAGCGCCTTCGCGGCTGCGAAGTCAAACCCTCCGTTGATGCTTTCGTCTTCCCCTTCTTCTTCTTCTTCTTCTTCTTCTTCTTCTTCTTCCGCTCTCGCCTCGTCCTACCCGCGGGCCCTGCTCGACCTCGCCCTCGCCTGCTTCTCCTCGGGCGGCATCGGTGCCTCGAAAGTGAGGGCCGAGGGCGTCGAGGCCCTGTCCAAGTGGTGCTGCGTGACGGCGGAGGGCGCTGCGGCCGCGACCGCGGCGCGGCAGCTCCCGCCGCCGCCGCCGGGCGCCGTGTCCGTCGCGGCGCTCGACGAGCACCTCCGAGCAAGGGCCGCGGCGCTCTCCTCCGCTTCTTCTTCGCCTTCTTCCCTTGCCTGCAGAGACGCATGGATGGCTCTCGGGTGCCTCCGCGGGCTCAGGTCCGCCTCTGGGAAAGGAGGAGGAGGAGGAGGAGGGGGAGGGGGGGGAGGAGGGATTGCGACCGGAGGAGAGAACGACGCCGCCTCTTCCGCGACCGCCGCGGCTGACGCCTTTGCCGCCGCCGCCGCTTCGTCGTCGTCCGCCGCCTCTGGCGGCCGAGGCGACGACGACTCGGCTGCGCTCGCGGCCCTGGGGCGCGCCCTGCTCTCCGCCGGCAGGGCAGAACACGCCGTGGCCGCCCTCGAAAGAGCGGCTGCCGGGTCCGGGTCCGCGGCGACGTGGATGCTCCTGGGGAGGGCGAGGGGCCAGGCCTTGAGCGGCGGCGGTGGCGGCGGTGACAATCCCGCCGCGCCTTTTTCTTCTCCTCCTTCCTCTTCCTCCCTCGCCGCCGCCGCGGCCTGCGCCCGCGCCGCCCAGCTGGCCCCGGACGCCTCTCGTCCGTGGGAGTCCCTAGTCGTGGCTCTCGTCGCCGCCGGGAGGGGGGACTTGGCCGCGGAGGCGGACGCGCGGCGGGTGCCGGCGGAGCTGCTGCGGTGGCTTTAGCAGTGGAGGCAGGAAACGCCGATGCGGAAGCCGGGTGGAGAAAAAAATGCTCTCTCTCTCTCTCTCTCTCTCTCTCTCTCAACTTTTTGTTGTACAACTTAGTGTAAAGTGCTGTACATCGATGTTATAATCGGATTTTTTTTCCCGAGCTCTCTCTTTTAGGGCTTGAGGTGCCTGCGAGAGGAGGAGGAGGAAGAAGAAGACGAGTTCTTCGACTCCTGCTGCTGCTGCTGCGGCAGGTGCCGCCGTCGCCGCCCTCGCAACTCTTCTTCTTCCGTACTCACTTCCTCTTCCCTTTTTTTCTTCTTCTTCTCCCCAAACACACGCAGCGGATGCGCCTCCGTGTTGAGCACGAACTCGTCCAAATCCAGCACCGAATCCTCGGAGAACAGCAGGAAGAGGTATTTAAACGTCTCCGCCAGCAGCCACGACGGCTGAGCGTCGTCGAGGGTGACGGGGACTACGGTGACGTCTCTGACCCCCGAGTACCCGCCGCCGGCGATCTTGGCGTGCCGCTCCAGTGCCGAAAAGGTGTTCCAGCCGTGCTGGCGCCATTTCCGGTCTTTGGTGGCCCTCCAGAGGTAGAAGAAGGACTCGACGGCCTCGCTGTTCGAGTTTTTGTTTTTTGTTTTTTTTGGGGGAAAAGACGAGAGTTCACGAGTGGGTTTTTTTTCTTTCTCCAAACGCTTTTTCTCTCACTAAAAAAAGCTCTCCCTCTCTCTCCCCCAAACTCACGGTCTTAGCACGCTAAAGGGGTGCCCCGGCCTCGCCTCGGGCAGGAAGAGAACGACCTCCGGGGCCAGGCCTGTCGCCGTGGTCTCCCCGGCGAGGGCGCACGTCTCGGCGAGGGCGTCGGCCGCGGCGAGGTAGGTCTTTTCCTTTTCGATGACGGAAGAAGACTCGAGGAGAGGCTCGTCGTCGCCGCTATCGCCGCCGCCGTTGCCGCCGTGGTCGACTTCGCTGGCCCTCCTGCTGCCGCTGCCGGACACGGCGCCGGACATGACGCCCAGGGCGAGGTTTCCGGGGAAGAAGCAGGAGAGGTGCTCCATGACGGGCTCCTGAGAAGTTTTCTTTTCCGTTGAAGTTTGAGTCTTTTCTTTCTCCCTCCCTCTCTCTCTCTCTCGAAAAAAAAAAAAAAAGCTCAAGAAACAACAACGCACCCCCATGTCGCTCGTCAGGTACCGAGAACCTCCCGGCGACTCCCTCACGAGCTTGCTCAGGATTTCGTCGACGGCGGCGAGCCACGCCCGGCGGTAGATTTCGGCGCGGCGCGCGAGGGGCATCGGCGGCGCCGTCGGCGTTTGCGGACTTCTTTCGCGGTTGTTGTTGTTGTGGTGGTTGCGGCCGTGGTGGTGCTCCTTCTCCTCCTCCTCCTCCTCCTTTTCGGGAGAGACACGAGAAGAGGAAGAAGACGAGATGTAGGAGAGGGCCTCGAGCTCCGCCTGCCTGTCTCGGACAAAGCCAGAGGCGAGAGAGGAAGCGGAGGAAGGAGTGCTCCTCTCGCCCGCCGCCGCCGCCGCCGCCGCCGCTTCCTCCGCTCCCTCGTCCCCCTCCGCCTCCGCGGCCCTGCGCAGCATGAGCCACATCTTCAAGAGGTACTCGTAGTACGAGTCCGCCCTCCCCCCGACGGTGTGCCTCTCGAGCCACGCGGCCGAGGCGTCGCGCAGCAGCAGCGTCGTCGGGGGGAGCGGGGCCTCCGCGGAGGGGTTGGCGAGGAGGATCGCGTCGACGGCCGAGGCGCCCGCGGCGGCGAGCGCCCGCGCCCGCGCCCCGGCGGGGCCGCTCCCCGCCCCTCCCCCTCCCGCCCCCCGCTCCCCCCCCTCCTCGCCGCCGGGCGCGCTCGCCGCCCTCCAGTACCCCGCTCTCCAGAACTCCGGGGCGAGGGACCCCGCCTCGGCGAGCAGGGCCGTCCCCGAGGCGCCCGCGGGCCCGAAGGCTGCGGCGTCGGCCGCGAGCGGCGCGCCGGCCGCGAGGTCGACCTCCGAGGCGGGGAGCAGGGGGCGCGCGGAGCCCGGGGCGGCGGCGACGGTGAAGGCCGGCAGGAGGGCCTCTGCGGCGAGGGCCGCGAGGTCTCCCAGGGAGGAGCAAGGGGGGGGCAAGGAGGAGGAGGAGGAGGAGGAGGAGGAGGAAAAGGAGGAGTTGGCAGCTGCTCCTCCGTCGCCAGAGAGGTCGGCCGCCGACGCGAGCCCGCCGACGACCCTGATCGTCGCCTCGAAGACCGACACCGCGCACGGGCCCCGCAGCCTTTCCGGCAGATTCTGCAGCAGCCACGCCCGCGCGCGCCGGAATTCCTGCTCCATGCCCAGGAGCAGGAGCGTGTCGAGCGAGTCGACGATCGAGACGGCGAGCGAGCAAAACGTCTCGTAGCCCCCCCTCGAGACGGGGGCGAGCTCGTCCTCGCCCCAGGCGTGGGAGACGTACCCGGCCCAGGCGTGCGCCGCGGCAGCCCTGACAGCCTTTGCGGCGAGAGGCGCGGGGGGAGGAGGCGACGGAGCAGCCGGCGACGCCGGCGAGGACTGGGAGAAGAGGGCCCCCGCGACGCCGTCGACGGCCTCGACGCGGTCGAGGAGGACCCTGTCGAACAGGGCCTGCTGCGTCTCGCCCTCGCCGGAGCGCTCGTCGTCGTCTTCCGAGGGGTGCCTGTCCGCTCGCGGGGGCCTCGGGAGGCCCACAGAGGGGAGCGGGAGCTTGGAGGAGGAGGAGGAGGAGGAGGAGGAGGAGGAGGAGGAGGAGGAAGAGGTGGCACCGCGGAGGCGCGCCGCCGCCGACGAGGCCGCGCCGGGGAGGCCAAAGGCCGCGGCCGTCGTCGCCGTGATTTCGCTGGCTACTTTGGCCGCGGCGGCGACGGCGGACTCTGGGAGAGGGGAGACGTAGACGTTCGTGGCGCGAGTCGGCAGAGGTTGGGGCGAAGAGCGGGCCTTTAGAGTGAAAGGGAGAGAGAGAGAAGGGAGAGAAAAAAAGAGAGAAGGGGGAGAGAGAGGGGGGGAGAGGGAGAGAGAGGGGGAGAGAGGGGGTCGAGGTCGCAAAAAGAGAGGGGTGAGAAGAAAGTCGACTGGTTGGTTTCTTCCACCGCGCTTTCCCTTGCCGCCGAATTCAGATTTCGGTGCCGTACCTTAATGACCGCAAACACTATCGCAAACGCGAGGGCCACGGCGAGCAAGCGCTGGAGGAGGAGCTCGAAGCGCGGCGGTGGAAGCGCGCGGTTTCGAGGCTTGATAATGCCTCGACCATTGAAGCTCGCACCCTCCCCGCCAGCGGCCGCCTCGCTGGCGGCCGGCGTGCTGGCGATTCGCCGCGTGGGGGAATCGCCCATCTGCTCTGTGTTCGCCTCTAGATTTTCAGAATGGAGAGGAACGGGGAGGACATGGCTTGACTTCGACGCCGCCTTTCGATTGAGAGAGAGGAAGGGGAAAAAAAAAGTAATTGGGGCCTGTGGGGCAACGTTCTTCGCCCGATTATTTTCTCAGAATTCGAACCAAAAGTCAAAAGACTTATTTTGAGTTAAGACTCTTTGACAAATCGAAGCCGCCCCCTGCGCGGCTCTTTGCGCTGCGCCTGTCCCTCTTTTTCCCTGCTCGAACGCTGAGAGGAAGACGATTGCAAGCGCCCGAGAGGGACGGACTATGACGGAGCGCAAGCGGCACTTCAGGAAAAGGCGAAGGGAACCGCCATTGTCTTCAAAGCCGGCGGCCGGCTCGCTGCTGGCAGCACGACCTCCTCCGCCTCCTCCACCTCCTCCAAACCCTGCTCCGCCTCCCCCTCCGCCTCCTCCGCCTCCCCCTCCTCCCGCATCGACCGAGTCCGCCGGAATCAGCGAGGAGTCCTTCTTCGCCGCGGCTGCGGCTCTCGCAGCCGGCGCCGCGGCCTCCAAAGCAGGCGCCGCGGCCGCCAGAGCCGGCGCCGCCGAGTGCCGCAAGCAGGAGCGCAGACTGCAGCGCGCCGCCGCGGGCCCTTCCTCTCTCGCCTGCGCCGCCGCCGCCCTCGCCCCTGCCCCTCCTCCCCCTCCCCCTCCTCCTCCTCTCCCATCGGCCACCTTCACCCTGCTGAGTGAGGGCGGCCCGGGGGGAGCCGGAGGCGGCGGCAGCGGAGGAGGGCGCGTGGTGAAGCTCAAGAGGCAGTACAACCGCATCGCGATGCCCGTCGAGGCGTTCGACCTGCTGCAGGTGAGAAGAAACGTCTTTGTTTCCCTTTCTTTTTCTTCTCATCTCGAGCCTCAAGACTTCCGCGGAAAAAAAAGCGTGGAACAACGAGATAGATAGAGAGAGAGAGAGAGAAAGAGAAAGAGCCGATGCTCACGAAGAAGAAACCCTAATAAAAAATCCGGTGGGAAAAAAACCCGAAAAAAACTCAGCCGCTCTCTGAGAGGCTGCAGCAGATCCTCGCGGCCCGCCCCCCCGCCGCCGCCCCGCGGCCTCCGGTCTATGTCTACCGCAGGGAGCTCTCGAGCTCGACCTACCTCAACCGAGTGCACGTCGTGGCCGAGATGGCGAGCCACATCCTGCCGGACGTGCCGGAGAACGAGGAGATTTTCTACGATGACGGCGTCGTCGGCGGGATCGGCCTCGGCGTCGTCGGCGTCGGCGCGGGAGCGGCAGGCGACGGCAGCGGCCCTTCTTCGTCTGCTGCTGCCGCCGCCGCCGCCGCCGCCGTCCCTCTTCCTCCAGTCCTCCTCCCCCCCCCCGCCCCCGCCTCCTCCAGGAGGGGGCAGCAGCGCGGCGCCGGCGGCAAGGGCCCGACCTGCCGCGAGCCCAACGGCACGCTCTTCCGCACCAAGATCCGCTTCCTCGACGGCGCGGGCCGCGAGTGGCCGATCACGTACGAGCGGCTGCGGTCCGCGGGCCAGAAGCACACGCGGCTCTCCGCGGGCTGGCGCGAGCTGTGCGCGGCGAACGCGCTGGCGGTCGGGGACACGGTCAGGTTCTCGAGGTACGGGGGCCGGGGCGAGGACGGGGTGGTGCTCGTGGAGAAGGAGGAGGAGGAGGCGAGGGAGAAGGAGGAGGCGAGGGGGGAGGAGGAGGAGGAGGCGAGGGGGGAGGAGGAGGGGGGGGAGAAGGGGGAGTATCCAGAGAGAGACGAGAAGAGGAAGAGAGATGTTCACGGGGAGCAG
>Ga0114918_10006169_pt1 | contig 10171 bp, 18 predicted proteins | sample LantaG_FD_87015 | JGI IMG/M metagenome (GOLD analysis project Ga0114918, IMG submission 87015) | Deep subsurface microbial communities from Baltic Sea to uncover new lineages of life (NeLLi) - Landsort_02402 metaG | ecosystem: Environmental > Aquatic > Marine > Oceanic > Sediment | place...
CGCAGAACGACAACCCGAAAAAATACAAAAGATTTGATGACAGGGTGAAAATAAAATGAATCACAAAGAATATTACCAAAAACACAAAGAAAAATACAATTATCAAAATGGAAAAGGGTGAAATTATGAATGAACGAAAAGAATATTTGAAGAACCAAAAAGCCAGTGGCTATAAAGTTGGTGATGAAGTAAGAGTAATGACTGTCCCAGAATCATATCAAGATGGTTGGGCTTTTACTACGTACAGTGGAATGAAGATAGGACAGGTTGGAAGTATAACAATGATAAACAGACATGGTATAAGAGTAAGAATACCTGAACTCGATACCTATGACAATGCTTGTTATTTTCCTTATTGGGCATTGGCTCTGGAATCTCAAGTGCGTATTGAAGATAAACCGGCTCAAGTAAAAATGTTATCCACTTTACAGGATAAATGGATAAGGTCAGCGCTTACTTTTAAAGAATTGTCTATAATTGCTGACTTTATGGGAAAAACACCAATATACACCTATTTCAATAACGGAAGCACATTATATAGAATTAGAAGTGGTGAATAATCATGGCGAAATTCGGAAGAGAAGTAATGCTGACGGCGACAAAGGACAACGTCTTCAGGACTACTAGATTTATGGTCACGGAATGTGACACACAAGAAGAGGCTGATGAGAGAACAGAAAAATGGGTCAAAAAATACCCTGACCTTTTGAAAATAAAGGGAAACAAGCGAATACTTGAAAATACGTTGGGGAAATAATTATGACAAAAACAGAGGGATAATCATGGCAAAAGGAAACAGCAAGGCGCGAAAGCAGAATTTCACGGCGGAACTGACCAAGGGATTCAAGGACTACGAGGAGGTCTTTGACATGCTCATCGACCAGGCAACCCAGATGGGGATGAGCCTTCTGGTGAAGAGTATAGAGCTAGATAAGGACATTCTAAGGGCCTACCAGAAAGCGTGGCTCGCCAAGGCGAGTGAAAGAGATGCCAAATAGAGGTAATCAGAAGGGCTATAGATTCGAACTGGAAGCGAAAAAGTACCTTGAAGACAAAGGGTGCTTGGTGTTCCGCTCGGCCGGGTCTCATTCACTGATAGACCTAATCGCGTTCTCTACGCAGTACAAGGTGGTGTACTTTGTGCGGTGCAAATACGGAACATCAAAAATGGACAAGGCGGACGTAATAGGATTGACAAGGCTGGCCGAGAAATTCAACGTGATACCAGTGTATTGCAGCAGAAAGCCAACCACGCCTATAGCATTTATGAATATGAATACAACTACAGAAATAATTTTGTAGAACCTAGGTGAAAAAACCATGGCAGGATTTGTAAATCAACGAACCGAGGACGAAGAAGTGCTGTTTGCATGCTTCGGTGCCTACGGTAAAAAAGGCAAGGACAAAGCATTACTTGTCAAAGAAGGAGAAACACTTGAGGGAATCGTCACTGCGGTGAAGGATAGCCCCACATACAAGAAAATATTCATGCTCAAAATCAAGAGCGAAGATAAGCCAATTCTAATTCTTGGCAAAGTAGACCTTGTCGACAAAATGGGATACGGAACTCTCGTTACTGACCTAGTTGCGGAAGTGGGCGACTTAGTTCGCATTACATTCGTCAGCAAGACAAAGACCCAGAAAAAATACGACTGGCACAATTTCGAAGTCGCAATCAAGAAAGCAGCTTAGGAATTTAGGGGGTCATTCCCTTTCTTTCTTTTATGCTAAAATGCAGCATGTGCGATAAAAAAGCCAGCATAATTTCAGAGGGCAAGTACTTCTGTATGAAACATTTCCACACATGGGGAATGCGTCAGCCAACATTGGTAAATTGGGAGATAGTAGAAGATGAAGAAAATATTTGACCAGAGATTGTTTTTATTTTTGACCCGAGTAACACAGAAATACCTGGCCATGCTGAAACTGTACGAAGAGGTGAGGGCCAGCACCGTATTCGCGAAGAAGCTGTTTGGTGATAAGGAAGTGATAGTAGTTGAAATCGGCACACAGAGAGGCTCCAACGCAAGAAGCATTTGCAATAACCTAAATGTAAAAAAGATTTATTGTATTGACCCATATGGCGGTTATTCAGAGATTTGCCAAGGGAAAGAATATAGTTTTAATTTTCTACCATTTTTAAAAATAGCAAAAAGTTGTCTTAAGAAATACCCAGTAAAATTTATAATACTTGAATCTGCAAAAGCAATAAAATATGTTCCAAATAAAATAGATTTTATTTACATTGACGGAAACCATGATTTAACTTATTGTTATAACGATATAAGAATGTATTATAAAAAACTTAGACCTGGTGGCATTCTTGCGGGCCATGACTTCTGTGGAAATTTCGTCGAAGTAATACATGCGGTGTTCGCTTTTTTAAATAAGCATCCGGAATTAGAGTTGCATACAAAAGAAGCCGATTGGTGGTTTGTCAAAGTATGATTTTATCAGCGTATAACCAGGAGATAATAAATGATGCGGCCGCATCAACAAGGATAGCGGTTGATACAGAGACAGTTTCTCTTGTGGATAAGACCTTAGTAGGATTCTCATTCGCGTATAAGAAAAATGGAAAAGTTATCTCTTGATATGTGCCAGTTCGGCATACAAAATTTGAAAACATGCCATTGGAAGATGTGCAATTAATATTAAAACAAATACTTAACTGGAATCAATTGGTATTTCACAATTACGTATTTGATGGAATGGTGTTTAAGAAATTCGGCATACCAGTCAAGTCCGCAATAATTCATGACACAATGCTTCTTGCGCATTCGCTTGATGAGAATGGTCGCCAAGGGTTAAAACCTTGCGCATTAAGATACTGCCATCACCAAATGAAACCATTTAAGGAAGTAGTCGGTACTGGTAAAAGCCAAATTTCATTCGCAGACGTGGATAAGGAGACAGCGAGTAAGTACGCGAGTGAAGATGCTGAATACACGTATAAGCTATTTGAAATTCTATATCCAATGGTTATAGCGGATGATAGCCTGTACAGAGTTTACGAGACAATTGAACGGCCGTTGCTTCTTGTGGTGGAAGATATGCAAATTAATGGCATAACTGTAGATAATGCACAAGTTAGCCGTATTCGCGAGGATTGTCAGAAGAGAGTCTCAGACGCGCTTGAACGACTTGAGTACTTTATGCCTAATATTAATTTGAACAGCCCTAAGCAGCTTCGTGAGTACTTCATTGACAAAAAGCGTCTACAGCCATTAAAGCTGAGCAAGAAAACGCAATTGGGGTCGGTCGACAAGGAGTTTTTGGAACATTATGAGAACGAAAAAAAGTGCCCTGAAATAAAAGTGCTTCTTGCGTATAAAAAATACAACAAGATTTTATCTACATTTATACCAGCTTTGACAACAGGCATAAACGCTGATTATAAAATTTATGCTCAGTTTAGGCAATCTGGAACCACAAGTGGTCGTTTTAGTTCAAGCAATCCGGATATGCAGAATATTCCAAGGACAGACAAAAAGTGTAAAAAATGTAGTGGAGATTTAGTGTTAAAAAATTATAAGCTAGTTTGCAAAAATTGTGGTGAAATTTCAGACTCATTTGATATTCGTGCGGCTATAGTGGCCGACAAGGGACAAATACTTATTGGTGCAGATTATTCTCAGATTGAATTAAGGTTGGCTGCGCATTTTTCGCAAGAACCTAGTATGATAGCTGCCTATAAAAATAATGAGGACATACACCAGCTTACTGCCGATGCGTGTAATTCAACTCGTCAAGAGGCTAAGACTATTAATTTCGCTTTACTGTATGGGATTTATTTTAAGTCATTAGCCAAGCAGCTAAAGGTTGACGAGAGAAAAGCGCTGGAATACTTCAATCAGTTCTGGAAAAACTATCCAAAGCTGTTTAATTTCATCGAGCAGTCGAAAAAGGACGCAATGAAAAACGGATATACAATGACCTTCTTTGGCAGGAAAAGACACTTGTCAGACGAGTTCGCAAACAAGGAAGAGTTCAAGAAGGGTGCGGAACTTAGAAGTTTAGTTAACGCGATTATTCAGGGTACAGGAGCAGACCTAATGAAGTTGGCCATGCTAGAAATGTACCAATCGTTAAAGGACATTGGCGCCAGAATAGTTCTCACTTGTCATGACGAAGTTCTGGTGTCATGCCCAAAAAATAACGTAAAAGAAGGAATGAAAATAGTAGAAGAATCTATGGTTAACGTGGGTAAAGATTTATCTGTGCCTATTAAAGTTGACATTAAATCAGGAAAGACCTGGAGTGGAGTACATGGATAGCACAATGCTATTAATGTGGATTGCCGACGGGGCCGGGGTATGCGGAATGCTATATTTTCTATGGGCAGAAATCAAACAACTGCTAAAGATAAGAAAGTCACACAAGATTACTGGAATATCACACACGGCTTATACAAGCAAACTTAAAGCAATAGGATTCACGAGTGTAATGCTAACAATAACAGGACTCTACATGTCTCTTGCGGTCCTTTTGGCAGAGGGCGTGATTGTAGTGTGGGTTCTGTATTTGATGAAAAAATATAGGAGGCACAAAAAATGAAAACACTTTACCTAGCTCACAACTTTGAAAGTAGAAAGGTTATAAGAAAATGGGAATTGAGAATGGAAGGCAGGTACAACATCAATTTGGACAATCCGTTTTATGACAATCCAGAGAGAGCACTAGACATGAAAGTCATAGACTCATTCAAAGACGGCTGCGTAGAGCAGACAGATTACATGGGCACTAGAAGCGACAAAAGCATAGTAGAGGACGACCTGGACAAGATAAGGAAGAGTGACGGGGTTGTGGCCATGGCGGAGACTATCAGAATAGGAACGCCGATGGAGATATTCTTCGGGAGTCGTATTTTAAGGCTGCCTGTTTTCATTATCACCAAAAGATATGCCCACCATCCGTGGATTACGCTGCACGCTACCAGAATATTTGCTGATGTAACGCAATTTGAAAGGTATGTAAAAGACACGTTTGGGAGGAAAAAATAATGCCATTTATAAAACAAATAATAAGACCGGCAATAGACAAAATAGTGAATGAAAATTGGTTTTTTTTGCCACATAATGGTCCCTTGAACTACTTCTTGGTGAAGCTAATGTTGAGAAGAAGAAAGCAAGAGGGGGAAAGTTACCAGTTTTACAAGTGCTATATTGCGGAATTAAGGGATGCCGCTGATGAGATATTCCAGCTATACCAACTGCCGTATGAAATGAAGAAGAAAGAAGAGAATGGGGACATTGAATGATAGGTAGAAAAGGAACTGTGCTTTTGTATCAAAAACAAGAAGATAATAATCAAATACTTATAGAGTTATTTAAAAGCGGAAAAATAAGTACTTATTGGAGAAAGCGAAATAAAGAAAATGGTATAAAATTAGCGAAAAAATATCGTAAAGAATACCATAAAATATTACACAATTTAAAAATAAACGGTTGTGCAATTTGTGGATATAATGAATGTGATGATGCTTTAGCTTTTCACCATGTCAATCCAGAAGATAAAAAATTTAGTTTATAAGTACATCACATGTATAAAAAACCTGAAATAATTGTAAACGAATTAAATAAATGTATTTTACTTTGTGCAAATTGTCATTGTAAAGTGCATTATAAAATTAAAGAGGTGATGTAAATTAAAATAGCTGCTTGGACAAAAGACAGGGAAGCACTCAAGGCCGCTTCATCTGGTGGGGTATTCTACGAGTTAGCCGAATATTTTATCAGCAATGGTGGAATGGTATGTGGAGTGGTGATGGATGAACTAAAACCAGTATTTCATGTAACTAGCGATTTAGAAAGTGTTAAAAAAATGCGCGGCTCTAAATATTTATGGGCGAATCCAGTTCCAACTTATCAGTGTATAGGAGAAACAACGATACCTATTTTATTTGTTGGGTTGCCATGTCAAGTTATAGGATTAAAACGATACCTCAAGAACAGAGGAATATCAGACGAGCATATAACTTATGTATCTCTTCGATGTCACGGGGTAATCAAAACAAAGATATTTAAGGACTATATTGCCTGGATAGAACAAATAACAAAAAGGCATATCATAAATGTTAAGTTTAGGAGCAAAGTAAACGGATGGAAAGGAGTCGGACTTGGATTTACTTGGGATGCTGAATATGGATTTAAATTCTCGGTATTTTACAAACCAAAACTTATTAAGGATTACATAAAAAAACGCAATGTATCACCAGCATGCAAGAACTGCACCAGGGACAGAAACGACTCGGACATTACGCTTGGAGACGCTTGGGGAATACATCCGACACTGAAGAACAAGTACGGTACAAGCATTGTGGAAACTAACACCTGGAAAGGGTATGAATTATTTAAATCTATCGCCCACAAATTGCGCTGGAATTTTGTTCCTAGTAAAGCTGCTGACATTTTGGCAGACTCCGACAAAATCGGACTGCTTAAGGTGGCCGATACTAAGAACTTCGGAAACCTCATGATGTCCAGCAATTTCATGACCTACATGAAAGCGGTATGCAAAAGAGCCAAGTTCGTGTTCATAGAGGAAGACTCTGCGCAAGACGTGATAGAGGCTGCCACAGGGATAAAGGACGGGGTAGACTACAGAAGCGTAAAGCAGTCGCCGTTAGAGTTTTTCTGGCGTTTGGTGAATCCAGAAGAGTCAAACCTAGTGCAGACATTCGCCGACTGTAAACATGTGGTAATATTGGGCGGGGATTACCTAACGAACAGATGGAAATACAGGTCTTGGATTAGCAACCTTGTGATGCTGAATGCGCTGAATAAATGTGGAAAGCATGTTCGCGTAATTAGCAATACAGTGGGGCCATTTCCACTTCTGCTCAGGCCGTTTATAAAATTTGTATTTAATAATCTGAAATCTATTTGGTGCAGAGATGGAGATAGTTGGACAAGATGCTGTGACATTGGAGTGCGAAAAAATGTTTATTACGCTCCAGACTTAGCATTCTTACCATTGCATAATGAGCTTAAATATGACATGCTAGAAAAACTCAAGAAAACATACTGCACGATTGTTATTTCTGGAATGTGGAGTCAATATGCACGCACATACAAGGAATACGTAAATGGTATAAAACGCATTGCCAGAAAATTTTATGATTATACTGGTAAAGATATAATAATTTTATCCCACAGCAAATCTACGGTCGATATACAATTAGCGGAAGACATTGTTAACGGAGAAGAAAATATGTATTTTGCGGCTTCTAAATTTGCAACTCCAAGCAGTGTTAGAAATATACTAGGAAACAGTTATCTAAATGTATCTTTTCGTATGCACGGAGCAATAAGCAGCCTTACTAAAGGAGTTCCGGTCGTGGCAATCGCATACAGCCACAAGTACAAGGGAGTCATTACGGACGGGTATGACTTGCCTGAGTTAGTGGTAAATAAGCACAGCAGAAGGGATTGGAATTATTGTGTGCAAGAAGCAATGGGCACACTTCGGTACGTACTGAAACATCGAAAAATGATTACGCGTCAAATAAATAAAGTAAATAATAAAATAACCATAAAAGATACGATAATGCCGATGTTCAAAATTATGGAGGATGAAGAATGAAACATGATAAAATGTTTTTAAAAGTATCGGCATATTGTGGGATTAAAGTTAGATATAACGACAAAACTGACCATATTGGTATTCATTTACAGATTACTAAAAGGAATAAAAAATGGGAAAAAGAGCAATACAAAATAAAGTATAAAGAAATTCAAAAAATTATGCTTGGTTTAAAAATAAATGGTTGCGCTATTTGTGGGTACAATAAATGTGACGCATGTCTTGATTTTCATCATGTTAATTCGATGGATAAAAAATTTTATATAACCCAAAATATGTGCCGCAAAAATAAACTAATTGCAGAAGAATTAAATAAATGTATTCTTCTTTGTGCTAACTGTCATAGAGAAATACATGCTAAGGAGAAAAAGATATTATGAAAATTTTATTTGTACACAAACAAGACGCGACTTTTATAAAGAATGACTTGGAGATTCTACGCAAGCATTACGAGGTAGAGGATTTCTACTACACACCAGGAAAGACACTGCAATTGTTCAAGAAAATAAAAGAATGCGACTTGGTATACGTTTGGTTTATTTCATATCCGGCTTATCTGATTGGATTGATTAACAGATTTTATAGGAAGCCAATAGTACTTGTAGCCGGCGGATATGGAGTGCAGAGTGACCTATTAAAGAAACACAAAATCTTTAAGTTCATGGTACAATCTGCAACTAAAAAAGCCAGTAAAATTTTAGCCGTGTCAAAATTTACGAAAGACGAAGTTCTCAAAATAACACCAAAAAATTGGACCTATGAATATAAAACTGAGGTAGTCTACAATGGTATTGACTTGACTAAATTTTCTAACCACGGAATAAGGGACAATGCCAGGTCTATAATTATAACGGTTGGTATAATAGATTCTTGGAAAAGATATTACATAAAGGGAATAGACAGGTTTATAGACTTCGCCAAAGAAGAGCAGAATAAAGAATTTTACGTGATAGGGGTGACCGAAAAGATGGGTGAAAAAATAAGCAAGGAGTTAAAGGATTTGCCCATTAATTTACACTTTTATCTTCCTGTAACGCAACAAGAACTAGTGTACTTCTATAATGTCGCCGATGTGTATTGCCAGCTTTCAAGGTATGAATCATTTTGCATGACATTACTTGAGGCCAAAGTATGCGGCTGCTTTTGTCTATTGCCAACTGGAACCGGGATGGACGAAATCATGGACTCAAAAAATCCAAAGGAAGATTTCAGCTTGGAGAAGAGAGAAAATAGACTGACGGAGATACTAGATGGATATAGAAACTGAATTTAGAAAGGGATGCAGCATTATAATTCCCACTTGGAATTGCGAATGTACTATGAAAATGTGTCTTAAAAGTATTCTTGTAGCGTTTCCAAAAAACGTTCCATTAGAATTAATTATCATTGATAAAAATAGCACAGATAATACACTATCTATTATAAAAGAATGGTGGTACACAACATATACAACAACTAATATCACTACCAAATTAATAACTGAAACAAGACCATTAGGTGCAGCAAGAATGACAGGAATTAAAAATGCAAAATACAGCACTATATTTTGGCTTGATTCGGACATTACTTTGCCAAAGAATTACATAGAAAACCTGTTCAAAATGATGGGAGAGTACAAAGGTAAAAACGTCGGTCAGATTCAGGGCACAATGGTAGACACAGTTCCGCTTATTGCTAATTGGTGGGCAGGATATGACATGTACCAGAGAAGGAAAAGTGGACACAATTATATAGTAGCAAAGTCTAACGCGCCAACCGCTTGCTCACTGCTGTTAAAATCCGCAACAGATATGTCGCCAGAAACAGAAAAATACATGAGGCAACTGAGTTCTACCGAGGATTCTCTGCTTGCCAAGACAATTCAGGGCAAGGGATATGTGCAGTTAATGTTTCCGATAAAAGTAGACCATCACATAGAAGAGGTAGATGCGGCAGAGGGGTCTCATAAAATGGTTTGGTCACTTGTGGGATTAAAAAATCGTGGTGACAGTAAACTCCAAGCACTGTGGCATATGAAGTGGATTTGGAGAAATGGTTTCTTTGCATTCATCGAACATAAAACCTTTGATTTAATAGTGTACACGGTCTTGATACAAGCCAATCTAATTCGTGCGTGTTTAAAAGATAATAGAATAATAAAACAACGCAGATTGACTACATTAAAGGACTGGTAATATGTTTGATAAAGTAAAATACCATAAAAAATATTGGGAAGTAAACAAAAAACAACTAAAACAGAAAAGAATACAATTAATACTCAGATTAAAAATAAATGGTTGTGCTATTTGTGGTTATAATGAATGTAATAGAGCGCTTGATTTTCATCATAGCAATCCAGAAGACAAAAAGTTTTTAATAAATACGGAGAATATTCACCATAAATATACCAATAAAGAAATTGTAGAAGAATTAAATAAGTGCGTTTTATTATGCAAAAATTGTCATTGTGAAATAGAAGAGATGGAAAATGTTCAGTGAAACAGCAACAGAATTAATACGAGGCCCAGATTATACTGGGTTCTTATTAGCAGTGGGAATATTAGTTCTTGTGAAAATATTTGTGTATTTCTCTAGCAAGTGTAAGTAG
>Ga0114918_10006172_pt1 | contig 10170 bp, 6 predicted proteins | sample LantaG_FD_87015 | JGI IMG/M metagenome (GOLD analysis project Ga0114918, IMG submission 87015) | Deep subsurface microbial communities from Baltic Sea to uncover new lineages of life (NeLLi) - Landsort_02402 metaG | ecosystem: Environmental > Aquatic > Marine > Oceanic > Sediment | place: Baltic...
GAAACGCATATACCTTGTGGTAAATGCATATTATGCAGAACAGGAAAGCAACATATATGTAAGGATATGAAAATATTAGGAGTGCATACCGATGGTGTTTTTGCAGAATATGCAAAAATACCGGAAATTTGTGCCTGGAAGTTGCATCCGGATACCCCTCCTGAAATAGGAGCCATTTACGAGCCCTTTGGCATTGCCGTTCATGGTGTTTTAAGGGATAAGATTGCAGGTCTTTCTACGGTCATCATCGGTGCCGGTCCTATCGGACTATTTGCAGCAAATGTTGCAAATATATCAGGAGCCAGCCAGATATTTGTGGTGGATATAAATGAATATAGATTAAAGTTGGCAGCTAAGATGGGAGACAATATCGTAATCTTAAATCCTAAAAAAGACAGTGTAGTCAATATCATAAAGGAACAAACCGATGGTAGAGGAGCTGATGTGGTGATAGAATTAAGCGGCTCGGTACAGGGTACAAGGACCGGGTTTGATGTTTTGGGGAAAGGAGGGCGGATTTCACTCATAGGACTACACCCTCAAGAAGTACCCCTGGATTTGGTTAATAATGTGATCTATAAAGAGGCAACCATTTACGGTATTACCGGTAGAGAAATGTTCAATAGCTGGTACCAGACGGAGAGTTTAATTAAATCAGGAAAGTTAAATATTGAAAAAGTATTAACTCATGAATTTAGTTTAGATGAAGTAGAACAGGCAATCTTAACCGCCAAAGAAGGGAATTGTGGGAAACTAATTATTAGAATTAGTTGATAATGGAGGTGTATAGAAAGAAGAAATCAATTGTTTTACCAGTTTTTTTCAAAGAATCGGTTAATGATATTAATTGTTTATTTAGTGAGAATTTCTCCCTCTAAGGATGGAGACGAGAGTAATTTTCCGGCAAGCCGGTACAGATGAATAGTCTATATAGATGCACACCATGGAAGGAGGTGATACAATACTACAAAGATTATAATATTGGTTCAGGGTATGTATTTATCCTATTTACTGAAGGTAGCAGGCAATAAAGGAGTAATACAAAAAAATTATGTTGTTTCTCCTAATTCCAATATAACAATACTAAGGATTAGAAACTGAAAAAATAGAATTTACTTTTCTAGTTATAATAGAAGATAAATCTAGATGATTATAAAAATTAATTACTTTAAAAAGTTATTTTCAAAGTAGGAATAAAATTTAAATAAAAAATTGATAAATAATCAGGAGGATATGAAAATGAAAATTAAGAAAAACTGCTTTGGTAGAGCCATAGTGATTTTGATAATGTTGCTTTTAGTTATTTTATCGGCTCAAACAATGGTTGGAGCTAGAACTTTGGTTAAGGTTGCTAGTGATGTTACTAAAGAGCATTCTGTTGGTAAAGGCTTTGAATATTTTAAAGAAAGAGTTGAGGAATTGACTAATGGAGAATTAGAAGTTCGTTTATACCATGCTGGCGCTTTGGCAGCAGGGAACCGAGAGCTTATTGAAGGCACACAGACTGGGCAAATAGAGATTGCTGTAGCTACCGCTGCTTCCATGGCTAATTTTACTCCAGAGTTTGATCTGTTTGGGCTACCTTTTTTGATTAAAGACTATGAACATATGAAAAAAGTTGCGGAGCTAAAGGAGTTAAGGGATGTGTTAGATAAAGCTTCAGAAAATATTGGATTAGTCCTATTAGGTATGTCGACTGGAGGTATGAGACAGATATATTCGAAAGTACCGATTGAGACTGTTGATGATCTTAAAGGTCTAAAAATCAGAGTTATGGAAGTAGATGGAATTATAGCTACGTTTAAAGCGCTAGGTGCAATACCAGTACCCATGGCATTTACTGAATTGTATTCTGCCTTACAGACTGGTGTGGTGGATGCAGGTGAAAGTAGTTTTGTGACTTGGATCAACTCCAAACTCATTGAAGTAGCTCCATATGGAAGCCGCGTAAATTATATGGAGACAGGCAGAGTGTATATTGCAAATAAGATATTTTTTGAAAAATTGTCAGAAGAACATCAAGAAGCTATAAAGAAAGCCATGATAGAAGCTATTGATATAATCAATGAAGACTATATTGTGCAAGATTATGCGGCAGAAGATACATCCGCCCTTTATCCGAATGCTAAAGTTCTACATCCAGATACAGACAAATTTTTTGATGCAGTGCAGGTAGTTTACGAAGAATTCAAACCTACTTTAGGATTTGAAATGGTTGAGAAAATTAGAAATTTAGGAAAATAATAATATCGTAGTTTGATCACAACAATATGTATAATAGATACAACAATGCTATTAGTATTTTAAATTAATAGAGGTACATACCCTGGACCAACATAAAGATTAATCTAGCGAGAACTCCCAATTTGCAAGGATTTGGAGAGAATATCTTTTCTGTTTATTCTGTTGATACTTTGAAAAATAAAAAGATGAAACTGTCTAAAGCAGCCTATACAGTATAAAAAACACAATATCATATTGTTTTGAACATCCAGTATTGTAGAATAACTTGAGTTACTTGAAAATAAGATTTGAAAGAAATAAGAAATATTATCCTAGTTGAGAATATATAGATATAGGAATAAGACAAGATAGCATTCACATTTATTTGTATATACTGATCCCCACAAAATATGCTGTGAGCAAAGTAGTAAAATCAATCAAGGGGAATACTAACATATATTAAATAACAATTTACTTTCTTAAAAAATGTGTTTTAGGACAGAAAAGACATTTTGCGCAAAGAACATTATGTATACACTATAAAAATTAACAAAGAGATAATCCAAAATATTTCCAATCATAAGCTGAAGAAGAGACAGGATAAGCACAGCTTGAGTTTTAAATGTCATGTGCCTATTAAGGTTTGGGATTAAATAGTAGTGATAAAAAACTTGCACTTAGATACACCTAGAACATTGAAAAACTGTTGATAATATCAGTATATTCAGAGCAAAAAACATGTCTCATCGCTGTGTTAGTTCAAAATTTGGTTACTTTCTATTTGTTATATCAAATGTAGTTTAGTGTAATCTAATGAGGAAATTAGTTAAAATTTCAAGAAAAAGATCAAGATTTTTTCTACTGAAAAGTAAGATTGATTGTATATTTTTGTATTTGGTGTGATAGTTTATCAAATGTATTTTCAAGTTTCCTCCAGATAATTGACTATTTACAGATGGTTTTAGATGCTAAGGAGGAATATTTACCAAAATACTATCAAAGATCTAAAACTTTATTTTAGAGTGATTGAAATGAATGAAAACATGTTTTTTAGTAAAAGATTGGGAAAACTAGTGGGGAACAACGAGTAAATGTATTGTCTTCGGCATATATCGGAGAAAAGGGAAAGTTTTGGCATTCACCATTTCCTCCAGTGCTGAAGAGACCGTGCGACCTTATATAAAACGGTTTATACAGTTAGGAAGTTTCTACTATACGGACGATTGGTTCACCAGATTATTTATATAAAAAAAATTGTGAGGATAAATATGAAGCCATTTAGTAGTTATATAGGAAAAATGATAAATTTTTTAGGTGCAATTTTTATGAGCTTGTTGGCATTAACAACTTTTTTTCAAGTTATTAATCGTTTTATTTTGAGATACCCATACTCTTGGACCGAAGAGTTATCTCGTTTTCTTTTTATATGGGTAACACTTATAGGTACAGTAATATGTGTAAGAGACGATACTCATATCCAAATAGACTTATTATATAATAAATTAGCCCCAAAAATACAACGGATTGTATCATTGATAATTAATATAATATTTTTAACAATTGCTATAATTATTTTTTGGCAAGGAATAGAAATTTTACAATTTATTAAATTTCAAAAAGCAGCAAGTTTAAAATTATCAATGATATGGATTTATATATCAAGTCCAATATGTTTCTTATTTATTATTTTTTACCTAGTTCTTAGAATAAAAAAATCATAATTACTTTCTCCAGATAAATAAACATTTTTTTGAAATAGTAAAGTTAGAAAAAGGAGGATACAAAATAATCATGTTAAGCACCCCTGTGGTAATAATGATGGTATTTTTACTTATACAGATGGTGATTAAAATTCCTATTGGAGTTTCTATGGCTTCAAGTTCCTTGTTATATCTTTTTATCACTGGATCAAATATTAGTATGGTGAGTCAATACCTCGTGATGAATATTAATTCATTTACATTGTTGGCAATTCCTTTTTTTATATTAGCCGGAGAGTTAATGACATTATCTGGTATTGCAGAAAGGATGTTTGGAGTAGCTAAGGTTTTTGTTGGACATATTAAAGGTGGATTGGCTCAGGTTAATATTGTAACAAGTATTATTCTTGCAGGAATGTCTGGTTCCACTAATACTGATGCAGCAATGACTTGTCGTGTGCTTGTTCCTGAAATGGAAAAAGAAGGCTATTCACGTCCTTTTAGTGCAGCAGTTACAGCTGGGTCAGCAACAATTGGTCCTATTATTCCCCCTAGCATACCAATGGTTATTTTGGGTGGTATGAATAATCTTTCAGTCGGCAGACTCTTCTTTGGAGGAATAATTCCAGGTCTTTTGATGGGTATATCGATGATGATCTTAGTTTATTTTCAAGCCATTAAATATAAACTTCCTTCTCGTAAAAGAGTTAATTTAAAAGAGTTTATTTTTGGTATAAAGAGAGGTTTTCTCCCGATGTTAACTCCAGTTATAATCTTGGGTGGCATGATGGGAGGATTTTTTACACCAACTGAGGCAGCAGTTGTTGCATGTTTTTATTGCTTATTTTTAGGTATTGTTGTTTATCGGACACTTAGTCTTTCTATCATTTACCAAGCTTTATTAAACACAGTAAATTTAAGTGCACGAATATTATTTATTATAGCTCTTGCGGGCACATTTGGTTGGATACTTACTGTGGAGCAAATTGTCAATAGTTTTGCAAATATTTTAGCAATTCATGCTACTAGCCCTTTAATGTTACTTTTATTTATGAATTTATTATTACTATTCTTAGGTTGCTTTATTAATACTACTACTTTAATAATTTTACTATCCCCAATTATTTTCCCAGTTATACTTGATTTTGGGATAGATCCCATCCATTTTGGTGTTGTAATGATTTTGAATTTAATGATTGGACAATTAACACCACCGGTAGGTGTAATGTCTTTTGTTGTTATGAGTGTAGCAAATGTGTCACTTGATGAATTTTTACGAAATATAATCCCTTACTTATTGGTATTACTTATAGTATTATTTTTAATAACATATTTTCCAATATTAGTATTATTTATACCAGATTTAATCATGGGAGTAAGGCCGTCTTTATAAATTTATGATAACATATCTTGAATTTAACTAATTTAGCGTAGTATATACACTTTGACTTAAAAAACTGTTCATGCATGTTGTTTTTCCAATAGAATAAAATTGGTAAAACATATCCTAATTAAGAAGGAGCACAGCATACATTAACAAAGATGGTTGTATAGTCAGTCAAGTACAGTATGCCTTAACATACACAAAAATATAATAATTTTATCTACTTATCTGTAGAAAATTTATTATGACCAAAACTTTCTATTACAAGTAATAAAAAAGATTCAGAAATTTAAACTAACTAGGACTACGGGACTACAAAATAAAAAGAAAAATAAATCTTAGGCAGATAATCAAGTAAAATCGGATAAAGAAAATATCATTCTCTATTATACAATTTAATATAAAAACTATAAATCCAAAAAGAGACTCCCAATTGTATTGCTACAGCTTTTAACTTGTTATCTAGAAAAAGTGGGGATATGTTAACTTTAAAGTATATTTTACATGATATATATATCATGAGTGGCAAAGGAAATTGCTGGAATAATGTAGTGATGGAGAGTTTTACAAGGGCTTAAAGATAGAACGAATTTATAAAACAGAGATATTAAATAAAAGAAGGGAGGATAGATAAAAGATATTTATTAGAGTATTATATAGAAATTTTTTTCAAAAGAGAGACAATATTTTTTATAGGCATTAAAATCCTAAAGAACACTTTATAAATCATGGTCACTTAACTAAATGCTCTCTTTCTCATGGTAAAGTTTAAATACCCCGAACAGTGGTTTTGTATAATTAAAGAGAAAGAAGTCATGATAATTAACCTGACTTTATTTTGAGTGTTGCTTTTTTAATTCTACTAGAAAAGTAAAGGAGATAGGTCAGTTTTATCAAAACATTTTAGAAAAAAGTTTTAAGATTATTCAGTAAATTATTGTTAACATTAACACTAATAATTATTATGGAGGGTAAAAATGAAAATTACTAATATAAAAGCATCAATAGTTGCCATTCCTTTTAAAAAACCAGGACTTTATCTATTGGGTGCTAAAGAACCTGAACAAAGTTACAAATTTGTTTTTGTTGAAATGTTTACAGATGAAGGGGTAAAAGGAATAGGTGTACAAAAAGATCTTAGCGGTGTGACAGTCAATATCATTGAGAAAACAATAAAGGATTTTCTGATTGAAAGGCATATTAGTCCATTTAATACAGAAATGATATCTGAATTGTTAAGAAGAGTTGAAATGCATAGCGGCCAGTGCAGTGCCGTAGAGATTGCTGCCTGGGATATAATCGGTAAAGTAACTGGTATGCCTATAAGTAAATTGTTGGGCGGTTATAGAGATCAAATAAAAGTTTATATCAGTACTGGTGAATTAAAAACATCATCTGAGAGAATTGAAGAAATTGAAGGATATATTGAACAGGGTATCAAAGCAATAAAGCTTAAAGCACATCATAGTAATTATAAAGAAGATATAAAACATGTTCAGGATATTAAAGATTATTTTGGAGATAAGATAGAGATTATGGTTGATGGATATAGAGCACAAAAAACTGAAAGCTCTTTTCCGCCCCCTTGGACAAGAAATGAAGCTCTTGAAATAGCAAGAAGTTTGGAGGAATGTGGTGTTCTTTGGCTTGAAGAGCCTCTTCCAATTTATGATAAAGAGGGTTTAGCAGAACTATGTGCAAAAGTTGATATTTATATAGCTGGAGGAGAAGCTGAATATGGTATATATACTTTTAAAGAATTTCTCGAAAGAAAAATATATGATATCATACAATGTGATGTCACTCTATCTGGAGGTTTTATGGAAACTAAAAAGATTGCATCCATGGCTCAAGCATTTGGAAAATGGTGTATACCACATGCATGGAGTGTGGGGCCAGGGATAATTGCAAATCTTCATCTATGCTGCGCGATTCCCAACTGTCCCTATTTTGAATATGTAAAAGAATCTCCTGCTTTTAATATAGATGTGCGAGATGCAATAATCAGTGAGCCCCTTTTAATTAAAAATGGCTATGTTAAACTTCCTTCGGGTCCCGGATTGGGGGTTGAGATTAATTACGACGTAATTAACAAATATAAAATATAGTAGTTTAACAAAATTATTATATTTGACTAGTGAAAAGTTACAATAATTTTGTACTAGTGAAGTAAGAATGTGTTCTATGCTCCAAATTTACTTCAATATAAACAGTTTCTAAATGTTCTAAGCATAACTTTGTTTTATCTTTGCCTTATAAATGTATAATTAAGCAAAAAAAATAGTATTATAGGAGGAAAATAAATTGGTAAAAAAGTATTTTGATAGCAATGATATGGTTACTAAAGAAAGACAGAATTGTACTGCGGCTGCTAAAATGCCGAGACCCGGGGTTATAGTAGTTGTTCGAGATAAAGAAACAGGATACATAAATGCTGCACCATATAGTGGTGGTGTGTTAAGTATAAAACCTTTTCAAATAGTATTTGGTGTCAAGAGTTGGGATGCAAAATTTACTTATAAAGATGCAGATGAATTTGTAGTATCTATTCCCAAGAAATCTCAAATAGATCATATGTGGGTAATGGCCTGTTCAGTGCCACATGGTATAAATGAAATTGAAATAGCAAATTGGAACGAACTACCATCAAAACAGATAAATACACCAGGTATAAAAGAATGTCCTATTAATCTCGAATGCAAAACAGCTCATTTTATTCAGCTTAAACAGCCATTACGTGCAATAATTGTAGCTGATGTTATTGGGATTAATATGGATGCTAGTCTTCTCAATATGAGAAGATCAGAGGCTATAAAACAAATACCCATTTTTGAAGCATCGTGGAATACTTATACTGGTCTATATGGCCCGAGTGTTTTAGATGGAGAGATGTTGGGGTATATAGAAACAAATTCAAAATCCAGGAACGAGCTATTGACTGAAGAAAATAATGATGAGAAGGTATATATAAGCCGCAATGAATTTTATTATGAAAAAAATCAGAACATATTAAGTAATGCTATTTGGCCAATGCCATCATATGTTCTTTGTTCAACAGATGAAGTAAATAGATTATGTGGATCTCCAGTCACTGGTGGACTGCTAATGAGTGCTAGACCAGCTATTCAAGTTCCAGTACTAAAAGATAGTATACCATATAAAAATATAAAAAGAAATAATGAGTTTGTATTATCTATCCCAGTTCGTTCTCAGATAACAAGCTTTGAAGAATTAATAGATAATCCAAACAATATTAAAGCTGCTGGTTTAACCGCTTTAAAAAAGAACCAAATAAACACGCCAGGTATAATGGAATATCCTGTAAATATTGACTGTAAAGTTGTAAGATTTGATGATATACCCGGTTCAGACTATTCGCTTCTAATTGGAGAAAAAGTCGGAATTAGTGTAGACAATGAAATTCTTGAATATAAAGATATGATGGATCTTTATAGTCAATTTCTGTATTCTGTTAGGGATAAGGAAATGAAAAGGAGGTGGAGTTTTCATGATAAGAATAATTTATCAGTAAAACCTTTACCAAGCTGGGGAAGCAGATATTATGGTGGTTGGTTGTTAGTTCCAGAAAATTTCCAATATGGTATGTATTACTGGTTAATTGAACTTGTTGAGTCTGCTTATTTGTCTAAAGCTGAATTCGACCAAATAAGAATATGGCTTACTTGGTGGAGAAGAGAAGGATATCTAGCTCCTGAAGATCTTAGGAGTGAGTTAAAACAGAGATTAACTACTTTATTTAAGATGATGGTTTGGGCTCATAGAGATTTTGACAAATGGCATAAAATAAAAGAATACTTAGCTCAATTTCCACTTGAAAAAGAAACTGTCTTATAGAAGAACTTACATGTGGAGAGAGGAACATTTGTTCCTTTAGAATTCTGTTTAAGGATAATTAAATAAAATTATCCCGAAGAAAGAAGAATATATAATTTTTGTTTCCATTTAGGCTATAAAGACAATTGCAGATTATCTTTGAAAGTATTAAATTGTCGCACTAAATCCATTAAATTTCCTATATAAATAATTCTTTTCAATCAAAGCCGAACTTTTAACGTTATTTGAAATTAGTATAAAGTTGTTAATTTTGATTAATTCTTTTTAAAGTTCTTTTTCTGATATTACTTTTATCTATCAGGTCTCCAATGAGTTCAATATTATTTACAATCCCTTTATCAAGTTTTAACAGATTTAATATCTGGGTAATCCGTGCCCTTGAGATGCCTTTTATTTTAGCCAGTTCTGCCTGACTCTTTACTTCTCCTGAATCAATCATATACTTATATTCTCTGGCTAAATGAAAAGGATTCCTATGGATTTTCATGGGAGGGGAAGGGGATTTGACTGTCATTTGAAAGTTAAATTGATAGGTAAAAGTTCTATATATGGACCAGTCCGGGGAGCTTGCAAATTCCAGCCCTTTGGCTTAAATTCTTTCAGGTCTTTCAATTCAATATGAACTAAATGATAGTTATTGATTAAGAGTAATGTTAATAAAAATTGAATCGATAAGGTGTCCGGATGTTCCGGTTTAATGTCCGGATGCCTTCGGAATTGCCGTCCGGATACTCCGGTATACGCACTTGACTGCTCAGCAAGGTAATGCAGGAAAGATAATTATTAAAATTGGCCGGTAGTGAAAGAACATAGAATGAGGCAATGAGTAAAAAATTTTAAAAGGAGCATGATATAAATTGGCAACACCGATTATAACCATGATTCATACTGTTTTTCCTATAGTTGATAACTTAAAAGCTATCTTTGAAAAAAAATTAGGGAATCAACCAGCAACGATCTATAACATAGTTGATGACAGCATTCTTCCTAGAATATTGAATAATGGCA
>Ga0114918_10006173_pt1 | contig 10169 bp, 13 predicted proteins | sample LantaG_FD_87015 | JGI IMG/M metagenome (GOLD analysis project Ga0114918, IMG submission 87015) | Deep subsurface microbial communities from Baltic Sea to uncover new lineages of life (NeLLi) - Landsort_02402 metaG | ecosystem: Environmental > Aquatic > Marine > Oceanic > Sediment | place...
ATAAGGGGGTAATACCAGAATCAGTAAAGGAGGAAATAACTTATAAAAATACAATGGATGCTAAACTAATTGTTCAACAAATTGAAGAGAAAAATCTTACTGTAATTAAAAATCCTGTACAAGAAAAAATGAATCTTATTCTTAAAGATTTTCCAATTGGTAAAGGCGAAACTGCTGCTTTTCTTATTGCAAGAGAGAAAGGTGGTGTTCTTGCAACAGATGATGGGTTAGCAATTAAAGTTTGCAAGATATTCAGTGTGAGATTTGTTACTGCAATTCATTTTTTAATTGATGCGCATCTGGACAACTTTCTTGCTTTAGAAAAATTAAAGTTATTGAAAAAGTATGGCCGCTACTCTGTACAGATTATTAGTGATGCAGAAGAAAGAATACGGGGAGGTAAATAAAATGAGTGTAATGAGCTTACGTTTAAGTAAAGAAGAAATAGTGCGAATATCTAAGTTGTCAGCACAAAAAAAAGAAGGAAAATCAAAAGTTGTCAGGGAATTATTGCAGGAAGGCTGGATACTGCACTGGCTTAAACTATATCGTGCAGGAAAAGTTTCTATAGGAAAAATGGCAGAAGAACTTGGTCTTTCTGTAAGTGAAGTATTAGACTTACTTTCAGAGTTTGGCATAGAATCTTCAATTCGTTATGATGATTATCTTCTTGGTCTTAAAAATCTTAGAAAATATCTTTGATAAACGGTATTAAATCAGTTTTAATCTCTTTCTAAGTTCATTTGAATCAAAATATTTCTGGATAATTTCTCCATCCTCTCCATCATTCTGATTTTTTATATCATGAAGCATTTCATTTTCATAATTATCTATCAAATCAATAACTCTACAATATCTTTAACATACTCTTTATTGAAAGGTGAAAAAACTAAAGGAGTTCCTCATCCAAGTACAAAATTACTGTTAGGAAATATATTTTGGCAAAATCTTAGATGCAAACTATCATTAAAATGCGTCAATATTAATGACAAACTTTTATAAAAAGTCTGCTAATTATAATTATGGAAATAGAAGAAATAAAGAAAGTAATAATTGACCAAAGAGAGGAAATAAATGATTTTTTCAAAAGAGAAAAAATCATTGAAAGAGAACTGAATTCTAATAATTTAAATGCGAGTCAATGAACTTCGGCAACCTTGTTCGGAGCACAAATTCTTCAGGGGGCATATAGCCAGGCAATGGTGTAATCTTTTACCATAAAGAATAAAAAAATCTTATTTAACTGAGCTAAAATTATGTTAAAATGACAAAGAAATGAAAATAGTTACAGAAGCAGTCACAATTAAAGAATTAAAAGATATGACAACAGTCATGTTTGGCAATCTTGTTAAAGCAGTTGTAGATGTAGAAAAAGAAATTATGGCCATTGATGCAGAACTGCATGCAGATGAAGAGGCGCTTCTTTTAGAAAATGGATCTAAACAAGAAAATCTCTGGGGTATTAATATCTACCCGGATTTACCTGAGGGAGATAGAATAGAATTTGACTCCATGATAAATTTAAAGCCTCGTCAGGGAAATAGAACAAGAAATGTTGATGACCCCAAAACCCGCAATAAGATTATTGAAATAGTAAATAAATTAGTAGAAGATGAAAACTTATCATAAGAATCTTAAAAAAAGATGGCACAGGTTAAGCTTTTTTGAACAAATGGCAAATGTTGGCAGCGAAGTGGAAAGAGCTATAAGCTGGAAGGAAAAGGGAAACAATGAGTATTCATCCCTTGCTTTTGAAAGAGCCTTGGAACTGTTGGATTTTACTGTAGAAGCAGTAAAGGGATTACATAGGCTGCGTGAGCTTCTCCGATTAAGGGAAACATTGGTAGATTATTTTGTTTATAACAATGTATATGGGTCAAGCGCAAAATCATGGCACAACTATTTTTTTGCTTTTAATTACGCTGCAAGGCTGGAAGTTAAATAAATAGACAATCATCCTGAGCTTTCTTCTACCAAGAATGTAATAAAATTTTGAAGGCATTTTCATATCCTTTTGCACCATGGCACTTTTCCTTAGGATTTCGTGACAATTGTGACATTATTCCCTGGAAAAATGTTGATATAATCACATGTACTTAACCAATATCTATAGAAAGATACTGGATTATCTTAAAATATATGAATTTGGAAGGGGTAAAAGTAACCATTTCCATAGAGGGATAAATTTAATCTTCTTTTCTTTAATTATTTCCTCTTTTTCTTGATCATAGGTAATTATAGTTAGGTTTCTGCACTCTAACTGCTTGCTTCCTCTTATAAGAGACCTGATTTCTCTTTCTCTTGTTTCTAAATTATCAAGACTATAACAAACTTGTATAAGTTCTTTAATTTTTAAACCATCTCTTATTACAAAGTCAACTTCACCACCGGCAGAGTCAGTATAAAAATATAATTCTTTATTTTTCCTTTTAAGCTGAAGGAAAACAATATTTTCCATTAACCTTCCTAAATTTTGAGAAAATTGAAAAGAAATTGATTTTATTAAACCGACATCAATTGTATATACTTTCTTTGTACCTCTAAGTTGATTTTTTAACTTGAAAGAAAAAGGATAAAGCTGAAAAATCAAATATGCTTCCTCAAGATAACTGGTATAATTTTTTATTGTGTGCACACTATTTATTTCAAAAATATTTTTTAATTTATTATAGGTAATTCTTGAACCAAAATGTGAAATTAAATAAAGAGATATTTCTTTAAGAACTTTGAAGTATTTAACTTTATAACGAGAAACAACATCCCTGCTAACAATTTTATCATAGAGATCCCTAAGGTATTGTTCTTTGAATTCGATTTTAAAAAGTTCAGGGAAACCTCCAAATTTTAGATATTCACTAAAAAGCCTTTTTATTTGTGCTCTTTTTTCTGTAAGATATAAATCATTTTCAATATATTTAAAATTTTTATATTTTAAAAACTCTTGAAAAGAAAAAGGGTAAAGCTCAATTGTAGAATGTCTCCCTGTCAGGCAAGTGGATAATTCCTTACTTAAAAGTCTGGAGTTACTACCAGTAATAATAAGATTATAACCCATTCTTTTCAGTCGGTTAACAAATAATTCCCAGCCTGTGACATTTTGAATTTCATCCAGAAGCAAATAATTAAAATCAGGGCTTATTTCCTTTAAGACTTCCAAAAAATCATTTAAATCTTCTGCTTTTACTGAAATTAATCTTTCGTCATCAAAATTTATATAGCCATAATTTTTGTCTTTTAAAAGTTGATGAGAAAGAACGGATTTTCCACACCTTCGTACTCCAATAATTACTTTAATTAAATTATCTTTAAGAGATTTTCTTACTTTTTCTTCAATTTCCCGCTCAATTATTTTTATAGCAAAAATCTTTTTAGCTTCTTCCCTTTGATCCAGCAGGATTTGTTTTATAGCTTGTTTTTCCATAAGTTTTTTACTTATAATGCACAGAATATATTATTTATTTGCAGTATAATGCACAAATTTAACTTCTTATTGTCATTATAAAATTATTTATTAATTTGTCAAATCAGCGTTAACTCTATATTATTAAAGATTGCAGCCCACACTTTTCTGCCAAAGCGGCTTTTGCAATAATATCTATAAGCATAATTTCTTCAGGCTTGAAATTATGCTTTATCCAATGGCTTTTTCCTGTTCTTATGGCATCCCAGAGAAAAGAAGAATATCTGGTATCAATATTTAAAAGTCTTTTAATATTTTGACTCATACAGTAATTTTATCTAGATAATATTACCCTGTAAGGCAAAATTATTAATAATTATAGGCAGAGAAAGCGATCAATTTCTTCAGTCAGGTAAAAGGGGATTGAAATTAAAGCATATTGTGCCTTGTTACCCATGCTTGTTTTCATACTTACATTGGCAATAGTGGGTTTTTCAGAATTGACACGGACTGCGGTTTTCAGATTCCTTTCAGCCATAAATTGATGAAGCGATTTTAAGTTGCCGGTAGCTCCTGATTTTACTTCAACAGGGATAATTCTTGTGTCGTGTTGGATTAAGTAATCAATTTCTGCTTCAGAACCTCTCTTATCCCTGACATAATAATTTAAATGCGGATCAACGAACTTCGGTAACCTTGTTCGGAGCATCTGTCCGACCACCTGTTCGGAAATTCCTCCTTCATTAACCCGAATTAATTCTTGAAGTTCTTTTGCGAATTTTAAAACAATCCCTTGCAGTGCTGAGACTAATCCGGTGTCCAAAAAAATCACCTTAAACTTCTTTTCGTTTTCCTGTGCCGCTAAAGGAATTCCTCTACCGCTGCTATGATGAATTTTATGACACAGTCTGGCCAAACACAATAATTCAAGCGCCTGTTTTAAGGCTTTTGCGGTCTCACCGCGATCCACATTGCTGAACATAAATTTCTGTCCAATAAGACGGGGAACTGCCATCATTACTTTACGCAATCGTTCAGGCGGCACTCTTCCGGAATATTTATTGAAATCATCAATAAAAGTATTAATAAGATCATGATGTACTTCCGCCACGACAACCGGAGATTTAGTCTTAATCCATTCTTTAACTGCAGCAGGCATTCCGCCTATTGTCAAATAATCATGAAAATAATTGAGAAGCTTGCTATAGATAGGCCCGGAAATAGAGGATTTGATTTCAACTTCTTCAATAAATTCAATAAGAAGTTCTTCTCCGCTGGCCATCAAAAATTCTTTAAATGACATAGGTTCCATAAACAAATAAGATATTCTGCCTACGGGCATAGAAAATTGATGATCTTTTAGAACAAAATCGAGCAAAGAACCTGTTGCAATAACTGGAAGTTCAGGGCGTAGGTAGTATTTTGTACGGTTTATTTTATAGTCATAGTAATATTATACACAGTTGTTTGTTTGTGTTAACCTAAAACTAGGCCATATTTCATTTGAAAACTGTACTGCTCACATCAAGGGACAGGGTATATCTCTAAATCATCAAAATCTACCTCACTAAAACTCTTTTCCTTATACTGGATCACTCCTGAATCATTAAATAATTTCTTCATTATTGAATAATTATCAGGATTATATACAAATTCAGAAACAGATCCACTATTAAAATTTAATCTATTGTCATTTTCTATAATTTTTTCAAACCTTGATGCTTCCTGCCACAGCTTCATTATTAAAAATGACAATCCTTTATGATTGACAATATATTCCCAGTCTTGTGGATGCTTTTCATAAGCTCTCTTTAGGTATAACTCTAAGTGTGACATTTGCTTTAGTAAACCATACCTCGTGTCATTCCTATCTGCACCTATTAACTCCTCAAATGCAATCATTGTCTCAACACTTCTTGTATAAGCATTAACTTCATCTAAAATAACCATAAAATCTACACCACTTTTTCCTAGACCAGGACTTAAATACGTTGAATCAAAATCATCTGGACTGGGAATGTCCTGATAGATTTCTGGCTTCTCAAAAAGTTTCCTATCTTTTTCAATAAATACTCCATAATTACCCATTAAATATACATAGCCTTCTTCATTAATTTTAAATAATCCTGAAAAGGAACCACTTCCTATATGAGTATATTCATGAACTAACACATTCAGTCTTTCTGGTATAAAATCTAATTCTAACAGTGGGATATCTTCTACAACATCTGACATGCCACTATAAAAAATTTTAAATCCACCAATACATAAGGGCACAGTTTTTACTAAAATAAAGAAACCTTTCGGATAAAGCTTTTTTAACTTTATCATACCATCAATAACTTCATCAAGTTTTTCTCCACTATAAATATCTTCAATATTGTAATAAATATCTTCTTCAGCTTCTGGAGAAATATAGTAACCAGTTGGATCAGAAAGTTCTGCTTTTATGCTGTCATAAATTTCAGTCTTTTCCTCAGAAGTTTCTATTGAATTAAAGTATTCACTAAGAAGACAACAGCATGAGGATGAGAAAAACGATAATACAAAAAATAAGGTAATTATAGAAAATAATTTAAAAATTTTCTGTTTTAAGTTAGCTATCATTAAAACTTTTTGCAATACTGTTGGCCTCACAGACTCCTTCAAAAATCATATATTGTATTTGTTTAGCAGTAACCATTTAAATAGAGGTAGATATTTTAGTTTTTTATCCTTAATCTTTTCTTCACCTTCGTATTCCCCAGTTATTATAAGCCCTTCACTTAATTTTAGTTCTTCCAATCCCTTAATTAAACTTCTGGTTTCTCTTTTTTTTGTATTTAATTTATTTATATCCCAGCAAACTTGAATAAGTTTTTTAATACTTATTCCATCTTTTATAACAAAATCTACTTCCTGGTGTCTTTCATTTTTCCAATAATAAAGTTCAATTTTAGGATTTGCCATTTTCTTTCTTACCAATTCTAAAAATACTAAATTTTCGGCAACCTTCCCTATATTTTGGCTGAATCCAAATCCTACGGTATTTGCAAGTCCTGCATCTATTGCGTAGACCTTTCTGGGGCTTTTTTCTTGTTCTTTAAATTTAAATGAAAATCTTTTAAGGAAAAATGCAAGATAAACCGTCTCAAGATAATTTGAAAATTTTTCTATCGTGCTAGTAGAAATTGAAAGATGTTTTCTTAAGGCATTAAAGGTTGTCTGGGAAGAAATATTACCCAGATAAAACATTACAAGACTTTTTAAATTTTCCAGCTTTCTTATTCTGTATCTTCTAACAAGATCTTTATTTACCACATCATCAAAATAAGAAAGAAGTATTTGTTCTTTTTGTGTGCTTAATACTACTTCTGGAAAAGAACCAAACTCAAAGTACTCTTTTAACAGTCTATTTATTTCGATTTTTTTACTTATAATATCAAGCTCTTCTTTTACTTCTATGTTATTGAAAAATAAAAACTCTTTAAATGACAGAGGAAAGATAGTAAGATCAATATGCCTTCCTGTAAGCAGAGTTGCAAGCTCTTTACTTAGAAGCTTTGCATTGGAGCCAGAAACTATAATTTTTGCTTTTCTAAGTTCATGCATCATTCTTACCCATTTTTCCCAGTCTTTTACTTCTTGAATTTCATCAAGAAAGATATATGGTCTGTCGCCAGGGTTTAATGATTCCAAATATGTTTCGTATATTTTTTGCAGTAGTTTTGAATCAAGCTGAACAAAACGCGGGTCTTCAAAATTAACTATTAATATTTGTTTTTTATCTAAACCTTCATCAGTTAATTTTTTTGCCAGCTGCTTCATTATAAAAGATTTTCCACTTCTTCTAGCTCCGGTTATGGCTATTATTTGGTTGGTGGAGATGTATTTTTTAAGTTTTTCTAAATAAAGACTTCTTGTAATACCTGTATCCAGTTCTTTTTTCCAGAAGTTCCAGTCCTCTAAGATAGATAGTATTTCAAATTTATTCATTTTAATTAATATATTTAATATAATTTACAAATTTTGTCTACTATAATTAGTATAATAGTAAGATTATAGATGTCAAGACTATAAATATTATTTTGAATGTTATCGCAGGATTTTAGATGGTCATCTATATCATTAAAGATTTTAACCCACACTTCTCTGCTAAAGTGGCCAGTTTTTTATCGGAACAAATAAAAACCATATCTCCGTGTTCAGCTTTTAACTGTAATGCGGTAGCTAATTGCACAGAGTCAATAGGGGTTACATACCTTTGATCTATCAGATGTATTGCCTCAATAATGGTCCCTGACAAAATGCCAGATGTTTTAATTTTTCCTTGCGCTATGTCATTGAAAAACTCGCTTTTAATCTTTTTATAAACTGTGTCATCTAATTCTTTGGATATCTCATTTTTTCTTTTTAAGTTAGATACGAGCTCTATAATAGTTATATCAGAAATGTAAAAAGTCCCGCCTTGTTTAAAAATATCATCTATTTTTTCAGTGCCCTCTTCCAGGATATATCTTTTAAACAAGGCGCTTGTATCTACAAAATAATTACTCATTACTATCCGCTTCCTCTTCCCTGATTTCTCTTACCTGTTTTGTCATATCAAGATTAAAACCTCTGGTCATTTCTCTTACTTTTGCTAGTCCCACGCTATCCCGGCTTTTCTGATATGCATAACTAAGAAGTTTTGCTTTATTATCATCTTGCGGCAGGGGCCTTAAAACTATGCTGCCATCCTTTATGTATCCGCTCAAATACATTCCGTCTTTTATTTCAAGTCTATCCCTCATATCTCTTGGAATAGTTATCTGTCCTTTCGAGGTTATTTTTATCCTTTTCATTGTCTTATCACCATCCTTACTTCTTACTTCTCAAAATCATTATATGTTATTCACATAGGCAATTCAAGTGTCCGAATTGCTTTATTTAAAATATAATTGAAATCGTATCATTGCCTGCCATATTAATATTATAGCAAAATAAATTGAGGAGCTTTACTTTCAACAAAAGAAAATCATTAATCAAGAATAGTTACGAATTAAATTGTAGTAATTTAGATTACTTGTTATTGCAGTATATTGTAAATTTCCCAGGGATATAGTTGTTTAACATTTCTATATTTGCTATTCTTATTTTTATTCAAGGTAATACAAATTACATCTTTTGTATTATATTTATTCGAAAAATAAAGTGCGTTTTTTATTAATTTGTCTCTAAAACAAATCTTAACCTCTGCTGGTATAAGTTTACTTCTGTCTAAAATAAAATCAACTTCCTGACCTTTATTTGTTCTCCAAAAGTAAATATTTTCAACAGGACTATTTCTTCTTAAATTCATATAAACACTGTTTTCAAACAAACTGCCGGATATAACTCTGCTAAAAGTTTTATTGACTAAAATATTAACAATTCCTGAGTCCTCTAAATATACCTTTGGCATTTTAGTTAATTCACTTCTTATATTTTTATAAAAAGGATAGATCCTCTTTATAATGTATGTATTTTCCATAATAAACAAGTAGTCTTCTATTGTTTGTCTGGCTATTCCTAATGTGTTGGACAGTTCTAAAATATTTAGTAAATTCCCGGATTGGCTGGCAAGTAATTTTAACAAAATATTAAATTTATTGATATTTCTTATATCAGCCAGATCTCTAATATCTTTTTTAATATATGTATTTATAATTTGCTTTAATTTAAATTCCTTCTTTTCTATTGATTTTTCCAGAACAATTGCCGGGTAACTACCCATAAGCGCATATTCGGTATATAAATCTCTTAATTCATTATGTAAAATATCAGGCAGCTTTGTTCCTAATCTTATTTTTTTTTCTTTAAACCACAAAAACTCCTCAAAGTCTAATGTAAATATTTCAAAATTTAAAGTTCTTCCTACCAAAGAATTTTTAAATTTAGACTTAATGCCAAAGCTTGAAGAACCTGTAGCTATAATTTTTACTTTTGTTTTATAACGATCATAAAATAATTTAAGAAAAGAAGATGGGTTTTTCAAATACTGGATTTCATCAATAAATAGATAAATCTTCTTGCTGAAATCACAGTTTATACCAGTCAAATAATCTACTACTTTTTCTACTCCTTTATCACAGAGCTCAACTAAACCGAAGTCTTCCAGGTCAAAATATACAATATTGCTCTCAGGTATTTTTGATTTTAATACTGAAGATATCAAAATCTTAATAATTGAAGTTTTGCCAACTTGCCTTGCTCCATGCAAAACAATAACTTCATCATCATCTAAAAACTTAGCTATTGAGCTAATAACTTTTCTATTTATTAATTTTTCTTGTATTATTCTCATACAAATTAATTTAATATTATGATAATATAACTTAACATAATACCAGGTAATTTGTCAAGTTTCTAACATCACTATAACTATTCTTAAGTCCTTTGAGTTCCCATTTGTTTATGCCAAAACTTGGGTAAATTTCACCTTTATAGTTGAAGGCATTCTTATGAATTCTGGTAGTTTTCCAGCAGCAGAATTTCTATTTTCTTACCGCTATGACCTGCATAATTTAAAAATAGTGAATTATCATCTGTAACAAGCTTACAATTAAACCTCTCCGCAGTAGCAATAAAGATACAGTCATAGACACTCTCATTTATATCAGCCGCTATTTTAGTGGCAATTTTTAAAATTTCCTTATCAATATAAAAAATAATTCCGAGATTATATAACCTGTCTATTATATCTAAATTAACATTCTGATATTTTTTAATTTTATTTCTTAGAACGTTTGCCAGCTCAAATGCAGATAAC
>Ga0114918_10006174_pt1 | contig 10169 bp, 7 predicted proteins | sample LantaG_FD_87015 | JGI IMG/M metagenome (GOLD analysis project Ga0114918, IMG submission 87015) | Deep subsurface microbial communities from Baltic Sea to uncover new lineages of life (NeLLi) - Landsort_02402 metaG | ecosystem: Environmental > Aquatic > Marine > Oceanic > Sediment | place: Baltic...
AAGTGGAAGCTGGAGAAGCAGGGTCTGGTTGTCCGTATGCCGGAAAAGAAGCCCTGCGAGCACGCCTTCGTCGTGAAGATCGTGCGGAAGAAGCCGTACTGATAGAGCAGGGGAGCAGGTTGGAGACAGGTGAGTGTTCCGCGTACGCGCTCGAGTTGGGCACTGTCTCCGCCCTGCTTCTTCTCTAGGCACAAGCCACAGGAGGGACACGCATGGATCTGATGCTCAAGGGAAAGACGGCCATCATCACGGGCGGCAGTGTCGGCATCGGCCTGGCTGTCGCCGAAGCGCTCGCGGCCGAGGGAGTTGATCTCGCGCTCTGCGCCAGGAACGAGGAGCGGCTGTCCGCGGCCGGAGAGGGCCTCCGGAAGGCGCACGGCGTTCGCGTCCTGACGGCCCCGACCGATGTCACCAACCCGAACGACATAGAGGCGCTCGCCCAGCAGGTCGAAAAGGAGTTCGGTGGCGCGGATATCTTGATCAATAACGCCGGGACTGGCAGCGAAGAGAAGATCATGGAGGCCCCCGACGACAAATGGCAGTATTACTGGGACCTCCACGTCATGGCGGCCGTCCGCATGTCCAGGGCAATGGTGCCGCTGATGCGGAAGCGCGAGGGCGGCGCGATCCTAAACAACGCCTCCATCTGCGCGAAGCAGCCGCTCGGGTATGAGCCCATCTACAACACGACCAAAGCAGCGCTGGTGATGTTCTCGAAGTGCCTCGCCAACGAGCTGGTCGGCGAGAACATCCGCGTGAACACCATCAACCCGGGCCTCGTCCTGACTCCGGACTGGTGGAAGACGGCGGGGATCCTCAGCGAGAAGGAAGGGATCACGGCGCAGGAATACCTCGACCGCATCGCGAAGGAGAACGCCCCCATCGGGCGGTTTGCCTCGCCGGAGGAGGTGGCGAAGTTCTTCGTGTTCCTGTGCTCGCCCGCAGCCAGCTACTGCGTTGGGTCAACCTACTACGTCGATGGGGGCTGGCTCAGGGTCGTAGAGTGATCCGGGGCCGCAGGCCGTCAGGCAGCACGATAGGATGGATCGGCAATGCTTGAACGACCATGAGACCGACTGTAGGCGTCGTGTGGTTGTGGGATCATATAGGAGTCTTCTCACCGCGCCATCGCCATCGCCGACATCTCCAGATGCGCCGTTCGCGGCCCACGACCGCTGCCCAAGGAGATGTCGGACCTGCGCTCCAGACCCGTCTGCCTACGGTTGGTGCAGAGCAGTTCCTCTAATCTCCTGACGGTAGTCAGTCCCGCACCTCAGATACCGTGCATCAGCTGCGCGCTCACGTTCGCCGCGAACTCCATGACCTCCCGACTCTTGATCGCCTTGCCGATTCCTAGGAAGACGTTCGGCAGGCTAGTCTCCTGCCTGAGCATCGCTTGGGTTAGTACTCCCATGAACAGCAACCGGTTGCCCACAGTCAACCTGTCCCCCCGATTAATACTATCCGGGCGTTCTGAGGGCGTACTATATCACAAATCGTCTGCGGTCGCGTGCAGTGGTCAGTTGCCTGTGAGAGCGCTTTGAGGGCATTTTGGGGCACGGATGAGTTTCTGGACATCACGGGGCCCGGGGAATCGACTGATGTCACCGATCTCAACCACCAATGCAAGACTGAGGAACGGCCCGATGCCGGGGATCGTACGCAGCCGCCGCGCCACAGGATGCTTCCTCGAGGCCTGCTCGACCACGCGCTCGAACTCATCGGCCTGGGCTTGCACAACCGCGAGGATCTGTCGTAGGCTTGCCGGCATCTGCCCCGCGTGACCTTCCACCTCCTCCAGCCAGAGCTGTCCGCGCTCGCCCATCAGGTCCCGATGCGGACACTCATGACCATGGCGTGCCAGCAGCATCCGTATCATCGTCCGCACCTGGGTCGACATACGCGTCAGAGCGGTCTTGCCTCGCGTCAGTTCTCTCAGATCCATTGTCTTTGCATCAGGTCGCCACTGTGGCTTCAGCACACCCTTCGCGGCCCACCAGGCCAGCGCCGCCGCATCCCGCCGATCGGTATTGGAGATCGTGTGCTGCAGCCGCCTCACCTCTCCGGGATCAACGATCCAGACCTCCTCCGCCATTGACTCCAGCAGGCCCGCCATATGGTAACTGCTCCGTCCCCTCCGTCCCGCCTCCAGCACCACCGTCTTGGGGCAGGGCAGCCTCTCCAGAGCCCCCTGCAGGGCCGATGCGTCGTTGCTCACCGATCCCAGATCGTGTACCTCCCCAGTCGCAGGATCGAAGCAACCCATCCGAGAAAAGCGCTTGTGCACGTCCAGTCCAACCCAGATCATCTTGGTCTCCTCCTGACATCGTGTTTGTGCTTCGAGCACCTTTCAACACGTATAGGGGGAGACCGTCTTATGATAGTCAAGTGCGAATGGGACATGCCTGAGAGCCGTCAGGCACCCGAATAGAGTTTCTAGAGAGGACAGGGCCATGAAACAGCTTCTAAGAAGAAGGTCGCGGCGAAGGAGTCGTGGAACGCGAAACAGATCGGTGAGGGAGGCGATCGGCAGGCCGGGAGCGGCGCGCTGCGGGAGAATGCGGGGCGAGTCCCTCATGACAGCAATAGCTAGAGATCAAGCGGCCCGCCCCGGATAGAAACTACAGGGACTGGTTCGAGGAGTATGGCGGGATGACGCAAGCGGCACTAGAGCGGATATCACTGGACGGCGGCGACGCTGAGGTCTGGACCTGGGAGAAGACAATCTCGGGAGTCTACCGGTGTGAGGACAAGTGTGGGACGATCTCGGTGAGCGTCAACGGCCGGGAGGTTCCCGCGACCCGGGATGGCGATCGCTTCCACGCCGCGGTGCGCCTGGAGGAGGGGGAGAATCGGATCGTCGCCTTGTGCCGGGCTGGGGACGGCAGCGAATGCGGTTCGGACGTGATGACGCTGGTGCAGCGACTCAGGCCGGGCCCGAAGGCAAGGATCGCGGTGTCGGTAGAGGTAGAGGGCATCGTCCTTGACGGAGGCGGGAGTGAGGCGAGCGAGTCCGATGGGGCGGCGGTGGCGGGGTACTGCTGGCATCCGCGAGAAGGGAATCCGGAGGCGCTTGTTTTGGAGCCGGCCGAGGGCGGCGAGGGGAACGCACGCGTGGTCGTGCGGCCTCCTACGTGCGGTGGCGAGTATTACGTGGCTCTGCGGGTGACGGACGAGAAGGGGAGGTTGGACACGGCGACGGCCACCTTCACGGTGGCCGATGGGAAGGTGCGGGCGGCCGATCTGGAGCGGGGGAACGCGGCCTGGGTCGAGGAGGCCGTGGTATACGGTGTGGTTCCGCACAACTTCGGGCCGGATGGTTTCCGGAGTGTAACCGAGAGGCTGGATGAGCTAAGCGATCTGGGTATCACGGCCATCTGGCTGGCGCCCTGCAATGCAACGCCGGGGAAGGGGCACGGATACGGTGTGGAGGACTACTTCGCGCTCCGCCCGGACTACGGCACGGAGAGCGACTTCCGGGCCTTGGTCGAGGAGGCGCATGCGCGGGGCATCCGGGTGCTCATGGACTTCGTGCCGAATCATTCGTCCGTCTCGCACCGGTACATGGTGGACGCTCAGGAGCGGGGGCCGGAATCCCCTTACTATGAGTTCTACGACCGAGACGGGGACGGCGGGGAGTACACCTACTACTTCGACTGGGCGCGCCTGCCCAACCTGAACTACGACAACCCCGAGGTTCGGCGTTGGATGCTGGAGGCCTTTTCTTATTGGGTGCGCGAGTTCGATGTGGATGGCTTCAGGGTGGACGCATGCTGGGGGGTGAAGCTGCGCCGGCCGGATTTCTGGCCGGAGTGGCGGCGAGAGATGAAGCGGATCAAGCCTGATCTGCTGCTGCTTGCCGAGGCCGGCGCACGCGACCCCTATTGGTTCACGCACGGCTACGACGCGGCCTATGATTGGACGGACGAGCTGGGGCAGTGGGCGCTCGGGGGGGTATTCGAGGATCCCAAGCAGATTGCGTCGCGGCTGCATGGGGCGCTCACGAACGAGGGCCGGGGGTTCCACGAGGATGCTCTCATCTTCCGGTTCCTGAACAACAACGACACGGGGCCGCGGTTTATCACCCGATACGGCCTGGAGCTGGAGCGAGTGGCGGCGGCGATGCTGCTGACGCTGCCGGGCATCCCCTGCGTGTACATGGGGCAAGAGGCGGGACTCGAGTTCGAACCGTACGGAACGGTGGGCCCGCTTTCGTGGGACGATGGGCACGGGCTGCGGTCGTACTACGCGCGGCTGATCGCCCTTCGCCGGGGCGTTTCCGCCCTGCACTCCCGGGAGTGGGAGATTCTGGAGGCGCGGTCCGAGGGGCAGGTGTACGCCTACGCGCGCTTCGACGGGCACGGAGGCGTACCAGCTCTCGTCGTCCTCAATTTCTCTCCCGTCGAAACGGAGGCGGAGGTGGGCTTGAGCGAGAGATCCAAGGTGTTTGCGGGCAGCGGCGCGCTGATGGACGTGCTTGGCGGGGAAGAGGTCCCGGTTGCTGCCGGCGCGGAGGGCGCCATACGCCTTCGGCTGCCGGCGTTGAGCGCCAGGATCCTCGTGCTGTGCGAGGGCTGATGCGGAACCGGCGGAGAGCCGGCGGTGGGGGAGCAGTCCAGGGTTGGCGTGATGGAGTTCAGCCCTTGGGCTGTGCGTGCCTGATGGAGAGACTGCCGGGCTCCGACCAGGGATCGGCCTGCTCCCCGGGCGACATGACGACTGGGAGCAGGCGTTGTTCCCGGTACCCACCTGGAGTACACCCGTAATCCTGGACGAAAGAGCGGTGGAGGTGGCTGGCGTCCGAGAAGCCGGAACGGGCGGCGATGGTGTCTACCGGGAGAGTGGTAGTCAGCAGGAGATTGGCCGCAAATGCAATGCGGACCCGTCGCCGGAAGGTGCGGTAGCTGATGCCCATGGTCTCGCGGAAGAGCATGGTGAAGCGAGACGGGCCCAGGCCGCAGGCGCGGGCGGCCTCCTCTCGCGAGACGGCTCTGGGGGGCACCTCGTAGACGAGCGCGAGGGCCGGCATGATGCGGCGCAGGGCCCCGATGTAGGCCCGTCCTGCGGTCTGAGAGCCCGGGAAGCGCCATTCCCGGCTCAGGTGGAAGAGAAGGCGGAGCAGGTCGAGACGCACGGCGCACTGCCAGCCGTCGCGCCTCTCCTCCACCTCTCGCCGTAGGTCGCTGGCGATGGCGAGAGCGAGCGAGCGCAGCTCGGCCCTATCCACCCGGGCGCGCTGGGCCGGAGGAACGGCGAAAAGCGTGAGCCAGGGCTTGTCTCCGAGCATCTCCTCACCGAGGAAGGCGGGGAGGAAGACGAGGACGAGGTTGACCGTGTTGGGCTGGACGACACGGTAGTGGTGGGGCTCGGACATGGCGCAGAGCCAAACGTCTCCGGGGTCGCCCTGGATGCGGCAGTCGTCGAGCTGGATCTCTTCCTTGCCGGCCAGAACGATGCCGACCTCGAGGCCGGCGTGGATGCTGATCGCCGGCGGGCCGGCGTATGTGTGCACATGGGTGGAGGCCCAGAGGGGCGAATCGGGGCTGAGGTGATAGTCGGGGCTCTTGACCTCGATAACGGGCTCAGAAACGGCGTCAGTATCCATGGTCGGCGGCATTGGCCCATTGTACAATAACCTTGGCCCGGCAGTCAATGACGACATCAGGGGGGGTTGCGATAATGGATAGGTTATAGTGTGGGCCGTCGGCAGAAGGCTGGCTTCGCTGAGTAGGGTAGATGGGTGTATTGCGCCCGAAGACCGAAAGGCAGGAATTGCTCAGGAGCCAAGGAGAGGAGGTGACCGCGTCGGTTGCGGCGGCTGTCACCACACAAGCTTCTTAGGAGGCAGGGCAATATCATGATGAAGCGACGTAAGGGATTCACCCTCATTGAGCTGCTGGTGGTGATTGCGATCATCGGGATTCTAGCAGCTATGGTGTTTCCGGTGTTCGCCCGAGCGCGCGAATCGGCTCGGAAGGCTGTATGTCTATCGAATGTGAAGAACATCGCTTTGGCTATCCAGATGTACCTGGCGGACAACAACGATACGCTTCCGCCGCAGGAGAACAGAAGCGAGGTGCTCGACTTCTTCGCAATCTACACGGGAGACCGTGAGGCTGCCGAAGAGGCCAAGCCCTGTGCAACCTGGGCAAACCCGTATATGCGCTGGCCGGTTATCCTCGACGAGTACATCAAGAACCGGGACGTGTGGCGGTGCCCGAGCGCCAAGGCGCAGGGCGGGGGGTCCATTATCATCCCGGTTCAGGACTGGTTCAGCTACTTCCAGGTCCACGACGCCATGTTTGGCTGGGGCGATGGGCAGTTCTCGATCTGCGACGGTGGCACCTGGCCGGCCGGCTGGGGCGGCAGCGTCACCGACACCTTCGGCACGGGCGACGTCGGCATGCTCGTGGGCGGCGGTGGCGGCGGCGGCACGAACGTCCAGGCCAAGGTCTTCACCCTGAGCATCGCCTGCAACGACGAGGGAGCTGCGGGCCTGAAGCTCGTCCAGGTCGACGACACGGTCAACTATGTGATCTGCGGCGACGCCGGAGTCCAGACGAAGGTCATGACCCCCGGTACGACCGCCTATCCGGACATCTGCTGTGCTGAATGCGGCGGCCGCGTTGGCGTAGCGTGGTTCGGCGACCCGAACTGCCCGGACGGCAGCGGCGAATGCGTGACCAACACGCAGGTGTGCTTGGCTTTACACGCAGGTAGGGCTGGCTGGGCCACTGACCCGGAGCAGATGAAGGCGAGCGCACGTCACTTGGGGGGTGTGAACGTCGGCTTCCTCGACGGTCATGCCGCGTGGAGCTCCTCCGCGAATCTCCTCGCGCGGATCGGCGAAGGGGAGATCCAAGGGCTCGAGGAGTTCTGCGGTATCCGTCCCGACGTGTACGTATCCGAGTGCGGCCCGATTCCGCCGGGCGTTTCGTTCCTGTACTAGACGCGCTGGTACAGACGACAGCAATGATGTATCGCAGCGAGCGGAGCGCGCCTCGGCGCGCTCCGCTCTCCTAAGAATCTCTAACAAAACCTCTTCGGGCGATGGCTGCGCAGCAGTGAGATCCGTCGCAAACGGCGGAATGTGGGGTTTTGTTAGAGTCTCTAAGACCCGCTGAAATCGGTCGCAGTGCGTGGCCGAGTAGGTGGCGAAGTAGGTAGATCACGGCGATCCGACGCCTGCTCCGATGATGGGAGGGCTGGGGCGAGAGAGACGGTCGGTTCTGCGCTCCAGCCTCACTTGTCCGCAAGGGGGCTGCCGGAACCAACTCGAAAGGGCGAGTATGATACGCGCAGGACGATCTCGACTGAAGCTGTGGGGGGCCGAGGGCGACGCGATCATCGTGGACGGCGACCGCCCGTGGCGGCTGATCCTCTGGGAGAAGGCTTCGTACGTCCCCTGCTGGGATCTCGGCAACGACGTGTGGTTCACCCCGGAGTGGATGGAGACCCATTCGCCGGAGGACCCGCACTGCTACGAGCCAATCATGGACAAAGACTGCCGCTATAGCCGGGCGGAGCTGTTGGAGACGGGTCCCGCACGGGCGGCGGTCCGCTGGGATTACGCCCTGTGCGACAGCCTCTACCGGATTTTCTGGGGCAACACGCGGGCGACGGAACGATACTACGTCTATCCCGACGGCGTTGCGGTGCGTCACCTGGCGGGCTTCCCCGGAGACGAGAGCGGCGACCAGATCAACGCCGTCCTGTGGGAGGTGCAGGAGTTCATCATCGTCAACGGCGTGGGCGTTCATCCGGAGGATATCATCGAGCCGATAGGCTTCACGCTCACGAACCTCGCGGGCGACACGATCGAGCTGAAGTGGCCGAACCCGTTCGACAGCTATACACACCTCTGCCGCGTTTATCCGCAGATCGCCGACTGGACGGAGTATATCGGCCTGGTCCACCTGCGCAATCATCCCGATCCGTTCGTCGCCTTCTCGCACAACCCGCTGTTGTTCCCCCATGCGGAGTGCGCCGAATGCGGCAAGCCTCACCCTCAGATCTGCGGATTCGCCGGGGCGGCGAACTACAGCCACTGGCCGGCGAATGACTCGACGGACTTCGTGGGCTGGGTGGAGGCCGAACCGGAGGAGGTAGGGAAGCGTGCGACGCACACGTCTTTCTTCAGCACCGGGTACAGCTATGCGGGGAAGACGCCGCCGCGGCCGAGCTCGTGGTTGTTTCTGACGGGCGCGGCCCCCGGCGGGGTGGAGGAGGCGCGGGCGCTGGCGGGCTCCTGGCTGAGCCCGGCGCGGGTGGCGGAAACCTCGCAGCTCTACGAGGGATATGCCTACAGCGAGCGCGCCTATCGCTTCCGCGTATCGCGCCCCGGCTCCACGAAGATTCGCCTGGCGCCGAGCCGGCCGATCATCAACCCCGTGCTGCGACTCTACTTCGCGGGGCCGCCGGTGAAGGTTCTGTGGGACGGGGTCGAGCTCGGACCATCGGAGTTCCTCGCCCAGGCCGTGGGCGGCGACCTCGTCATCTGGATCAACCGGACGCTGGATAAGGAGACCTCGCTGGAGGTCGTTCCTGCCTGAGAAAACCCACAAGCTGCCGCAGCGTCGAGCAGCGTGACTGCCGAATGACAGAGCGAAACGCAGGCGAAGATATCGGAAGAGGATCCTCGGCGGCGACGGGGCCGGAGGCGGGAGAAGGGCAGGCGGGCAGCACGTCGCTCCGCACCCGTACGCTCATCCTGGGCATCATCCTGGTGCCCCTGTTGTGCATTGCCGTGGAGTATGGGGAGCTCGTGGAGCGGGCGGGCGAGCTGGTCAGCACTTCCCTGATGCTGATCGTCACGTGTCTGCTGCTGCTCTTCCTCGCCATCAACGCGCTGCTCAAGCGGCGCAAGGCGGGCCGGGGCCTGTCACGGGCGGACCTGCTCTATCTCTTCGTGATGCTAACCGCGGCGGGGAACATCGCCGGGGCGGGCATGATGCAGTTCGTGGTGCCAATGTTGGGCCACATCTTCTACTACGCCAGCCCCGCCAACCGCTGGGCGCAGCTCCACCCCTACGTGCCGACGTGGCTGGTGCCGGATCAGTCGGTCTTGCCGGGATACTACGACGGGCAGTCGACGTTCTTCACGGCAGCTCACATCCAAGGCTGGCTGCAGCCGCTGGTGACGTGGTCGGCGTTCATGTTCGTGTTCGTCGGCTTTACGCTCGCCTTGAGCGTGCTGTTTCGCCGCCAGTGGGTGGAGAAGGAGCGGCTCTCCTTCCCCATCGTGTACTTCCCTCTGGAGCTGACGCGGGAGGGGGCGCCGATCTGGCGGGAGAAGCTGCTGTGGATCGGCTTCGCCATACCGATGGTGTTGCAGTCGCTGGCGAGCATCAGCTACCTGTATCCGTCGGTGCCGCACGTTCCTCTGCAGCCATCGCCGGAGTTGAACATCGGCCGCTTCTTTGCGCCGGGCCATCCCCTGAACGAGGTGACGCTGGCCTTCTATCCAATGGCGCTGGGGATCGCCTACTTCGCACAGACGGAGGTGTTGTTCAGTTGCTGGTTCTTCTACTGGGTTGCGCGACTGGAGCAGATGGGGTCGATAGCGCTTGGCTTCGGGGGGCCGATGTCGACGTCCGACATGCCGTACTTGAACCAGCAGTCTTTGGGCGCGTTCGTGGCGCTGGGCGCTTTCGCGCTGTGGCTGAGCAGAGGGGAGATCGCGCGGGCAGCAAAGCGCCTTCTGGGAAAGCGGGAGGAAGCGTCGGACTCGGCGCCGGCGGCGACGGGGGCCTTCGTCGTGGCCGTCATCGCCGGCATCCTGCTGTTCTTGTTCTGCCTGTCCATCGGCATCCCGTTGCACATCGTCGCGCTCTTCTTCGCCATCTACTTCCTGGTGGTGATAGGCTTCGCCCGCATCCGGGCGACGGCGGGGCTGCCGTGGCTGTTCGGCCCGAATCACCCGCCACACATCTTCATGTCCTGGGCGGTGGGGCCGCGGAACATATCGACGCAGGCGCTGACCAGCTTGAACTATCTTCAGTGGTTCGACTGGGACTACCGGGGAACGGCGATGGCGCATCAGATGGAGGCGATGAAGATCGCCTCGTCGGGCGGGCTGAAGACGCGGGATCTCGTGAAGGGGATACTCATCGCGGTCGGGCTGGCTATCGTGGTGTCGTACGTGGCGGTGCTGGCCATCTGCTACCGGT
>Ga0114918_10006175_pt1 | contig 10168 bp, 6 predicted proteins | sample LantaG_FD_87015 | JGI IMG/M metagenome (GOLD analysis project Ga0114918, IMG submission 87015) | Deep subsurface microbial communities from Baltic Sea to uncover new lineages of life (NeLLi) - Landsort_02402 metaG | ecosystem: Environmental > Aquatic > Marine > Oceanic > Sediment | place: Baltic...
CCAAGGTGCGACCGGGAGAGGGCGCCCACCCCCCCCCCCCCCCCCCCCCCCCCCCCCCCCCCCCCCCCCCCCCCCCCCCACCCCCCCCCCCCCCCACAACGCCCCCCCGTCGGGCGCCCCCGCCCCCCCCCCCCCCCCCGCCCCGCTCCTCCCCCCCCCCCCCCCCCGCCCCCCCCCGCGCCCCCCCCCGCAAAAACCCCCCTCCCGACAGCTCAAGTACCCAAACCTCCTCGACGGCTTCGACGCCTTCGTCGCCTCGCTCAGGGGAAAGCGCCTCGCCCTGTTCCTCGACTACGACGGCACGCTGACGCCGATCGTGCGCGACCCCGACCGCGCGGTCCTCTCAGACGCGACGCGCGCGGCGGTGCGGGCCGCCGCCGCGGCGTTCCCGGCGGCGATCGTGTCGGGGCGGGGGCGCGAGAAGGTCGAGGGTTTTGTGAAGCTTCCCGAGCTGTTCTACGCGGGGAGCCACGGGATGGACATCGTCGGCCCGGCCCTGAGCGGCGGCGGCGGCGGCGGCGGCGGCGGCGGCGGCGGAGGGAAAGAGGACGGGGACGCCGCCGCGGCTGCGGCGCCCTCGTCTTCCGCGGCCGCCGCCGACGAAAGCTGCCCCCCTCCGCCGACCCGCGGCATCGCCTTCAGGCCCGCGGCAGCGTTCGCGCCCGTCATGGACACCCTGTACGCGTCGCTGGTGGAGTCGCTGGTCGGCATCCCCGGGTCGAGCGTGGAGCACAACACCTTTTGCGTTTCGGTGCGTTTTTTCCGTGTTTTTTCCCGTTTTTTGTTTTTTTTGAGGGGAGAGCGAACAGAGCGGAAAAGAGCTGCGCCTTTTTCTTCCTCTCTCGTCCTCCTCAAAAGGGGGACGAGAGAAGCTAAGCATGAAGTGGCGGGGTCGAAAAACGCGGAAGGAAAAAGAGAAAAAACTCACTCGCTCTTTTCTCTCTGTTCTCTCTCTCTCTTCTCCCTCTCCCCTTTCTCAAAAAAAAACAAAAATAAACAAAACCTCAAGGTCCACTACCGCAACGTCGACCCCGAGAGGTGGGACGACGTCGCCGCGGCGGTCCAGTCCGCGCTCGCGGACGCGGGGCCCTCGCTGCGCGCCACGCGAGGGCGCAAGGTGCTCGAGGTGAGGCCGGCGATCGACTGGGACAAGGGGAAAGCCTTGGCGCACTTGCTCAAGGCCCTGGGGCTGGACAAGGAGGGAGGAGAAGGAGAAGGAGAAGGAGAAGCAGGAGAAGGAGGAGGAGAAGCAGGAGAAGGAGGACGAGAAGGAGAAGCGGGAGAAGGAGCGGCGCCCGCTCCTCCCTCGCTCTCTCCTTCTTCGGCTCTCGACGACGACGACGTCGTCCCTCTCTACCTTGGCGACGACCGCACCGACGAGGACGCCTTCGAGCTGCTCGCCGAGCGCGCCAGGGGCGGCAAGGGCGGCGTCGGCGTGCTCGTCTCCTCGAAGGCCAAGCCCTCGGCGGCGCGCTTCTCGCTGCGGGACCCGGGCGAGGTGCTCGTCTTCCTGTCGAGGCTGGCGGCCTGGGGCGCCTCCGAGGAGAGCGGGTGGGCGAGCGAGGAGCACAGGGGGGGCTGCGTGGGGTGGAGGCCGCGGCTGAGCGAGGTGGACGTCGCGGCGCTGCCTGCCGCCGCTGCTGCCTCCGCTGCCGCCGCCGCCGCCGCCGCCTCTGCCGAGCAACAGCAGCCTCTGTCCCCTCCCGCCACGCGCCTCCGTTCGGCCAGCAGCAGCGGCGTCGCCCCCGACTCGCCGGCGGCGGCGGCAGCAGCGGCGCTCTTCAAGAGGCCGCCGAGGCCGCCCTCCTTGGCCGATATCGCGCGGAGAACCAGCAGCGGCGGCGGCGGCAGCAACGGGGGAGGAAACGACGGAGGAGGGAACGGCAGCGCCGGGACCTCCCGCCCCGGGTCCGCGACGGCCGCTTCGGTCTCTGCTGCAGCGGCTGCCGCGGCCTTTGGAGGCATCGGCGGAGAAGGCAGCAGCAGCAGCAGCAGCAGGAGGCCCTCGAGCTGCGGCGGCGGCAGCAGCGACGAGATCGCTACCGCCGCCGCTGCCGCCGCCTTGCCGCCGCTGCCGCGTCACCACCCACCTCCCCGTGCTCCTCCTCCTCCGCCGCCTCCCGCCCCGTCTCCGCCGCAGCACGCGGGCCCCTCGACAGACTCCGTCATCGTCGGGTGCGACTCCGATGACTTTGACGGCGCCAGCACCCTGGAGAGGACGGGAAGCGTCGACTCTGACTGCACGTCCCCCGCGCCGAGGTAGAGGACGAGATGGAAAAGAGAGGAAAAAAGAGAGAAGAGAGAGAGAAAAAACCCGGAAAAGAGGGGGAACATTTCCTTGGTTTTGATAAAAAAAACCGAGACAACAACATCCACGACGTCGCCCCTCTCTTTCCCCCGTTTTTGTCTCCCCCCCTAAAGCTGCCGCGTCCCCGTCTTTTTTTTCCAGCATCAAAGAAGAAAAAAATGTAATTGTATTGAAAGAAGCGACTGCGTTTGTCACCTCACCCCGAAAAAAATGATGAAAAAAAGAAGAAGATACGAGCCACGAAGCCGTTTTGTCAACTTTTTCTCTCTCCTGCTGACATCGCCGTCTCCTTCCGCGGTCTCTCGTGGGCGCGCCTCCCACAAATTCCAAAAAATAGTGTGCGTCGGTTCGATCCGAAAGAAAATCATCCGAAAGAAAATCATCATCCGAAAGAAAATGGGTAAAAGAAAAGGAGGAAGGTTGTTGAGGAGAGCCTTTGTTTCACTATCGGTGACCGTGCTCGTTTTCCCCTCTTCAGATCAGGTCTCTCTCTCTCTCCCCTTCTCGCTCCCCCAAATGTCGACCTCGGGCTTCGTCGCCAGGGGCGGTCCTGCTTCGAGCTCCTCCTCTTCGACGAGCTTGATGCAGCAGCCCTTGTTGCGGAATCGCCACGGCAGCAGCCGGCGAGCAGCAGCCGACGCCAGGAGCTCGATGCGGACGACGAATCGAGTTGCCGCTTTCGCCGCTGCCGCCGCCCCTCTGAATCCCGCAGCTTCGGCCGGAGTTGTCGCTTGTTCTCTCGTCTCGGTTCCAGGCCCGAGAGGTCAAGCACGTCGTGAGGCAGCAGTCGCGAAAGTCCAACAGCGAAAGGTAAGAAAGCGCGTATTCGTTCAAGCAAAAGTTCGGCTTCCAAGAAAAAAAAAGAAAACAGCGATCGAAAAAACCAAAACGCTCGCTCTCTCCTGCTCTCTCGCTCGAACTCGTCGCCCTCTTCCAAACCTTCAACCTTTTTTTTCTCTCGTTCTCTTTTACCGCCGTCCTCTCTCTATCCCCAGGTCTCCGCCGCCTCCACGCCCGTCGAGTCCTCCGAGGCAGAAGCAGAACCTTCCCAGTCCCCTGGGACAACAGAAGAATTTAACTCTTCCAAGAACAACCAAGACGAGGCCCTCGCCGCGGCCAGGCTGCTCGAGGTCGAGGTTGACGAGGCCGAGGCCCGAGGGGAGACCGTCGCCGCGACCGTGGGGCTCGCCGCCGTCATCGGCGCCGCTCTGTACGCCCTGAAGGGAGCAGAAACGGCGCAGGCGTATTTCGCCGGCTACCTCCTGGAGCAGTCTCTCTCCGTCGACAACCTCTTTGTCTTTGTTCTGGTTTTCCGTTATTTCGGTGTTTCGGGCCCCGGGCAGGACAGGGTCCTGGCCTGGGGCATCGCCTCTGCCGCCGTGCTGCGCCTCCTGATGGTCGCTGCCGGTGCGGAGCTGATCGAAAACTTCAAGCCCGTGCTTCTGGTCTTCGCCGGGATCCTCGTGTACAGTTCCATCAAGCTCGCGTTCGTCGATTCCGGTGACGGCGATGACGAAGGAGAAAAAGAAGACCTCTCGGACAACGCCATCGTCAAGATCTGCAAAAGGGTCCTGACGGTCTCCGACGAGTACGACGGCGTCAAGTTTTTTACCGAGGTCCCTGTCGCTGGCGATGACGAGATCGGGGGAAGCGCGAGCAGCAGCAGCAGCAGCAGCAGCAGCACGAGCAGCGGGGGCGACCCTTCCTCTTCCCTAGTGCAAAGGACGAAGCGCGTCGCGACGCCTCTGCTCTTGGTCTTGGCCGTCATCGAGCTCTCCGACGTCGTCTTCGCCGTCGACTCCATGCCGGCCGTCTTCGGAGTGTCCCGCGACCCCGTGGTGGTCTGGTCCGCGTCGATGGCCGCGATCGCCTCTCTTCGGGCCCTCTACGGCTTCGTCGCGACGGCGCTCGGGACTCTGAAGTATCTGGACAAAGCCGTCGCGGCGGTGCTCGCGTGGGTCGGCGGGAAGATGATCTTTGAGTTTTTTTCGGGGATCGAGGTGTCTACGGCGCTGTCTCTGGGCGTGGTGGTGGCGTCCCTGGCGGTTGGGGTCGGGGCGAGCCTGGCGGTGGGGTCTGCGGAGGAGGAGAAGAAGAAGGAAGGGTGATGACGAAGTTTTTTCTTCTTCCTTCTTTGTTCTCGAGAGAGAGAGAGAGAGATAGAAGAGGCCTTTTCTCTCCAATTCCTTCTCTTTTTAATTCCTGATAACTATTGGGTCATCATTTTTTTTCGGAAAAGAAAGGAAGAGACAGTTTACACAAGGCATTGTTCCTCTGGAGGCGCCTCGGGCGCGGAGGAGCAAGAGGAAGAGGTCGAGGTTGAGGGAGAAAAAAAAACATCTGCCGCCACTCTTTTCTCTCGGAAAGAAAACAAGGACGAAGATCGAATCGATCTCGTCCGCGTTGTTTCGGCTCTACTATTCTTCGGCGTCTTCGCTCAACGCACACGCAAGTGCCATAACCCTCTCTAGCTCCTCGCAAGCGAGGAGGAACAGGGCGGCGGCTTTGTTGCGGTGCCCCAAGCGCTTGAAGAAGAAGCTCATTTGAGACGGCTTGCGCTTGCTCCCATTGATTTTGATTCCGTCCTCTCATCAAATATCACGCCGCGATGTTCACCTCTATGCACGTCTCTAAAACGCTGGCCCTCCGGCCGGAGGGCCCCATCCACGACGTCCACCTCGAGGGAGAGAAGACCGAGCAGAGGGCGGTGATGCGGTGAGTTTGGTTGCTTTTTTTCCATTCGATGACGCCGAGGAGGAGATCGCCGGCTGATTTCGTTCCGTTCCGCTCATCATCACGAAAACCTCTCAACCTTTCTCTCTTTCTCTTTCTCCCTCTCTCTCTCTCTCTCTCTCTCTCTCTCTCTCTCTCTCTCTCTCAGCCGCACCGTCGACCACACCGCCACCTACCTCTCCGCGCACCTCTCCCGAGGCGACGCCCCGGACGACCCCTGGTCCGGCTCCTACGCCAGCTCGGGACCCAACGCTCCGGCCCTCGACGCCACGGCCGCCGCCGCCGCGGGAGGCGCCGCGTCGTCGTCGTCCTCGGGCGCCTCGGGCACCAGCGGCCTGCTGCCCCCCGCGTCCTACGCCTCGACCCCGGCCGCAGCCGCGGCAACCAAGTTCGTCCACATGTCCGTCAACAAGGCCCGCTGCTCGGTCAACGCCGTCGTCTGGACCCCCGAGGGGAGGCGCTGCCTCTCGGCCACCGCCGGCGGCGAGTTCACGCTGTGGAACGGCGCGACGTTCGGGTTCGCGACGATCCTGCAGGCGCACGAGTCCCCCATCCGCGCGGCGCGCTTCTCGCACAACGACAACTGGATGCTCAGCTGCGACGACGCCGGGGCGGTCAAGTACTGGAGGCCGAACCTGGAGCTCGTAAAGGCGATTCCGGCGCACCGCGAGCCGGTCCGCGCGCTGGCCTTCGCGCCGACGGACCTCAAGTTCGCGACGGCGAGCGACGACGCCACCGTGCGCATCTGGGACTTCGCGCGGTGCGCCTCGGACGTGACCCTGGCCGGGCACGGGGGGGACGCCAAGGCCGTCGACTGGCACGCGACGCTGGGGCTGGTGGCGTCGGGGGCCAAGGACTCGCTGGTGAAGCTGTGGGACCCGAGGGCCAAGAGCTCCGGCGGGAGCGTCGTCTCCTCCGCGCCGAGCGCCGCCTCTGCTGCCGCCGCCGCCCCTTCCTCGTCGTCGGGGGGGTCTTTGGCCTCCCTCTCGGGGCACACCGCGGCCATCACCGCGGTGGCCTTCGCCCCGCACGCGCCGCACTGGCTCCTCTCCTGCTCGCGGGACTCCACGGCCAGGCTCGTCGACATCCGCACCCTGAGGACGCTGGCGACGCTGGCGGGCCACGGCCGGGACGTCACCTGCTGCGCCTGGCACCCGTGGAGCCCCGGCGTGGTGGCGACGGGGGCCTACGACGGCGGGATGGCGTTCTGGGACGTGACCGCCGGGGACGTCGAGAAGGGCGGCGGCGGCGGGGCCGAGAGCCAGCCCGCCGCCGCCCGCGCCGCCGCCGCCTCGTCGGGCGCGTTCGCCGGCAAGGGCCGGTCCGCGGCCGCCGGCTCGTCCCCCCCGCCGATCGCCATGGTCCCGGGGGCGCACGAGGCGAGCCTGTGGGCCATCGCCTGGCACCCCGCGGGCCACCTGGCCGCGACGGCGGGCCACGACCACTGCACTCGGTTCTGGGCGCGGCCGCGCCCCGGGGACCCCTGGCGCGGCAGCGGGCAGCGCGACCTGCTGGCGTCGGGCGTCGCGGCGAGGGCCGAGGGCGGCGCCGTGGCGAGGGGGTCGAGGGCGGCCGCCGTCTCCTCCGCCGCCTCGCTCTCGACGGAGGAGCTCGGGGCGGGGGCGCTGGGCGGGGGGGGGGGCCTGCCGGGCCTCGGCGGCGGCGGCGGCGGCGGGCTCGGCGGCGGCCTCGGCGGCGGAGGCATCGGGGGGATGCCTCTGCCGGCTGCCGGCGTCGCCTCGGCGTCGTCCGACCCGCGAGGATCTGCTCATCCGAGCTACAACAACCCACCGGCCAACCCCTACCAGCAGCAACGGCCGTGGGTCCCTCGCGGAGGCGGGGGAGCAGGGGACGGGGAGGGGGGTCGCGGGAGGGGTCGCTGGGGGGGAGGTCGGGGCCGGGGCGACGGCGACGGCGGCGGTGACGGCGGCGACTTTGGCGGCGGCGGTTTCCGCGGTCGCGGCAGGGGGGGCGGCAGAGGCAGGTTTGGCGGGGGCAGGTTTAGCAGCGAGTACAACAATCAGCAGTAGCAGCAGGGGGGCTACCAGCAGCAGCAGCAACAGGGCGGCTACCAGCAGCAGCAGCAGCAGAGGCCGCCGTGGAACGCTCAAGGAGGCGGCGGGCAGTTTCCTCTGCCGCCTCTGCAGCAGCAGCAGCAGTTTCAGCCCCCTCCTCCTCCTCCTCCTCCTCCGATGCCCTTCAACCCCAACCAGCCCCCTCCCCCAGGGCTTGGATGACCCCCACTGCCGGGGCTGCAGCAGAAGGAAATGAAGAAAAAGAAGAAGGAGACGACACTGTAAAACAGAGAAAAGAAAAAAACGCACTTTGACAAAAGAAAAAAGAAGCTACAAAAAAAATCTCTTTTTCTTTTAAAATCTTCCCTGTCTCCTCACTCCGACGCCTTCATCGCCTCTTCGGGGACGTGCACGTTCCTCAGCAGGCGGAACGCCGGGCCGTACTGTAAGCCGGCCTCGGCGAGCTGCGCGTAGAGCTGGGCGGTGTCCCTGTTTTTCGAGAGTTTTCCCCGTTTTTTTTCATTCGTCGGTTTTTTCGTTTCGTTTTCGATCCGGAAGGAGAAAAAAAAACGCCCCCCGTCCTCTCTTCTTCCGCTTCTCTCCCTCCCAGCCCAAAGACCTTACCTCGGCACGGGCGCAGACGCGCGCTGCGCGTCGATCGTGCGCTCGGACATCGCCCTGGACTCTCTCTCGGTGCGGCGAGACTCCTCCTGTTTGTTTTGTTTCGTTTGTCGTCGTCGAGCAAGGGAGAGGGGAGAGGGGGGCTGAGATGAGGGCAGAGGACGAAAAAACGAACGGACGAACGAAAAGAGAAGAAAGAGGCAGCTGCAGTTACTCCTGCTCTCTCTCTCTCTCTCCACGGCCACCCGCCTCCTCCTCGTTCCTCCTCCTCCTCCTCCTCGTCCTCCTCCTCCTCTCCCGTCCCTCCTCCTCTTCTTCTCATCAGCGAAAACAAAACAACGCACGTGGTGGACCTCCTTAAGCAGCTCCTGCAGCGCGGTGTCGTCCCCCGACGCCAGCACCCCCGAGGCGCGCTCGTCCTTTCGCAGGTCCTCGGCCAGGGACGCGTCGGCGAGCGCGGCCTCGCGGAAGAGGCGAGGGTCGACGGCGGTGCCGTCGGCGTGCAGGGCGTAGGGGTCCTCGGCTGACATTCCTCTTTTTCTGGCTGGCTGCTGCGCGGGGGGACTTGGAGAGAATGGGCAAGGAAAAAAAAATGAATAATGAAAAACGTTTTAATTCCCCCCTTTCAAACAGAAGCTCGTTTTTTCGATGCCCGCTGCCCCAGGAAAAATATTTAACATTTTTTTTTGGCAAAAACAAAAGCCAGAAGGGAGCAAAGTATATAATACAACAGAAGTGATCGATTGAAAGCGCTCGATCGCTCTCGATGAAAAAGAGGATCGCATCAGGGGGTGGAGAGGAAAAAGTCAAAGTGGAGCGGAAAAAAGGGGGAGAGAGCGTTCTCTTTCTCTTTCTACTCGTCGTCGTCGTCGTCGTCGTAAGGCACGAGCCTCGATGGAGGGCTGTCCCCGAGCAGCACCCCGACGGAAGCGACCACGGGAGGAGCAGCGGGCTGCTGCTGCTGCAGAAGCTGGGCTCTCTCGGGAGAAAGAGAAGCAGCAGCAGCAGCAGCACAAGGGTGTCCGCCTCCTCCTCCGTCCGGGGTGCGCCGCCTCTTGAGCCTCGAGAGCTCTCCACCCTCCTCGTCGTCTTCGCCGTCGCCGTCGTCGTCGTCTCCGGCGGCGGCGCGCTTGCCCGCGACGGGAGGGGTCGTCGCCGCCGCCATGGCAGCGACGGTCGCCGCCACGGCCCCGGGCGGCGACGAGGCAGCGGCAGCAGCAGCAGTAGAACCCGAGGACGGCCCGCGGAGGGTCCCGAGCCTGAGCCTCGGAGGGGCGACGACGGGCTTGACGAGCGTGCCCCCTTCCCAGTCGTCGTCCCCGTCTCCGCCCCGCGGCGGCGGTCGAGGAGGAGAGGAAGAGGGTCCACTCCCGCTTCCGCTTCCGCCGAGCCCGAGCCCCAGGCCCAGGGCGCTGCCCGCTGCCCGCCCCAGGCTCGCGAGCAGTCTCGAGGCGCTCCCTCCCAGGCCGGACAGGGGCGACGTGAGGTTGGCGCCGTTGTCGTCGGCGCTGGGCTGTTGCCGGTCGGCGCCGCCGTCGTCGCGGGTGCGAGCAACGGTAGCAGCTCCGGCTCCTCCGCTCTCGTCGCCGTCGTCGCCGTCATCGCCACCGCCGTCGTCGTGCTCGAAGTAAGCCTCCTCGTCCGCGTCCATGTCTCTCTCGTCGCGGCGGCGCGAGCGGGGCTGCTGGCCGCTGCCGTTCCCGGCGAAGACGCGGAAGAGCCTGCTCGCCGCGTCGTTGCCGCCGCCGTTTGAGGCGGAGTTGTTCGCGTCGTCGTCGTCGCCGTCGTCGTCGTTGGCGTCGTCGTCGCCCGAAGAGGCCCCCCCTCGCCTGAACCGCGCATGCAGGTAGCCTCCGATGCCCCCTCTCCCCGGGTTCGAGCTGCTCTTTCCGGTAGCACCGAGCGGCGAAGAAGGCGAGGCGGAAGCAGACAGAGGAAGGAGAGCGCTCGACCTCTTCCCGGCCTTGGTCCTGCTCCTCTTTTCCTTCTCTTCTTTCTCCTTCCTCTGCTTGTTCTGCGCGTGCCGCAGCTCGAGCCCTGCGACGATCCCGGGCGCGCCCAGCCTCCTCGCCGCGGCGACGCACTTGGGATCGGTGACCAGGTGTTCCACGAGCGCCTCGACGTTCTCGCGTCGCACGAACTCGAGCAGCTCCAGCAGCGCCGCGTCATAGAGGTTGCGCCTCCCGCCGGGGCCGCCGCCTCCCGTCGCAGCTGCGTGCGCCTCCAGCAAGGGAGACAGCAGCCCGTTGCGAGCCAGGTACCGGTCGTAGAACTCGTCGCGAAGGCCCACACAGGCGCGCACGAATCTCAGGGGAGCGAGTCGCAGCCACGACCCGCGCCTCGAACTTAACAAAGCGTGCACGCGCGAGACAACGTTGTGGCGGAGGACGTAGTACTTCATGCGGTACGAGTGCGCCGCGGCGCAGAAGCAGAGGAGCTCGGCGGCGGCGGCGAGGGCCGCTGGCGGAGGCGGAGGTGCCGAGGAAGGGGG
>Ga0114918_10006176_pt1 | contig 10168 bp, 11 predicted proteins | sample LantaG_FD_87015 | JGI IMG/M metagenome (GOLD analysis project Ga0114918, IMG submission 87015) | Deep subsurface microbial communities from Baltic Sea to uncover new lineages of life (NeLLi) - Landsort_02402 metaG | ecosystem: Environmental > Aquatic > Marine > Oceanic > Sediment | place...
CTATTCTTGCTTGTGTGTTAGTGTTTTCGGCAGTGGCAATAAGATATCTACCCTCAGCAGTTCCTTTAAAGTTTTCTTTTTTAAATTCCTTCATCTTTTTTTCAATAGCTTCCGGAGACTGCGCTTTCATTTTTTGAAGGACTTCTGTTTGTTTAAATGAAAGACCAAACATGTTAGCAAAGGCCATCTGTGTTCCCTTCGCTCCCCCAAACTCATCAGACTGTCTCATCATCGCTTGTATATTTTTGCCAGAACCGCCATCTTGTGCTTGTTTCATGAAGTCGTACCGACTCATCGCTTTTCCACCACTGAGCGCACGATACATATAACCTTGTGTGGCCAAATCTCCTCCGCCCATGCCAACGGAGCGTATTCTCTCCCCGACTCTTCCAACGGCCTCTGCACCGTATCTTGAGGCGAATTCCTTGTCTGAAGCACCTGCAATCATCTCAGCTAGTAACTTATTCTGGTCTTGGACTGCATCTTTTTTTCCTGACGTTGCATAAACCTGTTCGCCAAGCCGTAAACTCTTTTCCATAAAGCCAGAAATTCTGGCCCTATTAACACCGGAAGCGACGGCCTCTGCCATCATCTGTTCAATATTTGCTCCACCGCCTGACATTTGGGAAGCTTGACCGGACATGCCGATCATTTGACCAACGTCAAGTCCATACGTTCTCGACAGTCTTTCAGCCTGTCCGAGGGTTTGTGACCCCCGGACTCCTGCCTCTCTGGCACCCTCTCCTTGGAGACCAGCGGAAGCAAGCTGACGTAGCATCCCTGCACGTTCAACCGCAGAATATCCTTGATTCGACCCGTAAAGGTCCATTTGACTCATGCCAGCTTGTCCAAACTGTCCCATTCCCCCGACAACATTTGGAATCATGTCTCTATATGTATTATAACCAGATTTCATTCGGCTTGCGCCGTAAGCTATTCCCGCCAAAGGAAGGCCCATCGCAGCACCGGCTGCTATACCTCCGGCAGCTCCTCCACCGGCCAACTTTGCGATTGTTGGCATCATCTTCGATGCTCCGCCGAGCATATCTAATATTCCCCCGCCTTTTTGTATGGCCCCCATAACTCCGCGCATACCAGGAACACCGGCAGAACCTCCGGCCTGTATGGCATTAAATACGCCAGTTTTCTGGCCCTTCTGCAAGAGCTTGTCTATTTCGATGTGCTTATCTAATTGTTGGGATATCGCGTGAAGTCTTTTTTGTTCACTATTGGTGCCCTTATCTATCGCTTTTGTAAGAGCGGTTGCAATGGCGTGTCTTTTTTCTTCAAGAGTAGTCAACTCTTTAGTTTTTCCATAGAGCTTATTAAGTGCTCGGTCTATATCTTTACCCATAATGTCTGAATATTTTTGGAGAACTTCTTTCGATGCTCCAAAATCAAAGGCCTGTTTGGCCACATATGAGGTTTTTTCTAGTTGAGTGTTGACCTTTTCGAGTTCTTGAGTAATGGTCTTTAGACCTTTGCCCTTCAATAAGTCCATTAACTCTTGTTCTGACGCCATTAAATCCTCTCAATTCCCATTTTATCGAGATAATTTTCTTTTGCAGGCGAATCTTCTGACATCTTCTTTTCGGCCCTCTCTATTATAGCACCTTCGAAGTCTTGAATCCACGTTAAATCTTCAAAACCTTCGTTGATTAGCTTATAGACTTCCTCGAATTTGCCTTCTCCGCAAAGTTTCTCGAATTTATTAAATAGTGGGTCTTCTGGGATATCGTAATATTCCCCACCAGCTTTTCCTTCGTGCTTCTCGTATCCTCGTAACTCCACATCTTCAGGGTTGTCGTAATACATGTGCTCAAAGTATGCTTCTAGTAGCTCAGTTAAACTCCACTTCTCCATTTCCGTGCTTTTTCTTGACTGATGGAATGTTTTTTCGAACCACACTGTCAGATAAGTTGGAATCGTCTTGATTTGAGCTAGAGCTTTCTTTTTCTGATCCGCCATCGTCTGCTTGATTGTTTCCGGGTTTACGAAACAGAGCGTCGTAGGACTTCACCTCCTCGTATAGCTGGTTCAGAATATCCATATCAAACATGTCGTCAGCACTCCACGTCTTCTCAGGCTCGCCCATAAAAAACCATTTTTCTGCCCCGTCATCTACTCTAACAACCATATTGTCGATGACCGCCATTTTTTCGATCATTAATTCGTGCATTAGGCCGTTGTAACCGAGGCCCTTCGCAAGCTTAACTTTCTCGGTTTCTATCGCAGCAAAGCCAAAAATAGAGATTTTTCTAACATGGAAAGTTCCTTTAAAAATTTTCCCCTGGGAGTCGGTTTTGTTGAAATTGATAATTGGACTTTTTTCCTTCATTTGATTTTCCTTTGTTTCACTTTTTTATAAAAAAGGGAGACACCGTTAAGTATCTCCCTCGATGTACCTACTTAAACACGGAGGTGGAAAAGTTGGGTTTCAGCAATTATTAATATTTTATTTTACTTATCCTTTATAGTCGAGAAATATAAATAGTATCGTCCGCCGTTTTGTGGTACTAGTGTTGCAAAAAGGAAGGTATAAGATGAAAAAAATCAAAGTATCAGGAAGTTTTGCGCTAGTAGATGACGAGGATTACCCGATTTTGTCAAGGTTTTCGTGGAGACTGCACAAGGGAAAGAATACTTTCTATGCTAAAACGACACTCGAGTCAAGACAACAATCTGAGACCACTCTGACCATGCATCGCTTGGTGATGGGGTATAAGGGTAAGATGGTTGACCATGCAGATGGGAACGGATTGAATAACCAAAAAGAAAATCTTAGAATCTGTACTAATTCTGAAAATGCCCGCAATCAGAGAAGAGATAGCATCAAGGGTGCTGTACTAGACAAGCGAGGAGGCAGATGGCTCTCGCAGATAAGTTTTGATAAACGAAGGTATTCCCTTGGAACATATGCCACTGAAAAAGAAGCCGGGGAGGCAAGAGACAAGGCGGCCATAGTCTTACATGGAAAGTTTGCATCACTGAACTACCCCATGAATACATACGAGTTTGACCACGAAGACTTCAAAAAAATAATAATGGAGGACAACAGAAGAAACAAGTCGCCTATTAGAAGAGGAAAGCATCGTAATAAATACAGGGGAGTCCATTTTAACAAAAAGGAAAAGAAATACTATGCTACGCTGTCAATAGATAAAAAATCAGTCCATATTGGGTCATTTGATTGTGAAGAGGAGGCTGTAAGAGCGTGGGACAGTAAGTGTTATGAAGTTTATGGAGATATTGATTTATTAAATTTCCCCTTCTGATATTAAAGAAGGGGTTCATCCGTCATTGAGATAAACCCCTTTTTTTAAGTCTTATAAAAACCCTTTAATATCAAGCACTTACTTCAGCTTCATCCATGAGCTGTTGACAAATAAATGTGAGATTTGTCGAAACTACGCCTCTGGCAGCAATATCAAAGCGGTTTTCACTCACTCTGACGCCGATACCTTTTGCAATGATCTTTCCAGTCAAAATGTCCTCGATAATTATCGATAACGCTCCTGAAGTAAGAATGTCCTTACCATCATTGCCGTACTTTGGCATTATGCCGATCTGCTTGATAGACTTGTCAACTCTACGAAAAATCGCAGCCGTCAAGTTTGCTGTATAGGCCGTTGCCACATGCTCGAAAACTTTAAGCATACCGAGGACGTCCACCGGGCTCCATGTGATCTGCTCTCCGCCTGTAACACCTGATGCATATGCCATAACCCCGACTCCGGGGACTGCAAATCTACATCTGGCACCTGTTATAATTTCACTTGCCATGATCTAATCCTCCTTAAAATAATCTAACTGCTTCAATTTCAAGCAATGTAAAGTTAATACCTTCTCTTGGCATTACCCCAACCTTAGGATAAACCACATCGGCAGTAATATTGACCGAAATAGACTTCGGATCATAAGCTAAAATCACTTTTTGATTTATAGCAAAATCACTGAAATCTTCAATAAATGTTTTAACGTCTCTTTCTGTAATACCGCCAAGATCAGGCCTGTTTGGATTGCCTTTATCTTTTCCAGTTATTCTGCCTTTAAGATATCTTCTTAACTGGTAAGCATATTGAGTCAGAGACTCAACAACTTCAATTTGAGTGTTACCGTTATTGTCGCTATCGACAACTGAAGTAATGCCCTTGATGATATAAGGCACGTTCGTCTCATCGTCATGCTTAGAAATAAGATAGCCGTTGAGGAGCAATTGCTTCATATCTGTTGTTGGGTCAAGACTTGGGTCTTGGTGGACAGAAATAACAGGTATTTTTTTGTTAGTGAGCGAAGTTCCTATAGGACTTCCCAACTGAATAGCAGCATAAACAACTGCCATACCCCACGATGGATATACCTTTTGATTCCCGTAAACATCTAGGTCTGTACACCACTGAGGAACGTACTGCGCCGCTCTATGGTTCATAGACGATGCCTTCGAACTTATCTCGCTTTTCAAGATTTTATTTCCAACATATGCCTGGACTTCATTTCTTCCAGAAATTGAATTGGCCAAACCAAGATATGCTTTTACTTGTGCAAAAACCGTATCTGCATCTGCTGTTCCAACCGACTCCTCACCAGAAATCAGAGGAACAGTAACATTGACATGGCTGTTTCTCAGAAGGTTTAAAGCGTCTTGAAATAACGTGTTTGTTGTCACTCCTGCGACCGCACCGGCCAAGTATGTTGCGACTGTCGTTGCTGCAGGAATTGTCGCCCCTGTTGCTCCGGCCTTTCTAGTAACCTCTATATTAGAGTATGTGTTAACCCATGTATCGAATTCAAACGCTGATAGTCTCAACCCTAATGGAGCTGTTTTAATGTCCAGCGCCACTGTTTGATGGTCTAAGTCAGAACACTTAAATCCGTCATAAGGATTAGGTTTTGTTACTTCGATATCAGCACCTAGTTCGGCCTTAATTGCCAGGGCCAACTCTCCGATTGTTGGATAGTCCGCAAACAAAAAGTCATGGACTGTCGCATCTTCGATAGTTAGCTTTGTTCTACCAGCATCTACCTGGGCCGTGCATGTTCCGTTAGCACCTTTATACTCAAGCCTTATGTGTTCTTTAAGACCAAGAGAATCTGAATTGTATTCTTTGTTTTCAAACTTAATAAAAACGAATTTGGCCAGTGATTGCTCAGTGTCATTTGCGTCTGCCAATATTTCGTAGTTAATAAGATTTGTGTGAACACCATAATCTTTTGACTTTGCGTCAAACGATCCCATGTCTTTTATCGCCTGTGTGTTAGGCTTAACATTGATCGCATATATCTCACTCGCGGCTCCTAGAACCTCCGGGTCAAGCCCAGCAGCTCTAAAACCTAAATAACAACCGTTCGCCAGGTCGCCACTTCTAAATAAACTTCTGATTGTGGAAGGTGCGCTTATTTTGTGAATAACGCCCGGTTTCCCGCCGTCTGCTTCTCCGACTAATCCCAATATGCCAACGCCCTCAAGTGTTGGCAATGCCAAACCGTCGACGTCTGTTGTTGAATATGCATCAGGTTCAAAAAGTTCCTGACCTTTAAAATTTACTACTCTTGTCATAATAATACTCCTTCTGGAATTTTAGCATCACAGGTTCCGTAAATTTTCCGTGGCCATGTGCTACTAGTATTTTGTAAAAAACTCTTTCCATTCTGAGAAGGTCAAGTCGACCTCCGTAGAAAACTTTTTAGCGTAAGTAATAAGGCCGAGTTTATTTATGTCCCTAGTTCCTACGATATGAAGGAATGTTTCAATCCTCATCACCTGTTCTGTCTTCTTTTCATTTGGCACAGGTTTTTCAACAATAAAATTTTCAAGTTTCTCGTCTGCTTTATTTTTGCTCATGTCGCATCCCTTCTTTACTTCTGATTTGCTCTATATCTTTATAAGTTTTGCTTAATCTTGCCAGCATTAGTCCAAATTCTGTTTCAACTTCTGCATCTAAAAGAGCTGACGGAATTATTTTTGTCACTCCACTCTCTATTATGCTCGAATTCCCGAGACAATGCAACAACCTCTTGTTCACTTCGTCATAAGTATAATCTGCCTCAGTGGTCACATTATATTTTTGATTTATGCGTGTGACAAGCCTGTTATTGTGGGTTTTTATCTCCGTGTCCAGGGCCCTTAACTTTTTTGAAATTAAATTTCGCAAATCCTGCAACATCTTTAGGTTTACGAACTGCTCTTTTTCTGAAACTGAAAGTGCGATTGCTTGTTGCATCTTTTTTTCTCCTCTTTTGGTTTGTGGCCTTGTGTTCCAAGTCCTCTGGTTTGAATGGTATAGTGGTTGACGTTGTGACCATGCCTTTTAAAACTTTGTCCATTGCCTCTTTTGGGGTCATGGGTTCTCCTCGCCTAAGTTTATTACTGTGTGGTCGTCTTCTGTCTGGTCTTCGCTGGTCATAGCAACATCATTAGGCATTGGAGAAGTGCTCCAGTATGCTGTTTGGTATGTTCCGATAGTTTCGCAATTGACGCTTATGACTCTTTCAAAAAGGAAATTGCCCGACGACAGCATCTCTGGGTTTGGCCTTATATCCCCTGCGCTATAATGGCACATTCTCAGCCCCATTTGCTCAAGGTTTAATCTTTTGATAACAAGTATATAATCTAAAATTTGATAGACAATTTCAACCGAATTTGGATTATTGTCTGTTATGTGGATATTTATCGTTTTGCTTTTTTGCGTGGCCCAAGCCGCAGAATAAGAATCTTTATCAGGGTCACCGTCATCTCGGAGTTCCTCTCCCAGACCGCCAAGCAGGCCTTCGCCTTCCCTGTCGTCCCCTAAAACTATGTTTATTTCGGTAATTCCTTTGTGTTCCCTAGGATATCCAAGGATAACCCTAAAATCCTGAGTTAAAAGCCATGTTCTTATCTCTTCTTTCGGTTCAATAAAATTATTTACAGATATACCAAGAGACGCAGCTTCGGCCAAAAATCCCATAAAGGAGGCATTAAACTCGCTAAAATTTTCCAAAAAACTATCAAGATAAGTAGTGTTTGATTGAAGTTTTTTTAATTCAACTTCTATGACTGCCTGAATCGCTTTTTGACCTAGAATAATTCCCATTTATTAATCTTCCTTTTCCATCTCTTTTTCCATCTCAACCAGCTCGTGATAATAGTTTTTAAACTCCTTAAGATGGTTTTTAGCAATCATTTCTCGGGCCTTGACAATTATCTCTGATCTTATCTTTTTATCAGTTATTTTAAGTTTGTCGAGAATCCAAGCTATAGTTTCATCGTGCTCTTGATTAAGTCCATATCGTCGCCATCGTCAGACTTTTTGGCAGTCTTATAGCTCTCATACAGTTTCTTAATTTCGGCCTTCTTTGAACTGTACTGCTTCTCGAATAGTTCTTTTAATTCCGGAAGCTCCGACTGAATAAGCCATGATAGGTCTCGGATACTCTTTAAATTTTCGACTTTCCACTTGATATCTCGGCCTATATCTTTTTTTGTTTTATCTTCTTCAGATGCTTTAATTGTCTCGCAATCATTGAAAAGGGCCTTGTTTAAATCCATCGCAGCTTTTTCTAGGTCTTTGTCGGTATAATGGCCATTAAAATGAGTTTGTTTCATTTGAACATAGCCGCCGTCGCCCTCTAGCTTCTCCATGACTTCTTTTTCTGAGATGCCAAGCTTTTTAGCGTGTTTCTTCGCGTGTTCGATATGTTTATCTCGTCCGGCCTTAATGCCTTCGATTTCCTTGCCTGTTGTCTTGTGCTCCTCTATTCTTCTGTTCTTCCACCTGGCGTTGCTTATGTGGTGTCTCATGCCGTTTAGATGCTCTTGCTCCTCTTCCTTCTCTTCTATTTTTCCTTTCGCAATATCCATTTCCAAATATTCGATACCTTTTGATATTCTCTTTGCCAGTCTTTTTAATAAAATGTTGCTGTTCATATCTGCTCCTTTATTTAAGTCCATTGTTTCGTCGTCGCTTTTTTTAGTTTTGCCGTGCTGAGATTTTTTCGCATCTTTCATACTTGCCCCGACAAAAAGATTATGGCGGCCATTTAAAATATTTTCAGGAACTTTTTTCCCTGCTTTTTTATATTGATTAATCTTATCAGTAGCTCTGTTGTACGCCTCTACTGATTGATCGGATAGAACTTCCCCTGTATAGGTCTTATACCCTTTAGGGATGTGCTCATCAATCTTCAAGCCCTTTTTGTCCGCCCCTGTAGATCGAGCAGGTTTTTTATCTACACCAGAATGTAGCTTTTTTGCTTGCTCCAGCGTAATGTGCTTGAGCCCATGATCTCCCGAGTGAGAAATCATCCCCTTTTTGTCTTCTCGACTGGTCATTCTAAAATCGCCGTGCTTTGTGGTGACAGTGTCACCGTCGAGACCCAACCCTTTGATACCATGCACCTTTTTTACATGCTCGGCAAGATCAACCAGGCTTTTATGATCCCCAACGTGATGTTTAATTTTTTCTTTACTAGCAGTTATACCATATTTATTTTCCCCAGCTTTTTCGTGTTTGGCACCCTCTTCTGAGAACTTTTTAGAATCAGCGATGGATGTATCCTTATGCTTAACTTTTTCAAATTGTGCTTTCCCCGCATCTTTATGATCTGCTTGAGTGAACGAAGAATGTGATGGATGAGAAAATTTGTCGTATATCGGCTTCCCAGACTTGGTGTGTCCGATTACTTTCCCACCTCTTGAACCTTCGCCTTTTGCTTTTTCAATGTCCATCGCTGCTGATAGCCTGCTTGCCACACTTTTTAACAAATCATTTACTGTTGACATCAATTATCCTTTTTTAAGTGCATTTAAAATATCTTTTGTAACCGACTCGGTTAACATTTTTCTAATTTCTCTTCGTTTCTGATCTAACGCGTTGTGCATATATCTCTCGCCAACCCTGCCCGGCATACGCCATTTGTTAGGGTTCTGGTTGATAGCTTTTTCGCTCACTGTTAACATCTTACCCTTTCCTGACTTTCCAAGCAATCTATCCTTGATATTTATTCTCATATATCTGTTAGGAGCAGTCCCAAAAACCTTGTTCGCAGAATTATTTAAAACCTTTCGGCCCCAGTGATACCCTCGAAAACCGTACTCTATAATATTAGAAATTTTGTCTGTGGTTATTACATCAAGTCGATTAGTGGAATTGAGATAAACTTTTATTTTTCCCTTTTCAAATCTTTTTCTTTTTGGAGTATTGTATCTGAGTATAGTTTTTTTTACTATAGCACTGGCCTTATTCAATGCTCGGACAGTGTGCCATTTAGTAGTAATGGCCTCCCCTATCGTCATTAATTCAATTAAACTGGCCATCTCTCACCTTTTTTATAAAATCATAGCCTTTTTTATAATATAGCTTTTTTCACTATATTATCCTTGTTTGAGTTTCAACACCTCGTCGATGCGCACCATGTCAATATCCCAAAGTATCAGCTTGTCGATTTCTTCTCTGACCTGAAACGGTTCGTCCTCATCGTGCTCGACAGTGTAAGTTGGTTGCGTAGACATTATAATATACTCGGGAATCGCTTGGTATCTTACAGTGTATCTCTCACCTGTCCCTGGTTGAGCTTGGCCACTGACCCACTCGATAAGCCTGTCATTCATATTAAAATTTATTCCCGGCAAATATTTTGTAACCTGAGTAAAAGTAGAATTCACCGTGTGGATAGATTCAACCTGTTTGATATCAGACATCAAAAGATATTCCGAACTAGCTCCGTTCTGAAAGAGAGCTCCCTTCTCGTGCATTTCATCATTAATTACTTCTATGTCGGCCAAAGGCTGTATCTTGTCGCCAGAAGAAGGGGTGAACGTGTAGACCGTGGCCGTTGACCCTCCCCGTTGAGTATATCCCCCCGGCTTTTGATAGTCTTTGTTCCAATTTCGATTGCTAATTATCATTCTGTGGTTAGTACATTGACTCTCCGGAAACGGTTTGATTTCCTCAGTGTAGTAGAAACCCGTTCCAAAACAGACATGGCAATTAATCCGGGGTTGTCCGGTACTTCTTTCTAGGCAAGGACAAACGATGGCCTGGTGAACCTTGCAAGCAACCCCGTGGGCCCTAACAAAATTACGAACGTCACTGTAGCTCATATGAGTCAGGACATCTCTAGGCGATCTGCCTTGTCTGTTAGGAGGTACTGGCACTGATGAAAAAGTTTTGCCGATCATTCAATTCTC